>TARA_R110000851_G_scaffold61343_4_pt1 | contig 324264 bp, 277 predicted proteins | sample TARA_R110000851 | Tara Oceans TARA_R110000851 (sample SAMEA4397627) | marine metagenome | biome: Polar Biome; feature: [DCM] deep chlorophyll maximum layer (ENVO:01000326); material: water (ENVO:00002006), including particulate matter (ENVO:01000060) such as... | depth 17 m
GAAGCATGGCCCGCAAAGGAACAAAGGCAATCCAATTCGGCAATTAATGTTGCATTTTGTTGTACGGAACCAATAAATTGTAACATCCACTCTACTAGTTTACCAAACAACTCTTGCTCTAACACTAGAATTTTTTCTTCGGCGCCCAATATTTTGGCTTCGTACTCTTTCAATTCCTCCGTAATATACCGCTCGGCACTTACCAAGGTTTGTTTACGTATCCACTCCTCGGGCACTTTATCTTTATGCGTATTCCGTACTTCAATATAATAGCCAAATACGTTGTTTGAAGCAATTTTTAGGGAGGTAATCCCCGTACGTTTTGCTTCGCGATTCAACATATCGTCTAAATATTCTTTTCCGCCGTTCGCAATGTTTCGGAGTTCGTCAAGTTCTTCTAAAAACCCTTCAGCAATGGCACTTCCTTTTAAAATATTGACCGGAGATTCTTCGACAAGTGTTTCTTTTATTTTTTTCCGAAGTAATTCGCAGTCATTTAATTGTTCGCCAATAACCTGCATGGATTCATTTTTGGCCTGTAAGGCCTCAGATTTTATTGGGATAATTGCTTCCAATGAATTTTTAAGCTGAATCACTTCCCGCGGATTTATTTTCCCAGTTGCAACTTTAGAAATAAGGCGCTCTAAATCGCCCATTTTTTTTAAATATTGCTGAATTCGAGTTAAAACCTCCTTATTATCGAGCAAAAAACTCACCACTTCGTGACGGCGATTAATAGCGTCACTGTTTTTAAGCGGAAGTGCCATCCACCTTTTTAACATGCGTCCACCCATAGGCGAAATGGTCTTGTCTATAACATCTAACAAGGTTACCGCATTTTGCTGATTGGAATGGTACAACTCTAAATTTCGGATGGTGAAGCGGTCCATCCACACATACTCTTCTTCAGCAATACGGGCAATTTTGGTAATGTGTTGTAGTTTGTTGTGCCGTGTTTCATCTAAATAATGCAATGCAGCTCCTGCCGCAATGATTCCGCTTTGTAGGTGATCAACACCAAAACCTTTTAAGTTATTTGTGTTGAAATGTTTATTTAACGTTTCGGTTGTATAATCTATTTGAAACACCCAGTCTTCCAAATGAAAGGTATGATATTGGTCGCCAAATGCTTCAGAAAACTGCTTTCTTTTTTGTTTGCTGAAGAGGATTTCAGAAGGGTTAAAATTCTGAAGTAATTTATCAATGTATTCTATGTTTCCTTCCGAAGTTAAAAACTCCCCTGTAGAAACATCTAGAAAAGCAATCCCTAAATTGTCTTTTTCAGGGGAATTGAAATGTAAAGCGGCTAAAAAATTATTGCTTTTAGACTCTAAGATATCGTCGTTAAGCGACACTCCTGGTGTTACCAATTCGGTTACGCCTCTTTTTACAATAGTTTTTGTCTGCTTGGGATCCTCCAGCTGATCGCAAATAGCCACCCGACAACCAGCTTTTACTAATTTTGGTAAATAGGTATTTAATGAATGGTGAGGGAAACCCGCTAATTCTATATTATCACCGCCATTATTTCGAGCCGTTAAGGTTATATTTAAAATTTTGGCTGCTCGCACAGCATCCTCTCCAAACGTTTCGTAAAAATCCCCTACTCGAAACAATAATAACGCATCGGGATGCTTTGCCTTGATGGCATTGTACTGCTTCATTAATGGGGTCACTTTCTTAGCCATAATCTTTGAATAATAGTATGTAAAAATAGCAAAACAGCTTTGTTTTCCATAAAATTCAACCCTACAAGTTGTTGGGTTTTATTAACAAAGAATCAAAAATCTGAATAAGCGAAAAAGGGTTTTATATTTCTTATTTTTACAAGAAAAAGAACGTTATGCAAAACCGAAAGCTTAAAAACAGCGAACTAGAACGCATTTCTCCTTCTGAATTTAAAGAAGCCGATAAAACACCACTTATAATTATTCTAGACAATATTAGAAGTCTAAATAATATAGGCTCTGTATTCCGTACAGCCGATGCTTTTTTAGTGAAGAAAATTTACTTGTGCGGCATCACTGCAAAACCACCGCATAAAGACATTCAAAAAACGGCTTTGGGTGCTACCGATAGTGTGGAGTGGGAATATGCAGAAAGCACCACCGAAGTCATTGAAAAACTACAAAATGACGGTGTTTTTGTAGCATCCATAGAACAGGCAGAGCTTTCTATTTCATTAGAAGATTTTTCACTTCAGAAAGAAATGACGTATGCTGTGGTCTTTGGCAATGAAGTAAAAGGCGTGCAACAAAAAGTGGTTTCAGCAAGTGATGCGGTGATTGAAATTCCGCAGTACGGCACTAAACATTCTTTAAATATCTCGGTAAGTGTAGGGGTTGTTGTTTGGGATTTTTTCAGTAAACTGAAGCAGGAATAAACACCGGTGGTTTCGATAAATTTCACCTTTGGTGAAACACTCAACCACCTCTTTTTTTTTAGCTTTTAAATTATTAAATAACTAAAGTAAGGTGATTGAGTGTTTTAACTTCGTTAAAATGTATCGAAACCACCGATTTACTACCCAACAATCTGCTTTAAAATTGCCAAATAATCTTTTCGATTTTTTACGAAATCCAATTCGGAAATATCAATTATTTTAATGCTCTCGTCGTGTTGATTTTTTATAAACTCTAGGTAGCCATCATTTATCTTTTTCAAGTAATCCGCTTCAATACTTTGCTCATATTTTCTACCTCGTTTTTTTATATTTTCCAGCAAACGCTCTGTATTTTGATACAAATAAATATACACATCGGGCTTAGGTAACTCTTTATGCATTAAATGAAAGAGCTTTTTGTATAAAGCATATTCCTCTTCAGCTAAGGTAACTTTGGCGAAAATTAGTGATTTATAAGCATCATAATCTGCTATAACGCATTCTTTAAAAAGATCGAACTGTTTAATATCTTCCAGTAATTGCTGATACCGATCTGCCAAAAAAGACATCTCTAACGGAAACGCATACCGTTGTTGGTCTTTATAAAATTTTGGTAAAAAAGGATTGTCCTTAAACCGTTCTAAAATCAGTTTCGCATTAAAATCGGTTGCCATCTGCGTGGCCAGACTTGTTTTACCCGCACCAATATTTCCTTCAATAGCAATGTAATTAAAGGTTGAAATATCGTAATCACTTTTCGGGTTTACCAACCACTTGGATTGTTTTTCCAACTGACTTGTATCTGTAGTTTCAGCTAAAAGTTTTATTATTTTTTTCTGAAAAATGGGGTGTTCCATTTGTGCATCTATATCGGCCAGTGGTTGCAATACAAATTTTCTGTTATGCATTTCAGGATGTGGAACTGTAAGTTTACCACTCTCTTTTACAAAATTATCGATTAGCAAAATATCAATATCGATAGGCCGCGACATATACTCACCTACTTTTTTCCGTTCTCTGCCCATTTTCAGTTCTATTGAAAGAATGGTTTCTAATACCTTAGTAGGTGAAAGTGAACTTTGAATGTGAATGGCACAATTTAAAAAATCATCACCTTCAAAACCCATTGCCGGCGTTTTATAAACAGGGGAAATCTTAACAACGGCACCAACGTTTTCATAAATTGAATCGATAGCCTGTTGTAGGTTTTCAAATTTGTTACCTAGGTTACTTCCTAGGGATAAGTATATGTTTTGAAGTGGTTTGATGGGATATATTCTATTGTCTAAAAATATTGTAGTCTCACTAATTTAAGACGAAATTAAGGAAAAGAAAAATACCTACCATTATTTTTGTTCTTTTAAAAGAATACGTGGAAATACAAAAACGAAAAGACCTTTTATCGGCACAGCGCATCTATTTGATTTTAGGCGCTTTATTTATTGCTTCCTTGGTGGTTTCCAATTTAATATTTCAGAAATTCTTTTACTGGGATTTTTTTGGAATCTACACCTTCGAAATTTCCGTAGGTATACTTCCCTACCCGATCACGTTTTTAATTACCGATATTATCAGTGAGGTCTACGGAAAGAAAAAGGCGAATCAAGTGGTTACTGCCGGAATTTTTGCTTCGTTCTTTTCCTTATTGATTATCTATACTTCGGCTGCTGTCCCAGCGACGGATTGGAGCCCGATAGACGATGCCCTTTTCGATAAAGTTTTTGGTGCCACCGCAATAGCAGTATTGGCATCGATGTTAGCGTATTTATTCGCACAATATATAGACATACAAATATTTCATTTTTGGAAACGTCTTACAAAAGGAAAACATTTATGGATACGAAATAACTTTTCAACCTTTTTCTCACAGTTTATAGATACTTTCACCGTTTTATTTTTACTGTGCAGCTTCGGAAAAATTGATTGGGCACTGTTTAGCGGTTTATTGTTAAGCGGATTTTTATTTAAAGTATTGGTCGCCGCCTGTGACACACCCTTATTATACGCCTCAGTTTTTGCGCTACGGAAACGATTTGGATTGAAAATGGGAGAAGAGATTGAAATGTATGGAGAAGAGAAAAAGAATATAGAGAATAGAATATAGACAAAAGGTGGCTGAGTATTCTGAGGAACGAAGAATGTATCGAAGCCACAAATTGATAATCATACTTATGAAAAAGTTTTTAAAAATAGCAGTAATTATAGTAGTAGTCTTTGTTTTACTACTCATAGCAGCCCCTTTTCTATTTAAGGGTTCTTTAGAAAAGTTGTTGAAGAAAAACATCAACCAAAACCTCAACGCAACAGTTGAATGGAATGATATGGATTTGAGCTTATTTAAAAGCTTTCCAGATGCTGCTGTGGTAATTAACGACTTTAGCGTAGTAAACAAAGCTCCGTTTGAGGGCGATACGTTGGCAAAGGGAAAATCAATCAAACTTGATATGGGCATTACGCAATTGTTTAAAAGCGGAAATGACCCTATAATTGTTGATGCGTTGCAATTAAACGAAGCGCTTATCAATATTAAAGTAGATTCTCTTGGCAACGCCAATTATGATATTGCCATAAAAGATGAGAGTGCTCCAATTTCAGAAACAACTGAATCTTCTGAAACTTCTGAAGGATTTACTTTTGACCTTCAACAGTATGAAGTTAACGATTCGCGCATCAATTATTTAGATGAAGCAACCAAGACGTTTTTAATCTTAAAAGATGTGAACCACGAAGGAACCGGTGATTTTTCCCTAGATGTTTCAGAATTAGAAACACAAACCAATGCGTTAGTGTCTTTTAAAATAGATGATGTTGAATATTTAAAGGACAACACCATATCGTTAAACGCTGATTTTCAATTAGATTTAAAAAACCAGAAATACACTTTTCTTGAAAATGAAGCTAAAATAAACGAGCTACCCCTTACCTTCGATGGCTTTGTAAAAGTAAACGAAAACAACAATGAGATCGATTTAACCTTTAAAACCCCGTCTTCAGACTTTAAAAATTTCTTGGCAGTTATCCCAAAAGAGTATGTGAAAAATTTGGACGGCGTCACCACCACCGGAAACTTTTCTGTAAACGGAATGTTGAAAGGAGTAATTGATGACACCTACATCCCGAAAATGGATATAAGCATACAAAGTGATAATGCCTCATTTAAATACCCAGACTTGCCAAAAGCGGTTCAAAATATTCATATCGATGCCGTTTTAAAAAATGAAACTGGCTTGATGAAAGACACATACGTTAACATTGGCGGTCTTACCTTTAAAATTGACAACGAAGTCTTTTCAGCAAACGGAAGTATTAAAAACCTAACTGAAAATGCTCTAGTGAATATGGCGCTTAAAGGAGCTATCAATTTGGCTAACATAGAAAAAATAGCCCCTATTGAAATGGAACAAAACCTCAGCGGTATTTTTAAAGCAGATGTTACTACCAATTTCGATATGCAGTCCATAGAGAAAGAACAATACCAAAATATTAAAAGTTCGGGTACGGCGAGCTTGTCTGGTTTTAATTACAACGATGCAGCTTTTAATAACGAATTAAAAATTGCCAACGCTGCCGTTTCTTTTACTCCTGGCAATATAAAGTTAAATGAGTTTAAAGCAGCCACAGGAAAAACGGATGTTTCGGCAACTGGAACGATGCAAAATCTAATTCCGTGGATTATGGGGAAACAAGATTTAAAAGGTACGTTCAACATTCAATCCAACACGTTTAATGTTAACGATTTTATGGCTTCGGAAACAGGCAATAAAAAAGCTGAAACTTCTTCTTCTGAAGAAGAAACAAACACACAAAATAAAGCTACAAAAGAAGCTATTAAAATTCCTGACTTTCTAGATGCTACACTTAACTTTTCAGCAAACAAAGTGGTGTATGATAATTTGAATTTAACCAATGTAAAAGGAACAGCGACCATTAAAAACGAAACGGCTACGCTGAGCAACGTCACTTCCAATATTTTTGGTGGAAATATAGCTTTTGGCGGAAATGTTTCAACAAAAAATGAAACACCAACCTTTGCAATGGATTTGGATTTAAGCAAAATAGATATTGAGCAATCGTTTCAAAGTCTAGATATGCTTCAATATATAGCGCCTATTGCTAAAGCCTTACAAGGTAATTTAAATACAAAACTGAAATTAAATGGAGAACTAACAGAAGAGTTAACCCCCAAACTTTCCACCTTAGCTGGAAATGCTGTCGCACAAATTTTAACAGCTGAAGTTGATAAACAACAAATGCCTTTGCTTTCAAAGTTAGGCGACCAAGTTTCTTTTCTGAATTTAGACCGTCTTAGTTTACGTGATGTTAGTACCGTTTTAAAATTTAACAACGGGAATATTGAAGTACAACCATTCAATTTTGATGTTAAAGGTATCGATGTTGCCGTTAGTGGAAGCCACGGTCTAGACAAAAGCATTAATTACAGTGCTCAACTTGATGTTCCAGGAAAATACTTAGGTGGTGATGTCTCCAAATTATTGGCTAAACTAGACCCTGAGAATGCGGATAACGTTTCGGTTTCTATCCCTGTAGGTATCACTGGCACTCTTACTAGTCCTTCTATATCTGTAAATACAAAAACCGCAATTAACGAGCTTACCCAACGTCTTGTTGAAAAACAAAAACAGGAATTGAAAGATAAAGGAAAAGATATTTTGGGAGATTTAATTTCAGGAGGAAATAAAGATAAAGACACAACAAAAACAGACTCCGAAACGGAAAAAAACACCGGTAAAGTTGTAAAAGATATTTTAGGTGGTATTTTTGGTGGCAAGAAAAAAGATACCACAAACCAAAGAAATTAATTATTTAGAAATATTATGAAAGTACTCACAACAATAGCACTGTTTTTTATTTTGTTGACAAGTTGTTCTATGAATAACGATAAAGAAACTGTTTTAGGAAAATGGAACTCTACCACGATGCACAATAAAACAGCAATGCACTTTTACAAAGATTCGCTTATAATTGATAAGTTTGGACTACACTCTGTTAATGCTTGGAAAATGGACAATGGCAAACTATATATTAAAAGAACTGCTGGAGAAAGCGTAAGTCCACAAACGACATCTACTTTAGATTATAAATTCAGTAATAAAAATGACACGCTATATTTAAAAAGCCCGAAAGACTCTATTTTTCAATCTAAGTACGTTAAAAATTAATAACGGATATTAGTAAAACCACTAGAGATATTAAAAGCTAGTAAAGCAAAATTCAGCTTAACTAGAAACTATAAACAATTCTAAGCAATTGACTGGGGGTTACTTTTATAAGTATCCTTTTTAATTGCTACTCTAAAGTTTTGCTTTATATTTAACGCAATCAAAAATCTTTTCATGGTTTATGATATCCTTATGTTATTAATTTTTCTCCTAACCGGATTTTTAGCTTCCGGCTTAGGCGCTATTCCTGCAAGTTCATCAAATATTGCTGTGGTGACAACAACTTTGGAGCAATCTTTTAAAAAAGGATTTCGCATCACTCTAGGCGCTGGGCTAGGCAGCGTTTTTTTATCATTTATCGCCCTGAATTACAGCCGGATATTTACTGATTTTTTTGAAGAAAACCGCTGGTTACAATATGCTATTGTTTTTATCTTTTTTATAATTGGGACGTTAGTTTTACTTCGAGAACGTTTTAAAGTAGATTTTCAAAATCCGTTATCTGAAACTTGGCAAATTGGAAACTTTTGGAAAGGGTTTTTATTAGCACTTATCAATCCGCCAGCCCTAATTTTTTGGATTTTGCTAATCACAGTTGCAAATACCTATCTGTTTTCTCTTTCAAAATTTAGCCCCTTACTAAACCTCATCCTTTTCTTTGCCGGTATTTTCTTTGGAAAAGTTATTACCTTGTATTACTACGGAAGAATGAGTGATAAACTTAAGGAACGGAAGCAGAAAAAACATCCTTTGGTTTATAATATTATTGGCACAGCTTTGGTTGCTGGATCGGTGGTTCAGTTTATTAGGATGTTGATCGAATAAAAACGATAATTTATAAAAAATGATATTTAACTCTGTTGTAAATCAAATAAAATTTGATCTCACTAAATAAACGTGAATATTTAAATTTAACGTTTACTTTTAAATTGCAATCAACTTGTTTTATATAGTTTTATAAGTAATTGATAAACATTACTTTTTATAATCTATGAAATTCCATCATTAACCATTTATCAATAAACAAGCTATACACTATGAATGAGTTTATACATGTAAAATCTGTTATCGCTATTATACTCGGTCTTGGTTTAACTCATTTAATTAAAGGGTCTGTCCGTTTTATACAACATCCCAATCGAAAAAAAACGTATGGTGCTCATCTGCTTTGGGTTTTTTATATTTTTTTACTAATGATTCACTTTTGGTGGTGGGAATTTAATTTAAAAACTATCGAACAGTGGTATTTTTTAAACTATCTATTTATAATCTGTTATATACTTATGTATTTTGTGCTTTGTGCAATTTTGTACCCTGAGGATTTAAATGATTATAAAGATTATAAAGATTATTTTTATTCTCGAAAAAGTTGGTTTTTTGCAATACTGGCATTAACTTTTGGTGCAGATTTTATCGACACCTATCTAAAAGGCGATAGTTACTTTTTGGTTACTAATACTGAATATTACATTCGAAATATAAGCCACATTCTTCTATGCCTTTTGGCGATTAAAATTAGTAACCCGCTTTTTCATAAGATTCTGGTGCTTTTGTTTATCGCCTATGAATTCTCATTTATATTAAGGTTATTTAATATTGAAACGTGATTTTAAAATCTATTGAGTAATACATGGTTTTTCAGATTAATTTTTAAGTAAAATTAATTACAGCATCGGTTTTGTTGTTATTTTTTATAATTTCACTAAACAAAATTAAATATCATACTTTCTTTAATTAAAAATTTACCCTTATGAAAAAGCTATTTACTAAATCATTTTTTTTCACAATAACACTTTTTATACTTACTACATCAATCGTCTCTGCCCAAAGTGATATCATTTTAAAAACCAACGGTGAAGAGATGGTAGGAACTGTAAATGCTGTAGAAAATGACGATTTTAAATTTATCTACAAAAACGAAACCGTTCAGTATACCGTCCCCAAGAAAGATGTAGCTAAAATTACTTTTTCTTCTGGAAGAATACAATTTGTAAACAACGCGCAGGACATTAAAAAAACAGTGTCTAACACCGAAAACCGCCACAACAAGGTAGCCGTACTGCCATTTGCCTATATTAAAAATCAAGAAGGAGGGTCTAGCGCAATGACAGAGAAAATACAACGGGAAACTTTCTCTATCTTTAAAGGCAAAGCCTTAACATTAAAGTATCAAGACGTTAACACAACCAACACCCTATTAGCGAAAGCTGGTGTGAAAAACGATAACGTTAATAGTTTTACCATGGGAGAATTGTGTAATATTTTAAGCGTAGAATATTTAATACAAGGTACAGTTTCGGTAGAAAAAACAGGCACTTCAACTTATTCTAGTACCACAGCAAACTCTAAGCAGAAAGGTAAAGTAGGAACAGATAAAATTGGTAATATCTGGGGCGTAGCAAAATCTAATGCATCTGCGAGCACATATGGAAAAAGTACCGATGACTATGCCACAACTATAAACATGAATATCTACAACGATCACGGGGATAATATTTTCAGCCAGGATCACGATTCCTTTTGGCAAACAGAAGATGCATATAAAGTAACCTTAAATTATCTAGCTAAAAGGTCACCACTCTTTAAAAAATAAACGAGAAAATAAGATATCATTAAACACCATTACTTAACAATGATTTTGAAAGGATTCTCACACCATGCAATTTGCATCATACTATTTTTATCGAGTGTCCTAGTAGATTTCCATGCCCAAGCATTAGATAGTATATCGCAAAATAAAAGTACTATTATTACCTATCAAGATGCAATTACTTTTCGAGTAGCGATGAGTGACAAATTTAATGCGTTTAAGCTAAGAAGTAAAGAAGATGATTTAAGCGCGGTTATTAGACCCAATCAACAAATAAATTCAACTTTTTCCTTACAATTTCGCTTTATTGAAATTGATATAGGTTATACGCCAACATTTATAAAATTTAATAATGATGATGATAAAAATGGAAAAACTAACTTTTTTAATCTAGCTACAAGGTTTTATATAAAAAAATGGATACAGAATCTTGAATTTACAAAAACAAAAGGTTTTTTTATTGAGTCTAAAGATTTTGGTTTTGCAAAAGAGAATAATATCATTTTTCCAGATTTGAAGGTTTTAAAAATTGGTGGTTCTTCAGCTTATAGTTTTAACCCTAACTTCTCATTTAGATCAATTTTTGGGCAGACTGAGTGGCAACGTAAAAGCTCGGGGAGTTTTGTACCTACAATTAGCTATTATTACACACAATTTAAAGACGATAGTAACGGCATAGATGAGTATATTGATTTAGTCGCTGGACCATCTTATTTTTATAATTGGACATTAACAGAGTCTCTTATGGTTTCTGGTGGAATCTATGGAGGCATAGGCTATAGTAATGTTCACTCATCAGGTTTTAAAGATGGTACGCCAAATTCTACATTAGATGGAATTAATTATCGCACTGAAATTACATTGGCTATAGGATACAATACAAAGAAAATTTTTACTGGCGTGATGGCAAGTTTTAATTCATTTTACCACAACATAGAAACCAATTTTAGAATTGACGACCATCAACAATTTTTAGAATTTCATATAGGCTATCGGTTTGATGCTCCAAAAAAAATGGTGCAAATAATGGATATAGTAGAAAGTAAATTGGGTATATAAAACGAACAACTGTCGAAGTGTTATGCTTTATACCCAAACCGTTGAAATAGAGTTTTATAATTTATAACTGTATTTTTTTATCAAGAATAACCACTAACATTTAATAAAAATCAACCAATTAAAATTTCAACCACATACCCTTCATTCCCTCGTACATTAAAAACAGTGTTATCTTCAAAAATCAAATATTGCGCTTTTATCCCTTTTAAAACGCCTTCATAAAAAGGGGTTTTCTGTAAGTTAAGGCTTTTTAATTTAGTGGGATATTGCAAGACTGGAAACTCTAAATTTGTCTCAGAGTTATTTTCTATATAATACTCCTTAGCTTCATCGGGAATATATTGTTGCAGCTTATTTCGCCATTCCACTAAGTTTTCATCCTTAATATCATTTTTAAGCATATTTCGCCAATTAGTTTTATCGGCTACGTGCTCTTTTAAAGCAACCTCGGTAATACCTGCCAGATAGCGATTAGGTACCTCTACAATTTCAATTGCTTCGTGCGCACCTTGATCAATCCATCGAGTTGGCACCTGGGTTTTTCGGGTTACTCCTACTTTTACATTACTACTGTTTGCCAAGTAGACAATGTGAGGTTTTAATTGCACGCTTTTTTCGTATTCTAAATCACGATCTTCTTTATCTAAGTGAGCGGTACTTAATTCGGGTTTCATAATCCAATCTGCAGCCTGCGGAATTTCATAAAAACAGTCGTAACAAAACCCTTGGCGATATATTTTCTTTTCTAAACCACAGTTAAGGCATTGAAATTTCAGAAAGTTTATGGATACCTTTTTATTCAATAATTGATTGACATTGAGGAAGTCATTTTCAAACACTAAGTAGTACTGAATTGGCGATCCATTTTCAGTCTTCATTTTAGTTAGCACACCTTCGTAATTCATAAAAAGAAAATTGTTATTTTTATGCTTTAAAGATAGGACAAAATATGCCAATCCCCATAGTAAACTCCATTGCTTCCTGGTTTTTAAAGAAACGGTTTCATCAAATTGACCTGTTTCTAAAATACCCTGTGGAGGTACAAGAAGAACTATTACACAGCTTGTTAGATAAAGCGAAACATACAGAAATTGGTAAAGAATATGACTTTAGTTCTATAAAAACTTACAGAGAATTTGCAAACCGGATTCCTGTTACCACCTACGAAGACAACGAAGCTCGCATTGAACGAGCCAGAAGAGGCGAAACAAACATCTTTTGGCCTAAACCTATTAAATGGTTTGCTAAAAGTAGCGGAACTACAAATGCAAAAAGCAAGTTTATTCCAGTAAGCGATGAGTCATTAGAAAATTGTCATTATGCCGCCAGTAAAGATTTGTTATGCATGTACTTGAATAATAACCCCGATTCTCAACTGTTTTTGGGAAAAGGGCTACGTCTTGGTGGCAGCAAAGAACTCTACAAAGACAATGGAACGGTATACGGAGATCTTTCAGCTATTTTAATAGACAACATGCCTTTTTGGGCTGAGTTTAGTAGTACCCCAAGCAATGAAGTTTCTTTAATGGGTGATTGGGAAACCAAGCTAGACGCTATTGTAAACCAAACCATTAACGAAAAAGTAACTAGCCTTGCTGGTGTACCTTCTTGGATGTTGGTTTTACTTCATGCTGTTTCAGAAAAAACAGGTACTGAAAATTTGTTTGAAATATGGCCAAACCTAGAAGTATATTTTCACGGAGGAGTTAGCTTTGATCCTTATATAGATCAATATAAAAAATTATTACCAAGAGATTCATTTAGGTATTATGAAATTTATAATGCTTCGGAAGGATTTTTCGCCATTCAAGATCAAAATAGCAGTAATGAATTGTTGTTGATGCTTGACTACGGCATTTTTTATGAATTCATCCCAATGGATAGTTATGGAACTCCTGAAGAAAAAGTGATTCCCCTAAGTGAAGTGGAGAAAGACCAAAACTACGCTATTATTATTACCACCAATGCTGGATTATGGCGTTATAAAATTGGTGATACCATTCGGTTTACTTCTATAAATCCATACCGAATTAAAGTAACAGGGCGAACCAAACACCACATCAATGCTTTTGGGGAAGAATTGATTATTGAAAATGCGGAAGCCGCCTTACGAAAAGCTACCCACCTTACTCAAACTGAAATTGTAGATTATACCGCCGCCCCTATTTTTATGGAGGGCAAAGAAAAGGGAGCACACGAATGGATTATCGAATTTAAAACCCCACCAGAAGACTTTGATTTTTTCTCACAACTATTAGACAAAGCACTTCAAGAAGTAAATAGCGACTACGAGGCAAAGCGAAACAACAACACAACCCTCAAAGCTCCAACTATTCATTGCGCACGTGAACGATTGTTCTATGATTGGTTAAAGAATAAAAACAAATTAGGAGGGCAGCATAAAGTCCCTCGACTCTCAAACTCCAGAGGGTATTTAGAAGAGCTTCTTTCTTTAAACAGTTAATTATTTTACCTCCTTTATTCGTGTCATAAATCGATGCTTTTTTACACTTAATCGAAACTTGAAAAACAGCGTGTTTTTTAACGAGTTTCTGACTCCGTTCAACTAAAATTTTTGGTAATACTTTTCTTACAGAGTACGTTTGTCTCAAATTAATAGCTCAATAAGCAACAATGAAAAAATTAGCATTTATATTATTAGGAACATTTCTTATCCTTTCAACCGCATCTTGTGCGACAGCAGTTTCTGCTAAAGAAAATGGAAATGAAGTTGCTGGTTATACCTTAAAAAACAAAAAAGAAGTGATGCAGCAAAAAATTCTTCATAAGAAGAACAAAACTGTTATTGCAACACCATAAATTATTTACATTAGATTAGTTTAAGTTAGTAAAAAGCCCCGAAGCGTAGTTTCTTCGGGGCTTTTTCAATTTAATATGTACTCTGAAAGTTTAAGAAACCGCCTTCAACTTTTTAATGGTTGATTTGTTTAGTTTCGCTTCAGCGTATTCTTTATCTACGTGTAATTCTTTCGTTTCAGTTCCTGGCAACTCAAACATTGCATCTCTCAAGACAGCTTCGCATAATGATCGTAATCCTCTAGCTCCTAATTTATATTCTACAGCTTTACCCACTATAAAATCAAGTGCTTCTTCGGTAATCACCAATTCAATCTCGTCCATTTCAAACAATTTTTCATATTGTTTAACAATGGCGTTTTTAGGTTCGGTTAAAATAGCTCGTAAAGCTCCTTTATCCAACGGATTCATATACGTTAATACCGGGAGACGACCAATTATCTCTGGGATAAGACCAAAGTCTTTTAAATCTTTAGGGATAATATATCGTAACAGGTTATTTCGCTCTAAAGAGTCTTCCTTTTTAGAAGCACTAAAACCAACCGCTTGCAGATTTAATCGTTTTGAAATTTTCTTTTCAATACCATCAAAAGCTCCTCCTGCAATAAACAAGATGTTTTCTGTATTTACTTCAATAAATTTCTGATCTGGGTGCTTTCGACCTCCTTTTGGTGGCACGTTTACGGTAGTTCCTTCCAACAATTTTAATAAAGCTTGTTGCACTCCTTCTCCACTAACATCACGTGTTATTGATGGGTTATCGCTCTTACGAGCAATTTTATCTATTTCATCAATAAATACAATTCCGTTTTGGGCTTTTTCTAAGTTATAATCGGCGGCTTGCAACAAACGAGTTAAAATACTCTCTACATCTTCACCAACGTATCCTGCTTCAGTTAAAACAGTTGCATCTACTATTGCCAAAGGCACGTTTAACATCCTTGCTACTGTTTTAGCTACTAGGGTTTTACCAGTACCGGTTTCTCCTACAATAATGATGTTACTTTTTTGTATTTCGATATCATCATCAGTCTTTGGCTGTAATAAACGCTTGTAATGATTATATACCGCAACAGACATCACTTTTTTAGTATTCTCCTGTCCAATTACATAGTCATCTAAAAAAGACTTGATAGTAGTTGGCTTTTTTAGCATCACATCTTTAGAAATTTCATTATTTGTAGCGTGTAAGGCTTCTTCAACCACAATACCATGCGCTTGTTCTATACAGCGGTCACAAATGTGTGCATCCAAACCGGCGATGAGCAGGCTGGTTTCGGCTTTTTTTCGTCCACAAAAGGAACATTCTAATCCTTCTTCTTTCGACATATTGTCTTTTTTCAAATTTAGTAATCAAATGTTTATTTATCCACGAGTTAAAATCTCATCGATCATACCGTATTTTAATGCTTTATCTGCCTTCATCCAATAATCACGATCACTGTCTTCATATACCTTTTCGTAATCTTGACCACTATGTTTAGCGATGATTTTATATAACTCTTCTTTTAACGTAATAATTTCGCGAGCTGTAATTTCAATATCACTAGCTTGCCCTTGCGCCCCACCTAATGGTTGGTGAATCATTACCCGAGAGTGAGTTAACCCACTTCGTTTTCCTTTTTCACCTGCACACAATAGTACAGCAGCCATAGAAGCAGCCATTCCTGTACAGATTGTAGCCACGTTTGGTTTTATAAACTGCATGGTATCATAAATACCTAAACCAGCATATACACTGCCGCCTGGTGAGTTGATATAAATTTGAATGTCCTTTGAAGCATCTGTACTTTCTAAAAACAACAATTGCGCTTGCACTATATTAGCAACTTGGTCACTTATACCTGTACCAAGAAAGATAATACGATCCATCATTAAACGTGAAAAAACGTCCATTGCTACTGCATTCATTTGGCGTTCTTCAATAATATTTGGGGTAAGGCCTACAGGATTCATACTACTTACAATTTTATCGTAATACAAACTGCTTACTCCTTGATCTTTTATAGCAAAGTCTTTAAATTCTTTTCCGTAGTCCATAAATTTTTTATGTATTTTCTTTAAACAAAATTAGGCGTTGAACCCATATATTCAACGCCTAAAGATACCTTTTTTTTACTGAATTACTTAGACGCTTCTTTTATGAAGTCGTCGTAAGAAATTTCTTTTTCTTTTAGTTTTGCGTTTTCCTTGAAGTACTGAAGCATCTTAGTCGTATTTAACTGTTCAGTCATACGTTTTACTTCTTCTTCATTGCTAAGGATACGCGCTGCAATACCATCTAGTTCTTCATCGCTCGGATTTGTATTCCCAAACTGAGCCATCTGTGCTTTTATCATTTGCTTACTGTGGTCTTTCAGCTCATCGAAAGAAACTTGTAACGCTTCGTTTTCGCTACGTATTTTCCCTTCAATTAATTGATAACGTAATCCTTTTTCGCTTCGCTCGTATTCAGCTTTTGCTTCTTCATCAGTCATTGGTTTTTCACCAGAAACTTGAATCCAACGCTGTAAAAACTCATCAGGAAGATCGAATTTTGTGTTTTCGATTAAATTTTCAACAACATCGTTCAATAATTTCTGATCGCTTTGTTGCTCAAACTGCTTTTCAGCGTCTTCTTTAATTTTCGCTTTCAATTCTTCTTCTGAAGTAACAACACCTTCACCAAAAAGCTTATCAAAAAACTCTTGGTTTAGCTCTGCCATTTCACGCGTATTGATTTCTTCTACTTTAAAATCAACTTCTATATCCAAACCGTGTGCATCCTCATGAGAAACACCTAATTGCTTTTGGTTATCGTGATCGTCATTAAAAAGTCCTTTTGTTTTTAAGGTAATAACATCACCAATTTTAGCTTCTTTTAAAGCTTTTAATTGTTTTTTTCCTTTTATATCTTCGGTGCTAAAAGTAGCTGGATTGTCGATACCTTTTTCATCGGAGGTAAACGTTCCTGTAATTTCATCGCCGTCTTCAACTGTATCTTTAGCTATTAACTTTCCGTATTGTTTACGAATAGTCTCAACTTGGTTGTTGATCATTTTATCATCAGCAAGAACTTTGTAATGTGTGATGGCCTTTTTACCTTTTACATCCACATCAAATTGTGGTGCTAAGCCTAGATCAAATTCAAACGTAAAATCCTCTTCGTTCCAGTCTACCTCTTTTTCGTTTTTAGGGATTGGGTTTCCTAATACGTCTAGCTTTTCTTCGGTTAAATATTTATGCAAATTGTCCTGAAGTAGCTTGTTTACTTCTTCAACCAAAATTGCTGTACCGTATTGCTTTTTAACCATTCCCATCGGTACGTGACCTTTTCTAAAACCAGGAATATTGGCATTTTTACGATAGTTTTTCAGAATGGATTCTACCTTGTCTGAATAATCGTCTTTTGAAATTTCTACTGTAAGTACAGCATTTAAATTATCAATGTCTTTTTTTGTAATGTTCATTTTCTGAAAAATTTACCTCGAAGGGTCGTTTTGTCTTTTCCTTTTTCCTTAAAATTTCGGGTTGCAAAAATAAGACAATTTCAGTAAGCTAACAAATAGTATGAGCTGTATTTCAATTGGTTATTTTTCTGTATTCAAAAGCGAAAACAAAACCGACTGTAAAAATGAAAGCAATAAGCTAAATAACAGAGCCCACCAAATGTTTGAAACAGCAAAACCGCTCACAAACCAATCGGCCATTAGAATTATAATTGCATTAATAATCAATAAGAATAGCCCTAACGTCAATATGGTAACTGGCAGGGTTAAAACAATAAGGATCGGCTTTACGATAAAACGAAGTAAAGCAATAACAATCGCTACAATAATAGCGGAGAGATAGCCCTCAACTGCCACACCAGGAAGAATTTTTGCAAGTACTACAACTGCTACTGCCGTTAATAGGATTTTTAAGAGTGTATTCATCTTTTTTGTTTTTATAAAGATAAAAAAACCGTTTCAGAAAAATCTGAAACGGTTTTTTAAAATAACTAATTTTAAATATCTATACCTACTAGTTGTTAGCTAGTGTTATAGTGGCATAATTTCCTATTTCAACTTTAGGAATTGTTGCATTATATTGAGCATTAATAGCATCTATCATAACATTTGCTGTATAAGCATAGCCTCTAGGTGTTGGGTGAACTCCATCTAATGAAAAAGCACCACCAGTTGCAAAAGCAGAAGTTAAAACCCCTCCGTTATATACAACACCCCCTTGAGCTACTTGCCTTAAGGCTGCTCTAGCATCTACAAAAGCTAAGTTATTCGCGCTAGCAATAGCTTGTATAGTGGCATTATAAGCCGCTGAAGCTGTAGCCACACGAGATTGCTCTACACTTGTTAAAACAAACTCATCACCTAATGGCAATGAAACCCCTACAACATTAGTTGGTATATCAGGGTTTGGCGTAGTACCAAGAATAGAAGAAGCTGGAAGTACTATTAAATCATCATTAGTCGCTTGACGTAGTTGCCCTAACAATTCTGCTGTACCAGCAGGTAAACCTTGTGCAATTAAAATCTGTGTAACATCGGTTAAATCATCATCAGTAATGATTGGGAAATTTTGCCCTGCAGAAAAGCTAATCATTCTAGCGTTTGCTTCTTCTTGTGTAATGATCCCTGCCCCTACTAAAGTAGGTAACACCTGATTATTATATTGTGCAAATTGAGCACTTACAGCACCAGCCGTAGCAGCATCCAATGGAATAGCTTGTGCTGGAACAGTGGTAAAATAAGGAATTGATGTTACATCAGGAATATTAATTAACACCCCTCCCGAAGCACTTGCTGCTAATGCGTCAACCTCTTGGCTATATACAGAAGCAAATACATTAGGGTCGGTTATATCATTAGGACCATAAGTTGTTGGGTCTATATTTCCAGTTTGATCTTCACCAACACCTCCAGAAGTAGCGTAACTTAAAATATCGTTATTACCAATCCATAGTGCGAAAAAGCTTGGGCTTTGAGAAGCAGCATCGGCAATTACAGTTGCGCTACCACTTGTTGCAATACGTGCGTAATATGGATTTGCAGCACCTGATAAAATTCCACCGGCATTACCATAACCTGGAGCAACTAAATGAAAACTTTTAGCACCAGGAATTCCCATATTATTAAAGGGTCCTGTTGGGCCACTTGTAATTTCGGTTGTTGGATTTCCTTCTAAAATTACAGGAGCTCTTTCACCATCTGCACCTACTGAAAGCACCAAACGATTATCTGTTATTTGAGTTCCATTTAAAAGTAAACCTCCTAAATTATCACTCATTAATGGTTGTGTAAAATCACCTCCACCTGCAAACTCAAATTGTCCTGCTAATATATTTGGGTATGAGTTTTGTTGACCTGTAATATACAGCGCATTATCGGCAAAACCGGCCGTTAGCGAGTTACCAACTGCTACAAAATTAGAAAAATTGGCACTTCCGCTATCATAAAACCCTTCTTCATTTACAGGGTTTTCAAATTCTGGTTCACAACTTACAAACCCAATGGCAAGTAAGCCTAAACATATATTTATAGTATTTTTCATTGTTTTCAATTTTTTATCAATTACAGTTTGTAAGACACTCCTAATCCAGGTACAAAGGCGCTAGATTTATACGTTCCCCTAAAAGGAGCTTGAACACCTTGATCAAAGTGATAGTCATAAGAAGCGTCAACTTCTTTAAAGTGTAAGTATAAGAATGAAGCATCTATTTGAAAATGTTCACCAACATTTACAGTAAGACCGGCAGTATAACCGCTACTATCATTTCTTGGAGTTTCTGGCGCAAAATACCCATCACGAACCGGAGTTTCATCAAAGTAATATCCTGCACGAAGCGTAAACATTTTAGTTACATCATATTGTAATCCAAAACGGTAAGAAGATGAATTTTTATAATTACGTAAGTTGTCAGAATCTGGCACCTGTGGGTTTGCAAAATCTATACTTAGCGATTCATATACATCCCAAAAAGCTCGGTTATAATCAAATGCAAAGGTCCATTTTTTACAAAATTCATAACTTAAACCAACTGTTAATTCAGCAGGCATAGGCAAAGACGCATCGAACTGCGTATCTACAAATGGCGTTAATGGTGAATTGGGTACGTTTTGAAAATCTGCATCCCCTTCTTCCGCTTCCAAAATAATTTCGGAACGGTAATTAGCACCAATTCGTAAGTTATCGGTCGGGTTAAACATAAAACCTGCAGTCCACCCCCAATTAGTAACTCCTGAGGCATCAATAGTAACTTCAGAACGGTTTCCTTCTAAATCTGTAAGTGATCTTGTAAGATTTCGATTAAAATTAACCGATCCCGTTACGTAAATTGGACCACCACCTACACTAAATTTATCATTTACTTTTAACGAAACACTAGGCTGAATGAATATTGCTTGTAAATCAATATTGTTTACCAAGTGAGAACCTGCCCAATCATCTTCATATTCAACCGTACTTCCATAAGGAGTATAAACTCCTAAGCCAAAAGCAAGCCAATCTGTTGCTTGATACGAAGCATAAAAATATAGTGGAGTACTTACTGGGTTATCAGTTTCAGCATAGGTTCCAAGAGCTTCATTTTGATAAGCCACTGTAGAAAACACACCGCTAACACCTGCTGATATGCTTAATTTATTTTCTAAATACACTAATCCCGCGGGATTAAAAAATACACTCTCCGCACTGTTTACTACAGCCACACCAGTGTGCCCCATAGCAAGCGCTTTTTGTCCTTGCAAGCTAACACGATAACCGCCGGCATAGGTTACTGCCGTTGCAAGTGCAAATACGGCCAGTAGAACTACTTTCTTCATAATTGATTTGAGTTAAATTAAATTTATTGTCGATATGGATTTTTATCAATTTTTTCAATTTATTATGCATACATAGCAAATTGCCTTTACAATACTATAAAAAATTCATAACATTTTCATAAAATTCTTCAGGATTTTCTGCGTGAAGCCAATGCCCAGCATTTTTTATAGCCTCAATTTTAGCTTTTGGAAAATGCTTGTGTATTATAATTTCATCTATTTGCTGAATATATCCTGAGTTAGCACCGCTTAAAAATAAAGTGTCGCCTTTAAAAATCGCTTCTTTACTTAGTGGCTCGCCTACTTCGTCAATATTTTTAGTAAGTACAGGAAGGTTCATTCGCAATGCTAGCTCTCCTTTATTTTTCCAGTATAAGTTTTTTAACAAAAATTGACGCACCCCTTTTTCTTTCACGTATTCCGATAATTTTTCACTGGCTTGTGAACGACTCTCTATTTCTGAAAAATCTAAAGAAGCTAATCCTTTTAAAATATCTTGATGGTGTTGTGGGTACTGTTTTGGCGCAATATCTGCAACGATAAGTTTTGATACCAATCCTGGATATTCAGTAGCACACTGCATAGCTGTTTTTCCACCCATAGAGTGCCCCAATAAAATAATATTTTCAAGGTTGTGATGACCGCAATAGTTTTTCACGTCTTCTGCCATAACTTTATAACTATGCTCCTTATCGTGAAAACTCCTGCCGTGATTTCGTTGGTCGATAAGATGGACTTGATAACCAGCCTCAGCAAAACGGTTGCCGAGCGTTTTCCAGTTATCGCTCATTCCTAAAAAACCGTGAAGAATTAAGAAAGGACTTCCTTCTCCTACTATTTGTGAATGTAATATTTCCATTATTTCAGTTTTTCTAAATATTGTTTAATTACCGGCTCTAATCCTTGATAAAGAGCTTCACATATTAAAGCGTGACCAATAGAAACTTCTTGTAAATGCGGAACTTGTTCTTTGAAAAATTTAATATTATCTAGGGAAAGATCGTGACCGGCATTAACACCAAGGCCTAACTTATGCGCTAGAGCAGCGCAATCAGCATATGGTTTTACCGCGGTTTTATTTCCGTTTTCAAATGCTTCAGCAAACGCTTCGGTGTATAATTCAATTCTATCGGTGCCGGTTTTTGCAGCCCCTTCAATCATATCTAACGTAGGATCTACAAAAATGGAAGTGCGAATGCCCTTGTTTTTAAATTCTGAAATAATTTCAGCTAAATAATCTTTATGCTTTACAGTATCCCAACCTGCATTTGAGGTGATAGCATCTACCGAATCTGGCACCAACGTTACTTGGGTAGGTTTAATTTGCAGTACCATATCCATAAATTTCTGGATCGGGTTTCCCTCAATATTGTATTCAGTAGTTACTATAGGCTTAAGGTTGTAAGCATCTTGATATCGAATGTGACGCTCATCGGGTCTTGGGTGAATAGTGACTCCTTCTGCTCCAAAAGCCTGAACATCTTTTGCTACTTGTAATACATTAGGCATATTGCCGCCACGAGCATTTCTAAGGGTCGCTATTTTGTTAATATTTACGCTTAATTTTGTCATTTTCTTAGTTTAAGATTAACAAAAATACAAAGGTTCGGGTGGCTTTTCCATTTATATTTTAAGTAATTTGCACTTAAAATAGCTATTTTGGATACATTGAATTACATATTGGACGATGTTTCACCTTTTGATATTTCTTCGAACATAAAAGATATACAAAAGGCTTTCAACAACCTTACTTACACTCATATTCCAGTAAAAAAAGGAGAAACATACATAGGCTGTGTTTCTGAAACCGATGCTCATTGCTTTGAAACCGAGAAAAAACTAAGCGATTATCAATATGCTTTAGAGGGCTTTTTTGTTAGAAAAAACGCTAATTGGCTAGATATACTAGAGGCTTTTGCGCTTCATAACAGTAATATTATGCCTATTTTAAACGAAGAAAACAATTATATAGGATATTATGAATTAGGCGACATTATGAGCCTATTCAACAATACACCTTTTTTAAACGAAGCTGGAGCTATTATTGTAGTTGAAAAAGGAATTAATGATTATTCCTTTAGTGAAATTTGCCAAATTGTAGAGAGCAATGGAACCCGAATTTTTGGAGCCTTTGTTTCAAAGATTGAGAATGACAAAATGCAAGCTACCATTAAAATTGGTCACACTGGTATGAACGAGATTGTGCAAACATTTAGAAGGTACAATTACACGGTGATAAGCAATCATGAAGAAGACAAGTTTTTAAAGGACTTACAAGAACGGTCTGACTATTTAGACAAATATTTAAATATGTAAATTGATGAAAATAGGTATCTACGGTCAATTCTATCATAAAAATTCTGAAACCTACATTCAGTTAATTCTTGATGTGCTGAAAAATAAAAATGTATCTGTTTTTATTGAAGAAAATTTCTTAGACATCATTAATCTGAATAATGAAATTACAAGGAATTTCTCCAACTTTGAAACCTTTACAGAGTTAGATGAATCCTACGACCTTTTTTTTAGTATCGGGGGTGATGGAACCATTTTAAAATCCGTCACGTTTGTGAAAGATCTTGATATTCCCATTGTTGGTATAAATACAGGGCGATTAGGTTTTTTAGCAACAATTCAAAAAGAAGAAATCACTCAAAGTTTATCTCAAATACTCGATGGGGATTATTTAATTTCTGAACGAAGCCTACTCACCATTGCTACCTCTCCAAAAAACACAGAAATAAAACCCACTTTAAACTTTGCCCTAAACGAGATTGCTGTAAACCGAAAAAACACAACTTCCATGATTAAAGTGGAAACCGATGTAAACGGAAAACATCTTACATCGTATTGGTCTGATGGATTAATAGTAGCTACACCAACAGGATCTACGGGTTATTCCTTAAGCTGTGGAGGTCCAGTGATAGAACCAAGTGCAAAAAATATTATCATTACTCCAATTGCTCCACATAATCTTAACGCACGACCGTTGGTTTTACCAGACGACAGTAAACTTACTTTAAAAGTTTCAGGAAGGGAAAAATCATATTTAGTTTCTTTAGATTCACGTATTGCTACATTGGAAAACAACACTACTATTCACATAAGTAAAGCATCTTTCACCATTAAGCTAGTTCAATTAGCCGAGGATAGTTTTATTAAAACGCTCCGAAAAAAATTGTTATGGGGTGAAGACAAACGTAACTAAAACAATAAAAAGCCGTAAACTTTGTTAACTGTCCAAGAGTAATTCGCTAATTATCCAATAAAGCGAAGTTTATTATTATATTTGCAAACTTTTAAGGTATATGAGGTATATCGCGACCATAATTTTAGTAGTAACATCCACATTTTTAGCACATTCACAAACCTATGAAGTAGGTGGAATGATTGGCGGCGCTAATTATATAGGCGATGTGGGACGCACTAATTACATAGCTCCCAACAGTTTGGCTTTTGGCGGTATCTTTAAGTGGAACCGAAGTCCAAGACACTCCTTTAGAGCCTCTATATTAGTCGCTAATATTAAAGGAGATGATGCAGACTCCAGCCAAGAACGGAGACAACAAAGGGGCTTGTCATTTTCAAATACTGTAAGTGAAATTTCAGTAGGAATGGAATATACCTTTTGGGAATTTAATATGTACAGTGGCAAACCCGCTAGCACGCCTTATTTGTATACTGGCCTTACTTATTTTTGGTATGACTCCCTTTATAAAACAAGTGATGATGTTATTACCAGCTATGGCGGAGCATCAAGTGTAGCAATACCTATGGTGGTGGGCTATAAAACAAGTTTGGCAAATAGGTTTGTTCTGGGTTTTGAAATTGGTGCTCGATATACCTTTACAGACGACCTAGACGGTAGTAATCCAGTTAATGACAAAGAAGATTTTCAAAATTTAAAATTCGGTAATACAAATAGTGATGATTGGTATGTTTTTACTGGGATAACATTAACTGTTACCTTTGGCCGAAAACCATGTTATTGTAACTTTTAATCCAATGAGTACAAAACAACAAATAGATATAGACAAACTACCCAAACACTTGGCTGTTATTATGGACGGTAATGGTAGGTGGGCCAAACAAAAAGGATTGTTTCGCTCCATAGGTCATGAAAATGGCACCAAAGCTGTTCGTGAAATTGTTGAAGCCTGTGCTGAATTAAACATACCCTATTTAACTTTATATGCTTTCTCTACTGAAAACTGGAATCGACCTAAACTAGAAGTAGAATTATTGATGAAACTACTAGTTTCTTCTTTAAAAAAAGAAATAAAAACCCTCCAAGACAACAATATTAAACTCAATGCCATTGGCAATCTGGAAGCGCTACCTAAAAAGGCCCAGCGTGAATTAAACGACGTCATTAATATAACCAAGGAAAACTCCAGAATGACCTTAACGCTAGCTCTTAGCTATGGTTCTAGGGAAGAAATTATAAAAACCATCAAAGAGATTAGTCATAAAGTTAAAAATAACCTAATTTCGCCGGAAAATATTGACGAAACGGTTATAAATAATCATCTTTACACGCAAAATTTGCCAGATGTTGATTTATTGATACGAACCAGCGGTGAACAACGTATCAGTAACTTTTTATTATGGCAAATAGCCTATGCCGAATTGTATTTTACAGATACCCTTTGGCCAGATTATAGAAAAAACCATCTTTTTGAAGCAATATTAAATTATCAAAACAGAGAAAGAAGATTTGGAAAGACAAGTGAACAACTTAAATAAAAGCTTATTATTGAAATCCTACAAAAAACTATATTGTATCGTTCTTTTTACAGTAGTTACGGTTTTTTCCCTCTCTGCACAGCAAAGGGATCTGGACAGTGGTAAAAAATATACCATAAACGATATAAAAGTTACAGGAGCGCAAAGCTTTAACGAACAAACCGTAATTGCCTTTACAGGTCTTAAAGTTGGAGATCGTATTTATATTCCTGGCGAAAAACTAAGTGCTGTAACCAAAAAACTTTGGGAGCAGAACCTCTTTAGTGATATTGCTTTTTACGTAACCAATATAGATGGAGAAAAAGCAGATTTAGAGCTTTATATAGTTGAACTTCCCAAGCTAAATGAAGTTACAATAGAAGGTATTCGCAAAGGCAAGAAAAAAGACATTCTTAAAGAAAACAAGCTAGACCCGGGTACTAAAATTACCAAAAACCTTCTTACCACTACTAAAAATAAAATAAGGAATAAATACAAAGAAGATGGGTATCTCAATACTCAGGTAATTATCTCCCAAACCCCTCATATTGATTCTACTGGGCAGGAAATTGCTAAAAATATGACCATTAAAATTGATAAAGGCGAACGTGTAAAAGTTTCCGATATCGAGTTTGAAGGTAATGAGAAGTTTTCAGATGTAAAACTGCGTAGGTCTATGAAAGAAACCAAACAAAAATTCTTTCTAAGATTATTCAAACGTTCAAAATACACCAAAGAAGGGTTTGAAAAGGATAAAGTTTCCATTATAGACAAATACAAAGCAAGCGGATACCGTGATGCGCGAATTATCAGCGACACCTTAATAACCAAAGATGATAATAATGTAGCGCTAAAACTGAAGGTTGAAGAAGGCGATAAGTATTACTTCGGAAATATTCGTTTTATCGGTAATAGTGTCTATACAGATAGTCAATTACGACAGGTATTGGGTATTGGAAAAGGCGAAACTTACAATGGGGTATTACTCCAAGAACGTATAGCCGATGTTGAAGATCCTGAAGCACAGGACCTCACCAACTTATACCAAAACAACGGATATTTATTTTCAAAAATCAACCCGGTTGAAGTAGCCGTACGAAACGACACCATCGATTTTGAAGTTAGAATTCGTGAAGGGAAACTGGCTTATTTTGATCACGTAACCGTAGTAGGGAACGATAAAACCAATGACCATGTAATTTACCGTGAACTTAGAACTCGTCCTGGGCAAAAGTACAGTAAACGAAACGTGGTGCGTACCATTCGTGAATTAGGGCAAATAGGCTATTTTGATGCCGAACAATTAGCTCCTAATTTTAAAAATGTGGACCCTAATAGCGGTACTGTTGACTTAGAATACTCAGTAGTTGAAAAAGGAGCCAGCCAAATAGAATTGCAAGGAGGTTACGGCGGCGGCGGCTTTGTGGGTACACTAGGACTATCGTTTAACAATTTCTCTCTGCGTAACATATTTAATAAAGACGCCTACAAGCCTTTACCTATGGGTGATGGTCAAAAACTTTCGTTACGAGCACAAGCGAGTAGTTTTTACCAAACCTACAGTCTTTCTTTAACTGAGCCTTGGTTGGGAGGTAAAAAACCAGTGCAGTTAAGCACTTCTTTTTCTCATACCATTCAATATTTTTACGACTATACTGATAGAGATGTGGATAAAAGTCGCAGCTTTTTAATTACAGGAGGTTCCATAGGAATTGCGCAGCGATTAAAATGGCCAGATGACTTTTTCCAGTTATCTCAAGCCATCAGTTTTCAGCATTACAACTTACAAAACTATAACACATCATTATTTACGTTTGGTGATGGGTATTCAAACAACTTGGCTTACACAATCGGCCTTAGTCGTAACAACACCGCCACCAACCCTATTTACCCAGTTAGCGGTTCAGAATTTAGTATAACGGCAAAATTAACCCCTCCATACTCTCTTTTTAATGGTGTAGATTATGATGCCTTAGCAAATGAAAGAGCCGATTTATTTGATGTGCCATCAACTAGTTCAGACTTTAGAGCAGCTCAAAACAGAATTGCTGATATTGACCAAGAACGTTTTAAGTTTCTTGAATACTACAAATTAAAGTTTAAAGGAGATTGGTACACAAACCTCATCGATAAGTTAGTATTGAAAAGTAGTACTGAATTTGGTTTCTTAGGAGCTTATAACCAAGAAAGAGGAATCCCTCCATTTGAGCGATTTTTCGTGGGAGGTGATGGTCTAGGATCATTTAGTTTAGATGGTCGTGAAGTAATACAATTACGTGGATATCCTAACCAATCGCTATCCGATCAAGATGGAAATACCATTTTTAATAAATTTTCGTTAGAATTACGCTATCCAGTAACATTAAAGCAAGTTGCTTCTATATTTGTATTAGGTTTTGCTGAAGGTGGAAATTCTTTTAATGGCTTTAGGGATTATAATCCATTTGAGCTTAAGCGATCTGCTGGAGTAGGATTACGTATATTTATGCCGGCATTTGGATTATTGGGGATTGATTTCGGGTATGGATTTGACCCTGTACTAGGGGGCACACAGCCCAATGGATGGGAAACACACTTTATTCTTGGACAACAATTTTAATTTTGGCACGATATTTTCTTAAACAACAACCAAAGATTATGAAAACGAACAAGCTACTTTTTTTAACATTCATTTTATTAAGTTTTGGGTTTGCTGCTCAAGCTCAACGTGGAGCCCGGATTGGGTATATAGACATGGAATATATTCTTGAGAATGTTCCTGAATATAAAGAAGCCTCGACCCAATTAGAAGGAAAAGTACAACGATGGAAAAAAGACATCGAGAAAAAAAGCAAAGAAGTAGAACAAATGAAGCTTAATTTAAGCAATGAACGTGTTCTATTAACAAACGAACTTATTGAAGAGCGAGAAGAAGAAATAAAAATACTAGAAGACGAAATGCTAGATTATCAACAGGATCGTTTTGGTCCTAATGGTGATTTAATGATACAAAGGCGTCAACTAGTGCAACCCATCCAAGATCAGGTTTTCAATATCGTACAAGAAATCGCCGAAAATAAAAAGTACGATTTTATCTTTGACAAATCTGCAGACGTAGTAATGTTGTTTGCAGCTGAGCGAAACGACATAAGCGATGTTGTTTTAAGAAGTATAAACCGGGCAGCTAAAAGAGAAGAAGCTCAGACCAAGCGTGAAGAAAAAGAAATAGAGCGTAAAGAAGAGTTAAGTGCAGAACAAGAAGGTGCTGTTACGGAGAGGGAGCAAGAAATTGAAGACAAAAAGAATGAACGTGAGAAGATGATGGAAGAGCGTAGAAAACAACGTGATTCAATCCGCGATGCTAGAAAAGCTGAAATTGAACAAAGAAGACAGCGCATTCTAGAAGAAAGACAACAAAGAATAGACTCTATCCAAGAAGTAAGGGAACAAAGAATAAAAGAACGCAACCAGGAAAACAATACTGGTGACGAAGAAAATTAAAAAATTACAAATCAATAAATCATAACACTTAAATTTAATACAATGAAACATTTAAAATCAGTAATGGTAGCTTTAGCTATTTTTGTAGGAGCTACAAGTTTTGTAAACGCACAAACTAAGGTTGCACACATAGACACGCAAGCTTTAGTTGAGTCTATGCCCGAAATGAAAGCGGCACAAAGCGAACTTGATAAAATACAGAAAACATACGATACTGAGATTAAGGCAATGGCGAAAGAACTTCAAACGAAAATGACTCAGTACGACCAAGAAGCTGCTACTAAAACCGATGAGGAAAACGAAAAACGTTTTCAAGAAGTACAAGGTATGCAGTCAAATATCCAGTCATACAGACAACAAGCCATGCAAGATCTTCAGAAAAAACAAGAGGATATCTTAAAGCCAGTATTGGAGAAAGCTCGTGCAGCAATTCAAAAAGTAGGCCGTGCTCAAGGATTTCAATACGTAATGGATTCTACAACGGGTAGCGGCATACTATTAGCCGACGGTAAAGACCTTATGATTGATGTTAAAAAAGAATTAGGAATCTAAGTAATACTAATTACTCCTGAAAATTTTTATAAAACTGCCTACATATATTGTAGGCAGTTTTTATTTTTACATATATGAACAAAAACAGTCCCATTGGTATTTTCGATTCTGGCGTTGGCGGTTCTTCTATATGGCAAGAAATTCATCAATTAATGCCTAAGGAAAATACTATTTATTTAGCGGACAGTAAAAATGCTCCCTACGGAAACAAAGCAAAGGACAAAATAGTTTCATTAAGTATAAAAAATACAGAAGCTCTAATAAATATGGGCTGTAAAATAATTGTGGTAGCCTGCAATACTGCAACTACAAATGCTATTGACATATTACGCTCCACATACAATATTCCTATCATTGGCATTGAGCCGGCCATAAAACCCGCTGCGCTACAAACAAAACATAAAAGCATCGGTATCCTAGCAACAAGAGGTACGTTAAGTAGCGCCTTATTTCATAAAACAGCAAAAGAATTCACCAAGGAAATTTCAGTAGTAGAAATTATTGGCGAAGGGTTGGTGCCTTTAATTGAAAATGATGAGTTAGCAACCAATGAAATGGAAACACTATTAAAAAAATACACAGCCCCTATGGTTGCAGCCAATATTGATTATTTGGTTTTGGGGTGTTCACATTACCCCTATCTTATACCACAGTTACAAAAAATATTGCCTAGCCATGTATCGATCATTGATTCTGGCGAAGCGGTTGCCAAACAAACTCAACATGTATTACATCAACAAGGCCTACTTAAAGAAAGTAACAAAGAAGTAACGCTTCAATTTTTTATCAACACTAAAACTGAAACTTTAAAAAGCCTATTAAAAGCATATTCCCAAAAGATAACTGTAGAAACCTTAGACTTTTAATTAATTGCTGGACATTCACAATCATAAGGCTCTTTTCTTTTGATTGGAAAATCATATCCAAGTGTTATTTGGTGAAAGCCACCATTATTAAACTTTATATTTCCAATTTGACATGAATAGAGGTACGCAACTAAGAATTGGTTGTAGTTTACTCCCAAAACTGGTGTGATGTATTGCATCACTTGATTTTCTATAGTTTGCCCGTTTAAATATTCAGTATTTTCAAAGCCGCGACGGTATGATACGCCTCCCCCAGAGCTTCCCGAAGTTCATTTTTCTGTATGCTTTAAAATTTACAACAATTCCTTTTTCACCGGTTCGTTCTTTTAACTGAAACAAAACAGAAGGCTCATAATTCCATAAGTCTGCATTGTTTCCAAAGACATAGGAACCTCCCAATGGATAATTTCGCTGATTGGCAGATTCAAATTCTTCGGTATACAAATCTTTGAAATGTCCGGAAAAATTTAAAAAGTTATAAGAAAGACCAAAATCTATATTAAAATAAGCACTGCTTTGAACAATCCCGATATAACCGGATCAAAATCTGAAATATCAAATTCGATTTCATCTAAACTTGATTAAACAAAACCAGCACTCAACCCAAAGGATAATTGATTTAAGTCTATTTCGGATCTTGAAAATAGCAGATGATGAGCATATGTCAAGTATCCACTTTTTTGCAGATGATATACATTTTTATTATTAAATATAATCGCACCAAGTCCTGATTGCTCTCCAACTCGTGCATTGAAACTTAAAGTTTGTAAATTAGGCGCCTCTTCTTCTCCAAACCATTGCTGCCTTGCAGTTAACCAAAATTTATTAGATGATGCGGCTTAGAAGGGTATATTAAATAATAGTTATCTGAAAAAAAATCTGAATAGACAGGAATACCCTCTTGGCCAAAAACAGTGTGAAATAAAAAGATAAAAAAAAGAAAAGCATAAAATTTCTTCATAAAGGAAAACCCAAAAACCTGAAAAACAATTGTTTATAAATAGTTGTTTTTATAGTGTAAATCGCCAAATATATTAAGTGTATTGATTTTCTTTCCTTAATTTTGCAAAAAAAGATTGTATGTCTAATTACACTATTTCTATAGAACCTACAAATAACGAAAGCATTGTAAAGTTTGTAGCCAATTCATTTTTAACACGTTCCAACAGTTACGAGTTTAAAAATATTGATGATGCAAAGCCAAGTCCTATTGCACAGCAATTATTCTATCTTCCTTTTGTGAAGACTGTTTATATTTCTCAAAACTTTATTGCGATTGAAAAGTATGACATAGTAACTTGGGAAGATGTTCAAGAGGAAGTTTCTGAATCCATTACAGAATATCTAAATAGCGGAAAAGAAGTTATCACCGAAGCTGCTGAAACGCAAAAAAAAGTACCGGTTACCGTATATGCTGAAAGTACACCAAACCCAGCAGCTATGAAATTTGTAGCCAATAAACCATTGGTAGACGGGACGTTTGAGTTTAAAAATATTGATGAAGCCGTCCATGCTCCGTTAGCAAAAGCATTGTTTGCATTTCCTTTTGTAAAAGAAGTGTTTATCAGTGCCAATTATGTATCTGTATTAAAATACAATATGGCTGAATGGCAAGAAATTTCTATGGAAGTGCGCGAATTTATTAGAAAATATATCGAAGAAGGCAAACCTGTGTTAACGGATGAAATTCTTCAGAAAGAGGAAAAAGAAGAAGCAACTTCACAACAATCTATTTCAAATAAAGACCTGAAAGATATTGATAAAGAAATTATTTCTATTCTCGATGAATATATAAAACCCGCTGTCGCTAGTGATGGTGGTAATATTGCGTTCGATTCTTTTAATGAACACACCAAAACCCTTCGCGTAATCTTACAAGGAGCATGTAGTGGTTGCCCTTCCTCTACCGTTACCTTAAAAAATGGTATTGAAACGATGCTAAAAGATATGATGAACGGTCGGGTACAAACTGTTGAAGCTATTAACGGATAAATCTCCACTATACACAAGCCAACTTTTGCCGCTATTATAACAAGGTTTTAACGATTATTTGAGAGTGTAAGCGACTGTAAATACGTATCTTGAGTAATCTAATCTAAAAACTAAAAATTATGGCAGTATTAAAGGTTATAGAAGTGTTAGCAAACTCTGACAATAGTTGGGAAGATGCAACCAGAAAAGCGGTAAAGCACGCCAGCAAAACAGTAAAAAACATTAAATCAGTTTACGTAAACGAACAAAGTTGTACAGTAAACGGAGACGATGTAGCTCAATTTAGGGTGAATGTAAAAATTACTTTTGAAGTAAGTTAAAATACATTTTATAAAAAACAAATGCGCTTTTGGTATAATCAAGAGCGTATTTTCTTTTTTCTGAAACAAACAACTATACGTTTGGAACAAAATAAAAACCAGTTACATACCGAAACTAGCCCCTACTTGCTGCAACATGCGAGCAACCCAGTATATTGGAAAGGGTGGAATAAAGAAACGATTGCATCGGCAAAGTCCGAAAACAAGTTGATGATTGTTAGCATTGGGTATGCCGCTTGCCATTGGTGCCATGTTATGGAGCATGAAAGTTTTGAAGACCTAGCTGTGGCCAATGTAATGAACAAAGATTACATTTCGGTTAAAGTAGATAGAGAAGAACGCCCCGATATTGACCAAATATACATAAACGCAGTACAATTAATGACTGGTGGCGCTGGATGGCCTCTGAATGTGGTTACCCTACCTGATGGACGACCAGTATGGGGCGGAACCTATTTTAAAAAAGAACAATGGATTGAAGCGTTGCAGCAAATACAACAGGTATATAAGGAATCTCCGGAAAAATTGGAAGAGTACGCGAAAAGGTTAGAGGAGGGCGTAAAAAGTATGGATCTAATTCAGTTGAATACTGAAGAAACAGATTTTTCAAATTTTGATACTACCTCCTTAATTGATAAATGGAGTCGAAATTTCGATCATCGTTTTGGCGGTTACAAACAGGCGCCAAAGTTTATGATGCCTAACAATTATCTATTTCTATTACGATATGCTGTTCAAAATAACAATGAATCATTACTGCAATATGTAGAAAAAACTTTAACCCAGATGGCGTATGGCGGAATTTACGATGCTATGGGCGGTGGTTTTTCACGCTACAGTGTGGACCAAAAATGGCACGTACCACATTTCGAAAAAATGCTATACGACAATGCACAACTGGTAAGTTTGTATAGTAAAGCATATGCCCAATTTAAAAATTCATTGTATAAAGAAGTTGTTGAAGAAACATTGCAATTTATTTCAGAAACCTTTACTAATGACGAAGGCGCTTTTTATTCATCTTTGGATGCAGATAGTGAAACCACATCTGGACAATTGAAGGAAGGAGCTTACTATATCTATTCAGAAAAAGAGTTACAGCAACTTTTAAAAGAAGATTTTGAAATTTTTAAAGCATATTATAATGTAAATGACTTCGGAATATGGGAGGAGGGAAATTATGTGTTGATTCGCGATAAAAGTAATGCCAAAATTGCTGAAACATTTTCAATTTCAGTAGAAACACTTCAGAAAAAAAAGAAAGCCTGGAAACAAATATTACTCACCTACCGGAATAAACGGCCAAAACCACGTCTAGATGATAAAACACTAACTTCTTGGAACGGAATGATGCTAAAGGGCTATGTAGATGCGTATAAAGTATTTCAGAAAAAAGAATATTTAGACATTGCCTTAAAAAATGCTCATTTTATAAGGGAAAAGCAACTGCAAGAAGACGGCGCATTGTTTCATAACTATAAAAACGGAAAGAGCACTATTAATGGCTATTTAGAAGATTATGCTGCGGTAATTGAGGCTTTTATCGCTTTACATCAAATTACTTTAGATGAAAGCTGGTTACATATTTCGAAGAAGCTAACAGAGTATACCTTCCAGTATTTTTACGATAATGAGAAGCAGATGTTTTACTTTACTTCATCAAAAGATGATAAATTAATGACACGCTTGTTTGAATATCGAGACAATGTAATCCCTGCTTCAAATTCCATTATGGCTAAAAACCTGTTTAAATTATCTCGATACTATAATGACGAACGATATGCTAAAACAGCAAAGCAAATGTTAAACAATGTTTTGAAAGAGTTATCATCATACCCAATAGGGTTTTCCAATTGGTTAGATTTGCTTACCAACTACCAATCAAACTTTTATGAAACAGTTATTATAGGCGATAAAGCACTAGAAAAAATAAAAGAAATAAGTAAAAACTATCTGCCTAATATGCTACTTGCTGGCAGTACAAGAGAATCAAATTTGTTTTTATTGCAAAACAGGTTTGTAAAAGATGAAACATTGATATACGTTTGCATTGACAACACGTGTAAATTACCTGTTTCAGAAATAAAAAAAGCTATTAAAACAATTAAAAAAAATTAGAATTACATGGACAAACTAAATGATTGGCAAACATACGCTGAAGAATACGGAGAAAAATTAATTGATTTTCTACCTACATTAATTGGAGCAATCGTAATGTTGATTGTGGGCCTATGGGTTATTAAAATCATCAACAGATTTGTACGTAAGTTCTTTGACAAAAAGGAGTACGATGTCACATTAGAAAATTTTATAGCGAGCTTAATAAGTTGGGGATTAAAAATTCTACTTTTTGTGTTAGTCATAACTCAATTAGGCGTTGAATCTGCATCGCTAGTTGCTGTTATTGGTGCCGCAGGGTTGGCAATTGGCCTAGCCTTACAAGGTTCACTTGCAAATTTTGCTGGAGGAGTCTTAATTTTATTGATAAAACCTTTTCGTGTGGGCGATTGGATTTCAGCTCAAGGCGTAGAAGGTAGCGTAAAAGAGATTTCTATTTTCAATACGCGTATTCTAACTTTTGGTAATCAAGAAGCCATTGTACCTAATGGAAAATTATCTAATGATAACATTATCAACTATTCCTCACAAGGAATTAGGAAAGCAGCTTTAACTTTTGGCATAGGTTATGATGATAACATAAAGGAAGCCAAAGAGATATTACTCAATCTTGTTAATGAACAAGAGACTGTTATGCAAGATGAAGATAAAAAACCAATGATTGTCGTGGGTGATTTAGGTGATAGTTCAGTTAACCTCTCTTTGCGTTATTGGGCGAAGAATGAGGATTTTTGGGGTATAAAATGGCATACTCTTGAAGAAGGAAAAGCACGGTTAGAAGCTGCCGGAATAAGCATACCTTTCCCTCAAAGAGATATACATCATTATAATTTAAATCCTGTGCAAATAGCAAAAAAAGATAATAAATAGTATATTTAAATTAATTAAAACACTTATTATGAAAAATTATATATTACCATTAGTATTTTTAATTATTACTATTGGGGGGGCGGCACAAGACCAAGGTCTCTATGATCTTCAAAACAAAAAAATAAATGCAGAACAACGTTATGAGTCTTTTAATATTTCAAAAGAAGAGTTTGAAAGTATGGAAGGTTCTCCTTATGCAAATGAAAATTTTATAAAAGGAAACATATATAAAGGAAAAGAATTATCCAACAAAAATATTCTGTTACGCTATAATGCATTTGCCGACGAGATTGAAATAAAAAAACATGAACAATCTGAAACATATAATGCACTCATTAAAAATCCAGATGTATATGTTAAAATATTTCAAGATGTTTACGTATTTGTTCCTTATAATGGCTCTAATGAGAAAGGGGGCTATTTTAATATCGTGACTGAAGGAGCTCAATTTGATCTTTACAAAAAAACAACAGTTACTTACAAAGAACCTTATTTCGCCGAAACTTCTTACCAAAGTGATAGACCTGCAGCATGGGTAAAAACAAAAATCTATTATCTAGTAGGTAAAGATGGTTCTTTTTATGAGCTTCCTACTAGAAGGTCTAAGGTACTGGATGTGATGAGCAAAAAGAAAAAAGAAGTTAAAAGATATATAAAAGAGCAAAATATTGATCTTGATGAAGAACAAGATTTAGCAAAGCTAGTTACTTACTTTAATTCAATATTATAAACTCAGCCTATTTTCTCAACTAAGCGGTATTTTTCATTAAGTACCGCTTTGTTTTTTGCTTTTATATTAACAGTTGAATCTAAGTGAAGCACACAAATTTAAAGTTCAACACCCCATTAAAGCCTTATTTAATTGTTTCTCTAAGTTTAACTTTATTACTGAAGCTATTTAAAGTATCGGGGTAAAAGTGGGGCTTTTGAGCAAATAAAATAGTATCTAATTACAGAAAGGAATTGTAAAAAGGAACCCCTCATTTTAGATGCATAATCCGCAATATTTTAACTCAAATTATAGATAAACACCTAAATAAGATAATAATTCGTATATTTATAATGATTCAAAATATTAATCATGAAAAAACATCTACTAATAACTTGCTTGATTAGCTGTACATTTCTTTTCGCTCAAGAACCTGTCGGCGGCTATGAAAATGCTTTGCAAAAACTCCAAAGTACAAAGATAAATGTTGAACAACTCTATACCTCTTTTAATGTATCTAAAGAAGAGTTTGAAAGCATGGAAGGCTCTCCTTATGCAAATGAAACTTTTCTAAAGGGTAATATTTATCAAGGAAAAGAGTTGGCAACCAAAAACGTTTTATTACGCTATAATGCTCTTGCTGATGAGATAGAGATATCAAAAAGCAAAGAATCTAAAGAGTATAACGCACTTATTAAAGACCCAAATATATATGTTAAGATATTTCAAGACATATATGTTTTTGTGCCCTATAATGGTTCAAAAGAAAAAGGAGGCTATTTTAATGTTGTGACCGAAGGAAATCAATTTGATCTTTATAAAAAAACCACAGTCACATACAAAGAACCTTACTTTGCTGAAACCTCATACCAAAAAGATAGACCTGCTAAATGGGAAAATACTATAATTTATTATTTAGTAGGAAAAGACGGTTCTTTTTATGAGCTTCCCACTAAAAGACCTAAGGTACTGGATGTAATGAATAAAAAGAAAAAAGAGGTTAAAAAATATATTAAAGAGCAAAATATAGATCTTGATGAAGAACAAGATTTATCAAAACTTGTTACTTATTTCAACTCAATACTATAACTTTAACTCTTATTCGATACAAAAAGCGGTACCATAAATTGGATACCGCTTTTTTGTATACATTTATTTTAACGGTTTTAGAATTACCCTGTAATAAAATCCTTTAAATAATAAGGCTCAAAATAAGCAACATCTTCAAAGTCAGTTGTCTTAAACTTTTTTTCAGAAAGAGGAGCCATTTGCTTTGCTGAAGGAAGTTTGTCTGTAATAAAAATCGTGTTTGGATGTTTACAAAGAGGTTCAAATTTTGAAACCCCATCACCAATAAAAATTGTTTTCTTCTTATTTATATACTCCAAGAACGAGTCTTCTGTTACAATTTCAGCTTTAGTTTTTCTAATTCTTTCTTCTGAAGAAAATACTGCTGAGTATACTTCCATTCGTCGTGCATCTAGTAGCGGAATAACAAATGTGTCTTCTTCTTTAACCTGAAGCGAGAGCGATTGTAAAGTAGAAATTGAAATTAAAGGTATTTCTAAGGCGTAACAAAGCCCTTTAGCCGCCGAAACACCTATTCGTAATCCAGTATAAGATCCTGGTCCTTTACTTACCGCTATAGCATCTAAATTACTCTTAGAGACATTTCCGAACGCTAGCACTTCTTCTATATATCCATGTAGTTTTTCTGCATGAGAATATCCTTTTTGCTCCCCATTAGGGTTATCTTCCTTAAAAGCAGCAACGCTTCCGTTTACCGAAAGCGCTACTGAACAATTAGTTGTTGCTGTTTCTATACACAGAATAGTAGCCATATGCTATTTTTCAGTATTTTCTTCTTCTTTAGATACTTCAATTTTATCACCATTACCCAACGATCGAGTAACAGTTGTGTAAGGACCAGTTATTACCGTTTCCCCTTCTTCAAGGCCTTTGGTAATCTCAATATTACTATCATCTTGTATTCCGGTTGAAATTACTCTAAGCCTAGCCTCGTCTCCGTCCTTAACAAATACACATTCAAACCGTTGGTCGGTATCTGAAGTTGCTTCTTTTGCCTTAAACTTTTTAGTTGACGAAGTGTCGCTTTTTATAACAATGGCGCTAATAGGCACACCTATTACATTGCTTTTCTTATTGGTTAAAATATCAACAGTTGCAGTCATTCCAGGTCGGAAAGGCGAATAACTTTCAGGCTTTCCTTCGGTTAAATCTGTATAGGAACTTGGTAAGATACGCACTTTCACTTTAAAATTGGTTACCTGATCTGCGGTTAAGGCGGTCTCGGGTGAATTGGCTATTTCAGTAACCACACCTTTAAACTCTCGTTTTAAATAAGCATCTACCTCTACAATGGTTGAATCGTCTACAGAGACTTTTACAATATCGTTTTCATTAACATCTACTTCAACCTCCATATTACTAAGGTTAGCTACACGCATAATCTCAGTACCAGCCATTTGTGCCGTACCCACAACACGTTCTCCCAACTCGGCGCTTAGTTTTGAAATAGTACCGCTCATTGGCGCATAAATCGAGGTACGAGATAAATTATCTCTAGATTGTTTTACACTTGCAGCAGCACTTTGCACACTGTAATAGGCCGCTTGTTTGTTAGCTTGTGCAACTTCGTAATCTGCAACTGAACGATCCCACTCTGATTTTGAAATTACACCTTTTTCGAAAAGAGTTTTGTTTCGGTTATAGGTGGCTTCCGCATTTTTCAGATTTGCTTCAGATTGTGACAGCTGCGCTCGAACGTTTTGCAATCCTGCTTGCGATTGGCTTAGGGCAGACTGAATTAAATCGGGATTAATTTTCACCAATAAATCTCCTTTTTCTACTTGTTGACCTTCTTTTACAGGAAGTTCTATGATTTCTCCAGAAACTTCAGAAGATAAACTCACTTCTACTTCTGGCTGTATTTTACCAGTAGCTGCAACGGTTTCAGCAATATCGATGGGTTCAACTTTAGTAATTTCAACTTGTTTAAAATTGCCTGATTTACCAAACCAACCTGCTTTTTTACCTACTAGAAGTAAAATAATTAGCAGCACAGCAATAGCAACAATCCAAATGATGGTTTTTTTCTTCATAGTTAGAATTTTAATTCAGTAGCTGAAACTCCAAAATACAATTCCAATACTTTTAATTTAAAAATATAATCATATTTGGTTCGGTTCACTTCAATACTGGCATTATCGTACCGAAGTTTAGATTGACTAAAATCGAAAGCATTCGTTAAGCCAACATCATATCTATCTTTTGCATAATCGTATGCCAATTCTTGAGATTCTAATGCCACCAAAGAAGCCTCATAAGCTTTAAGAGCTCCTTTAGCATCTACATATGCCTGATAGACATTAGACTCTAAATCTAATTTAGCTTGCTCCAGTTGATATCTATTACGTTCTAGGTTAATTTTACCTCTGTTTACACTGCCTCTTGTTGAAAACCCGTTTAAAATAGGTACGTTTAGCTGCAACCCATATCCTAGACCATCGTTTTGGTATAATTGGTCTGTAAAAGATCGGTTTAGAAAATCATTATCTGCATACCGTGTATTATATCCGAAAAAGGCCGAAAGCGTTGGATAATAAGCACCACGTGCTAGTTGTAAATCTTTCTCTGCCAACTCTACATTTTTCTGAGCTATTTTAACTTCATTTCGGTTTTCTTCAGCAGCATTGATTACCTCTTGTACCGGTTTTTCAATAATTTCGTCTCCCACGATATTATATCCTTCATCGGCAATATCAAACGTTGCGTAATCTTTAATTAAAAGCAATTGTGCCAAATTTATCAATGAAATGGTCACAATATTTTCAGTTTCGGCTATTCGTTGCTTTTCACCTGCATCTGTAGCTTGTATTTCTAAAAGATCACCTCTTGGCAGCGTTCCGGCATCTACTAAGTTATTAGTACGCTCTATTTGCTGTAAAGTAACTTCATTTTGAGCTTTTGCCACTTCTAGGTTGGCCTTATTAAGCAACACTTGTAAATAAGCATTTGCCACGGCTAAGGAAATATCGTCTTTCATTTTGTCTAAACGATACTGGCTTGCTAATTTAGAAAGCTTGGAGCGTTGCAATTCGCGAACATTTCGTAATCCATCAAACAAAGTCAAACTTGAATTAATACCCGTGGTAAATGATGAGAATGTTTCATTTTCAAAAGCATTGGTTACTGGGTTAATACTTGCTCCTGTATTGGTAGTGTAAGATGCATTACCATTTAAAGAAGGAACAAAATTACCTATCGCTTCTAGTTTTTCCGTATCGGTAACTCTAACGTCTAACTGACTTTGCTTTATGGAAATATTGTTCTCCAACGCATATTCAACACATTCTGTTAAAGTCCATTCTTTATTATCTTGGGCTTGCCCGGTAAATCCGAAAGCAAGAAGTAATACTATAACCGCTAATTTTTTCATATTTGATTGTAGTTGATGCATAAGTCTTTAGTTTCTTGAAAGTGTTACAGGTATTTTAAAAAAATATATAAAACCTATTCTCTTTACATAGATTGTGCAGGTTTTATTTGGTTCCAAACCTTGATTTTATCTTCTTTTGAAATTCCACTTAACACCTCTACTTTTATTCCGTCACTCACACCCAATTCAACATCTTTTCGTTTAAATTCTTGATCACCAGTTTCAACTTCAACATAGGGTTGTTGTGTTTTAGAATCATACTGAACTAAAGCTTCATTAATTGCCATAACATCATCTGCACGCGCTAAAATAATAGAAGCGTTGGCACTTAAACCAGCACGAATAAAAGTGGTAGTATCGATTCTCTTTAAAGTTCCTTTAATTTCAAATTGAATGGCACCGTTTTCGTCTACACCTTTTGGAGCAATATAGTCTAACACCGCATCGAATTTCTGATTTTCAATAGCTCCGACAGTAATTTCCAGAGGAAGACCTTCTTTAATTTTTCCTACTTCGCTTTCATCTACTTTTCCTTCAAAAATCATTTTATCCACATCGGCCAGAGTAGCAATGGTAGTACCATCGTTAAAGTTGTTCGCCTCGATTACCTGATTTCCTGTTTTTACGGGAACATCAAGTATCATCCCTGAAACAGTAGCTTTAATTTCGGTATTTGCTGAAGCCCCTAAACCGCTGGTAGTACCCGTTTTTACAATATCGTAGTTTTGGCGAGCTCCCGTAAGATTTACTTCTTCTTGCTTAAAACGTTGTTGTGCTTGATTATATGCTAATTGTGCATTGTCAAACTCATTCGCCGAAACTACGCCTTTTTCAAATAATTCTTTTTGACGATTGTAAATACTTTTTTGGTTTTCAAAAGCCAATCGCGCCGTTTCCACTTGTGTACGGGCAGCATTAATATTGTTTTTTGCACTAGTTAAAGATGAAACATTAGGAACCACCTTAACCTTTGCTATTAAATCACCACGCTCCACAGTATTCCCCGCTTCAACAAAAATTTGATCTATAATACCTGAAATATTTGGTTTGATCAACACTTCTTCTTTAGGCACAATACTTCCTGTTGCTACGGTCTTTTTTATAATACTATCAGTTGTAGGCGATTGCGTTTCATAAACAATAGGGTCTTCTGCATTTTTTTGCCATAACCAAAACATAGCCACGGAAAATAGCAGTACAATACCAACGAGAATTACAATAGTTCCTGTTTTTTTCATCTTGAATGCCGGTGCAAACCGGTATTTTTAAAGGTTAAACGTTTAATTTATTCAGTCCGTAGCGCATCTACGGGTTTTACTTTTATTGCATTTTGTGCAGGTATTAACCCTGCCAATAATCCTGAAACTATCAATATTATTAGCGCAATCATTACCACACCTATATTTACTGAAGGGTTTAAGAACATCATTTCACTAGTGTCCATTCCTTCCATAACATAATTAACGAGTGCCAAAACTCCGGAAGCCAAAACAATACCAGCCATTCCTGAAATAATGGTTAAGAAAATTGATTCTAATAACACCTGAGAACGGATACTCCAAGGCGTTGCTCCCAACGCTCGACGGATGCCTATTTCTTTAGTTCGTTCTTTTACTACAATCAACATAATATTACTTATCCCGATTATTCCAGAGAGCAATACTAGTATACCCACAAAGTAGGCTACAAAATTAAGTGCTACAAAGAGGCCATTTATTTTACTATACTCTTCATATAAATCGAAATTACCCACTGCACGATCATCTTCAGGATGAATGGAGTGTCGCAGTTTTATAACATCGAATACTTGTTCTTTCAACTTAGTAATAGAAGATCCATCTTGAGCAGTAATAGCCATCCAGCCTACCGTTTCGCCCATATTAAAAGCTTGTGAAAAAGAAGTGAACGGAACATAAATTTCTTTTTGAGCCTCTTCCGCATCTCCTCCACCGTTTGATTTCTTTTTATAAGTGCCAATTACCATAAAGTTTACACCATTGATTTTTATATAGGTCCCTATAGGCTCTTCACCTGGATCATACAATCCTGTTTTCACAGATTCCCCTATAATGGCTACTTTACGTTTTTCATTAATATCAGAATAATTTATAAACCGCCCAGAAGTAATATCCATGGGCTGTTGTTTTATAATTTCAGGATAATCACCATATACATTGTACGCCCCGGTTTTTAAACCACGAGTAACGTTGTTAGCACCTCTAAAGCCACCAAGCTGATTTCGAGGAGAAACGTAGCGTAGATTTGGCACGTTTTGTTTTATGGCAGCCACATCTCCTGTTTTAAAATTGTACCGACGGCCTTTTGGCAATCCCTTGTAGGGTTTTGATGCTGTTTGGGCCCACATAAACATAGAGTTAGTCGCCATTCCGCTAAATCCTTGTTTAACGCCATTTTCAAGACCATTACCAGCAGCTAATAATATAACGAGGATAAAGATGCCCCATAAGACGCCAAAGGCAGTCAAAATCGTCCTAAACCAATTTGAACTTAGCGCTTGTATTATTTCGCTCCAACTATCCCTGCTAAATATCTTACTCATCACGTAATGCTACTATGGGTTTAATAATTGAGGCTCTATAGGCAGGAAAAAATCCAGCAATGGCTCCTGCGATTACCAGAATAATAACCGTAGTGATGGCTACACCAAAATCTACTGATGGATTGCTTATAAAATTGGTTTCTATCAATGGGCCCACAAACTCGATTAGGAGTAGGCCAGAAATTAAACCAATAAATCCAGCAATGGCGGTTACAAAAACCGATTCGTGTAAAATCATTCCTATTATAGACAAGGGTTGTGCGCCAATAGCTTTCCGTATACCAATTTCTTTAGTACGCTCTTTTACAATAATGAGCATGATGTTACTTACACCTACAACTCCAGCAATGATGGTGCAAATACCAACACCCCAAAAGAAATAACGAATCATATCCATAAGGTCGTAAAATCGTTTTGCGTTTTCTAAAGAGTTATTGACGTTTATAGCACGTTCATCAGTGGGAGCAACAGTATGACGCGTTTTAAGATCACTTTCTAATTGATTGGAGAATGCTTCGGAAGCAGCCACGGCATCTTCAAATTTATCTTCAGGTTTTAATGTAAAAACCAAGGAACGCAAGTTATTTCCTGCGTTAAAAACCCGTTGTGCCGTCGTTAGCGGAATAAACATTCGTGTTTCTTCGCGTTCTCCACCCGGATCTGTATAAATACCAACTACTTTAAACTTTATTCCTGTAATTGAAATATACTCCCCAATGGCATTTTTTCCTTTAAAGAGATCTTGATAAACCCGATTTCCTAAAATGGTTACTTTTTCATATCCATCTAAATCACTTTGATTGATGTAACGCCCCGCAACAATGCTTTCATTTTCCAAGAATTGATAATCACCACGAACACCTTCAACTCGGTACGACCCTGTTTCACCATTATAGGATGTTAAGACACCCCAATTACTAAAAACCCCTGATTTGTATTCCAGCTTATCGCTATTTTTGGCTTCGGCCAACTCGTAATCTTGGTTATCTAACTGTATACGGCGACCAGGGTTCATCCCTTTATATTCTTCTGAAGTAACATTTGCCCATACCTGAATTCTATTTGCAGCATCGTTTTCAAATTCCGAAGAGATACCATTTTGCATTCCTTGCCCAATTGCCAAGAGTATGACTAATATAAAAATACCTGAAGCGACGGAAAGACCCGTTAAGAAAGTCCGCAATTTATTTTTGCGGATTGTTTCGAATATTTCTTGCCAGCGCTCTAAATTAAACATGAGCCAATGCTTTTTCTTTTGCTTCTTTAGCGCGCACTTGTTTGACTACGGAATCATCTAAAATAATACCATCTTGCAAGTTTACGATACGTTTGGTCATATGAGCTATATCGTCTTCGTGAGTTACGACCAAAATAGTTTTGCCTTCATCGTTAATGCCTTGTATTAATTCCATTACTTCATAAGAAGTCTTCGTGTCTAATGCTCCGGTAGGCTCATCTGCTAATAGCACCTTGGGGTCGCTGGCAAGTGCGCGAGCAATCGCTACACGTTGTTTTTGACCACCAGAAAGTTCATTAGGTAAATGACCGGCCCAATTTGCCAATCCTACTTTTTCCAGATAATGCATCGCTTTTTCGGTACGAGTATTCCTTTTTTCACCTTGATAGTATAGCGGCATAGCAACATTATCCAGCGCAGACTTATAATTGATAAGGTTAAACGACTGAAAAATAAAACCAAGAAATTTGTTTCTGTATTTTGCGGCTACTCGCTCATTAAGATTTTTAATTTCGGTACCATCTAAGTGGTAAGTACCTTCATCGGCTTCATCCAAAATACCCAAAATGTTGAGTAAAGTAGATTTTCCTGAACCTGACGACCCCATAATAGAAACCATCTCTCCTTCAGAAACATTAAAATTTATCCCTTTTAAAACGTGAAGCGAATTGCTCCCCATGTGATATGATTTATGTAAGTCTTTGATTTCTATCATAGTAAATAAATAAAACACAAAGAAATACTATTAAAGGATTAATTTGTGAAATTTTTGATAAGACTTACAGGCTTGGTTGGCAAGAGTCTTTGTATATAAGACTATTTTAAAACCTTTTTGTTACAGGCTCGATGTTAATTTTAAGCTTTTTTTGCTTTTTTCCGCATTTTGTAAATAGCATAACCAATACCGCCAATTAATAAGTAAGGAAAAATCATAAGGTACACAATACCATTGTTAATCCCTTTGGCCGCACTGCCTCCGTCTTCATTTTCTAAAACTGCACGACACATTGCACATTGAGCATCTGCGGGAAGAACTACTACAAATAGAATAAATATGAGTACAAAAAATTTAGTTTTCATAATCTTAATAATAAGGAGAAATCATTAGATACACGATTACTCCAGTTACTGCAACATACAACCAAAGAGGAAAGGTTATTCTTGCTATTTTTTTATGCTTTTGAAATTGCCCTGAAATTGCCCGGACATACGTTAACAATACAAAAGGTATAACAGTAATTGATAATACAATGTGAGTTATTAAAATAAAGAAATATACATACCGTATTGCTCCTTCCCCTCCATAAGGAGTAGAATCTGAAGTCATATGGTAGATTACATACATTATTAGAAATAATGCCGATAAAACAATACTCGATTTCATTAACAACTCATGCGTATTGCGATTCCCTTTTTTTATTTGAATAACAGCTAGAACCAACAAAATAGCCGTAATGGCATTAGTTGTTGCATAGATTGGCGGTAAAAAATCAAGCCTCTCCACCCCTGGTATCCGCACGGTAAAGAGGACCGCAACCACAATAGGAATAACTATAGACAGTATCCAAATCCAGATATTATATCTTTTTGTGCTTTTTGAAGTATTTTGTGACATGCTACAATAATTTTTTAATATCTTCAATTAGCATCTGTATGCCTTCCTCTTCTAAGCCATTGTAATAGATAATCGGATTTCCGTTTTTATCGATTCTAGAACGGATATTACCTTCTTTATCTATAAGAGCGAACATTCCTGAATGCTCAAAACCACCTTCTGCCTCAGGGCTTTCAGCGGCGTATAGCTTAAAACCATCATTAGAAAGCTTTAAAATGTCTTTTTTGTTTCCAGTAAGAAAATTCCAATGCGGATGCTCGACACCATAACTATCAGCATATTCTTTTAAAACCTGTGGTGTATCGTGTTCGGGATCAATAGTAAAAGAAGCAATTCCAAAATCATTTTCATTTTTAAAAACCTCTTCCACTTTTAGCATATTCGTATTCATAACGGGACAGATGCTTGGGCAGGTAGAAAAGAAGAATTCAACTACATACACTTTCCCTTGGTAATCTTTGTTTGAAATAGTGTCGTTATTTTGATTTACGAACTTAAAATCAGGGATTTTATTGATAGTAACCATCTCATTTTCATCAGCGCTATTAGAAATACCTGAGATATTCGCTTTATTACTCATCCGATCATTTTCAACAACATCTCCGTGGCTTAAGCGATCGATTATTTTTGGAATAGCCCATATCCCAAAAATTAATATAATGGCGGTAATCCCTATGTATGAATACTTTTTCAAAATATATACTCTTTAAGTTTAGTACAAATTTAAATTTCCCGTTTGGCATTATTTTTCTTTAAAGCCAAACGATATTCTGCCAACACTATTTTAATATCGTCGCTCATTTTGTTATTAATCTCAGCTATTTCCCTAGAGTCATAACCATACAACTTACCTACATCTTCATCTTCGTTTCTTCCACGTAAGTTTTGTTCCTTATCTATTATAAAAACATAAGGAGTAGCCAAAGAGCTATTTAAATCAAAGTTACTTTGTAGGGAAGTGAAGACAGTTTCGATTGCTTGTGGAGAACCATAGGCGAATTTCCAGTGGTCTGTATCTACAATTTCAGCTAACTTAGTTTCTAACTCTAGAGATTGTTGTTTTGCTTCTTCAGGAACTATAAAAATAATCTGGAAGTCTTTAAACTCATGGTTTTTTTTATAGATTTTATGAGCCAAGTTATAAGCCCCCACTTTAGCTACCATTGGATCTTTACCAAAGAACCCTAAAACTGTAATGTTATTTTCCAAATGCACTGGAGTACCGTCTTTCAATTTAAATTCATTGAGGCTCTGTACAGACTTTGTTAAAGTAGGAAGTTTCGCAAAGTTATTAACGCCAGAAGCAAAAAACATATAGGCCGTAATAGGTAGGGCAAACAAAATAAAAATAACCAAATATTTCTTGAACGAATGTTGCTTCATAACATCATATTTTGGAATGCAAAAATACAGGGTAAAAGGTGTATGGGCAATCTTTTAAAGTTAATTTTTAAATACTCTAAAAACAAAAAGTCCGGTTTATCACCGGACTTTTTTATATAGATTTATAGAAAAGGCTAGAAGTCAAATTTAACCGCTCCGTTTTTATACACTTCATAAATATAATCCCCTTCAATTAATAATATCAATATAAGGTAAGCTATTAAGAAAATAGCTGTCCATACTACTGAACGACGTAAACCAGATTTCTCGTCGCGCATGTGCATAAAGTCCCAAGTAATATAATATGCCTTAACAATTGTAAGTATTATAAACACCCAGTTTAGCAGTTTCATTGCCAAGAATGTATTCTCGGTTAAAGATGCTGGTTTAATAATACCTAATACAACTTCTATTATAGTAACTATAGAAAGGAAAACGAAGACGCCCCATATTTTCTGTTGGTTACTTTTAAACTTAACTGCTCCTCTAAAGATTGCTAAATTATGATTGTCGTGTGCCATTTTTTAATTTTTAAGCTGCTTAAACAAGGTAAAAGAATGTAAATACAAACACCCATACAAGATCTACAAAGTGCCAATATAGACCTACTTTTTCAACCATTTCGTAACTTCCTCTTCTTTCGTAAGTACCAATAACCACATTAAAGAATATAATAATATTAATTACAATTCCTGAGAAAACGTGAAAACCGTGGAAACCTGTTATAAAGAAAAAGAAATCTGCAAATAGTGGTGGACCATATTCATTATGTTTAAGGTTTGCACCTTCTACCACTAGTTTTCCGTCATTCGCTATTTTATCAACAGACTCTTTTCTAGAAAGCACAGTAGGCTCTCCGTGTTCATTAAGGTATTGTGTTCTAACTAATAAATTATCATTAGCCAAGAATCCAGCTTTCACTTCTTCAAAAGTAAAAGATGTTTGTGTTGGTTCGGCATTATACCAAACCCCTTCACTTTCATTATGAACTTGTCGAGCTGTTGGAATGTGTGTTGCAAAATCTGCAAGAGCCACACGCTCTCCTTCTGTATTTAAAAATTGAAGAATTTTACCTCCATTAGTTTCTACCGCACCATATTCTCCTTTAATGAAAGTATTCCATTCCCAAGCTTGAGAACCTACGAAAATAAGACCTCCAATGATTGTTAGGAACATATAAAAGGTTACCTTACTTTTTTGCATTTTATGCCCTGCATCTACCGCCAACACCATCGTAACCGATGAGAATATCAGTATGAAAGTCATAAAAGCCACATAATACATAGGTGCTTCTACACCATGTAAAAAAGGAAAGTGTGTAAACACTTCATCGGCTATTGGCCAAGAGTCTATAAATTTGAATCTTGAGAATCCATAAGCGGCAAGAAATCCTGAAAAAGTAAGGGCATCAGAGACAATAAAGAACCACATCATCATTTTGCCATAACTGGCTTTTAATGGTCGGTTACCTCCTCCCCAAGTTTTTCCTTCGGTACCTGTTTCAACAACGGTAGCTTCCATACAAAGAATTTGGTTTAAAAATAGGGTTCAAAAATACGATTAATTTTTATCTAACGAAATAGAAAAACAAAAACAGGTAAATCCATAGTATATCAACAAAATGCCAAAAAGTAGCAGCTAGTTCAATTCCAAGGGTTTTGCCGTTTGTATATTTTAGTTTATAATGATTATAAATTACAACTAGTATTGAAATTAGCGCCGCACTAACGTGGGCTAGGTGCAATAACACCACTAAATAAATAAACGAGGTAGTAATAGTACTTTCGCTTCCAGTAAAATAATATCCATTTGCTATTATCTGTGAAAAGCCTCTAAACTGGAAAAAAACAAAAGCCGATCCTAATAAAAGAGTAGCTATTAAAAAGAGCATTCCCTTTTTATTTTGTTCTTTGGTTATGGCCATTTTCGCTAAATGAACCGTAATACTACTTAATAAAATTACTACAAGGCTACTATAAAACGCCTGCGGAATTTGAAAATCGGTTAACCAATCTGGTCGCTCTTTACTTACTACATAAGCACTAGTAAGCCCAGCAAAACTCATTGACAGACTTATAATGCCAAACCAAAGCATCATTTTTTTGGCACGCTTTATTTTATGTTGTTCGGTCCCTTCCGTATAATCCATTATCGTATAAATTTATCTAGCACATACACCACCTGCAGTAGTGTAATATAACTAACACTTGCCAACATTAGCTGTTTGGCAGCTTTATTTGTTTTTTCTTTGAATAGGCGAATAGCATAATATAATAATCCTACCCCCAATAATCCAATAATTACAGCACTTACTGGGGTCACATAAAGTTTACCAGTTACTCCAAAGGCAGGAATCAATGATGCCAATACAGTCCAAATAGTATACAAAACCACTTGTATGGCTGTTCCTTTATCTCTTTTTCCTGTAGGCAACATAAAGAAGCCTCCTTTTTGATAATCTTCATACAAAAACCACCCTATGGCCCAAAAGTGAGGAAATTGCCAAAAAAACTGCACCATAAACAAAGTACCTGGCTCAATACCGAAGTTATTTGTAGCTGCAACCCACCCCAACATATAAGGTATCGCTCCTGGAAAAGCTCCTATAAATACCGACAAGGGAGTTTTAGTTTTAAGTGGCGTGTACAAGCTTACGTACATAAATATTGAAATAGCCCCAAACATGGCCGTAATAGGGTTAATACTATATAAAACCACTAAACCTATAATAGTCAAAGCAATTCCTAATACAAGAGCTGAATTTACCTGCATCCGGCCAGCTGGAATGGGACGGTCTTTTGTCCTATCCATTAAGGCATCCAGATCGCGTTCAATAATTTGATTGAAAATATTGGAAGCTCCTACCATACAATAACCTCCCACGCATAGCAGCAGTAAAATATAGTAATCAACAGTTTCGGCCCCTAACAAATAGCCTGCTACAGACGAAAATACCACACTGACTGATAACCGAAACTTGGTTATCTCGGTAAAATTCCTGACAAGGGTTTGAGGAACAGTTTGTGTTTGTGTTACGGACAAGCTCATTTTTTTTGCGCTGCAAAGATACAGCAACTACCCAATTTCCACAATTTATTCTATCTTTTCTTAGTGCTTTATTTATACTTTTTTATTATTTTAATACCCTAATAAAATCCATAAAAGATGAACATTAACAAAACAATCCTTTCATTACTTCTATTATGTACAACTGTTGTTTTTTCACAAACCGACTCAGGTGAAAAAACAAACCTTAAAATTATTAATGTCAATGGCGATGTATACATGCTGCAAGGGAAAGGTGGTAATATTGGGTTAAGCTTCGGAAAAGAATCTATTTTAATGATCGATGACCAATACGCAGAACTTTCAGAAGATATACTTAAAGCTGTTAGAAAAATCAGTAAAAACCCAATTAAAATGTTGGTTAACACTCATTTTCATGGTGATCATACCGGCGGAAACATGGCGTTTAACAAAGAAGGAGCTGTTATTTTCTCGCATGAAAAAGCACGAGAACGACTCGCTAGTATCGCAAATTCTGATCAAAAGAAAATTGATGAATCTGCTTTACCCATGGTTACTTTTACCAACAACTTAGAATTTCACCATAACAATGAAACTATAAAAGCTTTCCATATTGAAAACGCCCATACCGATGGTGATGTAGCTATATATTTTCCAAAAACCAATGTAATACATACTGGCGATGTTTTTGTTAATGGATCCTATCCTTACATAGATTCCGAAAACGGCGGTTCAATTGATGGATACTTAAAGGGACTGAACACAATAAAAATGATGATAAACGAAGAAACTAAGATTATTCCTGGTCACGGCGGCATAGGATCTATTGACGATCTTACTTTTACCATTAATATGCTTAAAGACATATATAAAGAAGTCAGTTTTCATTACGCAAAAGAAAAACCGCTTCAAGACATTCTTGCCATGAAAGATATCACTTCACAATATGACGAAAAGGGGTATGGAAAAGGTTTTATTTCGACTGATAAAATGCTCACGACTATTTACAATGAAATAAAAAAGACAAAAGGTCCAGTTGACAACCGAAGTATGGAGGAGCGATTACAAGAAAAGTATAAGCAACAGCAGAAAGAGAAAAAAGAAAAAAAAAGATAATTAATTGATTATCCTATTTTATTTAAAAATCATAATACCAATTAAACAGATCGGTGCGTAAACCGAAGTTTAACCAAGTAGTCTGATTTTCAAAAACGGTTTCAGTATCAACCTCCGGTTTAAAATCGCGAACGATTAAACTTGCATATATTTTAAGATTCGTGGCTGGGTTTATTAAATATCCAGCCTGCAATTCGCCGTGGAAAAAATCAGCTGTGTTACCTTGCGCCACTTCATTACCATTATCTGATACTCGATTGTCTTCTGTTCCATAGATGTTTCCGCCGTAAAAGAGGCTATCTTCCTCTGTGTTGAATTCAAAACCTCGCTTGGCAACTATCAACTTTAAATCCCCAAAAATTCGTCCTTTCTGGTACCGAGCAATGCTAATAAATTCTGAAAAATTAGAACCCAACGTATGTGCCATTGATTGGTTGTTATGCCCATAATTTAAAATAATGGAATTGTGCGAATACGTATATGGTCGCACCCGGTTGTATTCTGCTTGTAGATACAAACCATCTACTCCAAAGGCATCGTAATACTTGGCTCCAAGCTGGTAACCAATCTTATTTCTATAACTTCCCTCGCCTCCAAAAATATCGCTGGAAGAAAATTCATCAATAATCAATTGCCCATAAGCATTTATGCGATCGGTAAATTTATATTTTGAAGTAAGACCTATCAAAGCATTTCCACCACGCGGTCCTGTAGAGAACTCAATAGCCCTGTAAAAAATAACTGGATTTATGTAGTTAAAATCAAACCCACGGTCGTTATCATTTTCCCAAACAACAGATTCAAACAATCCAATATTCAACCGTTTTGTTACATTGTAACTTAGGTAATGATTGGCAAAAAATTTGGTGCGAAACGACCCCCCATCTTGAACTTCTGGCCTAACATCGCGCAGCGACATCCAAGTATTGGTGTATTTAAGTTTCCAGAAAGTTGTATTTATCTTTAAATATGGATACGGACTTGCATTGTCGCTTAATAATAACGATCGATACCCATCACCAAAAAAGTTTTTTCCGTGACCCAATTGAAAATTAAAATACTTTGAAGGTGCATAAGAAATATGCCCTGTTGCAATTGGGTAATCATAGGAATCACTCCTGAATTTTTTAGCTATGCCGTGACCAGGTATTAAAGCAGGGTTACCGCCAGCAGGTCTTCTAGCTTCAGCAAAGCGGTTAAAATAATCAGCAAAGCGCCCTTGGCTTTCATAGATTACTGCAAAAAAATTGAAGTTTTTACCCAAACCTCCTTGGGTATAAACCAAACGCGTATTATTATAGGTATCAATATCGGTATCGAAATCTTTTCCTACTTGCAGGTCGACTCCAGCATCTAATGTAATCCAATAGTTTTCATCTTTTATTGTAACCAAATGTTCGTTCCACAATTTCTTACCAAACCAAGACGATTTATCCTTTAGCAGCTTTTGGTTTTCAGCCTCAAAATTGTAGTATTTATTAACTTCAGCATAAACATACGGCTTTTGTGCAGTATGATTGTTTTGCCCTACCCGGTTTAACGCAGGATCGAATAAGCTATAATTATGATGCGAAAAAGGAATGTTTATCTGGCTGGTATATTCTTCGTTGTCATACGGTAGGTTTTTAATTTTGTCGTATTCGTTTTTAAGGGTTTCCACTTTTTTTGTTTCTGAAACAGCTGCTTCATCTTTCATTTGATCGGGCACCGCTATGATAGGAATTGGGATAGACATGGTAAACTGCACATAAGCAGGATTACTGTTGTAGGTAGCAGGTTTTATCTGTGGAAGAGATTCAAAAACACGTCTCGTTTCTTCTTTAAGTTCATTGTACATGGCGTCAACATATAGTACTTTAAACTCTCCTTCTTTTGTGACTTCGAAAAAGACTGATACGTTGCCTGTATAGTTCTCCTCAGTCACTACTTCCGGTACTTTGAAATTTGAAAATACTTTTGATCGCAACGTCATATCAAAACAATTTTGAAGGTTGTCGATGGATTGATTATCGCATTCGGGGAAAACAGGATATTTTTCAAAGGTTCCGCTTACCTTTTGAGCCAACGCGGGGAGACAAGCCAATATGAGCAAAACTGAAAAAAAACGCTTCATTGTAGGATACAAATTTTGTTGAAAGATACGGTTTTTTCGTTTTCTGAAAAGATAAAAAGAAAAAGCCCTTCGAAGAGAAGAGCTTTTAAAATTTTAATACCCCATTTTAAAAACAATGGGAACGTTGTACAACACATCTACGCTTCTGTCACCTTGTTTACCCGGAATTATTACGGGCAGTTTATTAATAACCCGAATGGCTTCTTTTTCAAAAGGTTGATATTTAGACCGTGCTTTAATTTCGGTTACTTTCCCAGCGGCATTAATTTGAAATTGAACATCAATGCGGTGTACCTCACCATTATCGATAGCACCCGAAAATTGTTCAGTTTTAAAGTTTTTATTTATAAACGTTTTGATTTTTGATGAAAAACAAGCAACCCGTTCTTTGTTTGTCTTTAATGCTTCGCAACCAGGAAATATAGGAACAAACTCAACTGTATTCGCAAAATACTTTTTCTTTGACTCCGATGGTTTGCTAGTATGAGACGTAGGTACATTTATAATCGGGCTGTCAGTTCCTGCAGTAGGAGTTTCTGTTATAGTTGGGGTTGTATTGTCTACTACTTTAATTGTATTTTTTATCACAGCGATTTTCGGCCTTTTAGGTTTTTGTATGGGCGTTTGTTTAGGCTTTGGAAGCTCTTTTATAGGCTCTTCCACTACAAAATCCATCATAGCAGGTTCTGATAGATAAAAATCATTATCTGGAACTTTACTTATAGTAGTAGAGCCGATACTGCTTTCAGCAATAAAGAAAACCAATGCCATACTGACTATAATCCCTAATTGAAAAAAAAGACCTGAATTCCATGGAATGTTAATGCTCTTTTTGTCGGCTCTTTTTGAAATGTTTTTTACTTGTTGTTCATTTGAAGATTTCATAACAGTTGTATTTAATGGTTACTATATAAAACCTAATACAAGGGTTATGCCAAATAAAAAACGCCTTCATTTCTGAAGGCGTTTGTAACTCTATATTTAAAGCGTTTAGTTCTGTACTTGGAATAAGATAGGCAGTGAGTATAAAACCCCAACTGCTTTCCCTCTTTGTTTTCCAGGTGTCATTTTAGGTAATGACTTTACAACATCAACTGCTTCCCTTTCTAATCTTGGGTGTGGAGCACGAGCACGTACATCTACTATATTACCACTTTTGTTAATCTTAAACTGAACAAAAATACGTTGTTTCCCGTCCAATCCTAAATCATTAGCAAGCTCTGTGTCAAATTTTTTCTGTACAAATTTTTGTACTTTTTCTGACATACACCTCTTCTTCGCGTTATTTCCACTTTCGTTTTCACAACCTGGGTACACTGGTACGTTTTCAATAACAGCAAAAGGTACATCAGCAATTTCTTCTTCTACTTCTTCTTCTACAATTTCTTCTACTTCAACGATATCTTCTTCTTGACTTGCTTCGGTAGATTCTATAATGGTTTCCTCCACTTCTTCTTCATCTTCCACAACCTCAATCACTTCAGGTGCTGGTGGTGGTGGTGGTGGTGGTGGTGGTGGTGTTAATTGTTGAGTAATTGGTACTTCTTCTTCCAGATCATCACCAACATCAACCATTCCGGCGTCTAGATCTGATTTATCGTACGTTTTCCATTCAATAGCTTGCCATGCTAACAAAAGCATCAAAATCATTCCTATTTGAAAGAACAATGTGCTCTTGCGATTCATGTTCGCTTTAGGGTTTTTCTTCGGTTCCATAATAGAGTATTTATTATATTGCTAAAATATAGAAATTCTAGTTCAATTGAAAACTAAAATACTATTTAGTTGTAAATTTTGTCTTTTACCTTTCTAAAAAGGCCTACACCTATAAGTAGTCCTATTACATTTGCCACTACGTCAAGCATATCTGCTTGTCTATAGGTTGTAAACATATACTGTAGGGCTTCAATTATTATGCCATACAACAAACAAACAGCAAAAACTGCATATATAGTTGTTATTGCCATCATTTTGTTTTCTTTTATATAAAAAAACAAAAGCCAAAACATTATTAATATGCAATTAATAATTAAATGAGCTGCTTTATCAAACGGGATGCCATCTTGTTTAGGCAACAAGCCTTGTGAAGGCACCAGCAACATAATGGTTATAAAAGCTGTATAAGCTATGGCTAGTATGCCAAGCGTTTTAGGCTCCGATAATCTCTTTATAAGCTGCTGCATCTAATAAATCTTCAACCTCTTCGGGATTTGATATTTTAATTTTTATCATCCATCCTTCGCCGTATGGATCAGAATTAACTTTCTCTGGTTCTTCTTCAAGATTTTCATTGAACTCCACAATCTCTCCTGAAAGGGGCAAAAAGAGGTCAGATACCGTTTTAACTGCTTCTACGGTTCCGAAAACTTCTTCTCTTTCCATAGTTTCATCTACAGTTTCTACTTCCACATAAACGATATCTCCCAATTCTCCTTGGGCAAAATCGGTTACACCAACCGTTGCAATATCGCCTTCAATTTTTATCCATTCGTGGTCTTTCGTGTATTTTAGGTCTGCTGGTAAATTCATAATATATAATTCTTAAAAAGTTTATTTTGTTGTTTAGTTTCCGAAGTTATAGCGAAGGGTTATACCGCTTCTAATTGTCGTTTGTGGGAATGCAGTTGAAATGGCATATTCTGAGAACGTATGATCGTAGTAAAACAGTGCCGTCAAATTTTTACTCAACGCATAGTCTGCCGAAAATTGAAGACCATAAATAGTCTGCCCTGCTGTCGTTTGGTTATTTTCAATATCTAAGTAACGAATAATAGTTTTGTTATCCCTTCTAGAAAGATCCATTTTAAAGTTTAAATCACTTTTAAGTATTTTTTTATTACCACCAAAATTAGTTCCAATAGTAAGATCCTTCAACCTATAACCTAAACCAAGAATAATTTCATCTCCTTGTATCTCAGTAAGTAAGTTGTTAGCAAAACTTAAAGATAGCGCTCTGTCTTTTCTATACTCAGCAAGAATTTTTATTGAGTTTTTCATCTCAAAGTCTACACGAAGTAACGGTGAAAATTGTTCAGTAAGGTTTACATTACTTAATAAAGTTTCACTTTTAAAGTTTCCTGCTTGGTCTACAGCACCAGGGTTAAAGCGGTCGTAATCCAAGTTACTTTGAAATTGATTTACTGTGTAACCAGCTCTATAACCGTGTTGCAACGAAAAACGTTTAAATCGTTTTTTAAACCAATCCAAGTTCATTAAACCAGTGTATTTTATATCCCAGTTTGGCAATGGAACGTCTCTTAAAAAGCCTTTCTTTTCACTAGAAGCATCGCTTCCTTTATAAGCTGCTAGAAATGCTGGCAGTAATACATTTTGACTAGTTCTACCAAAACCTACTGGATATCCAGTGTCGGGATCACGTGGAATATTTCCGCCGCCATAATAATCTTCAGCGAGTCGGTTTGCAATAACAAGCCTATTACTTCTGAAATCATCAAATGCTTCAGAACTATTTTCATCACTGGCGCTAAATGCTGTTTTTATTAATAAAGTTGAAATATTAAAGTTTCCAAAAGTATTTGGCGTTAACGAACGATATTGCCCATCTTCAACTATATAGTTTTCGGCATAATTTTCAGAATATAAACGGTTTCCGTTAATATCTATGGTAAGATCATTTAAGGGCTCTAAATTCACTTGAACATCCATTTGCCTATTTTCTACTTCGGTATATTGCTCATTGAATTCCGGATACAACGTAAGCCACCCTTTACGTGCCGCTTCTTCTCTTATTTCAGCTTGGCTACCGAAAGTAAAAGCGGTTGTAGGTCTCAACGTACCAATGAAACCTATGGATTGAGTATATCCTGGAAGGAAAATACCTTGGTTTTCTTGATAATTGAACTTAATTTTCTTAATAGAAGTAACCAACCCAATAATAGTATTAACAGCTTTATCGCCAGTACTTAATGAACCGCCACCTGTTTGAGCGCCACCTTGGTTACCCAATACATTATTATTTGTACTAACAGAAAAAGAGTTGTTGTTTTCTTGTTCTTCTCCGTCTTTACCGGCTTTGCCGCCATTGCGCAATCCTTCCATACCCCCACCAGCGGGATTACCCTGTCCTGCACTACGGGCGTTTGCTCCATTATTGCTTTTAGTTTTCTTAGTAAGACCGACATAACGATAAAAGCCACTCATATCAATATTAGAATTAATGGCATGCGTCATTGCGTTTTGGACTGAGTTTCCTAAATCATACACTTGACTACCTGTACCATCATTATTTGGTATTGAAATATTGTTAAACAAATCACTACCATCCTGCCATTGGAAATCGCCCGTATAGGAGTAAGTTGCCCTAATAAATTTCAAGAACGGAAATTTGTCGAAAGGTAAATCGTAATTCAACTGTAAAGACTGAAAATGTTGATTAGGCTCTCCAATATCAAAAAATCCATCCCATATACCAATACTATCATCTGAAAAACCTTGATCATCCAAATAATTGGTTACAAGCCTGTTGTTTGATGAAGTAAAATTGAAACGTAGTGATTTAGTTAAATTATAATTGATATTGTACTCCCAATCAAACAAGAAATTACGTTGATATAATGTAGGAATACCAATGTTACCTGGTAATGTGTTCAATTCCCTAAATTTCTGTTCATTATATTGACGAACTATGTTTGAACTTACCGATACATTTGTTGGTTTATAATTGATATTAAAATCTTTCAAAAACTGCCAATACTTGCCAGTAAAAAGAGAATCATTCTTTTTAAAAGGTTCGTAAGGTTTTTGATCAAAATTAAAATTATACGTTCCACCTAAACGCACATTTTGATCCAAGGCATCTTCGATTTCAAAATCATGGTGATCTACCTGATTGTAAGAATATGAAAAGGTAAAGTTTTCAATATCATACGGCATAGGCTTTTTATCACCAGTCCTATCTTTCCGAACACCTATAAAGTTTATACTTTGTCGCTTAGTATAATCTACAGATCGTTGCCTAATATCTTCTTTCTCATCTTCATCGTCGGTATTATCAAGACGCGTGTCTAGTTCAATATCCTGAAATTCGGGATCGTATTGTGGGGTAATCAATTCTTCAGAACGACCGTAGTTAAATGGCAACTGGATACCCCATTTTTCTGGAAGTAATTGTCCTAAGTTAAAGTTAGTAACAACATCATACTGTTTTATGTCTTCACGGCTTCTTTGGTTTGGTCCTTGTTCTACAGAGCCGAAACCAACGGTGCTTCTTCTTCCAGTTGCACTTACGTTCATAAAGTCGGCCATATTCGCATCAAGCGTAGCAACTGCTGCCCAACCGCCTTCATTTTTAAGTTCAGAAAGGCGCAATTCGTTAAACCAAACTTCTCCAGCAATATCGCTAGTATTGGTTTCTCTATTTTTCATACCCAACATAATAGTACGTACATTACCAAAACTCGGGTTTCCTTTAATACCAATACGCATTTCATTTTCAGGACCTGAGTAATTAGGGTCGAGTTCCGACTGATCAAAATAAACAGGTTGCGTTAGATCTTCAGGTGGTTCTGTTGCTCCCAATACGCGTGTTTTTACTTCTTGAAGCAACGCCAACGGTAAGTTTATTCGGTTTTCAGCAGGCCATACTTCTTCTCGAGAAGTTGATCCAAAAGAGGTTGGGTTTAACGGGATTTCAATTTCGTAGTAGTTTTGTGAAAGGTCATTCCCCAAGCGCATAAACGCAACCATTTCACCATCAGCCAAAGCTGCTTCATTCTGTAACGACTCTGCGTGGATAAACATTTCTAAGTTTTTATACTGACGCATATCCACGTTGAAATTTTTATAAACTCCACGGCCATCGCCAGGCTCCAATCCATTAACCCGTAGCGCAAGGGATTGCTCGTTTTGACGAATCAAGTTGTTGTTGTTATTCAATTGTTCACGCAACACTCCAGGAGGCAACACATAAGGAATTGGTTGTCTGTTCTCGTTTTCTTCAATATTAACTGCTTCACTTTCAAAGACAGTATCATCCATTTCAGGATCTTCTCCGGTTAAATCGAGTGTTTGTGTATATCTTCTATAATCACCTCGCACCAATTCTAGCGTACCAAAACGTAACACTGTCGCTTCAGAGAACTGTGAAAGATACATTCGCATAAAACGGATAGATCTAAAATCTGAAATTCCATTAATGGTCTGGTCTGGGTCACTAATTGGTATTTTAAATTGTACCCAACGAGCATCGATTGTTTCGTTGTTAGGTGTGGTTACTTGTATTTCTTTTACATCAGTAATATATTCGTTATTACTTTTATCCATCCCTGGAAATACTGGAACGTTATATTCAAAATAGGCATCTACCGTATTCATGGTATTATCACGGTTAATGTCTTCCACGTCTGGTTGTGTGGTTGAACCGCGATTAACGTCTGTAACTTCTACAGGAGAGTTACCTTCAGTTCCGTTATATTGACGGTATCTATTAATCACATCGCCATCTGCTTGTAGAAAGTATTGATAATTATCATTCGCAGGATCGGCAAGGTTACCGAAGTCTGTGAACATAGCAGCCTCACCTGCATCATTAAGCCCATCATAACCTATGTCTTGATTGGTACGTTCTTGTCCCTCGGTATCAAATGTATAAACAAGTGATTGATTGGTTGGTACTTTTCCAAAAATGGTAGGGATGGTATTCTCATCACTGCCATTTTCAGGTAATCCGTTTTCATATTGCTTTCTTCCATCTTTCAGTAAATCTTCGGAAATATTACCTAAATTAAAATTGATGGATCCACCAGTCTGTCCGCTTGTTTCTTCATAGATATAGGGATCCATTACCCAAAATTGAATATACTCTACATTAGACCGTTCAAAATCTGTGGTGGTCAATTGTCTAGAAATACCTGCAAACCTATCTTGAGGGTTTGGCAATGTATTTCCGCCTGAAGCTTGTGGGTTAAAGTTATATGGTCCTCTTTCAGAAGGAAAATAAGCTAAATCCAACGAAAACAAAGCCTGTGTTTGCCCTTGTATAATATCTTGTTCAGGAAAAATTTCGTCTCTAAAAATTCTTCTTGTAAAAGGAGATGAAAGGTCTTCATCTGTTATTCCTTCTGGACGTTGTGAACTATAAAAAATAGGGTCTATGGTATACCAAGCCAATCGTGCCCGATTGTAGTTATAGGATAATTCGTTTGAAATTTCTCCACCAAAACCTACTGGGGTGCTTCCTAAGAACCACGTGTTTGGTGTACTAATATCTAACTCGGTCTGTGAGGCTTCAAAATCATCAACATATACTGTCGCTTTTCCATCAAAATCTGAAACTTTTGGTGCTCCAGGCATTAGATAAGCAAATTCACCTCGTAATGATACGTTCGATTCTACATCGGTATCAATATTAGGTAACTTATTTACCAATCTTGTTAAAAATGGAACTTCGGTAGAATAATTTGCATTGAACCCAAAAACAGTATTATTAATAGGCTCTGCATTGTAAGAAGACTTTTGCGTTAAAGGACGTTCGTTTAAATTCAAGTACGTAGCTCCAACTTGAAATTTATCACTGAATTTGTGTTCTACATTTAGACCTGTGAAACGTTTGGTCTGCTGCCCGAACAACGTATTATTTTCAGTAGAAATCTGTATAGGCGTATTAGAATTCAATAATGACGGGTCTAAAATCTGAACCCTTCCTAGTTGATAATTTACGGTGTAATCTACGCCTTCAACTAATTCACGCCCTCCAGCTGTAACTGTAACCGAACCTTGTGGAATATTAAAGGCTCCAATTGGGATACCATCTGCTCCAGTAGATTTATAACTACCTTTTAACTGAAACTTGTTTTTATCGCTGTCTTCTTGTTCTGCTTGTGTTTTTGTAGAAGTATATAAAGTTCTAAACACGTATTTATTTTGATTGGCGTTATAAGTAGATGGCACATTATAATTTTCAACACCTCCTGGTGTATTATCTAACTTGTCGAATAAGTATTTACCAAAAGGTTCTACTGAAGTAAATATTATTTGACCGTTTTGTGTATCAACTGTAATATTTGGCAAAAAGTCAAAGAAACCGTCTCCTCCTTGTTGTGGATCTCCGTTAAAATTTAATCTATCTAAATTAAACACTCGAAGCAATGTTGTACTTTCAACGTCTTCCGGCAACGGCACACCATCTACACCAGTAATATAGTTAAGTGGAGAAGGGTCAGTATAAAGAATATTCATTTTAAAATCTTCTTGCTCTAATTGAAAAGCACCAATAGAATAGATGTTTTTCATCATCAAGTCCCAAACCGGTTCTTCAACATTGGTGATGTTACTTTTCAACATTTTAACCACTAAGTTTTGAGCCACTCCTTCTATACCTCCTTGAGGTGGAACATTTGGATCATTGTCACCACCAGTATTACCGGTACCTGTAGCTTCTACTCCATCATTGGAAAATTCACCCACTTGATAGACTTCTCCATTTACGGTAAATTGATATGACACCCCGAGTACTTCATCATTACTCAACCGTTGGTTTAAAGAGACATAACCCAATTGTGGATGTAAAGTATATTCACTTGGCTGTAACTTTCTTACGTTTTCCTGAACTACATAATCAACTCCTTGTTGAACAGGAACGCCTCCAAAACCAGATTGGACTGTCGCCACATCACGTATTGCACTGTTTAAAACAGAAGGTACGGAAGGATCATTTATACCAAAGGGATTAAAGTCGTTATTACTATTATCTGGAAATGAACTTCGAGGCTTATTGATAAACCCTCCTGGTGGTACAGTAAGACCAATATTTTCTGAATTTGATTCCCCAATATCTTGTAAAGCAACAATATTACGAACGTTTTCAGTATTATTACTACGGTTGGTAATCCATATTTCTACCCTAGTTACTTGTACGTTTGAGTTGATGAAAGGGTATTGTTCTAAAGTTCTATCATAATTATCCCTAAAGTAATGCGCTAAGAAAAAGTGACGATTTTCATCATATTCTGAAGCAAAAAGCTCATAATCTGTAACGGTAGCACCACCCTCTGCAGTTACGGTACGGGTTTCAGACTTTTGTTCAGAAAACACTCCTGTAATTGTTGTTTTCCCAAACTGTAATTGGGTTTTTACCCCGAACAGACTTTGAGCACCTTGAATTAAAGAACTGTTAAGTGGCATACTTACGTTACCTACTTCAATCTTTTGAATGATATCGTCTTCGGTAGGTGTATATTCTAATTTTATTTGATTCTGAAAATCAAAAGTTGATTGGGTGTCATAATTAGCGGTAATCTGAAGCCGCTCCCCTACTTTCCCTAATAAACTAAGGCTAATACGCTGGTCAAAATCGAAAGACAAATTGCTTCGGTTTCTAGGAGAAAAAGATGGATTGTCTTGTTTAGTATACAAAAGACCAAGGTCGATTTCTACCGAACCCTGTGGAATTACTTCAATTGTATTTCCGCCAAAAATAGATTCAAAAAAATTAGAGTTTACATAAAATGTTGGCAATAAGTTTTTTTGTGCTTCCTCTGAGCCCTCTTTTCTTCCATCGGCCGCATCAATTTTTTCCTTAAAATAGGATTTCATATCCTGTTCCAAAATAAGTTGTTGATATTCTTCTGGAGTCAGGATAATAGGATAAGAGATTTTAAAACTTCCTAATGTTCTAGTGTAAATATACCGATCAGTAACTGGATCGTAGGTATATAAATCTTCAATACTTGTTGGTTGTGGTAGGTCTATTCGTCCTTCAGCATATCCAGTCTTGGTAGAATCTTGTGAAAAAGCAGTTGTTGTAGTTGCAAAAACAGCTCCAATAATTAATAATAACCTATAAAACTTATGAATGTAATTGTAATTTTTTGCGCCCAATTGTTATAAATTTTTTAAAGCTTGTTTTATAATTTCTTCAGCAGTTGCCTGTGGGTTTTGCTTTATTATTTTTTCGCAAATTTTCTCAGATTGTTTACGTGCAAATCCCAGCGTCTCCAAAGCAGATAACGCTTCATTTTTGTTCGTATTGCTTGAACTAGAAGAAATACCCGATAAGCCTTCTACTTTTAGTACTTTGTCTTTTAAATCTAATATCACCCTTTGTGCGGTTTTTGTGCCTATCCCCTTAACAGATTGAATAACTACTGCATCTTCTGTAGCTATAGCATCTTTTACTTGATCAGGTGTTAAAGATGATAACATGGTACGAGCTGTGCTAGCACCTACCCCAGAAACCGACACCAACAACCTAAAAATCTCTCGTTCTGCTTTTTCATAAAACCCAAATAAGGTATGTGCATCTTCACGCACTTGTAGGTGAGTATAAACTTTTATATTTTCAGAATTAGGAAGTTGAGAAAACGTATGTAGCGAAACATTGATAAAATAACCAACACCATTACAGTCAATCACTATATCAGTTGGATTTTTTTCTACTAATTTTCCCTCAATGTGGGTTATCATACGTTATAAAAATGTTAAAGGCCAAATATAGCATAATTATTTGCATCTGCCCATCTGAAAAATGTGAAAATATAGAAGGAAAAAGTTTAGTCTTTTTGCTGCTTTAAAGCTTCTTTTTCACGCTTTTCTTTCTGTTGTGCATCTACAACTGAAACGGCAGCCATGTTCACCATTTCTTCAACACTAGCACCTAATTGAAGGATGTGTACAGGTTTTCGCATACCAAGCATAATAGGACCAATAGATTCTACTCCATTCAGTTCTTTTAAAAGCTTGTAATTACTGTTTGCAGAGTCTAAGTTTGGAAATATTAAAGCATTCACTTTTTTACCAGCCAATTTTGAAAAAGGGAATTTTTTTTGAAGCAACGTTGGATTTAACGCAAAATCTGTCTGCAACTCTCCATCTACGTGCATATCTGGCGTTACTTTATGAAGATACTCCACAGCTTCTTTTACTTTAGTGGCGTGTGGATCTTTTGACGAACCAAAATTAGCATAGGAAACCATCGCAATTACTGGCGTTAACCCAAACATTTTCATCGTGTAGTTGGTCATCTGTGCAATTTTCGCCAACTCCTTGGCTGTAGGGTCTATGTTTATAGAAGTATCTGAAATAAATAAAGGTCCTCGTTTTGTTAACATTAAATTGGTAGTGGCTACTTTACTTACCCCATCAAACCTACCGATAGTTTCTAAAACTGGCCGAACTACTGAAGGATACGCTCTTGAATATCCTGAAATCATGGTATCTGCATCCCCTTCATTTACCATCATGGCAGCAAAGTAATTACGTTCTCGCATTATTTTTTGCGCATCATATAGGGTAATACCGCTCCTTCTTCGGTTTTTCCAGTGCTTTTCAGCATAATAATTTCGTTTTTCTTCTTGTTCGTCAGATTTTGGATCGATAATCTCTAAATTTTCTATATCGAATTCGAGTTGCTCCATCAATTCGAGAATAATCTCTTTTCTTCCCAATAACACCGGAATACCAATACCTTCTTCGTATACAATTTGAGCAGCTTTTAAAACATCTAGATGATCTGCTTCAGCAAATACAATTCGTTTCGGATTTGTACGGGCTCTGTTCAATAACAATCGTATAATTTTATTGTCACTGCCCAATCGCTCGTGTAGCTCATCTTCATATTTTTGCCAATTGACAATATCTTCTGTAGCTACTCCACTTTCCATAGCTGCTTTGGCAACAGCTGGAGGTACCGCAGCAATTAAACGAGGATCGAAAGGTTTTGGAATAATATAATCCCTTCCAAAAGTTAATCTTGTTTCACCATAAGCTATATTCACCTGTTCTGGAACCGGCTCTTTCGCTAATTCGGCCAAGGCTTTCACTGCGGCCATCTTCATTTCTTCGTTAATCTTGGTAGCACGAACATCTAGCGCACCTCTAAAAATGAAAGGGAAACCAAGTACATTGTTAACTTGATTAGGATGATCACTTCGGCCAGTCGCCATAATGATATCTTTACGAGTTTTAATCGCCAAATCGTAATCTATTTCAGGATTCGGGTTGGCCATGGCAAAGACAATTGGATTGTCTGCCATGCTTTTTAGCATATCTGGCGATACGATATCAGCAATTGACAATCCTACAAATACGTCTGCATTTTTCATGGCTTCTTCTAACGTATCAATTTTTCGAGCAGTTGCAAACTCTTCTTTTTCTTTAGATAAGTTATCGCGATCTTTTCTGATAACACCTTTACTGTCGAGCATTACAATATTTTCAGCTTTTGCACCAAATGATTTGTAAAGCTTCGTACATGAAACTGCTGCTGCCCCAGCACCACTAATAACGATAGAAACTTCTTCTATTTTTTTATCTGCCAACTCTAATGCATTCAATAAAGCGGCAGCTGAAATAATTGCCGTTCCATGTTGATCGTCATGCATTACCGGAATATCGAGTTCTTCTTTTAACCTACGTTCAATTTCAAAAGCCTCGGGAGCTTTAATATCTTCTAAGTTAATACCGCCAAACGTTGGGGAAATATTTTTAACGGTTTCAATAAACTCATCTATATTTTCGGTGTTTACCTCAATATCAAACACATCTATGTCTGCAAATATTTTAAAAAGCAATCCTTTTCCTTCCATTACGGGTTTTGAAGCTTCAGGACCAATGTTGCCTAACCCTAGCACAGCTGTACCATTAGATATTACAGCTACTAAGTTTCCTTTGTTGGTATACTTATAAACGTTATTGGTTTCTTTTTCTATTTCCAAACAAGGTTCAGCAACGCCTGGGGAATACGCCAAAGAAAGATCTCTTTGGGTCGCATATTTTTTTGAAGGCACTACTTGAATTTTACCTGGTTTTGGTTTTGCGTGGTATACTAAAGCCTCTCGGCGTCTGCTCTCTTTGCTCATAGTCTGAAGTTTTAATCGTCAAAAATTAAATTGATGACATACAAAGTTAGCCGAGTAAGTGGAATGATGAAACTTTAAAGGTTGTTTTTTATAAGAAATATTAGTTTTTTAAATACTGAATATTTCTTTTTAACCCCTCATATTTAGTACGTTTTACAGCACTTTTTCTGAAAATTTCATTAAAAACCTCTTTAGTGATTTCCTCCCAATCCTTTTTAGTGTTTTCTAATAGCTCAGGATGTGGATTAAAAAGTGGTTCGTTATGGGGTTTGCTGAAGCGATTCCAAGGACATACATCTTGGCAAATATCACAGCCAAACATCCAGTCTTCCATCTTGTTTGAAAACTCAGTAGGTATTTCGTTTTTCAACTCTATGGTTAAATAGGAAATGCATTTACTACCATCCACTACATACGGGTCAACAATAGCTTGGGTGGGACAAGCATCGATACAGGCTGTGCAACTTCCGCAATGATCTGTAACTGGAGTGTCGTATTCAAGATCGAGATCAACAATCAATTCGGCTATAAAATAAAAGGAACCAGTTTGCTTTGTCAATAAATTGCTGTGTTTACCAATCCACCCCAAACCGCTTTTAGCTGCCCAAGCTTTGTCTAAAACCGGAGCAGAATCTACAAAAGCACGGCCATGAACATCGCCTATTTCATCTTGAATATGGCTTAAAAGTTGTTTTAGTTTGTCTTTAATCACAAAATGATAATCTCTACCGTAGGCGTATTTTGAAATTTTATAACTGTTCTCATTTTGTTCTTCAGAAGGATAATAATTCAACAATAATGAAATTACACTTTTACTATCTGGAACCAATTTTGTTGGATCCAACCGCTTATCGAAATAGTTTTCCATATACCCCATCTCGCCATGCATATTCTGGTTGAGCCATGTTTCGAGCCGTGGGGCTTCTTCTTCTAAAAATTCAGCTTTGCTAATGCCACAGGACAAAAAACCGAGGCGTTTGGCTTCGGTTTTTATAAGTTGTGTCTGTTTTTCTTTTAAACTCAAAACAAGCCTCCTTGTGTTCCTCTTTTAGTTTTCCCTAGGTGTTTGTATGCTGCTTCTGTTACTTCCCGACCACGCGGTGTCCTTATAATAAACCCTTGCTGTATTAAAAAAGGTTCATAAACTTCTTCAATAGTTTCGGGACTTTCTGAAACAGCCGTAGCAATAGTAGATATACCTACTGGACCACCTTTAAATTTATCGATTAAGGTGGTAAGGATTTTATTGTCCATTTCATCCAGACCAAAAGCATCCACATTTAATGCTTTTAGGGCGAATTTTGAAATTTCAATATCAATTTTACCATTCCCTTTTATTTGAGCAAAATCACGCACCCTTCGCAATAAAGCGTTGGCAATACGCGGTGTTCCCCTACTTCTGCCAGCAATTTCAATCGCTGCTTCCATTGAAATAGGAATGTTTAATATTCCTGAACTTCGTTGAACGATAGAAGTAAGCAATTCAGTAGTGTAATATTGAAGCCTTGAGGAAATACCGAAACGAGCCCGCATAGGAGCTGTTAAAAGACCCGAACGGGTTGTTGCTCCTATTAGCGTAAATGGATTGAGATTAATTTGAACCGTACGAGCGTTAGGGCCCGTTTCAATCATAATATCAATTTTATAATCTTCCATTGCCGAATAGAGATACTCTTCAACAATAGGACTTAATCTATGGATTTCGTCAATAAACAACACGTCTCGATCTTCTAGGTTTGTAAGCAGTCCTGCAAGATCTCCAGGCTTATCCAACACAGGGCCTGAGGTAACTTTAATACCTACTTCCAATTCATTAGCTAAAATATGAGCCAATGTGGTTTTTCCCAAACCAGGAGGGCCGTGAAATAGCGTATGATCTAATGCTTCTTCGCGCAAATTAGCAGCTTGCACAAAAATCTGCAAGTTTTCCAATGCTTGGTCTTGCCCAGTAAAATCATTAAAGGTGAGGGGCCTTAATTTTTTTTCCAGATCAATTTCTTGAGGGGAAAGATTATCGCCGGTTGGATCCAGATTTTCGTTCATAAAAACAAATATACAAAGTGTATTCAAGTAAGCTTTGGAAATATTTAACAAGATTTAATAATGCCTTATTACAGAAGCTTAATATCAATAGCTATCTTACAAAAAAAAAGATATGAAAAAGCCAAAAGAAAAAACACCAGCGTTGAAATTAGATTTAATTAATGGAACAACTTGGGACATTGAGAAACAAGAACCTGAAAATTTTACAATGATGATTTTTTACAGAGGTCTTCATTGTCCTGTATGCAAGAAATATTTAGAAGAGTTACAAACTAAAATTGAAGATTTTAGAAGCAAAGGAGTAAACGTAGTAGCTGTTAGTATGGATACTGAAAAAAGAGCAACTATTACCACTGAAAAATGGGACATTGAATCCATTCCACTTGCTTATGGAATGTCTGAAGAAAAAGCTAGGGAATGGGGATTGTTTATTAGTCACGCAATTAAAGACGCTGAACCAGACGTGTTTTCTGAGCCAGCACTATTTTTAATTAACAAAGACACAACTATCTATAGTGCTTCTATACAGACCATGCCATTTGCCAGACCAGGATTTGATGATTTGTTAAAATCGATTGACTTTGTATTAAAAGAAGACTATCCTGCAAGAGGTGGTAAATAAATAAACCGCACTCCTCCTCAGTAAGCGCGGTTTATAAAATCAGTAAACTCCCCATTTTACTAATTAAAATCTCCTCCAAATATAGAAGAATAAATGGCCTACAGTCAATACCCAATTGTGGGTATTTTTACTTACAATTTAAAAATATAAAAGCCGTACTTTTTTATAGTACGGCTTTTACAGTCACAAAGTCCCCACTCTTTGTTCCTTAATCGTTAATCAAAGATACGAACAGGAAGCAGTATAGTCAATACGTAATAACACGTAAATTTTATTTAATAAAAAAGCCTTTCTTTTCAGAAAGGCTTTTTTATATATAACTTAATTGATTTAGTGGTTTAATTCATCCTCGTTTTCCTTTAAAGGAATGTTCTGTGGAATAAAATCCTGTCCTGGTATTACATAGCCGGTTTCATCTTTATTCAGCTTACTGTAATCATAAGGCCAACGATATACGTGTGGTATTGGCCCATCCCAGTTTCCGTGAATATGTTTGATTTCAGCTGTCCATTCTAAAGTAGTGGATTTCCAAGGGTTTTTTGGCCCTACTTTTCCGTAGAAAATTGAATGGAAGAAGTTATATAAAAACACCACTTGAACCGCTGCCGTAATGATAGCAAAGATGGTTATCACCACGTTTATATCAGCTAAGTCATCAAAATATGGAAAGTTAGTATTTGTATAATATCTTCTTGGTAAACCTGCCATTCCCACAAAATGCATTGGGAAGAAAATTCCATATGCTCCTATTGCGGTTATCCAGAAATGGACATACCCCAAGTTTTTATTCATCAATCGCCCTTCAAACAGTTTTGGGAACCAATGATATACTCCAGCTAATAAACCATATACAGCTGAAATACCCATTACCAAGTGGAAGTGTGCAATTACAAAATATGTATCGTGTACATTAATATCTAAGGCACTATCACCAAGAATAATTCCTGTTAACCCACCTGTAATAAAGGTAGAAACAAATGCAATAGAGAATAACATAGCGGGGTTCATTTGCAGGTTGCCCTTCCAAATTGTTGTAATCCAGTTAAATGCTTTTACTGCTGAAGGAATTGCGATTAACAATGTTGTAAAGGTAAACACAGAACCTAAAAATGGATTCATACCTGATACAAACATATGGTGACCCCAAACAATAGTAGATAAAAAGGCAATTGCAAGTATAGAGGCAATCATTGCTCTATATCCAAAAATTGGTTTACGTGAGTTGGTAGCCATAACTTCTGAAACAATACCCATTGCTGGTAGAATTACAATATATACTTCAGGGTGACCTAAGAACCAAAATAAATGCTCAAATAATACAGGTGAACCTCCTTGGTTATGTAACACTTCTCCTGCAATATATATATCAGAAAGGAAGAATGATGTACCGAAACTTCTATCCATAATTAACATCAGCGCTGCTGATAACAATACAGGAAACGATACCACACCAATAATAGCTGTTACAAAAAACGCCCAAATAGTAAGTGGAAGTCTTGTCATGGACATCCCTTTGGTACGTAAGTTTAATGTTGTTACAATATAGTTAAGCGATCCTAATAAAGAGGATGCAATAAATATAGCTAATGATACTAACCATAACGTCATTCCTGTACCAGATCCTGGTATTGCTTGTGGCAAAGCACTTAAAGGGGGATAAACAGTCCATCCAGCTGATGCAGGTCCTGCTTCAACAAATAAGGAAAGTACCATAATCACACTGGATATAAAGAAAAGCCAGTATGACACCATATTTAAAAAGCCTGAGGCCATATCTCGAGCCCCAATTTGCAACGGAATCAACAAGTTACTAAAGGTACCACTTAGCCCTGCTGTCAACACAAAGAATACCATTATAGTACCATGTATCGTTACCAATGCTAAATAAACACTTGGGTCCATTACGCCGCCTTCGGCCCATTTTCCTAAGAAAATTTCAAAAATTGTAAATGGTTCTTCAGGCCATGCTATCTGCATTCTGAAAAGAACGGACATTAATATCCCTATTATCCCCATGAAAATACCGGTGATAAGGTATTGCCGGGATATCATTTTATGATCTGTACTAAATATATATTTAGATATAAAGGTCTGTTTGTGATGATGCCCGTGATCATCGTGGTGATCTACTGCTAAATCTTCTGTGTGTGCTGACATATCTCTTGTAAACTAATTTCTTATCTGTTCTCTTTCAATTGTGCAAATGTCTCGTCAAGTTTTGGCTGTTCTGCCAACCAAGCTTCATAATCTTCTTGTGATTCTACCACTATTTTCATTTGCATGTTATAATGGCTAATTCCACATATTTTATTACAAAGCAATAAATAATCAAACTCGTAAGACTCTAAAGGTTGCTCCCCTTTTGCTGCTAATTCTTTACTATTTTCCCTTCGTATTTCATTAATATGCCTTACTTTTTCTACTACATCATCATTTTGTCTCATTTCTTCAGTAGTGATCGTCGGGGTAAATGCAAATTGGGTAACCATACCAGGAACTACGTTCATTTGAGCTCTAAAGTGTGGCATATAGGCTGAGTGTAATACATCTTGAGAACGCATTTTAAACAACACTTTTCTACCTACTGGCAAGTGTAATTCATTTACTACAATATCATCTTGAGCATTAGGATCTGAAGCGTCAACACCCAGTTGATTAACCCCTTCAATTAACCGTACATTGGCTTCTCCTAAGGTATTATCATCACCTGAGTATCTAGCACGCCAATCAAACTGATAAGCATATAACTCAACAACTAATGGATCATCCTCTTCACTTACATTCATAATATCTGTCCAAGTGAAAAGACCATAGATAATAAGCCCTGCTAATACAATTACCGGGATTATAGTCCATATAAACTCCAATTTATCATTATCTGCATAGAATACAGCTTTTTTACCTTTTTCGCCTCTGTACTTAAATGCAAAAGAAAGTAAAAGCCAGTGTGTTACTATACCCACAAAGAAAATAAGAATCATGGATATTAACATTAAATTATCTATCTGTGATCCATGTTCTGAACCAGCTTCAGGAAGGAGTACATCTCCCCATTTCCAAAAGCAAACAATAGCTAGCACATACAAAAAGACCAAGAACATCACCATTAGGTATCCGTTTACTTTATTGTCTTTGTCTGATGCTATATCGCCAGTATCTGTCTGTTTGGTTTTAGACATTTCAAAAACCTTGGTCATTTGCCAAACGGCAACTCCAAAAAGAATAATTACTAATACAACTAAAAATGCGGTCATCGTTATCTGTCTCTATTCAATTAATTAATAATGATAATGTTTACTTTCCTTCATAAACGGATTTCGTTTAGCAAGTAGAGGCGCTTTTGTTAATGCTGTGAACACAACAAATACAAATAAGCCAAAGAAAAACAATATGGAACCTATTTCTGGTAAGCCAATAAACCAAGAGGTTCCTACGGTACCAGGCATAACCATAACAAATAGGTTTATGTATTGTCCTGCTAAAATTACTACCCCTGTTAAGATTACAAACCAGTTTACACGTTTGTAATCACTATTCATTAATAACAATACAGGGAATACAAAATTTGTTACTAACATCCCGAAGAATGGTAATTTATAATCTTCTATACGTGTTACAAAATAGGTTACTTCTTCAGGAATGTTTGCATACCATATTAGCATAAACTGTGAGAACCAAAGGTAGGTCCAGAAAATACTAAAGCCAAACATATACTTTGCTAAATCGTGAATATGGCTATCATTTACAAATTCTAAATATCCTTGTTTCTTTAAAATGATAGATACCATTGCTATTACTGTAATAGCCGAAACCATCATTCCTGCAAAAACATACCATCCAAATAAAGTACTAAACCAGTGCGGATCAAAACTCATAATCCAGTCCCAAGACATCATAGACTCAGTTACTATAAAAAACACTAAAAATCCAGCTGACATTTTAAAGTTCTTTTTGAACCAACTGTTATCATCAGCAGCATCTTGTTTAATAGAGTTTCTTCTTGAGAAGTATCTATATAGGTTCCATCCAGCTAAGAAAATAGCTGCTCTAATTAAAAAGAAAGGAACATTTAACCATCCGCTTTTTCCAGCAATTAACTTATCGTAATGTGGACTATTAGGATCAACTAATTCTGGATCCATCCAATGGAAAATATGATTCACGTGGAAAGCAGAAAGTAATAACAATACAAATAGTATTACCGAAGCTACTGGCAAATAAGCCGTAATTCCTTCCATTACTCTAAATAAAACAGGGGACCAACCAGCTTGTGCGGCATATTGTATACCATAAAAAGCCAAAGTTCCTAATGCAATAAATAAAAAGAATAAACAAGCAATATATAATGCTGACCAAGGTCTATTTTGCATTTGATGCAAGGTATGCTCTAAATGTGCTTCTTCACTATCGTGTGCATTTTCACCGTGTTCGTTAGCAGCTTGAGCGTGTTCGTCGCCAAGGTTTTCTTCTGCATTATAATTTTCATTTGTACTGTGTGATTCTTCGGCTGCTGAATGGTCTGACCCATGTCCATCCCCATGACTAGCCATCATTTCTTTAACCTCGGCTGTGGTTGAGGGAGCAGTAAGGAAACCTGATACTATTCCTATGGCTCCAACGACCATAAAAATAATTGCAAACAGTTTTAATTTACTTGGTAGCGTGTACATATCTTTAACTATTCTCTTTATTCTTTAGTTAGTTTCGTTTTCTGATGCTTCTGAAACATCTTCACCTTCGGTATCAGTTTCATTTTGTTCCACTTGAGACGTTTCGGTATTACTTGAATCTGCAGCTTTAACACCTACTGTTTCTAATAATGAAGGCTCCCCATTTAAGGCTGCTTTTAAATCCATTACGTGCATTGCAATTTGCCAACGCTCTTTTTCATTAGTTTGTGATGCATAAGACCCCATAGCATTTAATCCGTACATTTCTACGTGATAAATACCTCCCATAGTAATTTCTCTTCCCGGATCTGCATAGCTAGGAATACCCAGAAATTTTTCTCTTTCCGCTAATATACCTTGTCCATCTCCTTTATCACCGTGGCATACTGCACAATAAATAGTATAGAGTGCTTCTCCTTCTGAAATATTATCTTCTGTAATTTCTAAAGGATTTTTTAACTCTGCTTTGGCTAAATTTAATCCTTCTGTTGTATTGTCATACTCGTAAGGTGTCCATCCTCTAGGGATAGAGCCTTCGGCAGGAAGTTTTGCCTCTTGTTCGTTTTCAAAAACATCATACTCACCGTAGGTTTCATATCCAACAGGTTCATACATATTAGGCATAAACTGATAATTAGGTTTTTTATCATTAAAGCAAGAAACCAAACTGAATGCAGCTACAAGCGCTATGGTTATGTTTAAACTTTTTTTCATATTAGTGGTCTTCTTCATTTTCAATTAAACTAATCTCCATGGCTCCCGTATCATATAAAAACTTGGTAAGTTTCTTTACATCGTGTGATCCTGCATCTATAGCCATTAAAAAATGGTCATCGGTAGTTCGAACATCAGGATTTTCAGCTTTTTTGAATGGCCATAATTTACTTCTCATATAAAAAGTAATTACCATTAAGTGAGCTGCAAAGAAAACAGTTAGTTCAAACATAATAGGTACAAAGGCTGGCATGTTTTCTATATAACTGAAACTTGGTTTACCACCAATATCTTGTGGCCAATCTTCAATCATAATGAAGTTCATCATTAAAACTGCTACTGTAAGTCCTACTAATCCATACATAAATGATGTTATGGCAATTCTTGTAGGAGCTAAGCCCATTACTTTATCTAGCCCGTGAACCGGAAAAGGAGTATACACCTCTTCAATATGATAATGCTCTGCACGTACCTGCTTAACAGCTTGCATTAACAGGTCGTCATCGTTGTAAATAGCGTGAATTGTTTTCGATGCCATCTTACTAATTGTTTTTAAGTTTTGTTGCCTGGCCTGCCCAGTCATCACGTTTTGCTCTTCCAGGGAATTCGTCTATAATAGTATCAAGAAGGTCATACTCTCTGTCGGTCATTTTACTTACCTGATCAAATGTATAGATACCTATTTGGTGTAATTTCTGTTCCATTATAGGACCAACTCCACTTATCTTTTTAAGATCGTCTTGGGTTTCGGTTTCAGGGTCAAAACGTCCAATTCCATCTAAAAGATCCTCTATTTTTTCACGTTCTACATCATTTTCAGCAACTTCACCAGCATGTACGGTATCCGTTCCTGTTTCTTCCGTGCTTTTTAGAAATTCATTATTAGCAGCAGGTGCTACGGCAGCGTCGTAATGTTTTACATCATCGCCGTGTTCAGCTCTTAGTTTTTTATACTTTTCACCTGAAGACTTCAAGATAGATTTCACCTCTGCTTGAGCAATTACAGGGAATGTTCTTGCATATAATAAGAATAATACAAAGAAGAATCCTATTGTCCCAATGAAGATACCTATATCAACAAACGTTGGTTGAAACATTGTCCAAGATGATGGTAGGTAATCTCTGTGAAGAGATGTTACAATAATAACGAAACGCTCAAACCACATACCTATGTTTACTACAATCGAAATAAAGAAGGAGAACATAATACTTGTACGCAATTTTTTAAACCACATGAACTGTGGAGAGAACACGTTACACGTCATCATAGCCCAATATGCCCACCAGTAAGGACCGGTTGCACGGTTAAGGAAAGCGTACTGTTCGTACTCTACACCTGAATACCAAGCGATAAATAGCTCAGTAATATAGGCCACCCCAACAATAGAACCTGTAATCATAATTACAATGTTCATCAATTCGATATGCTGAATGGTAATATAATTTTCAAGATTAGATACTTTACGCATAATGATAAGAAGCGTATTTACCATTGCAAATCCTGAGAAAATTGCTCCCGCCACAAAATAAGGAGGGAAAATGGTAGTGTGCCACCCTGGTATTACCGATGTAGCAAAGTCAAAAGATACAATGGTGTGTACCGAAAGTACAAGTGGTGTTGCCAATCCGGCTAATACTAATGAAACTTCTTCAAAACGTTGCCAGTCTTTTGCACGACCACTCCATCCAAATGATAGGATGCTATAAATTCTTTTTGTAAAAGGTGTAATTGCTCTATCGCGAATCATTGCAAAATCTGGAAGTAAACCTGTCCACCAGAAAACTAACGATACTGATAGGTAGGTTGAAATTGCAAATACATCCCAAAGTAATGGCGAATTAAAGTTTACCCATAACGAACCAAACTGGTTTGGAATAGGTAACACCCAATACCCTAACCATGGACGACCCATGTGGATAATAGGAAATAATCCCGCTTGTATTACAGAGAAAATTGTCATAGCCTCTGCCGAACGGTTAATTGCCATCCTCCATTTTTGGCGAAACAATAAAAGTACTGCAGAAATCAGTGTTCCTGCGTGACCGATACCTACCCACCAAACAAAGTTGGTAATATCCCAGGCCCAGCCTACTGTTTTATTCAATCCCCATACACCAATACCGGTGGATACTGTATATATTATACAACCTAGCCCCCATAAAAATGCTATTAGGGAAATTGTAAAAACAATCCACCACGATTTATTGGCTTTTCCTTCCACAGGAGCAGCAACATCCACAGTTACATCGTGGTAGTTTTTATCTCCTACAATTAAGGGTCTTCTAATAGGTGCTTCGTAATGCGACGCCATATCTTTACTACTGTTACTTAGTTAGTTTAAACTTCTTCTGTATTTCTTATTTTAGTCTTGTAGAACACATTTGGTTCGGTTCCTACATATTCTAATAAGTGATACATTCTTTTATCTTTTTTCTCTTTATATACCTCACTGTCGTGATCGTTAATGTCTCCAAATACCATTGCACCAGTTCCACAAGCTGCAGAACAAGCTGTTTGGAATTCAACGTCTTTAACAGGACGTCCATCACGTTTCGCATCAAGGATTGTTTTTTGTGTTTTCTGAATACACATAGAACATTTTTCCATCACCCCTCTTGAACGTACTACTACATCTGGGTTTAACACCATACGACCAAGATCATTGTTCATGTGGTAATCAAACTCATCATTTTCATTATACAAGAACCAGTTGAAACGACGTACTTTATAAGGACAGTTGTTTGCACAATATCTTGTACCTACACAACGGTTGTATGCCATATGGTTTTGACCTTGTCTTCCGTGAGAAGTTGCAGCCACTGGACAAACTGTTTCACACGGAGCGTGATTACAGTGTTGACACATTACTGGCTGAAAAGCCACTTGTGGATTTGCAGATGGATCTTCTAACTCTCCAAAACCACCTAATGAACCATTATCTCCAAATAAACCAGAGAATCCTTCTTTTTTATCTTGATCAACTTCTAATGATTCTTCTGCTGAATAGTATCTGTCAATACGCAACCAGTGCATATCGCGACTTCTTCTAACTTCAGATTTACCTACAACAGGAACGTTGTTTTCAGCGTGACATGCTATAACACAAGCCCCACAACCTGTACAGGCATTTAAATCTATAGAAAGATTGAAATGATGACCTACTGAACGATCAAAGCTTTCCCAAAGATCTGCATCTGGTGATGTCACCGGAATTTCTTGATGATCTTTAGATACTTTAGGAACTGCGTTCCATTCTTCAACATTTTTCGTATTGAATATTTCAAGAGTCGTTTCACGAATAATATCGCGACCCATCATAGTATTATGCAATTGAACACAAGCAAATTCGTGAACACCTCCTACTTTCTCTAACGTAACGTTTTGTACTGAAGAGAAATCTTTATATAAAGGAAAGGCATTTACACCTGTTTGCATTTCTTCTTGAATAGCAGCAGTTTTTCCGTATCCGAAGGCTAAACCAACAGATCCTTTAGCCTGTCCAGGCTGAACAAGAACAGGAACTTTATTTACAACAACACCATCCATCTTCACATTAACGTACCCGCCGTTTAATGCTCCGTTTGCTACATTTTCATTCTCAACACCTAATTCTTTAGCATCTGCTGCCGAAATAGTTAAATAGTTATCCCAAGATGTACGAGTAATAGGATCTGGCATTTCTTGCAGCCACGGGTTGTTGGCTTGCTGACCATCGCCTAAAGCAGTTTTGCTATACAATGTCAACTCATATCCGCCTCCGTTTTGAGCTGAAGCAGCTAATGCACCATTATTGGTACTGCTTTCTAAAGTCATATTAGCTTCATCTGCAGTTGCATCTTCCATAGAAACTTCAACACTGCTTTCAACAAAACCATCATGAAGCGCTTGATTCCAAGAACCACCAGCTAACACAGAAGAAGTCCAAGTTTCTTTTATATAATCGTAATAATTTTTAGTATTTCCGGTCCATTTCAACAAGCAATCTTGAAATTGTCTAGTGTTAAACAACGGACGAATAGTTGGTTGCATTAAGCTGAAACTTCCTTTTTTCATCTGTACATCTCCCCAAGATTCTAAATAATGTGGAGTTGCAGCGACCATTTGTGCTAAAGAAGCTGTAGCATCTTCTTTCATAGAAAACGCAAGACTCATATCTAGTTTTTGATATGCTTCTTTAAATGCTTTATTATTTGGGAATGAATACACAGGATCTACTCCTACTGTAATTAACCCTTTTACACTTCCTGAAACAACGCCGTCTAATACGCGCATTACTTCAGCAGTATTTCCTTTACGAGTCATTTTTGGCTTTGCAGTATCCATTACCACACTACCCTTAGATTCGTTAAAGTCTAATACCATTTTCTGAGCAGCAACATTAGGCAATCCTGTTACTAGAACACCTTTGCTACCTGCTTTATTTAATTGTGCTTTTGCTTTAGAAACAGCATCAGCTATATTTTCCGGTAAACCAGAAGCACTTCCACCTGTTAAGGCTTTTAGAATTTGAAGCTGTTGAGAAGGAGTAACTGGCACACGCTTATCTGCGTTTGCACCAGAAAGACTCATATTAGACTCAAATTGGACGTGACGAGACATTTTTCCGTTCTTAGGTACACGCCCTTTAGCATAACTACCCTCATAGCCTCCACCTTGCCAATCTCCTATGAAATCTGCACCAACGGAAACAATTACTTCAGCTTTAGAGAAATCATAATCTGCTAAAGCTCTAGTACCATATTTATTTTGAAAAGCATCAAGTGCTTCAGAAGAAGACACCGTATCATACACTACGTGGCGTACATTAGAATATTTTGCAGTAAATTCTTTAATAAGCTTTGAAGTTGACGGACTAGCAAAGGTTTGTGTAAGCAACACAACATCTTTACCACCCATTTCATTCATCTTTTGAGCTAAAGAAGTGTCAAAATCACTCCAAGACACTTCGCTCCCATTAACTAGAGGAGCCTGTAAACGATTGTTGTCATACAGAGACAAAACAGAAGCATGCACTCGAGCATTTACGCCATCACCGTATTTTGAAAGATTATTTCGCTCTATTTTAATAGGACGACCCTCTCTTGTTTTTACTAATACATTAGCAAAATCGAAACCGTCTGCAATTGTAGTAGCATAGAAATTTGCTACTCCAGGAACTATTTCATCTGGTGCAACTACATAAGGAATTGATTTTACCACTGGCCCCTCACAGGCTGCAAGCGAAGCAGCTGCTGTAGTGAAACCAACGTACTTTAAGAAATCACGACGTGTAGTTGAAGAAGCTTCAAGCGTTTCTTTATTACCTAAAAATTCATCTGTTGGAATTTCTTCTACAAATTCATTTTCTTGCAACGTCTTAACAACAGAGCTATTTTCATTAAGCTCTTCAACACTTTTCCAGTATTTCTTGTTTGATGCCATTTATTTTTATTTAATTTAATAATCGTTTATTCAAAATACTATTTGAAAGCACGATTTCTTTAATCATTTTAAGTTTAGTAGTGACATTTACCACATTCAAGGCCACCCATTTGTGCAGCAGTCACTTTTTCAACGCCGTATTTCTTAGCAAGTTGCTCATGAATTTTTTCATAATACTCATTACCCTCCATACGTACGTTAGTATCACGGTGACAGTTAATACACCACCCCATTGTTAATGGAGAATGTTGTTCCATTATTTCAAATTCCTCTACAGGACCGTGACATTCTTGACACGCTATTCCAGCCACGGTTACGTGCTGTGAATGGTTAAAGTATGCGAAGTCCGGTAAATTATGAATACGAACCCATTTAACCGGCTTTTCTTCACCCGTGTAAGCTTGTTCATCCACATTCCAACCTACTGCATCGTATAATTTTTGAATTTCAGCGTCATAGAATTCTTTTGAGTATTCTTCAGTAGCAGTTTCGGGAGCTACTTCAGCAATGTTTTTATGACAGTTCATACAAACATTTAACGAAGGAATACCTGATGTTTTACTTTTTCTTGCTGAAGAGTGACAGAAGTTACAATCTACTTGATTATCACCTGCGTGAATTTTATGAGAAAAATGAATAGGCTGAACAGGAGCATATCCTTGATCTACACCCACTTGCATCATAAACCCATACATAAAGTACCCTGCTGTCAACAATAAGAAAACAGATGTTACTAACACCAAAAATTGATTTTGAACAAAAGCTTTCCATATTGGGGTGCGAGCTTCTTTTTCTGGGTAGACAACGCCATTTGCCGCAGCAATCTTTTTAAGTGTGTTTGTTACCAAGAACAACATTACAACTAGCAACAAGAACACTAAAGCAAGAGCACCTAACACAATATTGTTTGAGACACCACTTCCTCCTTCGCCACCACCATTTGTTGGTGTTTGAGCAACAGTTGGCTCAGGTTTTGGGGCGCTAGTATACGCTAATATATTATCAATATCACCATTACTCAACTGCGGAAAGGCAGTCATAACAGAGTTATTATGTTCTTCAAAAAGCTTAACAGCCTGAGGATCTCCAGACTTAATCATTGCCTGACTATCTTTTATCCATTCGTACAACCAATCACGATCATATTTATCAGCCACGCCACGAAGAGCAGGTCCCGTCGCTTTACGATCTAATTTATGACAAGCGGCACAGTTAGCCTTAAACAAATTTTCCCCGGCTGCCACATCACCACCAGACCCTTCAGCCGAAGCAGCTTCACTAGATGCAGCTGCGGTTGTATCAGCAGCAGATTCATCTTGCGCTGAAACGGTAGTGGAAACTGTTAGCAATAGAGCCAACAAAAGAAATGACAAACAGGAGGATAGATTTCGGTAATTCACCTTTTTCATACTGACAGTTAATTATTGTCCATAAGTTTGGTACGTAATTAGTTACTAAAATTAGTGTTTTAACGTACCTCAAATAACGGCACAAAAATACATTATAAAGTCGATTTTAGAAATCCAAACAAAGTGTTAATAACTAATTTATACTAGTTCTAAATAATATTGGAGTCGGTTTTATAGTTATTATCAAGTACATTTGCACCATATAAATTAAATCATGAAAACAGCTTATATTTATAAATTAGTTATTGCCAGTATTTTATTCAGTTTTTTTTCAAATACATCCCAAGCACAACAAGGAAAGGTGACCATTGATCAAGACCAAAAAATCACGAAACTGTTGGAAATGAAAAAAAGCTTGGAAAAAGACAACAAGCTATCTAACGGCTATACCATACAGTTGTATTATGGTGAACTTACAAAAGCCAACACTTTTATAAAAAAATATCGTGGTCTTTACGGAACCTGGCCTGCCTCTATTGAATACGAAACACCTAACTACAAAGTTTGGGTTGGTAGTTTTAGCGATCGTTTAGACGCCGATAGAGCATTGATTGAAATTCAAAAAGGGTTTCCTTCCGCTTTTATTTTAAAACCACAGAACAGAAGCTAATTCAGCTTCAGAATTCAATTAATTAAGTCACTTATTTATAGATTCAAAACCATAGGTTAAACTGAAGTAACCACTTACTTAGTTAACTAACAACTATTAATGAAGCTAGTAAACGAAAGCTTGTAATTTCGCTGTTATAGGTTTACTGAAACTAAAAAACGACCTCAAATTGAGGTCGTTTTTTTATATATAAACTTGAAGTCTACTAAAACTATTTAAGTTTCTTTTTAACCGCAACTTCTTGGAATGCTTCAATTACATCGCCTTCTTTTATATCGTTGTAGTTTTTAACTTGAATACCACAATCGTATCCTTTAGCAACTTCTTTCACATCGTCTTTAAATCGTTTTAAAGAAGCTAACTCTCCTGTATAGACAACCACACCTTCCCGTATTAAACGAATACCAGAGTTACGGTATATTTTACCGCTCGTCACCATACAACCGGCAATTGTTCCGATTTTAGATATTTTGAAGGTTTCTCTTATCTCAGCATTACCCGTAACCTCTTCCTTAATTTCAGGAGAAAGCATACCTTCCATTGCATCTTTAAGATCGTTGATGGCAGCGTAGATAATAGAATACATTCTGATATCGATTTCTTCCTTATCAGCTATCTGACGTGCATTACCCATTGGGCGCACATTAAATCCTATTATAATGGCATCTGAAGCTGAAGCTAACAACACATCACTTTCGGTAATGGCACCAACCCCTTTATGGATGATATTAACTTGTATTTCTTCTGTAGAAAGTTTTTGGAAAGAATCTGTCAAGGCTTCAACCGAACCATCCACATCACCCTTAAGGATAATATTAAGCTCTTTAAAGTCGCCTAAAGCAATTCTTCTACCAATTTCATCAAGTGTAATGTGACGCTGCGTTCTTACTGACTGCTCACGTTGTAATTGAGTACGTTTATTTGCAATATCTTTTGCTTCACGCTCGTCTTCAAATACATTAAACTTATCACCTGCTTGTGGCGCTCCGTCCAATCCTAAAATAGAGACTGGCGTTGAAGGTCCTGCTTCTTTTATATTATTACCCCGTTCATCTTGCATCGCTTTAATTTTACCGCTATGCTGACCGGCTAATACATAATCACCAATTTTTAACGTCCCGCCTTGTACTAAGATTGTAGAAATATAACCACGACCTTTATCCAAGTAAGCTTCAACAACGGTACCGTTTGCTCTTTTATTTGGGTTTGCTTGTAGCTCTAATAATTCCGCTTCTAGCAATACTTTTTCCAATAACTCAGGAACACCCTGACCTGTTTTTGCTGAAATATCCTGCGATTGGATTTTTCCACCCCAGTCTTCGACTAAGAGATTCATACCAGCTAAACCTTCTTTAATTTTTTCTGCGTTTGCAACAGGTCTATCAATTTTATTTATTGCGAAAATAATAGGCACTCCCGCTGCTTGCGCGTGACTGATTGCCTCTTTGGTTTGTGGCATAATATCGTCATCTGCCGCAATTACAATAATTGCAAGGTCGGTAACTTGAGCACCCCTAGCACGCATCGCGGTAAACGCTTCGTGTCCTGGTGTATCAAGGAATGATATTTTCTGACCATCTTCTAATTGTACGGCATACGCACCAATGTGCTGTGTAATACCACCAGACTCTCCTGCAATTACATTCTCTTTACGTACGTAATCCAATAAAGATGTTTTACCGTGATCAACGTGACCCATTACAGTAACGATAGGAGCACGTGGCTCTAAATCTTCCGGAGCATCAACTTCTTCTTGAACACTTTCTTCAATATCGGCCGTTACAAACTCTACTTCATAGTCAAACTCTTCTGCAACAATGGTAAGAGTTTCTGCATCTAAACGTTGGTTCATCGTTACCATCATACCAAGAGACATACAAGTCGATATAATCTTGGTTACTGGAACATTCATCATCGTAGCAACTTCACTTACAGTTACAAACTCGGTAACTTTAAGCAATTTGCTATCTGCTTCTTGTTGTGCTAGATCGTCTTCCGTTTTTTGACGGTGGGTATCTCTTTTATCTCTACGATACTTAGCTCCTTTTCCTTTTGAGGATTTCCCTTGAAGTTTTTCAAGAGTTTCCCGTACTTGTTTTTGGATTTCTTCTTCGGTAGGCTCTTCTTTTGGAGCGTTCGATCTTCCTTTTCCGCGGGCTCTATTATCTTTAAAGTTTCCTTTATTAGGAGCTTTTTTACTAATACGACGTCTACGGCTTCTTTTACCTTTTTTGTCGTCTTCTTTCTTCTCTTTCTTTTTCTTTTCAGGTTTCTTAAACTTAGAAAGGTCTATTTTTTCACCTGTAAAGTTAGGACCGTCTAATTTTTTATAATTAGTCTGAACTGAGTTGGACTCTTTCTCCTTTTCTTCTTCTTTCTCTATTTTTTCAGCTTTAGGTTCCTCTTTTTTAGGCTCCTCTTTAGGTTTTTGAGCTTCAGGCTTTTCTTCTTTAGCTTTTGGCTCTTCCTTTTTAGTAGCTTCTTTTTTAGGAGCCTCTTTTTTAGTAGCTTCCTTTTTTGAAGTACCTTCCTTAGTTTCAGGTTTTACCTCTTCAGCTTTTTCCGCCGGCTTTTCTTCTACTTTCTTTTCAGCTTTTTCTTCAGCTTTCTTGGCAGGTTCAGATTCTGGCTTCTCTTTTACTTTTTTCTTATCAGCATCTAAGTCAATTTTCCCTACTTGTTTAGGACCATTGAGTTTAGCTTCAGCTTTTACAACCTTTTGAGCTTCTTTCTTTTGCTTTTCTTCTAGCTCACGTTCTCGTTCCAAACGAAGTTCTTCTTTCTCTTTACGTTTTTCTTCACCAACTTCCTTAGACTCCATCTTCTTACTCTTGTCGGTTTCGAACTCGTCAAAAAGCACTCCGTATTCTTCATCTGAAATTTTCGTGGTTGGACGTGCGTCCACCTCGTAACCTTTAGAACTTAAAAATTCCACGGCACGATCCAGCGAGATGTTGAATTCGCGTAATACTTTGTTTAGCCTTTTCGATTTTACTTCAGCCATATAAATGCTTTCTCCTTTTTGTCTTATAAATATGTGTAAAAGTAGGTAAAGTTACAACTACTCTTCAAATTCTTCTTTTAAAATGTTAATAACGTGCTTAACAGTTTCCTCTTCAAGATCGGTTCTCTTAATTAAATCGGCCATATCATACTCAAGAACACTCTTGGCTGTATCCAAACCAATTTTTTGAAATTCTTTAATAATCCAATCTTCGATTTCATCGGAAAATTCACGTAATTCTACATCTTCTTCTGCGCCTTCACGCAACACATCAATTTCGTAACCAGTTAGTTGCCCGGCCAACCTGATGTTGTGACCGCCACGACCAATAGCTTTTGAAACTTCTTCTGGGCGCAATAAAACTTCTGCGCGTTTGGTTTCTTCATCTATCTTGATTGAGGTCACTTTTGCAGGACTCAATGCTCTTGTGATAAACAAATTAAGGTTATTGGTGTAATTTATTACATCAATATTTTCGTTACCCAATTCACGAACTATGCCATGAATACGAGATCCTTTCATCCCTACACAAGCTCCTACAGGGTCGATACGATCATCGTACGAATCTACAGCAACTTTTGCTTTTTCACCTGGTATTCTTACAACTTTTTGAACATTTATTAACCCATCAAACACTTCAGGGATTTCTTGTTCAAATAATTTTTCAAGGAATATAGGGCTTGCACGTGACATGATAATAACCGGCTTGTTTCCTTTAAGCTCAACACTTTCAATAATTCCTCGGACATTGTCTCCTTTTCTGAAAAAATCTGAAGGAATTTGCCTGTCTTTCGGCATAATGATTTCGTTACCTTCATCATCAAGCAAAATTACAGCACGGTGACGAATGTGATGTACCTCAGCGGTGTAAATATCACCTTCTAGCTCTTTAAACTGCTTGTAAATGTTTGTATTATCGTGTTCGTGTATTTTTGAAATTAAATTTTGACGTAGCGCTAAAATAGAGCGGCGTCCTAAATCTATTAATTTTACTTCTTCTGAAACATCTTCCCCAATTTCAAAATCGGGTTCAATTTTTTGTGCTTCAGAAAGTGATATTTCTTCATTACTATCTTCAACTTCGCCATCTGCAACCACAATTCGGTTACGCCAAATTTCTAAATCACCTTTATCAGGATTTATAATTATATCAAAATTATCATCACTTCCGTATTTTTTCTTCAAAGCGTTTCTAAAAACGTCTTCCAGTATCGCCATAAGCGTTACCCTATCTATAAGCTTATCGTCTTTAAATTCCGAAAAAGAATCGATTAACGCTAAATTTTCCATGTCATTCTAATTAAATGTTATCATCACTTTTGCTTCAACAATATCGTTATAGGGCACAACTGCTTCTTTTTTAACAGTGTGCTTCCCCTTGCCAACTGGTTTGGGTTCGCGGGTTTTCCATTTTAAAGTAACCTCCTGCTCTGTAGCTTCTGTTAACTCTCCTTCAATGGATTCTCCAGATTCGGTTTTAACCTGTAACTTTCTTCCAATATTTTTTTTGTATTGGCGAGGCGTCTGTAAAGGCTGTGAAACCCCAGCAGACATAACCTCTAAAGAAAAATCAGTTTCATCCCTATCTAGATTATGCTCAATAGCGCGACTTACAGCAATACAATCTTCAACGGTAACACCATTGTCACCATCTATGGTTATCCTAATCTGATTAGTTTCAGTAATAGTAAAGTCAATTAAAAACAACGATTTGTTGTCTTCAAGAGCTCTTTCCAATAATTGTAATACCTCTTCACGCATAAATTTAAGCTATAAAAAGAGGGGACTTTTTTGTCCCCTCAGCTAGTTGCTTATCTAATTCGCTGCAAATATAATACAAATTTTAATATTATAAAAATGAGCAGCTACCAATTTATTTTTGTATTTTAATGGTACGAAAAAACACCTTCCAAAAAACCATGTCTATGAAACGAATTTTAGTACCCACCGACTTCTCGCCCCAAGCAGAAAATGCACTAAAAGTTGCCGTTCAAATGGCAGAAAAACATGATAGTGAAATTTATTTGTTTCACACTGTAGAGTTGCCAAGTCATCTTGCAACTACTGCTAATACAAGCGCATTACCAGAATCTATTTATTTTATAAAACTCACCGAAAAACGGTTTGCAGACATTATGGAACGCCCTTATATTGAAAATGTAAAAATAAGCCAAACTATTGGTCACGGCGAAATCTACGAAGACATTCTAAATGCGGTTAAGGAAAGAAATATAGACCTTATTATAATGGGGTCACACGGCGCTAATGGGTTTAAAGAAATGTTCATAGGTAGTAATACTGAAAAAGTAGTTCGGACTTCAGAAATCCCTGTTTTAGTAATTAAAAATGAACACGAAAAATTTGAGGTTAATGACTTTGTTTTTGCAACCGATTTTTCTGAAGAATGTCGTTCGCCATTCAATAAAGCTCAAAAATTTGCAAATACATTGGGAGCCAAAATGCACTTACTCTATGTTAACACACCCAGCGGCTTTAAAACCTCGACCGATGCCCATAAAATAATGAATAACTTCATCAAAGGTATGGGCACCGAAAACTACACCCTGAACATTTATAATGAAACTTCAGTAGAAAAGGGAATTTTAAATTTTACCAAAGAGAACAAATATCATTTAATTGGGATGAGCACACATGGCCGAAAAGGACTATCACACTTTTTTAATGGCAGCATTAGTGAGGATTTAGTAAACCACGCCAATATGCCTGTTATAACGTTTAAAATTTAATGAAACATACGCTACTATTCTTCTTTTATGTTTTTTTAATAAGTTGCGGAACTCCAAAAAAGAAAGAAAATAATATTATTGGCGACCCAAAACCAGTTAACCCTGAAACCTCAAAACCTGAAATTCCTGAAGGTGCTATTACAGCAGATTTTAATGGCGACAAAAGTCCTTTTTATGGGTTTGTACAAAAGGTAGATTTACAAAGAGGTATAACAACAGTTGGTTTTGAAAGAAAGCAGTATCCAGTCATTGAAATTCCTAAAAGTTATGGTGCTACTTTAGACACCCTGAAAATGAAAGGAATGGACAGAGATGTATTACTAGCTACCGTTAAGTTAAAAGACACAAACTTTAACAAATACTTTCTATACAAACTACAAAACAACCAATGGAAATCTGTTGTAAATGGTTTTGCCATCCATAAAGCCAACCGGCCAGACACGTTACAACCCATAGTTGTGGACCCGAAAGATTCAACTAAAGTAATCCGCTATTATTCAGTTTTTGATATGGATAAAAACTCTGAAACAGGATATAAATGGAAGTTGTTACAGGAAACTATACCGATAGAAAACTAATTATCATTTAATTTTTTTATAAAATAAGAAGGATAGATACCTGTTTCTTGATGAAATGCTTTCGAAAAGGATTGGGCAGTTCCAAAACCAGCTTCTTTGGCAATTGCTTTTATAGTATATGAGCGTGTTTTTTTATTTGTCTTTAACCGCTCTACCATATAATTTATACGCAATGTTTTCAAATACTGACTAAAATTTTTCCCCTCTTTTTCATTAATCACCTTGGACAAATAAGAAGTATTTGTATCCAGTTTTTTTGCTAATTCAGCAAGAGTAAGATTTTTAACAAAACCATTGTTTTTTTCAAATTTCTCTAAATTTAAAGAGATGGTTTTGTAAACTTCTGGCGGAATATTATGTACACTATTTTTTGCTTCAACAACTTTTTTTGATGTTTCCGTATTGTTTAATAACTCCTCAAAATTCTTTTTTTGTATTTTTTGTTTCAGTCGAAAATAGAAAACCAGTAAAATCAAAACAACCGCGACTATAACAAGACCAGCTATTGCTGTATTCCCAAATTTGTTTTTTCTTGATAATTCATCAATCGCTTTTTGCTTTTTTTTGAGCAAAAGCGGAGTGTCATACTTTTTCACCAAATCTAGCTTCAACTCTTTTGATTGAGAAAGAGCACTATCAATTTCTAGCGTCTTATTTATATATTTTAATTGTTGGTCAAAATTTTCCTTTTCTTCATAGTATGTTATTATATGCTCGTAAGCATCTCGAAGTTCTGTGAATGAAAAATCTATTGATTTTGCAATAGAATCAGTTTTTTTAAAATATCTAAAAGCGTTTTGTTCTCTACCTTGTTTTTTAAAAATTTCTCCCATATAGTAATATGCTATTGCTTTTGAGTAATCATCAATATGTGGAAGAGACGTTTCAAGACCTTCAAATGCTTTTTTCTCTCTTCCTGAAAAATATGCTATAACACCTTCAAGAAAAACAAAATTGTAATAGAAACTACTATCCTCTATCCTTATACTTTCTGTTCTTCCTTTTCTGGAATAAATTTTTGCTGAATCATTTTTTTTAAGTTTTATATATACATTAGACGTGTTATAAATTATACTCAGGTAATCTGCATTATCAAAATTCTTTTCATATTTGATAGTTTCCATTGAGTCTAATATTTTCTTGTACATAACAAGTGCTTCGCTATGACTACCTGCTCTGTCTTTTAAAATAGCAATCACTCTATAATTATATGATTGTTGTTGTTTATTACCTCTTTGTTCAGCAATCGAGTCCCCTTTTAAATAATCACTAAGCGCTTTCCGGTATTCACCCACTTCATTGTGCCAATATCCTCTTAAGAAATATCCGGTGGCTGGAAAGTTTTTGTGTTGCAAATTTTTGGTGTACTGAACTATGGTATCAGCATAAGCGACCCCTAGCTCAGGCTCGCCATACATAGTGGAAAAATAATAATACCCTCTTGCAATATTAACACTGTCATTATTCTTTTTTGCTTTGGCAATATAAGCAGCAGCTATTTTTTCTTTTAAAGCAATCGAATCTTCGGAAACATTTAAGTAGAACTGCTTGATTTCTTCGTATGATTTATCAATTAATTGATCAGTTTCTTCATTTTGAGAATGAATAACTCCAGAAGCTAAAAAAACAAATAAAAATAGCATTTGTTTATATATAACAGAAAACTTAAATGAATGGAAACAATATATTTTACTGGGCATTAGGAATGTTTTAGGCTTTTAATTACTATGACTGTAAATTTACGAACTACAACTGTAAATTTATAAATATCAAGATAAGCGAATTGTTTTTCTAAAAAAAAGATCGAATATTTGAAAAATAAAAATCAACCGATGGTTTTTGCTTTATATAAATTAACTGGGGAGTTACAAAGCAAAATACTTAAGGTTGTTTTTTTTTATAGAAAAGCAAAACAACACATAAAGTAATTAATAGATTATCTAATTGAATTAATTTATTAAAAACTACTTCCTTTTATCGATAATTAATTCTGGTTTCCTATCAGTTTTCGACTTTCTCAATTTTTCAATCACTTCTAGTTTTTCAAAAATTAATTGCGGTGTAACCCTTAACTTAGCTCTAAAATGATCTTTAATTTCTGTAGTTAATTTGTCTGAAGGATCTTGTGCAGCTATTTTTAATAAAATTTCATCCGTACCCAAATCGTTGGTTGAAATTTCAATTATAAAAGTTTCTACAGCTTCAAAACGTTGTAACACATTTAGCATAGCTGGTGGATAAAGAGTAGTTCCTTTATATTTTATCATCTGTTTTTTTCTACCAACAATAGGTCCTAAACGCTTTGTATTCCTTCCACAGGAACACGGTTCAGGATGTACTTTAAGCATATCGCCGGTTTTAAAGCGCAATAACGGCATTCCTTCCACGCCTAACGTAGTAATAGTCAATTCGCCTACCTCGCCTTCTTCAACAGGTTTATTTTCGTCGTTTAAAATTTCAGTAATAATCAACTCTGGATGATGATGCCCGCCAAGATGGACCTCGCATTCATTAAAAGCAGTGCTCATTTCGGTAGAAGCATACGTAGAAAAGAGCTCAATGTCCCATTTAGATTTTATTTTTTCGGAAAGAACATTCAAGGTAAAATCTTGGTTTCTGATGGGTTCACCAATACAAATAGCTGCTTTTACACTTGTTTTGTTTATATCAATATTGTGGGTTTCGGCATAGGTTATTAGTTTCAGTAAAAAGGAAGGTACCGTAATCAAATACGTGGGTTGAAATTTTAAAATAGAATCCCATTGCAATTCGGGCACACCAGAACCTACACGAATAATTCCGGCGCCTAGTTTTCGAGCCCCTAAAAAATAGGCCATCCCTGCCATAAAGCGACGATCCATCGTAGTCATTAATTGAATGGTATCGTCTTTCGTTACCCCTGAACACGCAAACGAAATTGCTTCGTTATACGCCAACCTATCTAAATCGGCGTCGGTTAAACCAATTACTACCGGCTCACCCAGGGTTCCAGAAGTGGTAACATAATCTATTATTTTCTGCTTAGGGACACATAAAAAATCTTCATTATGTTTTTGTAAATCATCCTTGGTGGTCACCGGAATACGCTGCAAATCTTCTAAGGTTTTTATATGCTCTGGCAGAATGTTATGTGTTTCAAATAGCCTTTTATAAAATGGGGAGTTGCCATTAACATAACTCACTACTTTTTTAAGCTTTTCTTCCTGAAAGCGTTTAATCTCTTCATTTGATGCTCTTTCTATTTCAGGGATCATTAGCGTAATTTTCGTTTTGTTTTTTTAAGATACTTCTCCACTTCTTTTTCATCCGGAACTGTGGTTATCTCTTTGCTTTCTGCCAAAGTAAGAGCTTTTAAGGCTTTTTCGTACTGTTTATGCTCGTAATAATACTTCCCTACTAAAAAGTGTGCTTTCCAATATTCAGGGTTTAAAGACTGTAAATTCATTAATTGAGCAGCGCCTATTTCAGATTCTTCTTCTAAGGCTGTTTCTACTTTACCTTCTAAAATACGATAGGCTTCATAATCTTTAAATTCTTGAGAATGTACAAAAGGATCTTCAGCAATAGTTAAGTTTTCTTCGGAAATGGGCTGACCTGAAAACTTCCTGTCTTCATTAAAAACAGCGTTTAGATCATACGCAATAAATTCCCCTAATTGATATGGGTTTGAAGACACCCAAACAGTTAAATCTTCTGGCTGAAAAACAATCCCGTGATGCGCCAATAGTTGATTTAATGCTTTTTCATTACCAAAACCCAAAGCTGCATCATTCAATCCTTTTTTATTCCGAAGAATAGCTACTGCTTCTTTCGGATTAATTTTTGAATTTTTATCCAATAACTCTTCCATCCGCTCAAATCGATATTGTGAATGGCTTTCTTTAATCCATTTCACGTTTTTTCGGTCGTTAGCAAAGGTTTCACTCTGAAAATGATTGGAACAAATTAATTCACTCGTATTCACCACTTCATAGACACCTAAATCATTTGGCGACACTTCTATAATAGTTGCTTTTCCATCGTTGGCGCTGCCTACAAAAATAGCTTCCGAAACAAACACTTCTCTCTTTTTTGCAATTTCAATGGCTTCATCAATCGTAGAGGCATATTGCAAAATTTCTCGCGTTACCAATGAAATTGGTGTTTTCGCTACTAACGGAATATCCGATTTTCCTGCATTGATCGTTACAGTTAATCCTTGATTGTTCATCCCTGAAACCACACCCATCATCCCGCCCCAAGTAACCGACATAAATGGATAGCCTTGATCGGGTTTTACAAAGGCGATTATTTTATCTTCGGCAAATGCATCGCCAGCGTAAAAATCGAAATTACGAGCGATGAGTAGGTTGCCGTCTTCCGATTTATCACCCCAAACAGCAAAAGAGCTACAGCCTACCAACGCCAAGTCTTTTAATGCGTGCCCAATGTCGTGCGCGCCGTGCAAATACAACGCTCTTAAATACGGTGGCGCGATGTTGTTAAATTCTCCAGAAGCATAACGGGAAACGCCATAAATTTCAGTTTTGTATTCTTCAGTCACGTGTTTGTAGAGCTTGCGATTGTACCACGATAGAAATTTCCGAAGGAATTTTTGTTTCCCTTTTGAAGGAACCATTTCTTCAACTTTATTTAAGAACACCCGCTCTTGTTTTTGAAGCAATTCTTGAGTCAAACTTCCGGTTAATAAACCTATTTCCAGTGGGTCGCCTTCTACGTACAACTCCCATTGGCCGTGTTTGTTTTTGGTAAGAAAGTTGTTTCCGGCAAGGTAGGTAGAATCGTTGATAATTTCCCGTTCGGGAATATTAGCATTATACTGACTGATATCTGGTCGATCTTCTAACGATTTTTTCACACCACAAGAAGCCAGCAACAAAAAAAGTGCAGACCAAATAAAATAGTTTATAGCAGGTTGATTACGCATGGTGATTGCGCTTTTTATACTTCTTATTCACCCGTTTTATCATACTACTTTCTTTGTAATCTACCCATTTACTACCTGCCACATACCGCATGATGTTTTCGAAATTGCGCATAAACAACAGGTTTGAAAGCAGTTCTCCTAGTTTTTTAAGCTTCCGTGGAAAGGCGCGAAGCGTAATAGAAAAACCAGCATCTTCATACGTAATATAATGCCAATAACCACTTGGCATATATAGCGCATCGCCGTGTTTCATTTCTACTGAAACCCCTTCCGCTTGTTGCAAAGCAGGATACGTTGAAAAATCTGGATTGTCCATGTCAATCGCTTCAATATTATGAACGGTAAAGGGCACTCTGTAAAGATTCTTTGCTTGTTTAGGTTCAAACAATACAGCCTTTTTGGTTCCGTGGAAATGCACGTGTAACAAATCGGCCAGATCCATATCGTAATGCGCCAATACTTTTGAACCTTTCCCGCCGAAAAACATCACGGGAAGCTTTTTAAAAAACGGTAACCCAATATCAGGATAATCAAAATCTTTGGTCAACTCTGGCATTTTCTGAAGCACGTTGTAAAAGAACATTCGCAGATCGGTTGGACCCGCTTTTAATAGTTCGATATAATCGTATAACTTCATTTTTTTAGCTGGCACGACAGACTTTTTATGTCCTTTGGTGGGTTTGTTGTTGTACAGCGGCACAATTTGGTCGCCCGCTAATTGCTGAATATACTCCAAGTTCCATTTTTCATAAGCGGGCCATTCTTTTGCAAAACCTTCAATTAAAACAGGACGCTGCGGTTTGTAATGGTTTTTTACAAATTCCTCTTTTGTGATGGATGGCACACGTTTTATTGGTGTAGTTTTAATGGTTCCCATTACGTATTATTTCTTTTTAAAAATAAGAAGATTAAACAACAAAGGCTGAACGATAAACGCAATTAACACAGCCGAAAAAATACCGATTACCGAAACCAAAGCAACCGAATGCAAGGCAGGATGTTTGGCAAAAACCAAGACCCCAACCCCCAAAATAGTCGTGATTACTGAAAGCAATATAGCCGTTTTATGTGTTGCTAAGGTATTTTTGCATTCTTCATTTAACAAAGCATTGGTGATAAAAATGCTGTAATCTACTCCCAACCCAAAGATAAAAGCTGAAATTATACTGTTAAACACATTAAATTGTAATTGGAACACTCCCATAACCCCAATGGTCAAAAGCCACGTTAGGCAAATAGGAACGGTTGTTACAACAACTAATTTCCAGTTTCGGTAAAACAACAATAACGCTAACACGACCACGCCGAAACAATACCACAGCAGAGTGTTAAAATCATTTTGTAAAGTATTTAGCAAGGTTTCGTTTAATTGTTTCCGGTCAATCACTACTGTATTTTGAAGTTGCTCCACCTTTGTTTGAAACGCTTCTGTTTGGTTTTCATTTGTTTTTATTACTGAAGTCACTGTTGCAAACTCGTTCGTTTCTGAAATGTAATCAGCAATCATATTGCTTCCAAATTCAGGGTAATCAGATAGCTTCAAAAGCTCAAAATTTGAATTTAAATGGTTGTAAAATGATGCAAATGCATTCGGTTTAAATCCTAATGCTTCCGAAGTGTTGTTAATGGAACTTGCAACATTCTCAAGTCGTTCTGATTTCCAAAACTGATTCCATTCCTGAATCTTCTCGCTTTGCTTTTCTTCCGAAGCAACCAATCCGCCTACTGAGTTAAACATTTCAATTTCTGAGCTTTTTTCTAAGCCTTTCAGTAAATTATAAACTGAATCGTTTTGCTGTAATGCTCTTTCTAACGTAGCTCCATACGTGGCGACATACACCGACTTTGAAACAGAATTCGTTATGCTTTCAAGTTCTTTTTCGGCTTTAACGAGCTGCTCTGGTTTATAGTTTAATTGTTCTAAATCTTTATTGAATTCAACCGAGTTATAACTAAAGCAACTTATCACTAACAAAACAGCTAGGCAAACGACCACCGCTTTGTTTTTATGCGCCGGATAAGTTGTAATACGATTAAAACCAGTTTTCTTTTTTGTATTTGAAACCGCCTTCTTTTTATATACTTGCGGAATAAACAACAAGGCCATAACCGAAGCACCCAACACACTCACAGCGGCGAAAATCCCCAAATCTTGCAACGCTTCCGAATTTATAAAAAGCAGACAAAGAAAGGCCAAAGCTGTCGTCAAACTGCTCATCAATATGGGCTTAGTAATGCTTTTGTATAATTGCTTACCCGTCTCACCGTTTTTAATATGCGTTAAAATATGTAAAGAATAATCTAAGGTTATTCCCAATAAAATAGAGCCAATCCCCAACGAAATAGCCGAAAGTTGCGGCCTAATCAACACCAAAAAAGCAACCGATACTAACGCGCCAAATATTGTAGGGAATAAAATAATTAACGGAATCCAAACACTGCGATAAAAGCCGATAAAGATTAACAATAGAATGGTTAATGCAATCCCGATGGTAAGTTGAATATCACTCTTTACTTGTTTTGCGTTTGCAGCAGCAATAAAAACAGCTCCATAATAATCACCTGTTACTTTTGAGCTGAACTTTTTATTTAATTGCTCTTGAAATAGGTATAATCTCTCTGTGAAAATGGTGTTTTTTTCAGAATCTGAAGAAGGAAATTTTGGGGTGATGAATAACAGAATATGTTGTTCATCTTCAGTCATTATAAAACCATTTTTCAATTTAAACCCTTCTTCAACTCCTAGGCTTTTTAGGTTTTGCAATGCTAGGTTAGTAAAATGAAGCGGATCTTTTAGAATTTGTTTTTTAGCAATCATTCCAGAAGGGGAAATCAAGGTTTTGTAATTCTCTTCCATGGTTTTGGCAATGCTATCCTCAGACAAACTCCTTTTCAGAATTGCATAATCTGTTTCTGTAAAAAACAATGGAAGATTATCATATACAAAGTCCAAAGTTTCAAAAAGCGCTTCTTCTTTCGCAGTACCTTGAATGTTTTTAATGTAGTCTCCTCTAAGTGAATCTAGACTGTCCTTTAGTTCCAAAGCATAATTAACCAGATCCTCGGTCGTCCCGTTTTCTTTTTTGATGTTTACGATCACTTTATCGGTAAAACGGATGTTCTTTAAAACCTTCTGAAATTGTTCATTTTCTGAATTTGAAGGGATTAATTTAGAAATATCTTCTTCAAAAGAAACTTGAAATGCTATAGAAGCCAATCCGGTACACACTAAAGCCAAAACAATAAAAAAGACTGCTTTCTGTTTCTGAATCGATGTGTATAACTTGAAGAAGAATCTATCCATCTGGCTGTATTTTCTTAGTATCAAAAAGGTAAAAACCTAAATATGACACACTTCCCAAAATAACTGCAGCTCCAACCGAAAGCGTGATACTACCAATAAAATAAGCCTTTAACGAAGTAATCACTTCAAAATTATTGGTTACACTTGCTAATGTAACTTCATTGTCTTGTCCCAAAACCCAATATCCTGTGGTTAAACTAGCTAAAAACACAAACGGAATAAATGGCGGCAAGCTTATGTTTGAAAAAGCGAAGGCAATCACTTTGTTCAACTTTAAAACTATCGCGAGAAATATGACGATTACGGTATGAAAACCCCAAAGCGGCGACAACCCTATGAAAAGTCCCAACGCTACCGAAAGTGCTTTTTTTTCAGGGGAATCGTTGTTTCTTAAAAACTCTTCATTCAGGAAGCGGCGGATTCCTTTTTTTTTTAGTTTTCTAAAGAAATCACGCGGACGGATATAAAAATACTTAACAATCAAGAACCAAATAATCAAAATGGTAATTCGGGCAATATCCATAAACGGCCTGAAATGCGAAACGCGTTCTTCTAGATCATACAATACTTGAATAGGAACATTTTTCACTGAAATTCCAGCCCAATGTGCTTTAACGAGCACCTCAACCTCAAATTCAAATTTTTTAGTATTTCTGAAAAAATTAATATCCTTCAACGCTTTTATTGGATACAGTCTAAAACCAGCTTGTGTATCGTGCAATTCCAAATCGGTTACTGCTTTTACCCAAAAACTAGACACTTTATTGCCTTTTCGGCTTTGGGCGAGCACATCGGCTTCATTCATATTTCGGTCGCCAATTAACAACAAGTTTTTAATTTCCGAAGTATCCAATGCATCAATAAAAACTGAAATATCCGATGGAAAATGTTGCCCATCACTATCTAATGTAATGGCATAATCAAAACCCAAAGAAACGGCATGTTTAAAACCTTTTTTTAGCGCATATCCTTTTCCTTGATTTTTGTTGATATGAATTTGTTCAATTTGCGGGTAAGCTGAGAGAATTTGAAGTGTTTCATCGGTAGAACCGTCATTGACCAAAACCACATCGTCAGTATATTCCAGAACACCGTCCAAAACACGTTTTAGCGTTTTATAATTATTGTACGTTGGTATCAACACACAGCAGTTATACTGCTTCAGTTTTTGGATTATTTCAGGATGAATGTGTTGAGTTGTATGTTGTTCAGCCGTTTTCATGCACACGGTTTGTTTCCACAAAAATAGCATTACATTTTAACACTACCGTCCCATCTGGAAACGTACTCGTGCTTTTTATTTTTATTGATCCATTTTCTCGAGTAAAAGACAAGTCTACAGAGAGTTTTGATTGAACTTGAGGATTCATCAAAGCTGTAAATTTTACATTCGATGCTTTTTGAAGGAAAAGAGGTGTTTCTAGATGCTCTTCGGAAAGCTCCTTAATTATTTGAAGCATACAAACACCTGGCATAACTGGGTTTTCAGGAAAATGACCTTTAAAAACTTGATGATTTTTATCAACTTCAACCATTACCGAAATAGTAGTTTCAGCAACCACTTCTTTCTCTAAAACCTGATATAAATTGGGCAATAACATCTTTTTACATTTTAAAAACCGAATTAGAAACCGGCACATTAATCTGTTTGTTCTTAAAAGTAATCAATGTAAAGTCATCTGAGGGTTCAATTAGTTTTAATTGCGTTACTTGATAATTTTTTTCAGAAAAGCTAAGCTGAAACGAGGCTATAAAACGGCTCATTCTCTTTTCCTTTGGAATAAAATGTACTGTAAATCCTTTGTCTGATTTGTAATATGAAATGGAAAACTCTTCGTCATTAAACATATCACCTTTAATACTATTGATAAGCAACGAGTTGAAGCTTTTAAATAATTTATTTGAACTTAAATCAATATTTTTTGTCGAACCTGCATCAAGCACTGTTAATTGATTTCCTTTAAAAATCACTTCGTATGTGTAAGGTTTGGTGTATTCCCAACGAATAGCATCTGGGGATTTAAACGTTAATATCCCTTCTGAAATAGCACCATCATTTAAAAACTCCATTTGTTTTTCCTGTACAAAATCGCTTACAATGGTTTCAGTTTGTTGCGCAGTTTGTTTGACGTGTTGTTTAAATTGGTCAATCTCAGTAGATGTCAAAGGTATTTGCGCAAAACTTTGATGCACAAGTAAACTGAATAGTATGATTATAAAACTTCTCATATTATTTTTTCTTTAGTAACGTATCAATAGCTACCGTTTGATATCCTTCTTTTTTCAGAAATTGCAACAAACGTTCCACAATTTCAGGGCATCGGGAATGTGTATCGTGCAATAAAATAATGGAACCCGGCGAAATACGTTTTTGTATTCGTTTAAGTACTTGGGTTGGGTTTTTTATAACCGTATCGTATGAGCGAACATTCCAACCAATTACCGTATGATTTGTCTCTTTTAAAGCCTTTGCAATCGAGGGATTGGTCACTCCGTAGGGCGGTCTAAATAAAGTATTCTTTTCACCGGTTATTTTTTCAATTAAAGCATCGGTTTTTGAAAGTTCTTCAACAACCCTCTTTTTTCTGAAAAAACCAAAATTTGTGGCGTGTGAATACGAATGATTTCCAATCGTATGCCCTTCGGCAACTATTTGTTGTGTTATTTCAGGATGCTTTTCTATGTGTTTCCCAATGCAAAAGAACGTAGCTTTTGCGTCATACGATTTCAGTAGTTGTAGCATTTGAGGCGTATAAGCTGTATTTGGACCGTCATCAAAGGTAATTGCTACTTGTTTTTTATTTTGGTTACCTTTTATAACGGCAGCAGTGAAAAATCGCCATCGCATCATAAACGAGCCTACTGCTACGATTAAAAGCCAAAGTAACAGTATTGTTATGTACAAAACAGGTGATATCTCATAGAAGAAATCAATTATGCCAATAGTGAGTAAAACAATGGCGGCAAGTATCGTTATCTGATCAAATTTTAGCATTGGGTTAAAAGTACAAAACTGTGTTGGCTTCCTTTAAATTGATTGTACAATAAAACAGTTTTATATGATTTGCTTTCAGCTTTACGAACAAAAAATTGTTTTGGAAGTGTTTTTCCTTCTATTAATTGTGCCCCCATCCAAAAAGCAAATGCGGAAACTGTATAATATTCCCCAACATAATTTTTGTACTGAAGAAGGTCTGTTTTGGAGAATAACTTCTCAATATGTTGGTAATACACATCAAAAGCATCGCCGTTATTTCCTAAAATTACGGCATCGATTTCTGAAGAGTCGACTTTGTTTCTTTTCAGAAAATTATGCATTTCAGAAACTATATTTTCGCCAGCAATTTTTGAGTTAATTTCAACTGCTTTTAAAACCGCTACAGTTCCTTCTTTTCTTTCTGAAGACAACACACAAAAAGTGGCGCCTTCACTTAAAGGTACTTGAATGGGTTGCTTTTGGTTTTGTTCAACTACATGAACATAGTCCACAAACTCAGTTCCCAATTCGTCCACCCCACCGATTAAAATGTTGTTAGCTTCTCCAGCTTCAACTTGTAATTGCGCATCTACCAAAGCCGACTCAAACGAAATCGAACCGTGTGCATAGGTTGTATTATACCCTTTACATTTTAAGCCAAGAGCAATCTGCCCCGCAACCGTATTGTGGGTGGATTGTATAAAAGCCGTTGGTGTTAAAAACTGCTCCTCATTCTCTATCAACGTATTTAAAAAGGTTTCGGTATCGGCTATACAACCCAAACCAGAACCTGTGATAATGGCATCGGGTTGTTCTATGTTAGCTTTTTCTAATGCTTTTTTTGAAGCAACAACACCCATTTTTACAGCTGGTGACATTCTTCGTAATTGAGAAAGCGGAATAAAGTCGCGATACGTTGGATGAACTGCTGAAATTTTATAATCTGAATGTTCTTGTATTTCAAAAATAGTATCGTTTTCAGAAAAACTGTTTTGTACCGAAATGTTCACTACGCTATGGATGTAACACGTTTTCATCGAACTATTCTAGTTAATAAAGCTGAAGTTGTACAGCCTAAAGTATTCATTAATATATAATAATTTCATGATTTTAATGGGCATTTTATGCCTCGGAAAAAATTAGTGATGAACAATTTCCTCCAAATCCGAATGAATTGGATAAGACGTGTTTTAGCTCTATCTTCTGAAGTTGCGTAACCGGAACCAAACCTGTTTCGGGCATAGTCATTTTAAAACCTAAATTGGCGAATATGCTATTTTCTTGCAACGCCAATACAGAAAACACAGCTTCCACCGCTCCAGCAGCAGCTAAAGTATGACCGGTAAATGCTTTAGTAGAACTAAAACTTGGTGGTTTTTCATTAAAAATTCGTTGTAATGCGACGCTTTCAGACAAATCATTATTCTGCGTTGCGGTTCCGTGGGCATTTACGTAATCAACATCTGAAGGTTGTAAACCTGCAATTTTCAATGCTTTCTTCATTGCCAAGTAAGCCCCATCACCCGTTTTTGAAGATGCAGTTTGATGAAAAGCATCATTCGCATTGCCATACCCACTTACATAAGCTAAAGCAGATTTATCTTGCGCTGCAACCACCTCATCAGATTCTAATACTAGATAAGCAGCGGCTTCGCCTAAGTTTAAACCGCTTCGATTAGCATCAAAAGGCGTACAATTGGATTCACTTAAAATCATTAATGATTTAAAACCATTGATGGTGAATTTTGACAATGCATCGGTTCCGCCAACTACAACTCGATCCAGTTTTCCAGCTTTAATGAGTCGTGCGCCTAACATAATGGCATTTGCCGCTGACGAACAGGCGGTGCTAATTGTTGTCACGTAATCGATAATCCCTAAAGAGGTTGCGATTTTTTCAGTGCTATCACCCACATGGTGACTCGAAATATGTTTTTGAACTTCTGGGTTTGAAGCAAATTGCTTCCAGTAATTTTCGGTCATATCCATGCCGCCAACTGTAGTAGCAGAAATGAGTCCCGTTTTGTATTCTGAAATAGATGTAATTCCCGCATTTTGAACTGCTTCTTTCGCAGCCAAACATCCTATTAAAGCAGTTCGAGTATAGTTATTATCTTCTGGAAGGTTTAATTTTTTTTCTATTTCAGCATTGGTAAAAGCCACTTCCCCTACTTTAATAAACTCTTTATGATGGGTTTTAATGTGTTTTGAAATTCCTAATCCACTTTTTGAAGTAAGAAGCGCCTCCAAGTTTTCTTCAACCGAATTGCCAATGGCAGAAACAATGCCCATTCCGGTTATAGCGACTCCTTTTTTCATTCAGGTATTATTTAGTACGATGCTCAGTAATATAGGCTGCCAATACATTGATGGACTGAAAAATTTCTTTGCTTTTTTCAGGGTCGGTTAGTTTTATGCCATAATCTTTATCGAGCATCACAATTAGCTCTAACGCATCGATAGAATCTAGTCCTAAGCCATCGCCAAATAATGCATCGTTATTATCAATATCTTCAACGGCGAATTCTTCGAGGTTTAATTGCTTGATGATATTCTCTTTCAGTTCCTGTTTTAATGCGTTCATCAACTTTGGGTATATAATTTTTTAATTGTTTCTTCCGTATGAGGAAGGGTTCCGTTTGGGGATGCCAAATATAAAAAAGAATTATATCCTTTTTCATCTATTTCGGTCCAACCACACAAAACTTGAGCCGCCTTATTATTCTGAGCTAAACTTTCAGCGTATTGCTTCAAAAAAAGCGGATTAAAATCATCGAATACAAAAAAGGCGTTTTCGCCTTGTATCTTGTGCCGAATACACACTTCGCCCATTCCAATATTAGGTAAAGTATACACAAATACTGCTGGACTGGGATAAAAATTTTCAATACTGTTTATCGAATCTTGATACTTTCTATCGGTATCCAAACTGGCACTTTTATTAGACAACACAACTGCCAGCTGTTCTTTTTCTTCCGAAGAAATTGTTAGTTCATTCAATAAAATTTCAGCCGTTAAAAAAGTAAGTTTACTCAATCGATCCATTTTAAAAAACTTAGGGTATTCCCATTGCTGATTTTTGTAAACCTGCTTCGCAAATTCTGAAAATCCTTGTTCGTTATCAACAGATACAATTTTCTTGCCATTGCAAATAACGGTTCCATTTTGCACGCTGCACCAGGCTTGTATGTTTAGTTTAGTGTTCAAAAGCGACTTTTTTAAAGAGTACGGCGGTGTTACTACCACCAAAACCAGAAGCTGTTTTTAAAAAGGTGTTGATTGTTTTCTTTTCCACTTTTTGAATGATGTTCAAAGGTTTTGAAACTCCTGATTCGTCATATCCTAAAGATGTAAATAATTTGTTTTGCTTCATCGCTTCAAAACCGATAATGGCTTCTACCAACCCAGAGGCCCCTAATGTATGTCCATAATACCCTTTTAAACTATGTAGGGGAACCTTTTGTAAATTCGCTCGATTAAAAGCAATCGCTTCCATTTCGTCATTATAGATTGTTGCGGTACCGTGGGCGGAAATTAAATCGATATCAGTTGCTGAAATGACAGCTTCTTGCATAGCAGATTGAATGCTTTTTAGCAAGCCTTCCCCTGTTCTCGATGGACCTGAAATGTGGTTGGCATCGTTGCATGAGCCATCGCCAATAACCTGAACGGATGTGTTTTTTCTTTTTTCAGAAGAAATAACAACCGATGCTGCCGCTTCGCCAATACTAATGCCATTTCGGTATTTTGAATACGGTTTACAAGGACCATTACTCAACGCTTGAAAGGTATTAAAACCGGTAACCGTAAATTTTGAAACCAAATCGCCTGCAACAACCACAGCGTTTTCATATACGTTATTTTGAATAAGACGCTTGGCGACAGCAACCGCTAAAATCCCTGAAACACACGCGTTAGAAACCACAATCGGTTCTTGTTTAAAACCAAAAAAAGATTGAATTTTCTTCCCTAACATCGGTAAATATGCTCGTTCTCCTGAAAAGGAATTGTCAGGGTCGAGCGCATCGATACTTCCTTTTGTGGTGGCAATAATCAAGGCGGTTTTTTCTGAAATATGAAGCTTTGACTTTTCTAAGGTTTCAGCAACCGAAAGCAACATCATTTTCTCCAACTTCATAAATCTGGATGGATTGCCCAGTTTTTTAAAAGCAGCATCAATTTTTTCTGAAGCAATCATTGCTGCGTAAAAAGGCGTGTCCAAAATATCGTTCTGATGTTGTTCGTGTATTCCAGATTGTTCTTTTTCAATAGCAGACACGTTTTCAGAAACTGAAAATCCCAAAGGTGTAATAAGCGAAGCTTCTTGTATGTAAACAGGCTTTTGCATTAGGGTTTTAACATCGTTTTCATCTCGGTCGTCGCAATCACTTCTTGCTCCAGTTTGGTCGTTGTTTTTACCAAGGTAATTCCTATCGCTTCGTGTATAATTTCTATTTCAGTTTCAATGGTTTCATTGACAGCCGGTGTTTTTAATAGTTCAGCTTTTTTTATAGCGCCAATATACCCTCCTTTGGTCGGTTTTTGCTCTAAATACCCAGTATATCCAGTATGTAAGGCTACGGATTGAGCGATGTGTTCCAGTAACCCGGTTTCGGATAAAAAGCCGTCAGCAACAAATATATTTTCTTCGGAAATGGTCAGTTCTGAAACCAAGGATTTTTTATCATAATACACCAAAGCATCGACCATAATCATAGGTTGACGCTGCGGAAGAAATTCTTCCAATACAAACGGATCGGTAATTGGGAATCGTAATTCTTTCAAAACTCAATTGCATTTAGTCAATATCATCCCAAAAGTCGTAAAAATTAAACCATTGCAGCGGGTATTGATTTAAAATCTCTTCTAAACTTTGGGTGTATTTAGTTAATAAACCACTAGCATCGCGTCGTGTTACCGCCACTTTTCTTGCGTATAAATGGTAATGTCGTTTGGGTTCGCGCATAACATATACAAATAACACGGGTACTTCTAATCGAGTTGCTAAAAGAAAAGGACCTACCGGAAATTTTGCTTCTTTCCCTAACAGCGGAGCTTCTATCGTTTTAGCTACATCCATATATCGATCGCCAGAAATACAAACCATTCTATTTTGAGCTAATGCAGCATTTATTTCAAAAATATGGGACATATCATCTTTTACAATGATAAAATTATCTTGCTTTCGGTTTATCACCGAACCCACATATTCTTTAATATTCTCGTGGTCTTGGTCGGTGATAACAATGCTAATATTCGCTTCTTCATCTAAATCATTAAAAAAGTACTGCGCCATTTCAAAGTTACCAACATGAGCACTAATCAAGATTCCACCTTTATTAAGCGCCAATGTTTCTTTTAAATTATCAATCCCGTCAAACTCATAGGTGTATTTATCACGAAGTCCAGATTGAATGGCGATTCTATCGACCAAGGTTTGTCCAAATTGGTAATAGCCTTTGTAGATATTAATCGAACTTTTTAACCAAGAGTATTGCCTCCGGTTGTGGAAATAATAAAAAAGCCCTCGAACGTTTTTTCTAGAAAACAAACAAAAATATGGAATGGGCAAATGCATTAACGCATACGCAGCACGGATACCAAAGTTTTTGATAAAAAAAACAAACACTTTAAACCCGAAGACCGTACCTCGTGATTTTCCGTCCCACTCTGCCGCCATGTGCGTTTTTAAATTAGTAATCAGATTCGTAGCAAAATTACAGGATTTTTTGGCTTAGGAGTAGATTCCGCCATTTATATTAATGACCTCGCCCGTGATGTACGATGCTTTTTTTGAAGCTAAAAAAGACACCAAATGTGCTACTTCTTCAGGGTTACCAAAACGATTTAACGGAACCAATTTTTTAAGCTCTTTTTCGTCTAAGTCTTCGGTCATCTCACTTTTAATAAATCCTGGCGCGACTGCATTCACAGTAATATTGCGTTTTCCAACTTCCTGAGCGAGCGACTTGGTTGCCGCGACCACTGCTCCTTTCGCTGCAGCATAATTTACTTGTCCAGCATTGCCTTTTACTCCAGCCAACGAAACAATATTGATAATACGACCGTACCGATTCATCAACATTTTTTGAATAAGATGATTGGTTACGTTAAAAAAGCCGTTGAGATTGGTGTTGATTACAGAGCTCCAATCACCTGGCTTCATCCACATAAAGAGTCCGTCTTTTGTAATTCCGGCGTTGTTGACGAGTACTTCAATTATTGCTTCGGGATTATTTTTCTGAAAATCTTCTAACGCATCAACCACGGCTTTTCTGCTTGAAACATCAAAAGGAAGTAAAGAACCTTTCCCTCCCGCTTTTTCGATGGCCTGTAAGGTTTCAAGAGCGGCTGTTTTATTTTGATTGTAGTTTATAAGGATGTGATACTCGCTATCGGCAGCTAATTGTAAGCAAATTGCTTTTCCAATTCCTCGTGAACCTCCTGTAACTAGTGCGAACTTCATATTTCAGAATTAATTAGATGTTCTTTTACTTCTTTCACATACGGGTACATCACTTCATCTTCCTTAAACGCCGGAACAATCGCCCTGATTTCATCATACATCTTCTTCGTTTTTGAAGAAACTTCCCCTTGAATTTTCAGATATTCTATCGCCTGAACCACTGTTATCAATTCAATGGCGACTACTTCAAAAGTGTTTTCAATTACTTTTTTGGTAAGTAACGCTGCATTCGTCCCCATACTCACAATATCCTGATTGTCATTGTTGTTTGGAATGCTATGTACATACATCGGGTTGGAAAGCGTTTGATTTTCAGCTGTAGTGGAAACAGCTGTAAACTGCACGCCTTGCATACCGTAATTTAGTCCTAATTCGCCAAGGTTTACAAACGGCGGAAGGATTCCGTTGAGCTTTGAGTTTAGTAAGTAGTTTAACTGACGTTCGGCAAGCATACTCATTTTAGTGACCACTAATTTTAGCTTATCCATTTCTAACGAAATGTAATCACCGTGAAAATTTCCGCCGTGATATACTTGTTGTTTTTCAACATCGACAATAGGGTTGTCGTTAGCCGAGTTTACTTCTTCCAAAACAATTTTCTCCACATTTTGCAGCGTATCTAACACAGGACCTAAAATCTGCGGCACACAACGTAACGAATAATATTCCTGTACTTTTTCTTCAATCACAGCATCTGTTACTTTTCCATTGTATAAGTGATGTTCGCGTTTTCGGCTCAATGTACTGTCTTGCAAATGATCTCGCATTTGTTTAGCAATTTTCTGTTGTCCGCTGTGCTTTTTAGCTTCATTTAATTCAAGAGACAGGTGATCGTCGTACGCTTTTACAATTTCGTTGATAGCAGAAGAGCACGACACTACCCAATTAAGTAAACGCTTTGTATAAATTGTATTTAGAATACCTACCCCAGACATAATGGATGTACCGTTCATTAATGCCAATCCTTCGCGTAGAGCAACGGTAATCGGTTGTAGGTTTTCAGTTTTAAAAACTTCGGAAGTTGGTTTTTGCTCACCCTTATAGATCACTTCTCCTTCGCCAATCAATACCAATGAAATATGCGCCAACTGAACCAAATCGCCACTTGCCCCTACGCCACCGTGTTCATACACAACCGGGATGATATCTCTATTAACAAGCGTCGTCATTAACTCAATAACCGATGGATGCACCCCAGATTTACCAATCGCCAACGTGTTTAAGCGAGCCAACATAGCTGCTTTTACATATTTTGGTGGAATAAGGTTTCCCGTACCTGAAGCGTGGCTTCGTATTAAATTATACTGAAGTTGAATGCGTTTGGAATCCTCAATTTTATATTGCGCCATCGGACCGAAACCCGTATTGACACCGTAAATAATTTTATTTTCAGAGAATTCCGTTAAAAAGTCAAAACTATCCTGAACGGTCTTTAAAACCGAATCGTCAATGGATATTTCTTTTTCAGAAAAAACCACATCATAAAAATCTTGAAGATTCAAACCTTCTTTATCTATCGTCATTTGAAATAAATTGGAAATTTTAGCAAATTATCCTGCAATAACCAACGTAATGTAGTTATTTTGGGATGTAAAATTATAATAAAAAACTATTCTTTTACCCTTATTGAATGACTGAACAAGAAGTTGACATTTTAATAATTGGCGCTGGACCTTCGGGTTCTGTTGCAGCAGCCTATTTACACCAACAAGGTTTTAATGTAAAAGTAGTAGAAAAAAGTAAGTTTCCTCGGTTTGCTATTGGCGAAAGTTTGTTGCCACGATGTATGGAACATTTTAATGAAGTGGGATTATTAGATTGCCTTACAACGCAGAACTTTCAAATAAAAAAAGGTGCCCGATTTTTAAAAGAAGATAAAAGCTGTCATTTCGATTTTAAAGAAAAACACTCAACCGGTTGGGATTGGACCTGGCAAGTTCCGAGAGCCAAGTTTGATGAGACATTGACCGATGAACTTCAAAAAAGAGGCATTTCTATTTCTTTTGAAACCGAAGTGATACATATTGAATTTGAAAAAGATGGAGTTTCAAAAACAACCATAAAGACCTCAGAAGAGAAAACAGGTTTTATTTCAGCAAAACATATTATTGACGCTAGCGGTCCCGGACGTGTTATTCCACGATTTTTAAATCTTGTAAAACCTACAACATCTCAAGGGAACTCATCAATTTTTACGCATGTTGCAGACATTAATAGACCTGAAGGTGAAGAAGGCACATTAATTACCTTCGATGTGGTTACTGATGAAGCTTGGCTTTGGGTCATTCCTTTTTCGAATGAAACAACCAGTATTGGTTTTGTAGGCCCTTCAGAGTTTATAGATTCTTTTTCGGGTACTCCTTCTGAAAAACTTCGGAAACTTTTAAATCTTTCAAATCACTACTATAACCGGTTTGAAAACATTGACTTTTTATTTAACCCCAAACAATTCAATGACTTTGCAACCCCCATGAATTCTTTATATGGAAACGGTTATACCATCACCGGTAACAGTGCCGGTTTTTTAGACCCTGTTTTTTCTTCAGGTGTAACCTTTGCAACCGAATCTGGTTTATTAGCCGCTAAATTAACTGCCAAAAAACTACAAGGTGAAGCAGTCGATTGGAAAAATGATTATGAAAACCATCTAAAGCAAGGGGTTTCTGTCTTTAAAACTTATGTAGATGAGTGGTATTCTGGCAACCTTCAGAAAATATTTTTTGCCGACACCATAAACCCTGAAATTAAAAAACAAATCTGCGCAGTACTGGCTGGTTATGTGTGGGACACCAGCAATCCCTTTGTAAAAAACCACAAACGTTTGGTTAAAACTCTTGCGAAAGTAATTGAAATTGAACGTAATAGTTAAGACATAAAAAAATCCCGAACTAATGAAAGTTCGGGATTCTTGTTGGCCCACTAGGGCTCCCTTCGACTATTGCCTCGTGCCTCGGCAATGCTCAGGGTAAACTTCTCGCCCGTATATCCTTTAAATAAAAAAAGTCTCAAGCTTTAAAAAGCTTGAGACTTTTGTTGGCCCACTAGGGCTCGAACCTAGACTCTTCTGTACCAAAAACAGACGTGTTGCCAGTTACACCATGGGCCAATACCGTAATGCGGTTGCAAATTTAATACAAACTTTTTCTTTCGCAAATAAAAATACCAAAAAATATTCCTTCAATGTAAAATTTTTAAAAAATCATAAAATAACACATAGTTTCGGGACGTTACATTGTTTTGGTAGTTTGCACTACGTATATTATTAGTAAATTCGCCACAACAAAAACTGTACGAGCTTATGGCTTCTTTCAACTTTAAAAAATGGAACCAGATTTTAGGTTGGTCCGTATTTCTTATATCCCTTATTACTTACTGGCTTACAGTAGAACCCACTGCCAGTTTTTGGGATGCTGGTGAATATATAACTACAGCAAGTAATCTAGAAGTTGGGCACCCACCCGGAGCTCCTCTGTATCAATTATTGGGAGCATTTTTCTCCATTTTTGCTATGGAAGCTTCAAACATTGCACTTACTATTAACCTGATGTCGGTTTTTGCCAGTGCTTTTACCATTTTGTTTATGTTTTGGTCGCTTACTATTTTATTAAGAACAGTGGTCTTAAAGCATAAAGAATTAACCAAAAGCTCTGCCATCGCAATATTAGGGAGTGCTGTGGTAGGATCGCTCAGTTTTGCTTTTACCGATAGTTTTTGGTTTAGTGCTGTGGAAGCCGAAGTATATGCTTCTTCAGCATTTATCACTGCAGTTTTATTTTATTGTGGCCTGCGGTGGGAACGTGAAATGAATACACCAAGAGGCGATAGATGGGTTATTTTAATTTCATTTATCATAGGGCTTTCCTTCGGGATTCACTTTTTAGGACTGCTTACTATTCCAGCTATTGGGTTTTTATACTTTTTCAAAAACTATAAAACAATTTCCGTTAAAAACTTTATAATTGCTAATGTAGTGATGGTAGCGATCTTACTGTTTATCTTTAAGTTATTGTTGCCGATGACCTTGAAGTTTTTCAGTGCTTCGGAACTCTTCTTTATAAACAGTATTGGCTTGCCTTTTCATACCGGGACACTTATTGCTGGTATTTTATTTATTGCATTGTTTTATTTCGGATTACGTTATACCCGCAGAAAAAACCATACACAGTTCAACACTTTGTTGCTTTGTGTGCTGTTCATTTTTATAGGTTTTTCAAGTTGGTTGATGCTACCTATTCGTGCTAATGCGGGAACCGTAATTAATGAAAATAACCCTGACAATGCCCGAGAATTATTAGCTTACTATAATCGAGAACAATACCCACAAACCCATTTATTTTATGGTCCTCTATTTACTGAAGCATATGTAGGTTTAGATCCAGACAATCCATATAAAGATGAGAAGCCAAAATATGAAGAAGATGAACAAGCTGGTAAGTACGTTATTGTAAACGAATATAAAAACGCTGGGCAAAACAGTGATGATTCACAAAAAGCATATCTACCCAGAATGTGGAGTGTAGAGAACAATGCTAATTATCTGGAGTTTACAGGAGGACTCGATTTTACAATAAAACCCGAATACCGAAATGAAAAACGATTGGTACAGGAGGTAAACAAATTTAAACAAGCTTACGACCAAGGTGTCGTAGATAGTAAAGACTACGATGAGTTTTTACGTGAGTTTGGGTTAGCACTCAATATTGAAAAACCATCCTTTGGCCAAAACCTCAAGTTTATGTTTGAGTATCAGTTTGGTTATATGTATTGGCGCTACTTTATGTGGAATTTCGCCGGAAGACAAGATGATGTGCAAGGTCAATATACCGACCTACACGGAAACTGGCTTAGTGGTATCGACTTTATAGACGAACTCCGTTTAGGCTCACAAGACAATCTGCCTAGTGATGTTAAAAACAACAAGGCCCGAAATACCTACTTTTTCTTACCGTTAATATTAGGGGTTTTAGGAGTAATATTTCTCTTTAAAAATGATAAAAAGAAATTCTGGGTCCTACTCGTCTTTTTCCTGTTTACAGGCCTAGCCCTAAAAATATACCTCAACGAACGCCCTTTTGAACCTCGAGAACGGGATTATGCGCTTGTAGGTTCGTTTTACATATTCGCTATGTGGATTGGTTTTGGTGTCTATGCCCTTTTTGAAATGGTAAAAGAATACCTGTCACCCAAAATTGCCATTCCGGTGGTTCTTGGTGCCACGTTATTAGCTTCACCTGTATTATTAGCCTATCAAAATTGGGATGACCATGATCGTTCAGGTCGATATACCGCTAACTCGATGGCAAAAATGTATCTCGATTCGGTTGATGAGAATGCTATTTTGTTTACCATTGGCGATAACGACACATTTGCCCTTTGGTATGCTCAAAATATAGAGGGTTACCGTCGAGATGTTCGTATTATCAATACTAGTCTCTTTCAAACAGATTGGTATATAGACGATATGAAAAAGAAAGCGTTTACTAGCGACCCTATTCCGTCGCAATTAACGCACGATAAATATCGATATGGAACTCGAGATTTTCTTTATTATCAAGAAACCAAGCAAGATACCGTCGATATTAAAACTTGGATGAATTGGGTTGCAAACGATAGCCCTGCTACACGTGTAGAGCTGGAGAGTAACCAAATGGCAAACACCTTCCCTTCAAAAACCATCCGTATTCCGGTTGATAAAGAGGCTGTATTACGCAATGGTATTGTTCCACAGGAAGATGCTGATAAAATTGTAGATGAGATTTTTATTCAGCTAAAAGGAAATGTTATTTACAAAAACCGAATGATGATGTTGGATATTATCGCCAATAACGACTGGGAACGTCCTATTTACTTCAGCGGCGGTGCTTTTGGCGATGACGACTATTTATGGATGAAGGATTACCTTCAATTAGACGGAGTTGTATATAAATTAGTACCTATACGAACACCTGTTAACCCACGTAATCCGTTTGACATGGGCCGTGTTGATACCGATAAAATGTATGATATCGTTATGAACTGGGATTGGGGAAATAGCGGAAGTCCAGATATATATCACGACACCGAAACTAGAAGAAACGGTATCACGTACCGAAGCAACTTAGCGCGTTTAGCCGAAAATTTAATTAATGAAGGCAAAAAAGAAAAAGCTGAAGATGTTTTAGACTTAGCAATGGAAAAAATGCCAGTTAAGTATTTTGAATATTACTCGCTATTAGAACCTTTTGTATTAGGATATTATGAAGTAAACAAACCTGAAAAGGCCCGAGAATTATACGAAGAAGTCGCTAAAAAATATCAAGAAAAGTTGTTGTATTACAGCGGAATGAAAGTAAAAAAACAATACAATATTGCCGATGAAATCATCAGTGATATGGAACGTTATCGCGGCTTAGTCGATATTATAATAGTCTACGATAATGAAACTTTTGCTAAAGATGAAGCTTCTGAATTTAATGACTATTTAAAGCTCTTCCGTCATTTTTATAATGAAAATGAAGGGGTTGATGTTGAGAAAGACCTTCAGGAAAAAGAATCTATCCAGATAATGGCAGATTCAGTTCCGGATGAAGTTCTAAATGAAGCGATAGAAGAATAAAACAGTGAAACTACGTTTGGTAACAGTGCCCAAATTTGTGCAACGGATCTATCCGAAGCGAATTTGGGCATTGCCAAATAATGACAAGAAAGTTTACTTAACTTTTGACGACGGCCCCATCCCCGAAGTGACCCCATGGGTATTAGACACCTTAAAAAAATACAACGCCAAAGCGACTTTCTTTTGCATTGGCGACAACATAAAAAAACATCCTGATATTTTTAAACGAATCCTTGCTGAGGGTCATTCGGTAGGGAATCATACTTTTAACCATTTAAATGGCTGGCAAACGAGTACTCAACGTTATATTAATAATGTGTCACTTTTTGAAAAAGAACTACAAGCACAGAGCTTTCATCATTCGTCGCTCGTATCTCGTACCTCGCTATTCCGTCCACCTTATGGAAAAATCACTTCAAAACAAGCTAACCTGCTTCAAGAAAAAGGATATAAAATTATTATGTGGAGTGTGTTGAGTTATGATTATGATGCTTCGGTTTCTAAAGAACAATGCCTTCATCACGTATCACAAAACATACAACCCGGAAGCATTATCGTGTTTCACGATAGTATAAAAGCACAAAAAAACCTCCGGTATGTGTTGCCGAAGGTTTTGGATAATCAAAAATATGCTTTTGAACCAATATATTTTCTTAATTTACAATAAGATTGTACGAAGTAACTAAGAAATCCTCATTTGGTGCTGATAATTTTCTTACATAAATCTCTATATAATCATCTAAATCTACTGAGACTGTACCGATAATTGATACAGTTTGTCGTTGATTAGTTTGTAAAACATCAACAATTGCCTCAGTCCCTGTAACCAAAGCACCATTTTTATATATAGAAAATCCTAATCTTGTTCCCGTAGTTGCAGTAAAAGAAACTGTTCCAAAAACATTAAGAGCTCTTTCTTTTTCTCCCCTATATATAATTCGGTTTTCACTATTTCCAGCTGTACCCTCAGTAATTCTAAAAAGTCTAATTGCATTTGTATTTACAGGTAATTTAAAAGCAGTATTATTTGTAATACTTACTACACCTGCCGGATTAGTTGTATCATAATATATATTCCCCGTCGCAACATCATCGCTTTCTTTTGGAATACCTGGACAATCTACTACCCAATCATTGGTGAAATTATAACCTGGATAAGAACCACTGCCATAGCCATTAACAGCGACTCCTGTTCCTGTACTCGTGAAAGTTACATTACTAAGCGTTGCTGCTTGTGTAACAGCTGGATTACTGCTTACGTTAAGTCCTGCTTCCCCATTATCGCTTACAATAACACCTCCTTGTTGTTGAATAATATCAAAACTTCCATTCAAGGTTTCAAACGTACCAGTATTTGTTGCATTCCAGTAAATATTTGTAAAAAGCACCTGGTTGACATCTGTTAGCGTAATACCATCTTGATTTCCAACATATTGGATAATGCTACAAAAAACAATGTTGAAATTTGAAAGAGTACCGATGCTACTAGCACCAAAAACACTCAAATTTTGGAAAATAAGGTTATTATTTGCTCCAGGGTTTGTGATATCAAAAACTTGCTGGCCATTGGCATTAATACCAAAACTCCGTATACTGCCACCAGAACCTGTAAATAAACTACCACTGCCTGTAAATTTAAGAATATCTTCCCCTACATCATTACCTATAATATAAGCTCCGTTTAACTCAATACTTGAAGAAACCTCAATTTCTCCATTTAACTCATATAAAGTATCAGTATCTAAAACTATATTCCCTCCTCCAGCATCAGGAAAATCATCTTCACTTTTAACCAAAACATAATTATCTCTTTGATTAGAGCTTGAGTTAATTTTTACCCATACAGAATTAGTGGAATCATAATAATAAAAAGAGTCCTCATCAGTATCGAAAACCAACAAACTTTCTGCAGGTGTTGTAATAGCATTTCTTTGTATTGTGGTCATCCTAGGAGCCAATAATCCTTGCGAGTCAGATTGAATATCCAACATAGAAGAAGGATCTGGTGTTACTGTACCAATCCCTACTTGGGCGTAGGTAATTATGGTAACTAACAAACTTAAGAATAATAGGGATTTTTTTTTCATAGTTGTGTAGGTTTATAAAGTTGAATATACGTATATGATACGTTAATCATATAATATAAGTATTTTGTCGGAAAACTAAACTTTTTTTTCAAGATTTTCGATAATTAGTTAATTTATTTTAACACAATTTTAGAAAATTGACGTTTCGTTACCTTAATACAATTAAAATTAGTTATTCTATTATAAATAATTTAATATTCAATTAATATACAGCCTGTTATAAACATTTAATTTTACCATTGAAAAGAAAACTCTTTTCAACAGCATATAATATTAAAGTCGCTTTTGAGGAGGAGCGGCTTTTTTATTTATTAAAATTTAGAAAAAGTGAAACCAATCTTACAAGCATTCCGTATCTATTAGTAAGTGTGAAGAGTACTTACTATTTGCACTATAAATCACAGGTAAAAGTCGTTTTTGAGGAAGAACGGCTTTTATTTTTTTATGGAAACACCCTATTTCTGAAGTCTTCTTTTTACTTTTGAAGTAAACACAATTTTACATTCCATGTCTGATAAAAAACGTCTGTTCCTTCTCGATGCTTATGCCCTAATATTCCGTGGTTATTATGCACTTATTAAAAATCCACGAATCAACTCGAAAGGGCAAGATACTTCAGCTATTATGGGTTTTACTAACTCCCTGTTTGATGTTATTCGCCGTGAAAAGCCCGATCACATTGCTGTTTGTTTTGATAAGGACGGTAGTAAAGAACGAAAGGAGATGTACCCAGAATACAAAGCCAATCGAGACGAAACTCCAGACGTTATTAGGCAGTCCATCCCGATAATCAAAGACATTATTAAAGCGATGCACATTCCGTGTGTGGAAATTTCAGGGATGGAAGCCGATGACATAATTGGCACCTTGGCTAAACAAGCCGAAAAAGAAAACTACCAAGTGTTTATGGTAACACCCGATAAAGATTTTGGTCAATTAGTTTCAGAAAACATTTTTATGTACCGTCCTGCCAGAATGGGAAATGCCATTGAAATTTGGGGAATCCCTGAAATACAAAAACGTTTTGGGGTAGAACGCCCCGAGCAAGTGATTGATTATTTAGGAATGATGGGCGATGCTAGTGATAACATTCCTGGATTACCTGGCGTGGGTGACAAAACAGCCAAAAAATTTATTAAGCAATTTGACTCCATGGAAGGCTTGTTAGAAAATACCGACCAGCTAAAGGGTAAAATGAAAGAAAAGGTTATTGCCAATGCCGAATTAGGAAGGCTTTCAAGAAAGCTGGCCACTATTTTTACAGATTGCGAGGTTACTTTTAATGAAAAAGATTACGAAATGTCGATGCCTGATTCTGAAAAAGTTCAGGAAATATTTGAAGAGTTAGAATTTAGAAGGCTACGTGATCAATTTTTAAAACTCTTTTCCCCGGAAGGAGCACAAGAAGAGGTGACAAAGGTTTCCAATTCTGAATCTGCTGAAAAGGCTTCAAAAACTGCAGGAACTGGTCAGTTTTCATTATTTGGGGGCGATGGTGAAGCAACTGCAGATGCAGAGGAGTACAACTCTCGAAAAACAATAAAAGATACCGAGCATTTTTACCAAACCATTCAACCAGGAATGGGCACTAAGTTGTTTCTTCAGAACTTAATGAAACAAAAAAGTGTGTGTTTTGATACTGAAACTACAGGTTTAAATCCACTAATAGCTGAGCTCGTTGGAATTGCTTTTTCTTGGGAAACAGGAAAAGGTTTCTATATTCCTTTTCCAGAAGATAAAGACGGAGCACAAAAACTTATTGAAGAATTACGCCCATTCTTTGAAGCCGAAGACATTGAGAAAATAGGTCAGAATTTAAAATATGATATTAAAGTATTGGCCAAGTACAATGTAGAGGTGAAAGGCAAGCTGTTCGATACAATGTTGGCACATTACCTAATCAACCCAGATATGCGGCACAATATGGATGTATTGGCTGAAACCTACCTTAATTACACACCCGTTTCTATTACTGAATTGATTGGCAAAAAAGGGAAAAACCAAAAATCGATGCGTGATGTTCCAGTGGAAGACCAAACGGAATACGCGGTAGAAGATGCCGATATTACGCTCCAACTAAAAGAGCATTTTGCCAAAGAACTAGGCGATGCAAACACCCAAGAGCTATTTGATGACATTGAAATTCCGCTACTTCGTGTATTGGCAGACATGGAATTAGAGGGAATTAAATTGGATAAAGAATATCTTGGCAGTCTTTCCGAAGCGCTTAATAACGATATTAATCGCTTAGAAAAGGACATTTACGAAGAAGCTGGAGAAGAATTCAACATCGCTTCACCAAAACAGTTGGGTGATATTCTCTTCGGAAAAATGAAATTGGTTGATAAACCTAAAAAAACCAAAACGGGACAGTTCTCAACTGCAGAAGACGTACTTTCCTATTTAGCGAAAGACCATAAAATAATTAGAGATGTATTAGAATATCGTGGTTTGGCAAAATTAAAGAGCACGTATGTAGATGCATTACCAGAACAAGTGGAAGAAAGCACCGGTCGCGTCCACACCGATTATATGCAAACGGTTGCCGCCACTGGGCGATTGAGTAGTAACAACCCGAACTTACAGAATATTCCTATTCGTACCGAACGGGGTCGTCAAGTGCGAAAAGCTTTTGTGCCTCGAGATAAAGACTATACATTACTAGCTGCCGATTATTCGCAAATTGAATTACGCATCATTGCTGCTTTAAGTGAAGAAGATACGATGATTGAAGCTTTTAAAAATGGCGAGGATATTCATGCTTCTACTGCTGCTAAAGTATTTAACGTCCCAATTGATGAAGTGACAAGAGAACAGCGTAGCAATGCTAAAACCGTGAATTTTGGAATAATTTACGGTGTTTCAGCATTTGGATTAAGCAATCAAACCGATTTAACCCGAAAAGAATCGAAGGAACTCATCGACACCTATTACAAAACTTATCCAAAACTTCGCAATTATATGAGCGAGTTGGTCGATTTTGCCCGTGATAATGGATATGTACAAACTGTTTTGGGAAGGCGTAGATATTTAAACGGCATTAACGGAAGCAACGCCATAGTACGTGGTGCTGCAGAACGAAACGCTGTAAATGCACCTATACAAGGTAGCGCTGCAGACATTATCAAGTTAGCGATGATTAACATTCACGAAAAAATGACTGAAGCTAAATACAAAAGTAAAATGTTGCTTCAGGTACACGATGAATTGGTGTTCGATGTCTATAAACCAGAATTGGAAGAGCTTCAAAAGCTCATTAAAACCGAAATGGAAAATGCTTATAAAATGAACGTTCCGTTAGATGTTGAAATTGGTTTAGGTGATAATTGGCTAGAAGCGCATTAATAGCGGTAGGCTTCATAGATTATAACTAGCCCTTCGTCATCACCATCATCCAGATACGAATCTACATTTAAAGTAAAACCATCTGCATTAAAAGAGGTTAACGTTGCTGATGTAATTCCATATTGTGATGCACTTGTACTTCCATTTTGGTCTGCATATCGTACTCCAATGCAACGACTATCAGAAGCATATCTAGAAATATCATTAATCGAATTACCAGACCCCCCAATATATATTACTTGCTGAGTTGGAGTAACTCCTCCGTCATCTCTAGCAAACCCCCTCATACTACCAAAAACATTTTCAACCCTATTAACATTATCGCCAACCTCATTATCATTATCAAGGTTATTGGCTTCTACATTGGCATAGCCTGTAAATGTAACTTGTCTCGGTTGAAAAGGTATAGTTGAAACATCAATATTCCCTGCTGCATCCATATTTGAACTATTTATAATAAACGTACCTACATATACACTTGGAGTTGTATCTATTAGTTGTCTCCATTCAGTTCCATTCCAATAATAAAATCCAGCTGGGGATAATCCTCTTGTGCCATCATTATAAACCAATGTACTTACCACAGGATCTCCTCCCCCATCGGGATTTGTAACAGTTGTCACATCACCAGTAGAGGTAAGTGCAACTCTTGGAATCAATATACCGCTATTCGTAGAAGTAACATCTAGCGCAGCTTCAGGACTAGTATTAGAAATTCCAACTTGCGCAAAAGAACTGAACGTTATAATTAAAGAAAAAATAAAAGTGAGGGATTTATTCGAAACATAATTGGGGATTTTCTGCAAAACTTATAATATGTAACGAAATAACCTACAAAACGGTTTTAATTAAGATTTACTTTTCGATGAAATACTCCTTTTATAGCCAACATGCTTTACGATATGGAATATAGATTAATAAAGACCTTTAATCTAAAAGATATCTTGAATCAATTTATTTTATGCTATAAATAGTGTAGTGATATCCAAACTCGCAAACTTATAAAACAACCCTTTTGTAAGTTGCATATTTTTTATGCTTTGATGTGCCTATTTGGTATCTTTAATGTTTAAAATGTTGCTATGCGAAAATTGATTTCAAAAAAGAAACCGGCTTACGAAATTACCGATGCCTTGTCCGAATACCTAACCAAACACGGTCGTAACAGTAAGATCACGATTTATTATGACGATTTGCTACGGTTTCAAGGTTCAGTTTCTATTTATGATAAACACGGAAACGACACCCTTTGGATTAGTGTATATTATTCTGAATTCGAACGCGAAGAAATAGATGCCAGTTTAAAGCGCATGTATTCCATTTTGCATTCCGATGGTAGCGATACCTTATTACCTTATCTTAGTATTGATAGTATCGACTTTTGCACCTTCGGAAATTCAAAACCATTTCGTGTTAAGGTTAGAAACATTTTAAACGACAACTATTTATTCCTCTATATTAAAAAAGCCGATGCTTCACGTATTTATGGACTAGAGCTAGAACACCTACTCTCCCCTAATCATATCAACTTTTTAGTGCACGGCAATACGCTAATTGAAGAACACATTTCAGGAATTCCCGGTGATGACTTTATTGAAAACGAATTGGCGAAATGCTCTGAGCAACAAAAAAAAGAGATCGCCAAAGAGTTTGTAAAATTTAACGAGCGCTGTTTTGTGAGGTTGTTAGGCGATATGCGATCGTACAATTATGTAATGGTCCTTACCCACGATTTTGATAGAATTCAATATAGAATCCGTGCTATCGATTTTGACCAACAAAGTTATGAAGGCAATGCTAAGGTTTATAAACCTCAATTTTTAAAAGAAAACAATGAATTGGTTAAAATGACAATGGGATTATTGCAAGAAGAATCCATTGAACAGTACAAACGAGAAGAACGATCTTTATTAGCAAAAAGAGCGGTAAGTGAGCAAAGTCGATTAAAAGAAATCATGGATTGTATGAATAGTGACACCATCTCACCACCCGAAAAGATAAATCAATTAAAAAAAGACCTTTTTAAACTAACTGGAGATGTAAACTTTAAAAAGTCGAAAAACATGGGCGAGATATTGCAAAGCGCCTTAGATTTCATTATCCGAAATTATAAAAATGAAAACCCATACTATATTTCATAAAAAAATTCAGAAAACTAGTTAAAAATTATTATGCGTGCATAGTATTTTTTATATTTAGCAGCATATTAGTTTTTCAGAAAAAAGCCACACAACATCATGGATATTAAAAAAGTATTAGTTGCCAACAGAGGAGAAATTGCAATTCGTGTTTTTAGAGCATGTACCGAGATAAATTTAACAACCGTTGCCGTTTTCACCTATGAAGACCGCTACTCGCAACATCGTTACAAAGCCGATGAAGCTTATCAAATTGGTAAAGACGACGAGCCGTTAAAACCTTATTTAAACGGTGATGAAATTATTGCTTTGGCAAAAGCGAAAGGCGTAGATGCCATCCACCCTGGTTATGGTTTTTTATCTGAAAATTCTGAATTCGCGCGTAAATGTGCCGAAGCTGGGGTCATATTTATTGGTCCAGACCCAAAAGTGATGGATGCCTTGGGTGATAAAATTACAGCCAAAAAAATTGCTGAAAAGTGCAAAGTGCCTACCATTAAAAGTAACACAAAAGACCTTACTTCTTTAAAGATTGCCCTTTCTGAAGCTTCAACCATCGGATATCCAGTTATGCTAAAAGCTGCCTCAGGAGGCGGTGGTCGTGGTATGCGAATTATTAGAAATGACAACGACTTAAAAAATAATTTTGAGTCGGCTCAAAGTGAAGCCGGAAATGCCTTTGGCGACGACACCATGTTTTTAGAAAAATATGTAGAAGAGCCGAAGCACTTAGAAGTACAAATTGTTGCTGATAATCACGGAAATATCCGTCATTTGTATGAGCGCGATTGTTCCGTACAGCGCCGTCATCAAAAAGTGGTTGAAGTGGCTCCTTCTTATAATGTTTCAGAAAAAGTAAAACAATCGCTTTACAAATATGCCGTTTCTATTGCCGAAGAAGTAAGCTATAATAATGTAGGGACAGTAGAATTTTTAGTAGATAAAAATGACAATGTGTTCTTTATCGAGGTAAACCCACGTATTCAGGTAGAACATACAGTTACCGAAATGGTAACGGGAATTGACTTGATTAAATCTCAAATTTTTATTGCCGGTGGTTATAAACTTTCGGATAAGCAAATTAAAATTTACGATCAAGACTCGCTTAAAACCTACGGTTTTGCACTGCAATGTAGATTAACGACTGAAGATCCTACCAATAATTTTACACCAGATTATGGCACGATTACCACCTACCGAAGTGCTTCGGGGATGGGAATTCGCTTAGATGCTGGAAGTATTTACCAGTCGTACAGTATTAGCCCTTTTTTCGACTCGATGTTGGTAAAAGTTTCAGCACACGGCCGAACGTTAGATGGTGCGGTTCGGAAAATGGTTAGAGCATTAAAAGAATTTAGAATTCGTGGTGTAAAAACCAATATTCACTTTCTTCAAAACGTAATTCAACACGAAACGTTTAAAGAAGGAGCGGCAACGGTTAACTTTATTGGCAACACACCTTCCTTATTCGATGTAAAGTTACCGCAAGATAGAACAACGAAAATCACCAATTATTTAGGGGAAGTCATTGTAAACGGAAATCCCGATGTAAAGTTTATTGACGAGAATAAAAAATTCAGAAACCCTACAATTCCTATTTACAGCCCTGCAGAGAAATTCCCAAAAGGCACAAAAGATATGCTTACCGAAATGGGACCTGAAAAATTCTGTGCGTGGTTAAAAGACGAAAAGAAAATACACTATACCGATACGACTATTCGTGATGCGCACCAATCATTATTGGCAACACGTATGCGAACGTACGATATGCTAAAAGTAGTCGAAAGCTACGCTAAAAACCATCCAAACACCTTCAGTATTGAAATGTGGGGCGGCGCTACCTTCGATGTCTGTATGCGGTTTTTAAACGAAAGTCCGTGGACGCGTTTACGGGAATTACGGGAGCGCATGCCTAATATTCTTTTCCAAATGTTACTTCGAGGCAGTAACGGCGTAGGCTACAAAGCCTATCCAGATAACTTAATCGAAAAATTTGTAGAAAAATCGTGGGAAAACGGTGTAGATCTTTTCCGCATATTCGACTCCTTAAACTGGGTGAAAGCGATGGAACCAAGCATTAACTATGTTCGAAACAAAACTGGCGGAATTGCAGAAGCAGCCATAAGTTATACCGGAGATATTCTAGATCCCGATGAAAGCAAATACACCCTAAAATACTATACACAACTAGCAAAAGACTTAGAAAATGCCGGTGCGCATATGATTGCCATTAAAGATATGGCCGGTTTATTGAAACCGTATGCCGCAACCGAATTGGTTTCTGCCTTAAAAGATACGGTGAACATTCCGCTGCATTTACATACACACGATACTTCTTCAATCCAATCGGCTACCTATTTAAAAGCCATTGAAGCGGGTGTAGATGTAGTTGATGTCGCTTTGGGTGGTTTATCTGGGTTGACATCGCAGCCTAATTTTAACTCAGTAGTCGAAATGATGAAACGCCATGAACGTGCTCACGATTACGATATTAAAAAGCTGAATGAATTTTCTAATTATTGGGAAGATACCCGCGAAGTGTATTATCCATTTGAGTCTGGATTAAAAGCAGGAACGGCCGAAGTGTATCAACACGAAATCCCGGGCGGGCAGTATTCCAATTTACGTCCGCAAGCGGAAGCGTTAGGACTTGCTGACCGGTTCCACGAAGTGACCAAAATGTATGAGCAGGTAAATGAGCTCTTCGGAAATTTGGTAAAAGTAACCCCAAGTAGTAAAGTAGTGGGCGATATGGCCATCTTTATGGTCACGAACGATTTAACACCTGAAGATGTGATGCAACGCGGAAATGAAATTTCGTTCCCAGAGTCGGTTATCAATTTCTTTAAAGGCGATTTGGGGCAACCTTTGGGAGGTTTTCCAAAAGAGCTTCAAAAGATTATTTTAAGAAATGCTGATCCTTACACCGATAGGCCTAACGCACATTTGGAGCCTATTGATTTTGATACAGAATATGCTGCGTTCCGTAAGAAATTTCAGAAAGGATTCAGTCGTCCTATTGAATTTGAAGATTTTCTATCCTATAGCTTATATCCAAGGGTATTTGAAGACGCACATGAGAAGTATAAATTGTATGGAAATTTAGCCATTCTTCCTACGAAAAACTTCTTCTACGGAATGAAGCTACGTGAAGAAGCTATTATTGAACTGGAAGAAGGAAAAACCATCATCGTGAAACTGCTCTCAGTAGGAATACCAAATGATGAAGGTGTACGAATTGTTTTCTTTTCAGTAAATGGAGAAAACCGCTTTGTGGAAATCAAGGACAAATCAATTAAAGTTGAAAAAGAAGTCCACGTACCAGCAGACCCAGAAGATGCTAACCAATACGGTGCGCCGCTTCAAGGAATGTTGTATAAAATGCTCGTTAAAAAAGGTCAGGAAATCGAGGAAAACGAGCCCTTGTTTGTGATTGAAGCCATGAAAATGGAAACTACTGTAACTGCTAATAAAGCTGGAAAAGTAAAATCCATCACCTTAAAACCAGGCACCATGTTGATGAAAGGGGATTTGGTGGTGACGGTAGAGTAAGGTTAAGACAAAACTGAAACGTCGCACTGAGTGGAGTCGAAGTGTTGAAGAAAGGGAAACGACGAATGTCACTCAGCCGACCCGATTGTATTTAGGCGGAAATGGAGCGTAGCGAGTGAAGAGCCCTACCCACCTAGCCAAAAGTTTTTCATTAACATTTTTTTAAGAAATCTCTTCAGAATCTTTGGAATAGTAGAAAAGGTGTGTATTTTGCACGCCTAATTTCTAGAAATATATTTATGAAAAGCACAGTTACTCTATATTGTTTTATTACAAGTTTACTTACCACGATTACCCTTTACGCCCAAGACCCAAATATTATTTGGCAACGGACTATTGGTGGAAATGGAGAAGAATATTTAAAAAGTATTGAAGAAACTTCAGATGGCGGAATGATAATAGGAGGCTATTCAAATTCAAACATCTCTGGCGATAAAGCTGAGGATTCAAGAGGTGCAAATGACTATTGGATTTTAAAATTAGATGGTTCTGGGAGTATTGAATGGCAGAGAACAATTGGAGGAGATGGAGAAGACAAATTAGCTACAATTCATCAAACTTCAGACGAAGGATATATTATAGGTGGATATTCAGAATCAGGAATTTCGGGAGATAAAACGGAAAGCTCAAAAGGTTTTTCAGATTATTGGATCATAAAACTTGACTCAATTGGAAATATCGAATGGCAAAAGACAATTGGAGGTGATAAGGAAGACAAATTAGTAGAAATACACCAAACACCCGAAGATGATTATTTATTAGCAGGTTCTTCTTTATCAAATATTTCTGGAGACAGAACTGAAAGTAGAATAGCCAATCGGGATGCTTGGGTTGTACAGTTAGGTACAAATGGAGATATTCTTTGGCAAGATTCATATGGGATAGAACAGGATGGATTTACGTTATATGATTTTCAATTAACAAACGATAGTGGCATTATAATGGGAGGAACTTGGGGAATAGATATAGCTTATTATTTAATGAAGATTGGGACAGATAATGTATGGACAACTTTTTCTGGAAATGGTGTAACAAATTATTTAAGCAGAGTGAGCAAAACAAGTGATGGAGGCTTTATCGTTAATGGCACTACAAACAATCAGCCTCAATTTAATTATTATGTATGGAAAATTGATTCTGAAGGAAACACTCTTTGGGATAGAAATATTAATGGTGCCCTTTTTGATTTGGGAACTACTACTTTAAACTCTATGGAAGGAGGTTCTTTAGTAGGCGGTTATTCAAATTCTTACATTTCTGGAGATAAAACTGAGGATTCTCAAGGATTGGAGGATTACTGGATTTTAAAATTAAATGACATTGGATTAATTGAATGGCAAAACAGTATTGGAGGAAATCACGAGGACAAATTAACTTGTACCAATCAAAATTCTGATGGAACTTATATTTTTGGCGGAAATTCGAAATCCGATATTTCAGGAGATAAAAATGAAAACTCCCGAGGGGGAACTGATTTTTGGGTGATAAAGCATACCTCCTTATTAAACATTGTGGAAAATGCTTTCAACAAAACCATAACCCTTTACCCCAACCCAGCAAAAAACACCCTACATCTCAACGCTGACAATCAGCAAATAGACCGAGTAAAAATCTTTTCGGTAAAAGGCGATTTAGTACAACAAGTTGAAAGCTTTGAAACATCGAAAACCATAGATGTTTCAATATTGGCAAGTGGCATGTATTATGTTCAATTTACGTCGGGTAGACAGATTGCTACCAAGAAGTTTGTAAAACAATAATTTATGAAATTAAAAAATCACACAACTCTCTTTTTAGTGTTTATAGCAACAACTCTCTACGCCCAAGACCCAAATATTATTTGGCAACGGACTATTGGGGGGAGTGGTAGTGATAAACTATGGTCCATAATTGAAACTAGCGATGGAGGTTTTTTTGTTGGTGGGGATTCAGATTCTAATATTTCTGGAGAGAAGGATGAAAATTCTAGGGGCGGAGATGACTATTGGATTCTAAGATTAGATTCTAATGGCAACATATTGTGGCAAAAAACCTATGGCGGGAGTGCTGAAGAGATGCTATGGTCTGTTCAGCAAACATCTGATGGTGGATTTATTTTAGGTGGATTTTCCAATTCTGACATTTCAGGTGATAAAAGCGAAGAATCACAAGGAGGCTATGATTACTGGATAATAAAGCTTAATTCTTCTGGAGATATTGTTTGGCAAAATACAATTGGAGGCAGTGGCGATGACAATATAAAATCAATAATAGAAACAAATGATGAAGGTTTTTTATTAGGTGGTAATTCTACCTCACCAATTTCTGGAGATAGAACGGTTTTTCAAAATGGCTCTCGTGATTTATGGCTTATAAAGTTAGATTCAACTGGAGCTATTGTATGGCAAAAAGCATTTGGCCATAATCAAGTTACTATTACCGGACTTGCAAAAACAAACGATGGAGGTTTTATATTAAGCTCAACAATATTTGGAATTACTGGTACACATGATGCCTTTTGGGTCTTAAAAATAGATGCCTTTGGGAATTATATATGGGATAAAATTATACAAGGAGATAATTCTGATTGGTTCCCCAAAATTAGCTCGACCCAAGATGGAGGATATATCATGGCGGGAGCCTCAGATTCTGATGCTTTTGGAGACAAGTCTGAAAACTCTCAAGGTTCTTTTGATTATTGGGTTTTAAAATTAGATGAAAATGGTGATATCACTTGGCAAAATACCATTGGGGGCTCAGAAGCAGAACAACCGGATTCTATAATTCAATCTGTAGATGGTGGTTATCTAGTAAGTGGGTATTCGTCATCTAACATTTCTGGAGATAAAACAGAGCCTTCAAATAACGGAGATTACTGGATTATTAAATTAAATAACATAGGAATAATTGAGTGGCAAAATACGATTGGTGGCGGAAATTCCGATGCACGGGCACGTACAATACAGACAAGTGATGAAAATTATGTAATTGGCGGTTATTCCTCCTCAAACATTTCTGGTGATAAAACAGAAAACTCTAGGGGAAATTATGATTTCTGGATTATAAAGCATGCCCAAATTTTAGGCCTAGATGAAAACTCCTTGTTTTCAAACACAACCCTCTACCCCAACCCCGCAAAAAATACTTTACAGCTCAACGCTGAAAACCAGCAAATAGACCGAGTAAAAATCTTTTCGGTAAAAGGCGATTTGGTGCAACAGGTTGAAGGCTTTGAAACATCAAAAACCATTGATGTTTCAAAATTGGCAAGTGGGATGTATTATGTTCAGTTTATGGCGGGCAGGCAGATTGCTACAAAGAAATTTGTAAAACAGTAATTAAGTTATATAAAAATTAAATAGCTATCACTTTGAGGTAGAAAAAATTAAAACCTTGGGTGTTGTTTTTCAAATAAATAATAGTACATTTGCACCCCGATTTATCCAAAAGAAGGAAATGTTTAACCTGTTGGTAGGTGAATGCCAGTAGAAAAAATTATTAAAAGTGGATACACTAAGTTATAAAACAATTTCAGCAAACAGCGCTACTGTAAACAAAGAGTGGTTGCATGTTGATGCTGATGGACAAACGCTTGGCCGCATGGCCAGTGTAGTAGCAAAATTGCTACGTGGTAAGCACAAACCTAATTTTACTCCTCACGTAGATTGTGGAGATAATGTTGTTATTACAAATGCAAGTAAAATTGTATTGACTGGAAACAAGTGGAGCGAAAAACAATACATTCGTCACACAGGGTATCCAGGTGGACAGCGTAGCTTAACTGCAGAAGAATTATACGGAAAGGATCCTGCGAGAGTAGTAGAAAAAGCTGTAAAAGGAATGTTGCCTAAAAATAAATTAGGAGCAAATCTTTTCAGAAATCTTAAAGTATATGCAGGTGCTGAGCACGACCAAGATGCACAAAAACCAAAAACCATTAACCTTAACGATATCAAGTAATGGAAGTTATTCACAAAATAGGAAGAAGAAAAACCGCTGTTGCGCGTGTATATCTTTCTGACGGAAAAGGAAATATCACCATCAATAAACGTGATATGGAAAAGTACTTTACTACAGGTACGTTACAATATAAAGTTAAACAAGCTCTTATGTTAACTGAAAACGACAAAAATTTTGACGTTTCAGTAAATGTATTTGGAGGAGGAATCACCGGACAAGCTGAAGCAATCCGTTTGGCTCTATCTAGAGCTATGTGTGAGCTTAACGAAGAAAACAGAGGTATTTTAAAACCAGAAGGATTGTTAACAAGAGATCCAAGAATGGTGGAGCGTAAGAAATTCGGACAGAAGAAAGCGCGTAAAAAATTCCAATTCTCAAAACGTTAATCTTCGGCTTCGGCCAGATACCGTTTTTACACAGAAAAAATTGGTTCTCTTTCTTATATATATTCGAAAGAGAACCATTCAAATACAAACTATAATTATAAACAAGCTGTTAATTCCGTATGTCGCGGAAGTTAGTTTAGCATCTAAACCAAGTCCTACTATATAGGAAAGGTTGCTATCTAAACAGGAACGTAAACTAAAACAAAATGGCAGACAACAAAGAAGTTAAGTCGTTACTTGACGCAGGTGTACACTTTGGTCACCTAACCCGTAAATGGAATCCGAATATGGCACCATATATCTATATGGAGCGTAACGGAATCCACATTATCAACCTTTACAAAACATCTGCAAAGCTAGAAGAGGCGAATGAAGCCTTAAAGAAGATTGCAGCAAGCGGAAGAAAAATTCTTTTCGTAGCTACCAAAAAACAAGCAAAAGACATCGTTTCAGAAAAAGCAAGCGACGCCAAAATGCCATACATTACTGAAAGATGGCCTGGTGGAATGCTTACTAATTTTGTAACTATCAGAAGAGCTGTTAAAAAAATGGCTTCTATTGATAGAATGAAACAAGATGGTACTTTTAATACACTTTCTAAGAAAGAACGTTTACAAGTAGATCGTCTTCGTGCTAAGCTAGAAAAGAACTTAGGTTCAATTAGTGATATGAGTCGTCTTCCTGGTGCATTGTTCGTAGTAGATACTACTCGCGAGCACATTGCCGTAAAAGAAGCTCAAAAACTAAACATTCCAATTTTTGCGATGGTGGATACTAACAGTGATCCACGTGAAATAGATTATGCAATTCCATCTAACGATGATGCATCTAAATCTATTGAAAAAATCGTAGGTAAAGTATCTGAAGCTATCATAGAAGGCCTTTCAGAGCGTAAAGCTGGAAAAGAGAAGAGCGAAGAAGAGAAAGCAGCTAAAAAAGCCAAAAAAGAGGCTAAGAAAGAAGACGAGGCTAAAGAGAAAAAAGCTGATAAAGAAGTTCCTTCAAAAGATAAAGAAGACAAGAAAGCAATGAAAGAGGCCAAAAAGCCTGTGAAATTGGAATCTAAAGAAGAAACTTTGGAAAAAGCAACTAAAGAAGAAGAATAAAATAACCTGTTGTTAACACAATTTTGCCGTTTGGTTATTTTCTTTGTTGAAAATCAATTAAACGGCTTTTTTTACTAATACATTAAAAACGTAATAAAGATGGCAAAAATAACCGCCGCAGAAGTAAATAAATTAAGAAAATCAACCGGTGCTGGTATGATGGACTGTAAAAAGGCATTGGTCGAAGCAGAGGGTGATTTTGACAAAGCAATTGAAATCCTTCGTAAAAAAGGACAAAAAATTGCTGCTAAAAGAGCTGATCGTGAATCTGGTGAAGGTGCTGTAATCGCAAAAGTAAATAAAGATAACTCTAAAGGTGTTATTGTTTCTCTTAACTGTGAAACTGACTTTGTAGCTAAAAACGATGGCTTTATAAAATTAGCAAACGATTTTGCTGAGTTAGCTTTAAACACATCTTCTAAAGATGAATTTTTAGCTGCAGATTACAATGGTATCACTGTTCAAGAAAAGTTAACAGAACAAACTGGTGTAATTGGTGAAAAAGTTGAAATTGGTGCATTTAAAATTTTAGAAGCTCCTTTTGTAGGTTCTTATATCCACGCAGGTAACAGAATTGCTGTTGTAACAGGACTTTCAAAAAATGTTGATAATGCTGAAGAGGTTGCTAAAGATATTTCTATGCAAGCTGCAGCTATGAATCCAGTTGCTTTAAACGAAGATGGTGTAGATCAATCAACAATCGATAAAGAAATCGAGATTGCTAAAGATCAATTACGTCAAGAAGGTAAGCCAGAAGAAATGTTAGATAATATTGCCAAAGGTAAAATTAAGCGTTTCTTTAAAGACAATACATTAGTAAACCAAGCTTTTATTAAGGACAACAAACAAAGTGTTGCTCAATATGTAAAATCATTTGGTGATGTAGAAGTGGTAGCTTTTGAACGTGTTTCTTTAGACTAAGCACATAACACTACTATTTTAAAAAGAGGTTTCAGTACTACGCTGAAACCTCTTTTTTTTTGGTATTAACCAAAAAATACTTTCCAAAGATTTTCCTAAAAACTAATCCCCTTATAATTACATCTTCTACACTTATAACAAGTGGATTAACTAACGCACGAGTTCATTTTTCTTAAAAAGAAAATTTTAAGCTACTTGCTTATATATCATTGCACTGACAAAAATTTAAGATGCCTGTATAATTTTAGTTTCAATTAAAGATTTGAAACATTTTAACCTTTTTAAATTTCTCTACACCATACAAAATTTTTCATTATTTTTGCTCAGTAAATTACCCTGTGGTAGGCCCACAATATATTTAAAAAACAGTTTGGTTTCGAAGAAAGCCTCGGAGCCTTCAAATCTCGACAATCGAGTAAAACACCACTATGCAATACGAAAGAATCCTTTTAAAATTATCGGGCGAAGCCTTAATGGGAAAACGCCAATACGGAATAGACCCTGAAAGGTTAAAAGAATATGCTGAAGAAATAAAACAACTTATTGACAAAGGAGTTGAAGTAGCTATAGTAATTGGCGGCGGGAATATTTTTAGAGGTGTTGCCGGAGCCAGCCGTGGAATGGATCGCGTACAAGGCGATCATATGGGGATGCTTGCAACAGTGATCAATGGATTGGCATTACAAAGCGCCTTAGAAGATGAAGAAGTACCTACCCGATTGCAAAGTGCCATTAAAATAAATGAAGTAGCAGAACCTTTTATACGAAGAAAAGCCATTCGTCATCTTGAAAAAGGACGCGTAGTGATTTTTGGCGGTGGTACGGGAAATCCTTATTTTACCACTGATAGTGCAGCAGTATTGAGAGCAATCGAAATTCATGCAGATGTAATCTTAAAAGGTACTCGCGTAGATGGAATATATACCAGCGACCCTGAAAAAGACAAAGCTGCTGAAAAATATGATTATATTACTTTTGAAGATGTCCTTAAAAAAGGACTAAAAGTGATGGACACTACTGCATTTACTCTTAGTCAGGAAAATAAATTGCCTATTATTGTTTTCGATATGAACACAAAAGGCAATTTACTGAAAGTCGTTTCAGGTGAAAAAATTGGAACGAAAGTAAATTTATAAAATCGAATAATTTGCCAGCTAATCTCTGGCTTGATTTTTGAAAAACACTTAAAAAAATTAAAAATGGAAGACGAAATTGAATTTTTGATAGACGGCACCCGCGAAGCAATGGACAAAGCTGTTACCCACCTTGAAAAACAATTAGCAAATATTCGTGCCGGTAAAGCCTCTCCTTCTATGGTAGGCAGCGTGATGGTAGATTACTATGGAAGTCCTACTCCACTTAATCAGGTTGCTAATGTAAATACTCCAGATGGGATGACCATTTCTATTCAACCTTGGGAAAAAACACTTATCCCTGAAATTGAAAAAGGGATACAAATAGCCAATCTTGGATTCAATCCTCAAAATAATGGAGAAAGTATTATTATCAATGTACCACCATTAACTGAAGAGCGTCGTAAAGATTTAGCAAAACAAGCAAAAGCTGAAGCTGAAGAAGCAAAGGTTGTGGTTCGAAACGATCGTAAAAATGCTAATAACGATTTGAAAAAATTGGATATTTCAGAAGATTTACAAAAAAATCTTGAAAACGATATTCAAGAAATGACTGACAGTCATATTGTTAAAATTGATCAGGTTTTTGAGAAAAAAGAAAAAGAAATCATGACCGTTTAAATACTCGTTACGTTAAACAAAACAAAAACAAGCGGCTTCTATGCCGCTTTCTTATTATTTTTAAAAAATAAACTTCGGAATCCCTGTATGCGCAACTTTCTTATTATTTTTTCGCTGCTACTTGGTTATGTTGTTGCTGCGCAAGAACCCGCCATCGAGACCGAAAAAGACACAACTGCATCTAAAAAAGAAGAAAAGAAAAATCCTTTTAATACCGGTTTTTACCCTATTGGCTTTTTTGATGTTGATCTACGCTATTTAATAAAATACAATAATTACGAGGGTATCCGATTGGGTATTGGTGGAATTACCAACGACCGCCTTTTAGAAAACTACAAATTTGGTGGGTACATAGCCCACGGTTTTAAAGACCATGATTTTAAGTTTAGTTTAGGTGGAAGCGCACGCATAGACAAAGACACTAAAACATGGATTAACCTTTATTACATTGATGATATTCGGGAGATTGGAACTTTTAAATATCTAACCGATGCTCGCGTGTATTCGGTTTTTGAACCCCGCTTGGTTAACGTGACACAGTTTTTTAAGCATCGAACTTGGCAGGCTAATATTCAAAGTGAATTTGACCCTAAAATTTTATCAGAATTCCGTATTTCTCATAGTAATGTAGAACAAATTGAAAACTACACATTCACTAATGACGGCAAAATATATAATGGTTACGAGTTGGGTGAAATTACCGCTTCGATACGAGTAAGTCCTAAAAAAGATTTCACAACCACTAATGATGGTTTTGTAGAGTACTTTGATGGTTCCCCAAAAATAAGCGCACAAGTTACACAAGGGCTAAAAGGAATTGGAGGTAGTGATTTTAATTATACAAAATTTGGTTTAAAGCTTGACTACTATATTAAACGCACAGACCTCTCCTCTACTAGCATTTTATTGGAAGGTGATTATGCGATTGGTGATGTTCCGTTAACACACTTATTTCACGCCTACCCCAACAGCCCTACTAAAAACACTATATTACAACGCTTCTCGGTTGCGGGACGAAAAAGTTTTGAAACCATGTACTTTGGGGAGTTTTTTTCAGATAAACTTGCTACCTTACAGATTAAGCACAGCTTAAGACGGTTTTATTTTTCCAATCATTTTAAACCCGAATTAGTAATAATTACCCGGCACGCTATTGGTAATATGGAAAGTACCGAAAAGCACGCCGGCATTACCTTTAATACCTTAGACCAATTTTATTCAGAATCGGGGTTTGAGCTCAACAAACTTATTTTTGGCTTTGGGTTGAGCTTTGCATACCGCTACGGATATTATCATTTACCAGAATTAGAAGATAACATTTCGTTTAAATTTACATTTTATGCCACCTTTTAGCCTGTAAAAATTATTAGCAAAACAACTTGCAATCCCTTATATTTTATACCTTTGCGCCTTCTAAAGAACAAATAAATTGAACAAACTTTTCAGTATCGGTTTTTGGAGTGCCGTAGCCCGGTTTATATTACGCAATCGCACTCTTATTCTTATTGCTATTGCAGTAGCTACCGTATTTTTCGCTTTACAGTGGAAAAACATGCGCTTTACGTACACCGAAGCTAATTTGCTACCCGATGAACATGAAATTAACTTAGAGTATAATAAGTTCCTTTCAAAATTTGGGGAAGAAGGTAATTTAATAGTCTTAGGAATAAAGGATTCTACTCTTTTTACTCCTTCTCATTTTAATGCTTGGACACAGCTTTCAAAAAAAATAGGAGGATATGATGAAGTAGACCTTACATTGTCCATTGGTGATCTTCAAAAACTGGAACGAAAAAAAGACACCGTAGGGTTTCAATTAGTGCCTTTTATTAAAGATTCTATTACTACTTCAGAAAATCTTCAGAAATACAAAGAAGACCTTTTCAACAACCTTCCATTTTATAATGGATTGGTATATAGTCCTAATAAAAAATCGGTTAGAACAGCTGTTTACTTAAAAAAAGGAATTGTAAACACTGCCGCACGAAAAGATTTTATTGTTGAAGACCTAATACCGAGTATTGAAGCTTTTGAAAAAGAAACGGGAATCAATGTCCATACCTCGGGTATGCCTTACATACGCACCTTAAACTCACAAAATATAATTGATGAAATCGGGATGTTCATTGGTGCGGCGCTTTTAGTCACTTCATTAATATTTTTCTTTTTCTTCCGCTCTATTCGTGCCACACTTATCTCCATGGCCACAGTTATCATTGGTGTTATGTGGTCCTTTGGTATTTTGGGATTGCTTCATTATGAAATCACGGTACTTACCGCCTTGATCCCACCGCTTATAATTGTGATAGGGATACCCAACTGTATCTTTCTTATTAATAAGTACCAACAGGAAATTAAGCAGCATGGAAATCAGGCAAAATCTCTACAACGTGTTATAAGCAAAGTAGGGAACGCTACCTTAATGACTAATGTTACGACCGCTTCAGGCTTTGCCACTTTTATATTAACAAACAGCAAACTGCTCAGTGAGTTTGGCACTGTTGCTTCTATCAACATAATCGTTATTTTCTTACTGAGTCTGTTCATTATTCCAATAATGTACAGCTATATGGCCATCCCTAAGTACAAACACTTAAAGCACTTAAACAAGCAGTGGATAAGTAAGTTTGTAAAGTGGATGGAGCGTATGGTAAAAGAGCACCGTATTGCAATTTTCATTATTTCTATTATAACGCTTTGTGTAAGCATTATAGGTATTTATACAATTAAAATTTCTGGTAGTTTAATTGAAGATATGCCTAAAAATGCTGAGTTTTTTAAAGACATTCGTTTTTTTGAAGAAGAATATGAAGGCATTATGCCTTTGGAAATATTAGTTGACACCAAACGCAAGAAAGGCGTGATGAAACTCGCGACCCTAAAACGAATGGATGAGTTGCAGGAGTATATTGAAGAAATTCCTGAATTTTCTAAACCACTTTCTGTTGTTGAGTTGGTTAAATACTCTAAACAGGCATACTATAATAACAATCCTGAATATTATCAATTACCGAATAGCCAAGAACGGACGTTTATTCTTTCGCAGGCCAAAAGCAGTGCAGGCAAAACCAATTTATTGGAAAGTTATGTGGATAGTACGGGTCAATTTGCTCGTATTACAACCTTTATTAAAGACACAGAAACTGAACGGTATGAACGAATTGAAGAGGATTTAAAAACCAAGATTGACAAAATTTTTCCTCCAGAACGCTATAATGTTACACTTACAGGAAAAGCATTGGTGTTTCAAAAAGGAACAAAATATTTAGTACACAATTTAATCATTTCTTTATCACTTGCCATCTTATTAATAGCCATATTTATGGCGTGGATGTTCCGTAGTTTCAAAATGATATTGGTTTCATTATTGCCCAATTTACTTCCATTGATAATTACTGCTGGTCTTATGGGCTTTTTAGGTGTGGCTATTAAACCTTCCACCATATTGGTTTTCAGTATTGCTTTTGGTATTTCGGTTGACGATACCATTCACTTTTTAGCAAAGTATCGACAAGAGCTTATGGCTAATAATTGGAAGATTAAAAAATCCGTCTACGCCGCTTTACGTGAAACTGGAGTAAGTATGTTCTATACATCTATTGTGCTCTTTTTCGGTTTTTCGGTATTTACCATTTCCAGTTTTGGAGGTACAGTTGCTTTAGGAGCATTAGTTTCTATAACCTTAGTATTTGCGATGTTGGCCAATTTATTACTATTACCTGCATTACTATTATCTCTTGAAAAAGAAATCGCCAATAAAAAAACTTTTAAAAAGCCTTCATTGAAGATTTTGACAGACGATGAAGACGAAGAAGACATATCTAATTCTAATAAAAAGTAAAGACATTTGCTGTTTCAGAATATATTTTTCTGAAAATTTTAGAAAAAGTATCTTTACCATTCGAAAAAAATAAGCATCATGCAGCATACAGAAATTATAGAACTATTAAAAACAGAACCTTCCTTACACGAAACAACCGTAAAGGGCTGGGTACGTGCTTTTAGAAGCAACCGATTTATTGCATTAAATGATGGTTCTACCATTAAAAACCTACAATGTGTTGTTGATTTTGAGAATTTTGAAGAAGAAACATTAAAGAAAATAAATGTTGGCGCAGCTATTGAAATAAGCGGTGTTTTGGTAGAGAGCCAAGGAAAAGGACAAACTGTAGAAGTTCAGGTTTCAAAAGTTACTGTCTTAGGCGAAGCAGACCCTGAAGATGTAAAATTAACGATACTTTCTCCTAAACGTCATTCCCTTGAAACATTGAGAGAACAAGCTCATTTACGTGTTCGCACAAACACATTTGGAGCGGTGATGCGCACACGATCTAAATTGGCTTTTGCGGTACACGAATACTTTCAGAAAAACGGCTTTAACTATATGCATTCTCCTATTATAACTGGTAGTGATGCAGAAGGCGCCGGCGAAATGTTTCGCGTAAGTAACTTAGACCCAAAAAATCCACCATTAAACGAAGAAGGAAATATTGATTACAAACAAGATTTCTTCGGAAAAGAGACGAATCTAACTGTAAGTGGTCAATTGGAAGGTGAAACGTATGCTATGGGATTGGGGAAAATATACACCTTTGGCCCAACCTTTAGGGCAGAAAACTCTAATACCTCTCGTCATTTAGCAGAATTTTGGATGATAGAACCTGAAATGGCCTTCTGTGATTTAGATGGAAACATGGATCTAGCTGAAGATTTTATAAAATACATTATAAAATACGCATTAGAAAACTGTGCTGACGACCTTGAATTTCTAGAAAACCGATTGTTGCAGGTTGAAAAAAGTAAACCTCAAGCAGAACGTAGTGAGATGGCTCTTCGAGAAAAGATGAAGTTTGTTTTAGAAAATAACTTTAAGCGTGTTACTTACACTGAAGCTATCGAAATCCTTAGAAACTCCAAACCCAACAAAAAGAAAAAGTTTAAATACATAATTGACGAATGGGGGGCAGATTTACAGAGTGAACATGAGCGTTTTTTAGTTGAAAAGCACTTTAAATGTCCCGTAATATTATTTGATTACCCAGCAAAAATTAAAGCCTTCTATATGCGATTGAACGATGACGGCAAAACTGTCCGAGCTATGGATGTGCTATTCCCAGGAATAGGTGAAATTGTTGGCGGTTCGCAACGGGAAGAGCGCTATGACGTTTTAAAACAAAAAATGGAAGCCATGGGTATCGAAGAAAAAGAGCTTTGGTGGTATCTAGAACTTCGTAAGTTCGGTACTTGTGTTCACAGTGGCTTTGGCCTTGGTTTTGAACGCATGGTACAATTTGTAACCGGTATGGGTAACATTCGCGATGTAATACCATATCCTCGCACACCAGGCAACGCAGAATTTTAAACTCTACATATTGGTTAAAATTTCCCAATAGTTTATTAAATCCAGCTACAAAAACTGAATTGTAGCTGGATTTTTTTAACTTTATAAGTCAGTTATAATCTATGTTAAAGCAACAACTTAATTTTAAACTTTCACAAAAGCTATCGCCTCAACAAATTCAGTTGATGAAGTTGATACAATTGCCAACACAAGCTTTTGAACAGCGTCTTTCTCAAGAAATGGAAGAAAATCCAGCTTTAGAAGGTGGCAAGGAAGAACTTAATGAATATGAAGATGAGTTTTCAGACTCATATGAAGATAACTATGAAGACGAAGGCACCGAAGTAATCGAAACTGAAATAAACGTTGACGATTATTTAAGTGATGATGAAGTTCCTAGTTATAAATTATCATCTAATAATTACAGCGCAGATGATGAGGACAAGCAAGTACCTTACGCTTCTGGAAAATCGTTCAATCAGCATTTATTGCAGCAATTAAACACCTATCGTCTTGACGACCAAGAAACGGAAATTGCTAAATTTTTAGTCGGCAGTGTAGACGAAAGTGGGTATATACGCCGTGAGGTATTGGATATTGTAGATGATTTGGCTTTCACTCAAAACATCTACACTACCGAAGAAAAAGTAGAAAAAATCTTGAGCGTTGTACAAGGTTTAGACCCCGCCGGTGTCGCAGCGAGAAGCCTTCAAGAGTGTTTATTAATACAATTAAAAAGAAGAGAAGAAACTGAGTCAGTAGCTTTAGCGATTTCTATTTTAGATGAAGCTTTTGACCAGTTTACAAAAAAGCATTACAAGAAAATACTTCAGAAATTTGATATCTCTGAAGACCAACTACGCAACGCAATTCATGAAATTGAAACATTGAACCCTAAACCAGGGGGAAGTTATTCGGGTAACACCCGGATTGTAGAGCACGTAATACCTGATTTTACTATAAAAATACGCGATAGCGAACTAGAACTTACTCTAAACGGTCGAAATGCACCTGAACTCCACGTATCTCGTGATTATACCAATATGCTTAAAGGGTATAAGGAATCGAAAGAGAAGTCGAAAAAGCAGAAAGATGCTGTGATGTTCATTAAACAAAAATTGGACGCTGCAAAGTGGTTTATCGAAGCCATAAAACAGCGACAACAAACACTTTTTGTTACTATGAGTAGCATTATGAACTATCAAAAAGACTATTTTTTAAGTGGTGACGAACGTAAATTAAGGCCGATGATTTTAAAAGATATCGCCGATGAAATAGATATGGATGTTTCAACCGTTTCACGGGTAGCTAATAGTAAGTATGTAGACACGCCATATGGTACGTTTCTGATAAAGGAATTTTTCAGTGAATCGATGAAAAATGATCAAGGAGAAGATGTTTCTACCAGAGAAATAAAAAAGATTCTTGAAATCACAGTTCAAGAAGAAGATAAGAAAAAGCCGCTAACGGACGATAAATTAGCAAATGTACTCAAAGATAAAGGGTATCCTATTGCACGCCGCACAATAGCAAAATACAGAGAACAGTTGGATATTCCAGTAGCTCGCCTTCGAAAAGAAATTTAATGGATCGTTTTTTACGTCTTGGCGCTTATTTACTGCACCCTTTGCTAATGCCTACCTTGGGCACCATACTCTATTTTATTTTTACACCACGCTACATTGAAATGGATTTAATGCGAGCAAAGTTATTTGCCGTAGCCATTGTTACGCTGCTTATACCTATTATAACTTTTTTCCTTTTAAAAAACCTTGGGATCATAAACTCTATCCATTTAGAAACTATTAAAGAGCGTAAAGTCCCCTTAATGATTCAGTGTATCTTATTATTACTGATTATTAAAATGGTATTTGATGCTTATGATAGCCCCGAACTGTATTACTTTTTTGTCGGCATCCTGTTTTCTGCTATTGCAGCATTGTTAATGGTTATTTTAAAAGTTAAGGTAAGTCTCCACCAAATAGGAATAGCGGGCATTACTATGTTCTTAATTGTGTTAAGCATTCATTTTAAAATAAATGTATTGCCGTGGATAAGTGCTTTCTTTTTCTTTAATGGATGGGTTGCTTCATCAAGGCTACATACTGAATCGCATTCGTATTTAGAGCTTATTATCGGTTTCTTTATAGGCTTGATTCCACAGCTAATTGTGGTGAATTTTTGGTTATAGAATATAAAATATCAACCCTAATTTAATAGCTTTAAAATCTACAGTTTGATTGTCACTTGTAGTTGCGTCCTTAAAAAACGGATTAATACTATAGGAAGCATAAAAGTTAAAGGTGTTATATCCAAAACTTAGGTTTGCTGAAAGACGAACATTGTCAAACTCAGGTATGTCGGTTTGTATTACTTTATTATTGGGTTGTTTAAAGGTAGCTTTGTACCAATAGACATAACCTAATTTCATTCCAGCATAAATACGCCAGAACTTATAATTCTCAGCAGTTGAAGTACGCCATCTAAATTGTACAGGAACTTCTACAGCGGCCATCGTAAAGCGGTTTTGGTCAAAGTCCACTTCATCATCTATTACACTAAAAATTGTGTTTTCATTAGCTTCCTCACCAATAAAGAGATTTTGCCCAAACTGATCGAAAGCCAATCCCGCACCAATTGCTATGGCTATATTTCGCCTTTTATTAATTGGCATATCTCTAAAATAACCGAGTTGAATACCTCCAGAAAGACCTCTAGAATCGACACCACTAGGTACACTGGAGATGATATTATAGTTAAGCCCGATGTAAAATTGATCTTCCCTATATTTTGAATCTAATATGGTATCATTCTCTTTTTCCTGAGAAAAACTGATAAAAGAATATAATAATCCAATTAAAAAAAATACTATTTTTAAGCTATTCAGCATACGTTAAAGATAGGTGTATTTTTAAAATACTAAAATAAAAAAAACCTTGATCTATAGCAGAACAAGGCTTTTTTCTATTATTTATTATGTTTCTGTTTATTGATCAACAGGATTTCCAGGAGCTGTTATGTAAATAATTTTTAACATATTCAAGTCCCTTAATTGTTGCTTAATATCTGTAACAAGTCCAGTATTGGTTTCTTCATCTACTTTAAGTGCAACCATTACTTTGTCTTGTAACTCAGGACGTAATGCTTCCCTAGCTTCTGTTAAGGCAAATTTTACGTTAGAGATATCGGTAAACTTATCTCCAATTTGAATTTTACCTTCAGTACCATACTTGTCTTTATATCGAGAGCTTGGTTTCCCTGCATAAATATATACAGAGCGGTCTTTTTTCAATTTTTCTAACTGATCTGCTTTAGGAAGCGTGTTTTGTACCAACAGATTATTATCTCTTAATACGGTTACAACCATAAAGAAGAATAATAGCATAAACACAATATCGGGTAAGGATGCTGTATTTACTGCTGGGATTTCGCCACCTTTTTTCTTTTTAAATTTTGACATAATACCTTTTTATTTATTGTCCGCTCTTCTTAGGTTCAGCTTCTGATAATTTAAGAGGGAAGAGTTTTTGAATTCGCTCTAATTTTTCTTGAGCATCATCCTCGTTACCATTAAAGCTACCTTCATCTATAGCCTGTTTTACCTCTGTAAATTTCCAACCAAATAATCGTTGTGATTCCCTATTCCGTAAGAAGTTGTATGCTGCAACCAATTCATTTTGAACGGCTATATACATACTGTAGGAGGTTAAACGGTCATTTTGAACCGATATAACAGCCTTTTCAGGATTATCTGATGATTTTGGATCTCTTACTCCTTTACAGTAATTACAATATTCTGGGCTTCCGTTTGGAGCGCCTCCATTGTCTAAAAACTGTATTGCAGCTTCGCGTAAATCTCCTACTTTCATCAATTCATCTTCAACCAATAATTGATCGTCTTTGTTCACACTAACAATAAACAAGTTTTTTTGCTTGATTATTGGTGGATCTTCTATCTCTTCGTCAGGGGGCAATTGTCTCGCAATACCCTTATCTTTTTCAATGGTAGTTGTTACCAAGAAAAATATAAGGAGCAGGAATGCGATGTCTGCCATAGACCCTGCGTTAACCTCGGGTGTTGCTCTTCTTGCCATACTATCTTGTTGTCATTTTTTTAATTCCGCTGAATACCATTGCACCTATTGCTAATACTGCTAAGATGTAAAATACATACAAACCTGTCCCTACCCATCGAGAACCACTTTCAGAAAGCATTTCGCCATCTTGCATTGGTGTTTCTACTCCTTGGGCGAGTACATAGCCAATAGCTACAATAACTAAAAAGCCAAGAATAGATAAGAGTGTTCGTTTTATATTTCCAGCAAAAATCCCTTTCAATACAAATACTGTTACAAATAAAAGCACAATGGCAAATGTAATGTATGCTACATACAAGTATCCATCAACACCTTCACCTGTTGCTTTAACAACATCGTCTCCTTTTGAAATAATTAAACCAAGGAAAATAATGCCAGCCAAGCTAAGGATTACTGCTACAATTTTTAAAATTTTATGTAAAGCCATTATTATGGTGGTTTTATGTTTTTATTTTCTGTTTTTGTAATCTACCAACATATCGATTAATGTGATAGAAGCATCTTCCATACTGTTTACGATACTATCAATCTTAGCGATAATATAGTTATAGAAAATTTGAAGTATAATTGCAACGATCAAACCAAATACAGTTGTTAAAAGTGCTACTTTAATACCACCTGCAACAAGAGAAGGGTTCATATCACCTGCAGCTTGAATTTTATCAAAGGCTTTAATCATACCTATTACCGTACCCATGAAACCAAGCATAGGAGCAAGAGCGATAAATAAGGACACCCAAGAAACATTTTTCTCTAATTGTCCCATTTGTACACCTCCATAAGCTACTACTGCTTTTTCTGCGGCATCAACTCCTTCGTCTGCACGATCAAGACCTTGGTAATAAATAGAAGCTACTGGCCCTTTTGTGTTTCTACACACTTCTTTAGCCGCTTCAATACCACCACTGTTTAGTGCATCTTCAACGTTTGCAGCTAATTTTTGTGTATTGGTAGTTGAAAGATTTAAATAAATAATTCTTTCAATCGCAATTGCTAGTCCAAGGATAAGACATAAAAGTACAATCCCCATAAAAGCAGGACCACCTTCTATAAAACGTTGTTTTAATTCTTGATGCCATCCTTGTTGTTCATCTGTCTCAGCTGCTGCTTCCTCGTCTTGTACAAAGGTCACTGTAGCTGCGGTTGTTAATGTTTGGGCACTACTCTGTACTGTTTGAGCAGTTGCTGCGTTTACGTTACATGTTCCCGCAAAGACCATTGCGGCAATTGCCATAATAGAAAATAATTTTTTCATTGCTATCGACTTAAAGTTTGTTTTTAGTTAAAGGTTTAAAGATATAAAAATAATTAATTAATCTACAATAATAAATTTGTGTATTACCAATAAACAACTGTATTTCAAGACTTATTGATTTTTATTACCCTAAATTTATTTAGTTAAGGCTTTTTTTATGGTTTAATAAGCTATTTAATAGCTTCAAAATACTTTGTTTCTTATACAAATCACATTAATTTAGACAATGTAATAATGCCATGAAAAACGAAAATAACAAGAACTTATCCAAAATCAACCCTTTTGTTATATTTTAACGGTAATTGTTAATTTTCTTAGCAGAGAGGAAGGGATTCGAACCCTCGATACGCTTTTGGCGTATACACACTTTCCAGGCGTGCGCCTTCGACCACTCGGCCACCTCTCTAAATTTTTTTCTTACTAACCCCAAACAAAGCAAAAACCTTATTTTATCAAATAAAGAATCTGATTTTAGTACTGAGGTAAAGGCATTTTATAAACGGAGTGCCAAATAACAAAAAAAATGTTGGTTGATAAAACATTTCACAAGGAAATTTACATCATCTCTCCTCTTAAAGATGTTTCAAATATGGTTTTAAAGCTATTAGCTGATATTTTTTGTCCCAAAACGTACATTAATTTTGCCAAGGCGGCCTCTGTTGTTATGTCTTTACCAGAAATAACCCCCATTTTTTTTAAGGCCGTGCTAGTTTCGTAAAGCCCCATTACTACACTTCCACCTGAACATTGCGTTACATTAATAACTGGAATTCCCTTTGCTGTTATTTTTTTAAGTGCTTTTAAAAACCATTCTTCATTTGTTGTGTTTCCACTTCCGTATGTTTCTATAACCAATCCTTTCATCTCAGGATACGCAAAAATATGTTCTACGGTAGCAATATCGATTCCGGGAAACATTTTTAGCAACACAATATTAGATTCCATCCGTTTGTGCACCTTCAGTTTTTTTCTTCGGTTGGGTTTATAAAGTGCTTCGTGGTTAATAAAAAGATGAACCCCGCTCTCAACCAATGGCGGATAGTTTAAAGAAGCAAATGCTTCAAAATGTTCTGCATTTATTTTTGTGGTACGATTCGCCCGGTACAATTTATATTCAAAATACAGACATACTTCCGATATTTTAGGTCTTCCCTTTTCTTGTAATGCCGCTATTTGTATAGAAGTAATTAAGTTTTCTTTCGCATCAGTCCGCAAATCACCAATAGGTAATTGTGACCCCGTAAACACGACTGGTTTTGCTAAGTTTTCTAACATAAAACTTAAAGCCGAAGCAGTGTAAGACATAGTATCGCTACCATGCAATACTACAAAACCATCAAAATTTGCATAATTCTCTTCAATTATACCTGCTATCATGGTCCAATATTTAGCACTCATATTAGAGCTGTCAATAGGCTCTTCAAAACTTCGGGTACTTATTTCGCAGTCCAACAACTTCAATTCTGGAATATGTTTTAGTAGATCGTCAAAATTGAAATTACGGAGTGCTCCGGTTTCAAAATCTTTAATCATACCAATGGTACCTCCAGTATATATTAAAAGTATGTTGGGTTTTGTATGCATGCTGTTGTATTATTTACTGAATATTTCTTTTGAATTCTGAGTAGTAATTTTGGCTATTTCTTCTTCTGTAACATTATATAATTGCGCCACTTTCTTGCAAATCAACTCTAGGTAACTGCTTTCGTTACGTTTGCCTCGGTATGGTGTTGGTGATAGATACGGTGAATCGGTTTCTAAGACGATATGTTTTAAATCAATTTGATTTAGAAATTGATCTATTTTACCATTTTTAAACGTTACTACACCGCCAATGCCTAATTTCATATTATAAGATAAAGCCTGCTCTGCTTGCTCTTTTGTTCCAGTGAAGCAATGGAAAATTCCGAAGAGGTCATCTCCTTTTTCACTTTCCAAAACCTCAAACACTTCATCAAAAGCATCCCTGCAATGAATCACGATAGGCAACTTGTGCTTTTTAGCCATTTGTAATTGCCTTTTAAATGCATCTTGTTGAATGGCCAAAGTTGAAGTATCCCAATACAGATCAATCCCTATTTCACCTACCGCATAAAAGCTACGTTTTTTAAACTGTTTTTCTATGTGGGCAAGCTCTTCTTCGTAGTTCTCTTTAACCGAAGTTGGGTGCAACCCCATCATTAAGAAAACCTGATCGGGATAGTTTTTTTCCAACTCGTACATTTCTTCTGTATGTCCCGAATCTATTGCTGGAATAAAAAAACGTTTTACTCCAGCATCGATAGCCCGCTGCATCACCTGCTTTCTATCCTCATCAAAAGCATCACTATATAAATGTGTGTGTGTATCTGTTAACATAACGGCAAAGCTACTTAAATTTGTTGGCTATATTTACAAAAAACAAGAGATGCAATTACGTACATTCCTTGAAGGGAAAAAATTTTACAGAATACCATTAAAAAAATTGGCAACGGGACACTATAAATTAACTGCAACAATAAATGGAGTTCAAGGTTTGTTTATTTTAGACACAGGGGCTTCAACAAGTTGTATTGGTTTTGATGAAATCAATTATTTTATAATGGAAAGTGAAGACAGTGAAATTAAGGCTGCCGGTGCTGGAGCTATCAATATGGAAACGAAAATTACTCGAAAAAATAAAATAGCTATAGGAAATTGGAGTTCAAATTCAATGGATTTTGTAGTTTTTGATCTCTCCCATGTAAATCAAGCACTACAACAAGCGGAAGTAGGTTCGGTAAACGGAATTATAGGAGCTGATTTTTTAAAACAATTTCGTGCAGTAATTGACTATGGAAGAAATTGTGTGTATTTAAAATAAGTTTTCTATAAGTATCCAATCACTGATTAATTTTTAGTATTTTTAAATACTCCCTATAACTTATTGGTAGCAATGCAAAAAAAGTTTTTGGTATTCTATACCCTGTTATTATTATACCCTTTTATAGGTAATGGGCAAGATATATCCTTTTATAAAAACAAAGCCCGTATTGCCACTGACACGCTTTCCAAACTAACTGCTATCGACTCTGTTCTCTCAAAAAGCTATGGTGTTGATAATGATGCGTTTGTTGAATACAGCAGCCATTATATTGAGTTGGCTAAAAAAATAGACAGTATATCGTTAGCCGCCAAAAAGGCCATGAATTTGCAGTTAATCCTTTCAGACTATAAAAATGAACCCCGACGAGCCATAGTTATAATCGATGGTGTCCTAGCACATAAGTATAAAATAAAAGACAGTTTTTTATTGGGTGGTCTCTATCTTAAAAGAGGAAAAGCAAACCTGAAACTTAACGTAAAAGAAGCTATAGATGACTATGCAAAAGCGATAGATAATTTTTCTACAAAAGACTCTATTTATATTGCAGATGCCTACTTGTTTAGTGGCCAAGCATATTCAAACATTGGAAAGTTTGTTGCCGCAAGTGATTATTATGAAAAAGCATATCGTTTTTACGAAAAGAGAAAAGAGTATGAATACATGTTACATGCTAGACAAGGTATTATTACCATGTTTAGCATGAATGGTTTTTATGATAAGGCTGAAAAAGAACGTAAAGATCTCATTGAAACCCTTAAAGGGTTGGAAAACAAAAAATACATAATAACCGAGTATTACAATCAAGCTATTGATTATCAAAAAACAGGGAATAAAGAGTTAGAGCTTACATATCTTTTAAAAGCAGATTCACTACTTACTATAACTGACAAAACGCAAGAAGACTATATTAACCGAATAGATGTTAATGCTAAACTTGCCGAATATCATATAAGCAACCATCAATTATTTAAAGCAAAAGAATACATAGAAACACTAGATCAATGGATTGGTAAAGCTAAACAAGATCGCTTAGCCAAAATAAGTTACAACGGTGCCAAGGCGAAGTACTATCACGCTATGGGCCTAGATAATGAAGCATTACAGTTTGCTAAAAAGCAATTGTTGCATGCAAAAGCAGTTGGCCATGAGGATGACATTATGTATTCCCACTTATTACTCTCTAATATTTATTCTGAAACGGGACAGTTTAAAAAAAGTCTTGAAAATAAAAATTCATATTTAAATTTACGAGATTCTTTATATAACAAAGGAACAGCACAATTTTTAGCCTATTACCAGACCTTGTACGAAACTGAAAAAAAAGAAAAAAAATTGGTTGAAAAAAACACCAACATCCAGTTATTGGAGAAAGACAATGAAAACTTCAAAAAAATTGTTTTTTTTTCTAGCTTAGCAGTCGTTCTCCTGTTTGGCCTAATATTATTATATCGTAACCAACGCTACCTTAAAAGCAATAAAGAGGTACAAGAAAAATTTAGCCAAAAACTTTTGGTATCACAAGAAATAGAGCGAAAACGTATCTCTAAAGACCTTCACGATGGACTTGGACAACGCTTATTACTTATTAAAAATAAGATTGTAGCCAATGGCGACAATGACACTAAAAAAATGGTCGATGATGCCATTGATGAAGTTCGTTCCATATCAAGAGACCTTCATCCATTTCAGCTTCAAGAAATGGGGATAACCAAAGCAATAGAATACACATTAACTCAAATAGACGAAAACACAACGCTTTTTATTTCTTCTGAAATAGATAATATTGACAATCTGTTTACCAAAGAACAAGAAGTTAATATATACAGGATTGTACAAGAAGCGCTCAATAATATTTTAAAGCATGCCAAGGCCGAAGCCAGTAAAGTAACCGTAAAAAAACTTACCGGAAACATCATTATTTCAGTTAAGGACAATGGTGTAGGTTTCGATTTTACTGAAAAGTATCAAAACATAAAATCTTTAGGCTTAAAAACACTTCTAGAACGAACCCGATTTTTAAATGGGCAAATGAAGGTGAAATCAATAAAAAATAATGGCACTATAATCATTTTTCAATTTCCGGTCTCATGAACACACAAACAATCATAACAGCAGATGATCATCCCCTTTTATTGAAAGGATTAAATGATTTTTTATTAGAAAAAAAATACAATATCATTGCGAGCGCACATAACGGAAGAGATGCATACAACATTATTGCCAAAGAAAAACCTAGCATTGCTATTTTAGACATACAAATGCCTTTTATGTCTGGAATTGAAATTGCTAGAAAATGCAAAGAGAATTTAATCGCTACCAAAATCGTACTCATAACATTACATAAAGAAAAAGAGCTTTACCTTAAAGCTCAAGAATTGAATATATTTGGTTATGTTTTAAAGGAATTTGCTTTAGAAGAAATTGAAAACTGTATTAATACCGTTACAAGGGGCGATAAGTATTTTAGCCCAAAAATAAAGGAATTACTCGATGAAATTCTTTTTTCTGATAGTGCCTTAAATGCATTGACTCCTTCTGAAAAAAAGATTTTAAAATTAATTGCAAAAGATAAAACCAATAAAGAAATAGCCTCCCTTCTTTTTATTTCCCATCGAACTGTTGAAAAACACAGAAGCAATATAATATCCAAATTAGATTTAGAGCCAAAAACAAACAGCTTACTTATTTGGGCCAAAGAAAATCATGACAAAATGCTATAAAAGCATCATTTTTAGGATAATTACGTGTATACACGTATTTTATAACTGTATTTATTTTCTGACATTTACTTACTGAATATTGACATGGTGTTTAAAGATGATGACAAGAAAAATGAAAAGAATAAGAAAAGGGTTTTTACCCTTTTAGTTGTCATTGTAATTTCTATTGTATTATTGAATATTGTTAATTATTTTGTTTCTTAATTTTTATGTTAATATTTCAACTAACTAATTAAAAAAACACCCAGCCAACGCTGGGTGTTTTTTATATCTAGTAATTGTTATTATTTAAAGCTCTAAAGCTTTTTTAACATCATTGTTCATCAACAACTCTTCAGGACTTTCTAAAGCTTCCTTAATAGCAACCAAAAACCCAACAGATTCTTTTCCGTCGATTATTCTATGATCATACGATAATGCAACGTACATAATTGGTGCAATAGCTATAGCTCCATCTCTTGCAATTGGACGTTCTACAATATTATGCATCCCTAAAATAGCTGATTGCGGAGGATTAATAATCGGTGTTGAAAGCATACTTCCAAAAACACCTCCATTTGAGATGGTAAAAGTACCTCCCGTCATCTCATCCACCGTAATTTTTCCATCACGGGCTCTAAGTGCCAATCGTTTTACTTCATCTTCAACACCTCTAAAACTTAAATTTTCTGCATTTCTAATAACTGGAACCATCAATCCTTTAGGACCAGAAACTGCTATAGAAATATCTTTGTTATCATACTTTATTTGATAGTCGCCATCAATCATAGAGTTAACATCTGGGTACATATCCAAGGCTCTTACCACTGCCAAGGTGAAGAATGACATAAAGCCAAGACTTACACCATGCTTTTCCTTAAAGTCTTCTTTATACTTTTTACGCAACTCAAAAATAGGACTCATATCAACCTCGTTAAAGGTGGTAAGCATAGCCGTTTCATTTTTTGCTGAAACTAAGCGTTCTGCAACTTTACGTCTAAGCATTGAAAGCTTTTTACGCTCAGTGCCTCTGCTGCCAGTTCCAGGAGATCCCATTGATGGATTCGCTTTAACTGCATCATCTTTTGTTATACGTCCATCGCGTCCAGAGCCCTTAACATTTTTGGCATCCACTCCTTTTTCATCCATGATCTTCTTAGCAGAAGGAGATGGTGTTCCAGTAGCATATGTTTTTTTATCCTGCTCTTGCGATTGTGTAGAAGGCTTAGAAGGTTTTTCTGTTTTTGCCTCAGGTTTATCATTGTCTTTATCTTCTGATTTTTTATCATCATCAGAATCATCATCTGAGCCACCTGGCTTTTCTGCTTCAGTATCGATTAAACAAACTACCTCTCCTACAGCTACAGCATCGCCCTCTTCAGCTTTACGGGTAATAACACCGCTTGCTTCAGCAGGTAATTCTAAGGTTGCTTTATCACTGTCAATTTCTGCAATGGCTTGATCTTTTTCTACATAGTCGCCATCCTCAACTAACCATTGTGCTATTTCTACTTCGGTTATGGATTCTCCCGGTGAGGGAACTTTCATTTCTAATGCCATAGTAATTTAATTTACCTGTTACGGATATTATATAATAGTATTATTTTTCGTTAGTATCAAAAACGCTCTCAATTACTTTTTGGTGACGTTGTTTAGAACGCACACTGCTTCCTGAAGCAGGGGCAGCATACATTTTTCGACTACACACTCTAAAGTTACGTGCTTCCTCAAAATGCATTAATATATGTGAGTAAGCACCCATATTTTTAGGCTCTTCTTGTGCCCAAACTACATCTTTAGCGTTTTTATATTTTTTCATTAACTTCTTCATCTGATCAGTTGGTAATGGGAACAATTGCTCTACTCTAACCAACGCAACGTCATCACGCTTCTCTTCTTCTTTTACTTCTAAAAGATCGTAATAAAATTTACCAGTTACAAATACTAGTGTTTTTACTTTTGAAGCTTTTGCATCTGCATCGTCAATAACCATTTGGAAAGTTCCATTTGCTAATTCTTCTTTAGTCGAAACTACTTTTGAATGACGTAACAAGCTTTTTGGCGTAAACACAATTAATGGTTTACGGTAATCAACTTTTATTTGTCTTCTAAGTAAATGGTAAAAGTTTGCCGGCGTGGTACAATCTGCCACAAACATGTTATCTTTTGCACATAATTGAAGGTAGCGTTCCATTCTTGCTGAAGAGTGTTCTGCTCCTTGCCCTTCGTACCCGTGTGGCAATAATAGCACCAATCCGTTTTGCAACTTCCATTTATCCTCTGCTGCTGAGATATATTGATCAATCATTATTTGGGCTCCGTTACTGAAGTCACCAAATTGTGCCTCCCAAATACACAAAGTAATAGGGCTTGCCATTGCATAACCATAATCGAACCCAACTACCGCATATTCCGAAAGTAATGAATTGTAAATATAGAAATGAGCCTGTTCTTCACTCAACTCGTTTAACAATACAACTTCTTCTTCGTTTTCCTCAGCTTTAATTACAGCATGTCTATGTGAAAAAGTACCTCTTTCTACATCTTGTCCAGTTATACGAACATCATGTCCTTCTGCTAATAACGTACCGTAAGCTAACAACTCACCCATAGCCCAATCTAGCTTGTTGTCTTCAAAGTACATTTTATTTCTTGCCTTGATCAGCTTAGTTACTTTACGAAGGAATTTTTTATCTTCCGGAAGTTTCGTGATTACTTCGGCAATTTCTGTCATTTTATCAAGATCGAACGTAGTATCTACGTCTTCCATCATCTTGTCCTCTTCGGCATAAGTAAAACCTTCCCATTCTTCTTGCATAATCGCGCTGATTTCCGTTTTCTCTTCTTTACGGGAATCTTCAAGGTTTTCCTCTAATTTATTTTTGTATTCTTTTTCTAATTTTTTAGTGTACTCTTTATCTATTACACCTTCCTTAATTAACTTTTCAGAATAAAGGTCACGAGGATTTTCGTGTTTTGATATTGCTTTATATAATTGTGGTTGTGTAAACTTAGGCTCATCTCCTTCGTTATGGCCATATTTTCTATATCCTAATAAATCTATAAAAACATCATGCTTAAAGTGCATTCTGAATTCTAACGCAAAGAGCATCGCGTGCACTACAGCTTCTACATCATCTGCATTTACGTGAAGCACTGGCGAAAGCGTTACTTTAGCTACATCGGTACAATAGGTTGAAGAACGACCCGCTAAATAGTTAGTAGTAAAACCAACTTGGTTATTTACTACAATATGTATGGTTCCTTGTGTTTTGTAACCATCTAATTGCGCCATTTGTACAATTTCGTACACAATACCTTGTCCTGCAATTGCTGCATCACCGTGAACGACGATAGGCAATACTTTTTCAGGATGTTCTAGATGGTGATCATCTTGTTTTGCTCGCGCAATACCCTGTACTACAGCTCCAACCGTTTCAAGATGCGAAGGGTTTGGTGCTATATTAAGGTTAATTTCTTTTCCACTATCGGTTTTCCGCTTTGAGGTCCAACCTAAGTGATATTTTACATCACCATCAAAAATAACTTGTTCGTAGTCTTTTCCGTCAAACTCACTAAAAATGTCTTTAGCGCTTTTACCAAAGATATTGGTTAAGGTACTTAATCGGCCTCGGTGAGCCATTCCCATAACGAACTCTTCAACACCTTTTTCGGCAGCACTTTCAATTAAAGCATCCAAACCAGGGATTAAACTTTCTCCACCTTCCAATGAAAACCGTTTTTGACCAACATATTTAGTATGCAAAAAGCTTTCAAAAGCGACGGCTTCATTTAGTTTTTTAAGAATATGTTTCTTTTTTTCTGCTGAAAATTTTGGCTGATTTTCATTTATGTTCAGCTTATCTTGAATCCATTGGATTTCTTCAGGCTTCCGAATATACATATATTCAATCCCAATAGAATCGCAATAGATTTTATTTAGGTGTTTTAAAATTTCTTCAAGCGTTGATTCACCAATACCAAGTATCTCTCCTGCTTTAAAAGAAGTTTGCAAATCGTCTTTTGACAATCCAAAATTCTCAATATCAAGTTTAGGGGTGTATTTTCTTCTCTCACGTACAGGGTTTGTTTTTGTAAACAAATGGCCTCGAGAACGATATGCATCGATCAACTTAATTACCTGAAATTCTTTGAAATAGCCTTCAGGTATATCTCCATTTTTCTCAATACCGAGTGCTTCTAGTGAATCGTTTTCAATTCCAAAGTCAAAACCTTGGAAGAAAGCTCGCCAACTAGGCTCAACACTATCTGGATATTGTAAGTATTTGTCGTAAAGTTCTGCGATGTACGAAGGGTGTACCGCATTTAGAAAAGAATATCTATCCATAATTGGAATACAAGGGTTTCATGTTATAAAACAGTACAAAAATACAACATTTACAATAAATAGGCGATTGTAATACGTATATTTATGGTCCTCTAACTCTTAAATATTTCCTAATGAAAAAACTGTATTTTACCGTATTAACGATTTCATTTATGTTTTTTTCGAATGTAAGTTTTGGGCAAATTGGTGTACAAGCACAACCTGAAAACAATTTTTGGGACCACGTTCGCTTTGGTGGCGGGTTGGGGATAAATGTTGGTAATGGTTATTTTAGCGGTACGATTTCGCCCAGCGCGATTTATGATTTTAACCGCTATTTCAGCGCTGGTCCTGCGCTACAGTTTAGTTATCAATCGGGCGATAATTTCAACACCGTATTATATGGCGCGAGTTTAATTACGCTCTTTAATCCTATTCCTGAAATTCAATTATCTGCTGAAGTAGAACAGCTTCGGGTAAACCAAACTATTGAATTGGAAGGTGGTGATTTTGAAGATAACTTCTGGAATACAGCCCTCTTTGCAGGTGCTGGATATAGAAATGGAAACGTAACAATAGGTGTGCGATACAATGTTTTATACAAGGACAATGAGGACATTTACACCTCTCCTTGGCTGCCCTTTGTACGGTTTTATTTTTAAATTTCTAAAACGTCCGTTTCATTAACCATTCGCCAAATTCTCGAAGCTCGGTTTTCTTTTCTTCTGAAATTTTAATCTGCTCCAACAACTCATTTGCTTTATTGGTATATTTTGAAATTTCTGCTTGAGTAGCTTCCGCTGCACCGGAGTTTTTAAATATACGCGTTACGGTTTCAATCTTACCGGAAGGCTCCCGCGGGTTTATGGTATATAAATGCTCTAACTCTTCAGCTTGTGTCGTCTCACTTTTATTAAGGGCTGTTAAGTATAAAAACGTTTTTTTATTTTCAATAATATCACCTCCCACCTGCTTTCCAAAAGATTCAGGGTTTCCAAAAACATCTAAATAATCATCTTGCAACTGAAACGCTATCCCTAAGTTTCTTCCAAACTTATATATGTTTTCTTTACAATCTTCAGAAGCACCCGCAACAATTGCTCCCATTTTCATAGCCGCTCCTAATAAAACAGCTGTTTTATAGTCTATCATTTTAATATACTCATCGATCGTTACATCGTCGCGGTCTTCAAAATCGACATCATATTGTTGCCCTTCACAAACTTCAATAGCCGTTTTACTGAATAGTTTTGCTAACTCTCTAAAAAGTTCGGGTTCGTATTCTTCAAATAATTGATAGGCGAGAATCAACATAGCATCGCCAGACAAAATACCGGTATTTAAGTCCCATTTTTCATGAACAGTCTCTTTCCCTCGGCGCAAAGGAGCTTTATCCATAATATCGTCATGGATTAATGAAAAGTTATGAAACAACTCAATAGCCAAGGCTGCAGGCATCGCTTTTTCAAAGTCAGTACCAAAAAAATCGCAAGTTAATAAAGTAAGAATTGGACGTAAACGCTTACCTCCAATATTAACAATATATTGAATAGGCTCATATAACTGCTCAGGCTCTTTTGTTTGCACTGTTTTTTTCAATTCATCGGCGAGCGCGACGTTATATTTTTTGAGTAATTCCATGATGCTAAAAATTTGCCGCTAAAATACAAGTTGCCAAATAAACCGCTGTCTTAAATTGTAAAAAAGTTGACATCTTCTTTTTTTTATTTAACTGATATGTTAAATAATAGTAAAACTTTGGAAACTTATTTTGTTCCTAGAGTTTCCTTTATATACCTTTGTGCCAAATTATGAAAGAAAAAATTACTATAAAAGCAGCAGAAATGTTTCTCTCTCTTGGTTTTAAGAGTGTGACAATGGATGATATATCCAATGAAATGGGTATTTCTAAAAAAACTATTTATACCCATTTTAAAAACAAGACAGAACTTGTTAAGGAATCTGTATTAAAAGTTTTTGAAGGTATTTCTTGCGGTATTGATAACATCCGCATAGAAGAGAAAGATCCGATTGAAGAGTTATATGAAATTAAAAAATTCGTAATGCTTCGATTAAAAGATGAAAAATCATCACCACAATACCAACTTCAAAAGTACTATCCCGAGATATACACGATGATAAAGGCCAAAAAGTACAAGAATATGGCAGAATGTACGGTAGAGAACTTAAAACGTGGGGTTGAAAAAGGAGTTTACAGAAAAAATATCGATGTTGATTTTATTTCAAAGCTCTATTTTTTAGGGATAGACGGCATTAATGATGAGACTCTTTTTCCAGCTTCTCAATTTTCAAAAATCCAATTAATGGAAGATTATTTAGAATATCACTTACGCGGAATTGTAACTCCTAAAGGATTACAAACACTTAATAAATTTATTAACGAGAATTCAAATTAATGAAAAAACATATTTTTTTAATTGCTTTTTCCCTTTGTGCCATTTTGGTAAATGCACAAGACTCAACTCAAGTTGAAAAGCGAGCCTTCACACTAGAAGAAGCTATTTTGTATGGCCTTGACAATGGTTATAACTCACGCATCGCTAAAAAAGACGTTGCTATTGCATTAAAACAAAAGTGGGAAATTATTGCGCAAGGTCTTCCTCAAATTAGTGGAGATGCCAATTATACCAATAACCTTAAACAACCTGTAACTTTAATACCTGGAGAAGTTGCTGGAGGAGAGCCCGGAACTTTTGTCCCTGTTACATTTGGAACCCAACATAGCGTAAATGCAACCGGAACGTGGAACCAATTAATTTTTGACGGCTCATACATTGTGGGAATTCAATCAGCCAAAACCTTATTGCAAATTTCAGAAAATGCAAAAGTGAAAACAGATTTGGAAGTTAAAAAAGCCATTACCGATGCTTACGGAAATGTACTATTAGCAACTGAAAGCGTTGAAATTTTAAAGAAAAACGTTGCTACTGTTGAAAAAAACCTCAGCGACACCCAAAAGATCTTTGAAAATGGGCTAGCCGAAGAAGAAGATGCAGAGCAACTGGAAATCACCCTTTTAAATTTAAAAACAAATCTAAATAATTCCATACGCATGCAAGCTATTGCCTACGATATGTTAAAAGTAACTATGGGCATTCCAGTAGAAGAAGAGGTTGTGGCGACAGATGATTTAAATAAATTGAGTAAGGAAAACTTCAACTTATTGTTACTTTCTAAAGAAATTAATGTTGAAGAAAACATCGACTATCGCATTGCTGAAGACCAAACAAATCTTTCAGAAGTAGAGGTGAAGCTTGAAAAAAGTAAAGCGCTACCAACGCTTTCTGCTTTCGTTAATTATGGTGTTGCGGGTTATGGTGATGAATTCACATTTTTTGATAGCAATCAAGAATATTTTACACAATCCGTTTTGGGAGTTAATTTAAGTATTCCCATTTTCAGTAGTGGTATGCGAAGTGCTAGAACAGCTCAAAAACAATTGGCTTTTGAGCAATCTAAATTAGAGTTAGAGCAAACCCGCAATCAAGTAAAATTAGAAATTGCAAACGCTCGTAACGATTATCAATTTGCTTTGGAAAACTACGAAAACAAAGAGCGCAACTTAGAGTTGGCTGGACGTATTGAAAAGAAAAACAGCATTAAGTTTTTTGAAGGAATTGCAACTAGTTTTGAACTAAGTGAAGCCCAGCAGCAACTTTTTCAAGCACAACAAGATTATTTACAAGCTATGTTAGATGTTATAAACACTAAAGCAGAGCTTGAAACATTATTGGACACAACAAAATACCCTGAGACTAAAGACAACTAAAAACACCACAATCCATACAATTATGAAAAAGTTTATATACCTATTATTAATCACAATTACAGTAGCCTCCTGTGGTGGCGAAAATAAAAAAAACTCAGTAGAGAGTGTTATAGAAAGTAATGACCTAGAGGTAATACGTGAAAAACGCTCCAATCTAGTAAATGAGCAGCAAGTTCTTCAAGAAAAAATTAAAATGTTAGATGGTGCTATTTCAAAAATTGATACTGTAAAAAATGTTCCTTTAATTACAACCCTAACAGCAAAAGAAGAAATCTTTAATCACGTCTTGGAAATACAAGGGAATGTAACAACTAAAAACCTATTAGTAATTACCCCCGAATACAATGGTATTCTTACCAACGTGTATGTAAAAGAAGGACAGAGAGTAACAAAGGGGCAAACTTTAGCTAAGATAGATGATGGCGGATTAAGCCAACAATTAGCACAATTAAAAATACAAACAGGCTTAGCAAAAACTACTTATGAACGTCAAAAACGTTTATGGGAACAAAGTATTGGTAGTGAAATTCAATTTTTACAAGCCAAGTCTAATTACGAATCACAAAATGAAGCTGTTAATCAACTAAAACAACAAATAGCAAAGACTGTTGTAAAAGCTCCTTTTACCGGAACCATTGATGATGTAATTACAGAACAAGGAAGTGTCGTTGTATCAGGACAAACACAACTTATGCGTATTGTAAACTTAAAGGACATGTATATTGAAACCAATGTTCCAGAACGCTACATAGCAGATGTTACTAAAGGCAAGCAAGTAGAAGTAGAATTTCCTGTAATAGGAAAAACTATTGATACTGAAATTAGACAAGCGGGAGACTTTATAAACCCATCTAATAGAACTTTTAAGGTAGAAGTTGCTATTCCTAATGCAGATAAAACCATAAAGCCAAACTTAACCGCTAAACTTAAAATAAACGATTACACTAACGAAGAAGCGATTTTAATTCCACAAAGTATTATTTCAGAGAATGCAGAAGGTGAGCAATATATATATGTTGTTAATGAAAAAAATGCAAAAGATGAGGGTATAGCCAAGAGAGTGATCATTGAAACTGGAAAAACACAAGGCGATGTTATTGAAGTTCTTGACGGTATTGAAAGTGGCGCAGAAATAGTTCAAGAAGGTGCACGTAGCGTTAAAGACGGGCAAACTGTAAAAGTGATAAAATACTAAACCCCAAAACATGACAAAAAAGAAAAAACAAGTCGATAAAGAATTTGGTTTATCATCCTGGGCAATTGACAATAAAACTACGATGTATGTTTTAATTGCTGTTATTTTTTATTTAGGGGTTTCTGCATTCTTCAATATGCCAAGAGAAAGTTTCCCTGAAGTAAATGAAACTAAAATATATGTCAGTTCAGTATTTCCAGGAAACACAGCTGAAGATATAGAAAAGCTCATTACAGACCCTCTTGAAGACAAACTAAAGACCGTAAGTAACGTAATTGAAATAACCTCAACCTCACAAGAGGATTACGGGATGATCATTGTTGAATTTGATGAAAATATTACCGTTGAGCAGGCAAAGCAAAAAGTTAAAGATGAAATTGATAGCGAAACAGCAAGTGAAGACTGGCCAACTTTTAACGGCGCAAAAGTAGAACCTGATGTTTTTGAGTTAAGCTTATCTGAAGAAATGCCTATTCTTAATATTAATATTTCGGGTGATTATACCATTGAAAAATTAAAAGAATATGCTGAATATCTTCAAGATGAAATAGAAGATATACAAGAAATAAAAAAAGCAGATATTCGTGGTGCACAAGAAAAAGAAGTTGAAGTTGCTGTAGACATATATAAAATGATGGCTGCCGATGTAACTTTTAATGATATTATTAGTGCTATAAACAATGGTAACGTAACCATGTCTGCTGGAAATTTAAAAGCCAGTGGTCAACGTCGTACCATTCGCATATTAGGTGAAATTGACGACCCAAAACAATTAGAAAACTTTGTTGTTAAGTCTGAAAACAGCGACGCCATTTATCTAAAAGATGTAGCAACAGTTTCATTTCAAGAGGAAGATAAAACTACTTATGCACGAGAGTTTGGACATCCGGTAGTTATGCTAGATGTAAAAAAACGAGCCGGTAAAAACATGGTTGCTGCAGCAGAACAAATTCAAGTTATAGTAAAGGATGCTAAAGAAAATGTACTGCCACAAGACTTAACCGTAACGATTGCTAACGATCAATCTTCTGTAACTATAGGGCAAGTAGATGATTTAGTAAACAACATCATATTTGGTGTAATTCTAGTAGTTACTGTATTAATGTTCTTTTTAGGGTTTAAAAATGCCATTTTTGTTGGCTTCGCTATCCCTATGTCCATGTTTATGTCTCTCATGATATTAAGTTTATTAGGACAAAGCTTAAATACTATGGTCCTTTTTGGGTTAATTATGGGGCTTGGAATGCTGGTTGACAATGGTATTGTAGTAGTTGAGAATGTATACCGACTTATGGATGAAGAAGGTATGAGTAGAATGCAAGCAGCCAAAAAAGGTATTGGCGAAATTGCCTTCCCTATTATTATTTCTACAGCAACTACGGTAGCTGCCTTTATTCCTTTAGGACTATGGCCTGGTATTATGGGCGAGTTTATGATGATTTTACCTATTACCCTTTCGGTAGTTTTAGGTTCTTCATTATTTGTGGCTATTTTCTTTAACTCGGTATTGGTATCGCAGTTTATGAATACCGAAGATAAAGATATGCCTCTAAATAAAATTATAAGAACTACAGTTATTATGATTGTAATTGGCGTTCTTGTTCTTATCGTTGGAGGTGATTATCGTGGTTTAGGATCCCTTATGATATTTACAGCAATCATGCTTTGGGTGTATCGCTTCTTTTTAAGAAAATGGGCAAACAACTTCCAGACTAAAACTTTGGTTAAGTTAGAGCGTTGGTATGAGCGCCAATTACGTTGGGCACTTTCAGGAAGAAAGCCTTTAGTTTTAAGTATTGGTACATTCCTATTATTAATTGTTGCATTTATAGCATTTGGAGCTTCATTAGCAACACAACGAACAAAAGTTGAGTTTTTTCCAGACAATAAACCAAATCAAATTATTGTCTATATAGAATATCCACAAGGAACTGCCATTGAGAAAACAAATGCTATTACAAAAGAAATAGAAGAGCGTGTTTATAGTGTTATTAGTCAAGATCAATACACAGACGATGGATACAATTTTCTTGTAGAAAGTGCTGTATCTCAAGTTGGTGAAGGGGCAGGAAACCCCCAAACAGATGGCGGTTCTACAGCAGAAATGCCCCATAAAGCAAAAATTACTGCATCTATGCGTGAGTACAAATATCGTCGTGGTGAAGATAGTGAGCTACTGCGACAAAAAGTACAAGAAGCATTAGTAGGTATTTATCCTGGGGTCCTAATTTCAGTTGAAAAGGATGCCAATGGCCCACCTGCTGGATCACCTATTAATATTGAGATTGAAGGTGATGATTACAACCAGTTGATTGCCACTGCCGAAAATATGCGTGAATTTATAAACACTAAAAATATTGCAGGTATTGATGAGCTGAAGATTGATGTTAATAAAGATAAGCCTAGCATGCAAGTTGTAGTTGACAGAGAGAAAGCGGGCGAATTAGGTATTAGCGCCTCACAAGTTGGTCAACAACTCCGTAACTCCATTTTTGGAGCTAAAGCTGGTATTTATAAAGAAGACGGTGATGATTATGACATTTATGTTCGTTTTAACGAAGAAAACAGATATAATACAAGTGCCTTATTCAATCAAAACATCACCTTTAGAGATAATAGCGGGCAATTAAAAACTATTCCTATTTCTGCCGTTGCAAAACATGAAAATAATTCAGGATTTAGTGCTATTAAACACAAAGACACTAAGCGTGTTGTAACCGTATACTCTGCACTAGCACCAGGTTATACCGATGCTGGAGCTATAGTAGCTCAAATTCAAAATGAGATGAAGAGTTATGAAGGTTTACCTGAAAACATTAAAATTGATTACACAGGCCAGATTGAAGAACAAAACAAGCAAATGGCATTTTTAATGGGTGCTTTCTTTACTGGTCTTGGACTTATTTTCTTTATCTTAATTTTCCAGTTTAACTCAATATCAAAACCAGCAATAATCATGTTGGCTATTTTCTTAAGTTTAATTGGAGTATTTGGCGGTATTGTTATTACAGGAAGTGCTTTTGTTATTATGATGACGATGGTTGGGATTATCTCTCTAGCAGGAATTGTAGTAAATAATGGTGTTGTACTGTTAGATTATGCTCAACTTTTAATTGATAGAAAAAAACAGGAGCTAGATATAGATGAAGATCAATATTTAAAAACTGAAGATCTTTTTGAAAGTATTGTTAAGGCTGGAAAGGCTCGTTTACGACCTGTATTACTAACAGCAATCACAACCATTTTAGGTTTAATTCCATTAGCTATTGGACTAAACATCAACTTCTTTACGCTTTTTGCAGATTTTGACGCCAATATTTATATGGGTGGTGACAACGTAGTTTTCTGGGGCCCCTTGGCTTGGACCGTTATATATGGTCTATTAATAGCCACATTCTTAACATTAATAGTTGTTCCTATTTTATTTTTCTTATCTATGAAGCTAAAAATGTGGATTAGAAAGAAGTTTACATCTGTTGAAACAGATGAAGATGAAGAAATGAAAGAACAACCTTTACCTATAGATTAATTAATAAAGAAGAATAAAAAACCCTTTCCAAATGGAAAGGGTTTTTTGCTTATAAACTTATTTTATAATTACTGATTCTCTGTCAATGGAATTGGAAATTGAGAAAATACATCATCTTCTGGTCTATCTGTTGGAAGTTCATCTAATCTACCAAATCTTCTCATGTCAATCCAGCGATGTCCTTCAGCAAATAATGAATATCTTCTCTGGGTTAACATTTCATCTGTTAACGAAGCTGAATCTGTAGGCCCTGTATATGGATCCAATCCTGCACTTGATCTAATAATATTAAGTGCATTTACAGTTTCAGTTGAGTTAATATTTATATTGGCTTCAGCATATAATAGAACTAATTCCTCATTTCTAATAATTGGAATATCAGATATATTAGTCTCATATCTAAAAAGTGCAAAATTTCCTTCTAAATCATCTTGACTTATAGGTTCATCCAGTTCTACTACTTTTTCTAATCTATCATCATTGGCTTCTGCATCTGCAATAAAAGTAGGTTGAACTATTCGTGCATTTGCTGACGATAAACCGTCAATTGCTTGAAACAATGGATTTATAATATCGGTTTGATTTAAAGAAAAGTTATAAAAAATTCCCGTGTTTAAAGCGGAGCCGTCTAAAGAGAAAAAAGAATCGTCTAAGAAAGACAATACAGCAGGATAATCACCCTGATACGCAGCTACTCTCGCTGAAATAGCTTTATTTACTTGTAAAAAACTACTTGGCGCATCAAACCCATCAAATCCTGAGGATAAAATATATGGAAATTCTGCTCCACCATATGCCAAATCATTGGCGCCTTCTTCTAATAATGCTCTAATTCCGGTTAACGCAGCAGACTTAGACACAAACGGCCCAAGATTATTTTCATCGTCCACATCAAGTCGGATTCCATTATCATCGGTAAGGTTTAAATTCAGTAACAGTTCATAAGCAATAAAGGTTTTTAAAAATCCTTTAGTTCCCGATAATTCAGCACTTGTAAATTGTGCCGAAAGATCTTGCCCTTCAATAAATCCAATAATTAAATTAGCATTTTTAACCGTTCTATACCGTGCACCCCAAGGGCCTGTTATATAAAAGGTGTTGTTGTCTAGCATTAGGTCTTCACGTCCTAGCAAATCCCCAGTAAAGCGCGGTTCAGAATTTGAAAAGCGATAGTATTCACGCCCTATAACTCCACAATCGTCATAATAGGTTCCTAAGCGAACTCTAGAACTATAAAGAATACCTCCAACGAGATCTTGCAAATCTCCGCGCGTAAGATTTTCTTCAAAAACATCTACTTCCGCATTGTTTAGATCATTAAATTCTTCTACTTCGCACGAACCGAGGGTTGCGACTATCGAAGTGAAAAATAATATTTTAAATATATATTTTTTCATCATTTTTATTTTTAAAAGTTAACTGATACATTAAATAAGAATCTTTTTGACGAAGGGAAAGGTAATACATCCACTCCTGTAAAAATGGAGCCCCCGCCAAAGTTTGATACTTCAGGATCATAACTATTGTAATCGAAAAAGTTAAGTATATTGGTACCGGATACACCAAACTTTATACTATCTATACTTCCGTTTAGAATTCCTGCTAAAACTTCGCTTTGCAGGGTATAATACAACCCTACTTCGCGTAAGCGCACATAACTAGCATCCTCAACATGTACTTCTGGTGGTGCTCCCGGTCTGTATTCACCATTAGGTAATTCTCCAGATGGATCTACTCCAAAATCGTCATAATCATGGCTCGTTTCATTTAAATCGGTCAATAATGTAGTTAAGTTTACATTATCTCCTCCATTTTTCCATTGCCATAGCATAGTAAATTGAAGGTTTTTATATTTTAAATCACTGTTAAAACCCATTTGAAAATCAGGCTCTGCATCACCAATTACTCGTAATCCTTCAGGATAAGCCCCTACTATTTGTGTTGCACTTTGTCCTTCTTCAATTCTAAAAGAACCTAAACTTGGACCAAACGCTCCAGTATTAAACGCGGGAACATCTAACTGAGTAACTTCAGATTGGTTTTTAAAGAAGTTGACACCTAAGTTCCATTGTATATCATCTGTTAATATAGGAGCTGTGTTCAAACCTATTTCAATACCTTTATTCTCTAAGCTACCTGCATTAACAAATTGACTGGTAAAACCGGTAGAAGGTTCTAGGTTAGCTTGTAAAATAAGGTCGTCAATAGTTTTAATGTAATAGGTGGCAGATAGATTAACCCGGCCGTTAAAAAAGCCAATATCGGTACCAAACTCCAATTCTTTTTGACGTTCCGATTTTAAATTAGCATCTCCTCTTATCCCAATAAGGCTAATTCCCAATATACCATCTGTAGAAAAGGCGTTATAGGATGTAAACAATGCGCCAAAGGGTGGGAAGTTACCTGCTTCTCCATACGCTGCGCGTAGTTTAAGTTGATTCCAAGCAGATCCTTCATTCCAAAAATCAAACTCGTTTAAATTAACAGCTAAAGATGCTTTCGGGTAATAAAATAGTTCGTTTGCATCACCATTATTAGACGACTTATCACCACGAACACCCACAGTTGCTATAAACATGTCTTTAAAGTTCACTTCTTCTTGTGCAAAGAAACCAGAATCTTCCTGCAACAATCTTGTTTGGTTTACACCTGTATTAGCAGCTTGATCTACATTGGTTTCTGAAGCAACCAAACCAGTAGCTGTTATAAGCTCCGTATTTTGATCAAAATACTCTCTTGTTAAACCAAATTGAGTTCTAAAATTAATATCACTATCTGTAAAGTAATTATGTACTAAAAAAGCAGAAAGGTTATAGTTTTTATTTTGAGTATCTCCCTGAGCTGAAACTCCATTTAACCCTCCGTTAGATAGTTTTTGAAATTGTAACTCCTTAGGAAATATAGCTCTACTTTGTTGACCATAAAAGTCAATACCACCTCTAAGGATTAATTCTAGGTTAGAATTATCAGCCCTATAAATATCTAAGTTTGCAGTACCCCCCATTATAAGACGGTTTACTGTCTCTCTATTTGTAACCAAATCACGAGTTTGCAGTGGGTTTGATGAGTTATTAGGGTGATCTGGGTAGATGCCATCCTCATTAGGGAACAATTGGTCCCAAGGTCTAGTAGCTGTTAAAGCAATACCGATTGTTGTTCCAGAGTTATCGTTATTAAAAAAACCACGGTCTGATGAAGAGTAGATGTAATTAGAGCTCAAGGTAAACTTCAAAAAGTCTTCTGGATTGTGGTCTAAGTTTAAACGTAATGAGGTTTTTTCATATCCAGTATTTAAAACAATACCTTTCTCATTATTATGAGTTACACCAGCAAAAAATTTAGTTTTTTCACTACCTCCACTCATATTAAAGTTGGTAATACTTATAATTCCCTTTTCACCAAAGATTTCATCTTCATAATCGTGCAGTTGACCAGCATCACGTGCAGCTCTATAAGCGGCAAGGTCTGCCTCGCCAAAACTTTCTAAAACACGTTCTTCTGTATAATCACGCACACCTAATAAGTTAATTGCTTCACTCCAACCAGTTGTTTGTGAAAACCTGAATTTTGTTTCACCAGCTTTACCTCTTTTAGTAGTAATAATTACTACCCCTGCGGCGGCTCGCGAACCATATATTGCAGCTGCTGAAGCACCTTTCAATATTTCAATATTAGCAATATCTTCTGGGTTTATATCCGCAATACGGTTGGTAGGGTTATCTTGATTAGAAGCACTACCACCTGCAGAAGCTGCAGAAACAGTATTTAGTCCTGCTGCGATGGAAGAGTTATCTACATAAACCCCATCAATAATATAAAGAGGCTGTGTATTACCTTGTATGGAAGTTGCCCCTCTTAACTTAACAGAAAGCCCTCCTCCCGGAGCACCTGAGTTTGCATTCACAACAGCACCAGGAAACTTACCATATAAAGCTCCATCTAATGTAGGTGGAGGCGTTGTTCCTGTAATTTGTTCCGCCGAAAGTGACGCTACGGCATTTGCAGAATTAGTTCGTTTAACAGATGTCGCTAAACCAGTTACAACTACTTCTTCTAATGCCTGAGCAGACTCTCCCAACGTTATATTTATAGGGTTTCTGTTAATAGCCTGAAATTCTTGGCTTTTAAAACCCAGTGAAGAAAATACTAAAACTACGGGCACTTCACTTACTTCAATGGTAAATTTACCATCCACATCGGTTGTTGTTCCATTACTTGTCCCTTTTTCAATTACATTGACAAAGGGGACGGTTTCTCCATTTTCATCATTCACTGTTCCCGTTAAGGTTGTCTGTGAAAAGGCAAAAAACGGTAATAGTAAAATTAAGAACAGGAGATACCTGTGACTAAAGTTGTTTTGTTGTTAATACCTCGAATTTACTAAACATTTCTTAACAAATTATCATTACTACTGTTATTTATACACATTATTATTAACCACCAATAATGATTTCAAATATTCTTAGATAAATCTTCCCAAGTTTCTTTATCTTATTAAATTTGCAATTCAATTTTCTGAATATGTATAGAACGCACAACAACGGCGAGTTAAGAGCTAAAAATATTAATACCGAAGTAACCCTATCAGGTTGGGTTCAAAAAATTCGGGATAAAGGTTTTATGGGCTGGGTAGATTTGAGAGATCGATATGGAATTACCCAACTAATATTTGACGAAGAGCGAACTCCTAAAGAAGTGATGGACAAAGCTTCTAAAGTAGGAAGAGAATTTGTTATCCAAGTTACTGGAACCGTAATTGAGAGGGAATCTAAAAATCCTAATATGCCTACTGGCGATGTGGAAATATTAGTTTCTGAAATTTCTGTTTTAAACACCTCATTAACACCACCATTTACTATTGAAGACAAAACGGATGGCGGGGAGGATTTACGTATGAAATATCGATATCTTGATATTCGTAGAAATCCCGTTCGCAATAAGCTAGTTTTTCGCCATAAAGTAACTATGGCTGTTAGAAATTACCTGTCAGAAAAAGATTTTGTGGAGGTTGAAACCCCTTATCTTATTAAATCTACTCCTGAAGGCGCTCGCGATTTCGTAGTGCCTAGCCGAATGAATGAAGGTCAGTTTTACGCCTTGCCACAATCACCACAAACCTTTAAGCAATTGCTTATGGTTGGCGGAATGGATAAATACTTTCAAATAGTAAAATGTTTCCGTGATGAAGATCTTCGTGCCGATCGCCAACCAGAGTTTACGCAAATTGACTGCGAAATGGCTTTCGTAGAACAAGAAGACATCTTAAATATTTTTGAAGGGCTAACACGCCACCTACTAAAACAAATAAACGATGTTGAAATAGGTGATTTCCCAAGAATGACATACGACGAAGCCATGCGACGCTACGGAAACGACAAACCTGATATCCGTTTTGGGATGGAGTTTGGCGAGTTAAACGCAGTAGCGCAACATAAAGATTTTAAGGTATTTAATTCAGCTGAATTAGTGGCCGGAATAGCTATTCCCGGCGGAAACAGTTTTTCTCGAAAAGAAATCGATAAATTAATAGATTGGGTAAAGCGACCACAAGTAGGAGCTTTAGGAATGGTTTACGTGCGTTGTAATGACGACGGAAGTTATAAATCTTCCGTTGATAAATTTTACGATCAAGATGATTTGGCAAAATGGGCCGAAGCAACAGGAGCCAAAGCAGGCGATTTAATCTGTGTCCTTTCTGGTGAAATTAATAAAACGCGTTCGCAATTAAGTGTCCTGCGTATGGAAATGGCAGAACGCTTAGGGCTAAGAAAAGCTGATGAGTTTGCCCCTTTATGGGTTATCGATTTTCCATTACTAGAATGGGATGAAGAAACAGAGCGTTACCACGCGATGCACCACCCCTTCACATCTCCAAAACCTGGCCAAATGGAATTACTAAAAACGAATCCAGGTGCTGTAAAAGCCAACGCATATGATTTGGTTTTAAACGGAAACGAAATTGGCGGAGGCTCTATTCGTATTCATGATAAAGAAGTACAATCAAAAATGTTTGATTATTTAGGCTTTACCCCTGAAGAAGCAAAAGCACAATTTGGCTTTTTAATGGATGCCTTCCAATATGGAGCACCTCCACACGGTGGTCTTGCTTTTGGTTTAGACAGATTAGTTGCTATTTTAGGCGGTCAAGAAACCATCCGTGATTTTATTGCTTTCCCTAAAAACAATGCAGGTCGTGATGTTATGATAGATGCTCCTGCAGCAATTGACAAAGAGCAGCTTAAAGAACTTAACTTAGCGATCACCCTTAAACCTTAAGATGAATTGGAAAAAAACCTTTAAGGTTTCAGCAATTATAATTGGGTCACTTGTTGTTATAGGTGGTGTTTTTGTCGGCTATATCTATTACAAATATTACGGGAAATTTTCAGTAGACGAAAAAAAATATTCACACCATATTGGTTATATAAATCCTGAAAAGGCTTTGCTAACGGAAAATTTTCAGCTTTGTGACGTTGGAATCGCAGGAATTCATTCTAGTTCGCAGCCTAAAATATATAAAGGAGGTAAATATACTTTCAGAAACTATATTCAAGAGCATTATACAAATGATTCTTATACCGATAGTGGTTTTTTAGTATTTCGGTTTCATATAAACTGTAACGGGGAAACAGGAAATGTAGTTGTTTCTGAATTGAACCAAGATATGCAACCTATTTCTATGAATGATGATATGGTTCAGCAGCTATTAAAACTCACTGTTAGAAAAGAAAACTGGCAAGTTGGTTATATAAAAAGCGAAGATGGAAACGCCTGCAACCATTATATGTACATACTTTATAAAATTGAAAATGGGGAACTACTTGAAATATTACCTTAGTTTATTTTGTTTGGTATTGTTGTTTTCATGTGCTGAAAGTGATGATTATTCAAAATTGTCTAAAATCGAACGGAAAAAACTTTCTGAAAAGGTATTTAAAGAAGGCAGCCATCTTTTTCAAGGTTCACCTAAAAGTATGACCCGAATTGCAAAAGCTATTGAAATAGACTCCAATAACTGTGATGCCGTACGCGAACTTTCTGTGGCGTATTTAAAAAGAGGGATGCCCAATAAATGGAAAACACAGATAGATAAAGCTGTTGAATGCGATCCTGTTATTTGGCAACCTTATAGAGGGTACAACTACCTATGGTTTTACCGTGATTACAAAAAAGCAATTGCAGATTTTAATGCCAGCGATACCCTAACCCCAAACTTTGTAGACGCCCCACAAGGTCACAGTGTAGATTATTGGCGTGGTATTGCCTACCTAGGATTGAAAGACCATGAAAACTCGATAGCTTATTTCAGTAAAAACATAGATGCTGAAACCGAAGAATACGGCGAAGATTGGGTAGAGCCAACTGCTTTTTTATTTAGAGGCATTGCTTATTATGAACGTAATGAATTTAAAAAAGCAATAGCAGATTTTGATAAAGTATTGTTATATAATAACAATCGCTCTGCCGATGCAAAATACTATAAAGCGCTTATTTTACAATCTGAAGGTGAAAATAAAGAAGCGGTAGCATTAACCAATAATGCTATGGAGGATTTTAAAGCAGGTAGTTATAATAATAGGCATTATGTTGAAACTCTACGACAATTGTACCTAAAAAACTTTACAGAATTATTACGCGAATTGGAAAACTAACCTTATAATAGTCATAATTTAAAATACTTTTTTGTACTCTATACTTATCGTTAAAAAACAATAACAAGTACATACCAACTCTTTATTTATATCTTTATACAATGCCAGAGTCTAAAACGTTTCTGTCCAAATTTTTAAAGTGGAGATATAAACATATTTCCCAAAAAAACTTTGTACTTATTTTAAGCGCTTTAGTAGGCTTATTAGCGGGTATTGTATCATTATCTTTAAAAAACATAACCTTTACAATTCAGTCTTTTTTTGAGCACGCTCTTATCATTACTGAAAACCATATCTATTTTGTTTTACCTTTTGTAGGGCTATTACTAGTCTATCTACTGAAAAAATACGTTTTGGTGAAAGAGTTAAAACCCTCTGTTCCTTCATTTATAAAACGGTCTATCCCTTCGCTTCTCTATTCTTTATTAAGGCAAAAAGGATTATTATCCTATAGATTAATTTATCACCCCTTAATTATGGCACCACTAACAGTTGGTTTTGGTGGATCTGTGGGACTATTAGGACCTGCAATTACATCTGGTTCTGCTATAAGTTCAAATTTGGGCAGGATATTGCACGTCGATAAAAAAACACGAACCCTTTTAATCGCCTGTGCTACATCTGGAGTAATGGCGTCGATGTTTAAATCTCCCATTGCAGCCATTGTATTTGCAGTAGAAGTTTTTAGTTTAGACTTAACATTTGCCTCTTTGTTACCGCTGCTTATTGCTTCTATTTCGTCAGTCTTAACCTCTTTTTTCTTTTTAGGAGACGAATTGCTTTTCAATATACAAACCTCAAATAAGTTTTTAATAAATGACACACTCTTTTATATTCTGTTAGGTGTTGGTACCGGGATAGCATCAATTTATTTCACAAAAATATATTTTGCCATATATGGTTTCTTCGATCATATTAAATCAAGGTTTTTAAAGCTTTTGGTCGGAGGTCTTGCTATTGGCATTATGCTTTATTACATCCCGCCATTATACGGGGAAGGTTTAAGTTTTATTTCAGATTTATTAGAAGGGAATCATTTGCACGCTTTAGGAAGCACACCATTCGGTGATGCTACAGATAATATCTGGATAGTGATTGCTTTATTATTTGGAATCACTTTTTTCAAGGCAATCGCCATGACCACTACTTTTGCCGCTGGTGGAGTTGGTGGAGTTATTATTCCTACTATGGTTATGGGGAGTGCTTTGGGTAATGTAATAGCAAAAATAATAAACAACTTAGGGTTGGGTTTTTATGTTTCTGAAGCTAACTTTACATTAATTGGAATGGCAGGTTTAATTGCTGGAGTGATTAACGCGCCCTTAACTGCTATTTTCTTAATAGCTGAAATTACTGGAGGTTATGAGCTTTTTGTTCCTTTAATGATTACAGTTGCTATCTCATATATGATTACCAAAAAAGGAATGGAACATACTATATACACTCATGAGCTCGCAAAAAGAGATGCCTTATTAACATATAACCGAGATAAAAACGCATTACTTTTAATGGAACTTGATAAAGTTATAGAACAGAATTTTATAAGTATTACTCCAGAAATGAAGTTAGGCGAAATTTTAGACTATGCAGTTGCAAAATCAAACAGGAATATCTATCCTGTAGTAGATAAAGACAATACCTTTTTAGGCATTATTTTACTGAACGACCTCCGTAAAATCATGTTCGATCAAAAATTATATGATAAGGTGACAGCAAAAGATTTAATGGAAAGTGCTCCTTCTTTAATTTTTTATAAGGAAGACACTATGCAAGAAATAATGAAAAAGTTTGAAGCCAGTGGCGCTTGGAATCTACCTGTAATTAATAAGGGAAAATATTACGGTTTTATTTCAAAATCTAAATTACTTACTGCTTATCGTAGAAAATTAATTGATTTTTCAGGAAACTAATAAAACATTTATGAGATCTGTTTTAATTATAGTATTTATAGCAATTGTTGGTTGTGGTAGTTATGGGTTTTACATCCGTCCAGAAGATTACAGTACGGGTGAGCTCTGTGTAGGCCTTTCCATAGTTGGTTTATTTTTTGTTTGGATGCCGCTTTTTATTTACCATAGATGGCGAAAAAGAAATTTTAAAGACTATATGCTTACCAAAGAAAACCTTGATAAAATGAGAGAAAAAGGAAAAGAAGAAAAGATGTAAATAGACTACTTTTTTCACTTTTTTTACATTTTTTTAACGTTTCAGCCTAAATTAATAGTACCTTTGGGTTATTATTAATTTATTTTTTTATTACAATGGAAGGAACAGTAAAGTTTTTTAACGAATCTAAAGGTTACGGATTTATCACAAATGATGAAACCGGAAAAGACATTTTTGTACACGTTACCGGTCTTAATGGCGAAGCTCTTAACGAAGGTGACAAAGTAGAATATGTTGAAGAAGAAGGAAGAAAAGGAATGACTGCAGCTCAAGTACGCGTTATTCACTAAGTGATATACTTTTACAGATTTTATCAAACCCTCCACAAAATGGAGGGTTTTTTAGTGCCTTTAATTCATATTTCGCTTTTCAATAAAAAACTTTTTAAGCAATTGTGAAGCCTCTTCTTCTAGAACCCCGCCACTCATCTTGGTTTTAGGATGCAGTTTTGTGTTCATTGTAATACAGCCTCGCTGTTCATCTCTTGCTCCGTATACTATTTTATCAATTTGGCTCCAATACAACCCTCCCGCACACATTTGGCAAGGCTCAATGGTAACATACAATGTACATCCTTTCAAGTATTTACCTCCTAAATAATTTGCTGCAGCAGTTATAGCCTGCATTTCGGCGTGGGCAGTAACATCGTTTAGCGTCTCAGTAAGATTATGGGCCCGAGCAATTATCTGGTTATTTACAACAATTACAGCTCCAATAGGTATTTCATCTTTTTCAAAAGCTGCTTCAGCTTCCATAAGAGCGCGTTTCATAAAATAAGTGTCGTCGTAGGGTTCTAATAAATCCATGAGTATCTTTTATAGAATATTCAAAAGTACAATATCAAAATGTATCTTTGTTATGTGTCAAAAAAGATATTAGATAGTATTCAATTTCCCAAAGACCTTCGGAAGGTTTCAAAGGAAAAATTACCGCAAGTTGCAAAAGAACTGCGTGATTTCATTATTAATATCGTAGCAACCAAAGAAGGCCATTTAGGAGCCAGCCTCGGTGTTGTAGAACTCACTATTGCCTTGCATTACATTTTTAAAACACCAGATGATATTTTAGTATGGGATGTGGGGCATCAAGCATATGGACATAAAATTTTGACTGGAAGAAAAGATAGTTTCCACACAAATAGAAAACTGAACGGAATTTCTGGGTTTCCTAAAATAGGTGAAAGCAACTATGATGCTTTCGGTGTTGGACATAGCAGTACGGCAATTTCGGCAACCTTAGGTATGGCCATTGCTTCACAAATTAAAGGAGAAATACAAAAACAACATATTGCAATAGTAGGTGATGCTTCCATAGCTAGTGGAATGGCTTTTGAAGCCTTAAACCACGCAGGAATCGCCAATACTAATATTTTGGTCATTCTTAATGACAATGCTATTGGCATAGACCCAAGTGTTGGGGCACTTAAAGACTACCTAACAAAGGTCACCTTAGATGGAGCGCCAGAGACAGATAACATTTTCGAAGCCTTGAACTTTAATTATTCTGGTCCTGTTGATGGTCATAATTTAGAAGAATTGACTTTAGAATTGGAGCGTTTGAAAAACGTTTCCGGTCCTAAATTAATGCACGTCATCACCAAAAAAGGGAAAGGATTACGTCAAGCGGAAGAGAACCAGGTGGAATATCATGCCCCAGGAAAGTTTGATGCGCTTACCGGTGATTTATTGCCAAGGGATAGCAACGGACTTCCTCCTAAATTTCAAGATGTTTTTGGTGAAACAATCGTAGAACTGGCTAAAGAAAACGAAAATATAGTAGGCATTACACCAGCTATGCCAACAGGAAGTTCGCTAAAATACTTTATGGAAACCTTCCCCGAACGCGCTTTCGATGTTGGTATTGCTGAACAACACGCTGTTACGCTTTCTGCTGGTCTTACTACACAAGGTCTGACCGTTTTCTGTAATATTTATTCTACATTTTTACAACGTGCTTACGACCAAGTGATTCACGATGTTTGTTTACAAAACCTACCCGTGATATTCTGTTTAGATAGAGCTGGTATTGTTGGTGAGGACGGTGCCACACACCACGGTATTTTCGATCTTGCTTTTTTACGATGCATTCCTAACCTCATCATTTTTGCTCCTAGAAACGAAATTGAACTCCGGAACATCCTTTATACAGCTCAATTAGGGCTTAAAAACCCAATTGCCATTCGGTATCCACGTGGGAGAGGCTCCATAAAAGATTGGAAAAAACCGTTTTCTGAAATTGAAACAGGAAAAGGAGTTTGCCTACAAAAAGGTTCTGAAGTAGCTATCTTGACCATTGGTACAATATCTGAAACAGTTTTGAATGCTCTTAAAAGTATTTCAGAAAAAGAAAAAGTGGCCGTGTATGATATGCGCTTTATAAAACCATTGGACACTGAATTATTGAATGCTATTTTCAAAAAATACCAAACCATCATCACCGTAGAAGATGGCGTAATTAAAGGCGGATTTGGAAGTGGTGTTTTGGAATACGCTTCAGAAAAAAACTATAAAGGAACCGTCAAAATACTTGGGATTTCAGATTACTTCCCCCAACACGGAACGGTTGATGAATTGAAAGATGAAGCAGGGGTTTCTATAGGAAAAATCAAACAAATTATTTTAAAATGTATACAGTAAATTATGGAATTATTCAATTTCTGTAAGTCTTGTAGGAAAAAAGATCATATTCTTACAAAACAATGAACTATCTATGGAGTATCCGTGGAGTATCTATGGGGCATACTAGGCAACTCTTTCACTTTATTATCCGTTAACACGACTAGATGTTTAATTTTAATATTATATCTGAAAATTAGTAATCTAAAATGGAATTGATAAATTAAAAGTTTTAAGTTCTATTTAAAATCCCCACGTACTCTATCAAAAAGCTGCAACGATTTACCATCTGTTAGCCTTGACACATAATGGCAAGCGGCTAAAATAGTTTTATAAAGCGATTCTTTTTCAGATATAGTGTTGTTGAAATTTTTCAAAATCAAGCGATCGTAATGTCTTTCTTCACCGCTAACTACACGCTCAACGGAGGTTGTAAAGGTGTCTATTAAAGTTTCCAGCACTTTGTAGCCAGCTATTTCTTTCTCCACCACTTCTTTGCTTTGGTATACTTTTTCGATACTAATTTTAATAATATCATTTATCTGTGCTTGGTATCGACTTTTATCCAACAATGCCTGGGAGAATTCGCCTTGTAAAATATCTTCTTCGTGCTTTAAAAAAACCTCAACTGCTTCGGTTATCAATGTATTGATTGCCAAAGAACGTAAATATGCCAACCGATCAGAGCTTTGTTTTAGGTTATGGTATTTTTCAGTGTTAATCGTGTTTTTTACTAAGTTGATTAGATATTCTAACGCAAACTCCTCTTCTATTAAACCAAGGTTAATACCGTCTTCAAAATCGATAATGGTATAACAAATGTCATCGGCCGCTTCAACCAAATACGCTAAGGGGTGACGGTAATAGCTCATATTATTATCTTCACCACGTTTCAGCAACCCTAATTCTTCAGCAACTTCTTTAAAAGAGTCTTTTTCAGATTGAAACACGCCATACTTTTTATCTGCTATGTGGTTAGTAGGTTTCTTCGGCAGGGATTCTTTAGGATATTTTGTAAAAGCACCTAAGGTTGCGTACGATAAGCGTAACCCTCCATCAACGCCATTTTTAGTTTCCGTTAATATTTTGAATCCATTAGCATTTCCTTCAAAGTCTACCAAATCTTGGTATTCTTTTGGGGTTAACTTTTCTTTGAAACGCCTTCCTCTTCCATTTAAAAAATAATCGCCAATCGCTTTTTCACCACTATGACCAAAAGGCGGGTTACCAATATCGTGTGCTAACGCTGCTGCTGCTACAATAGCACCAAAATCGTTAAACTGATATCCATGTGTTTTTTTAAGCTGTGGGTGTTTTTCAAGAATAGCCTTCCCTACTTGCCTCCCTAATGACCGACCGACCACAGAAACTTCCAAGCTATGTGTTAAACGCGTGTGTACAAATGATGTTTGAGAAAGCGGAATAACTTGGGTTTTATCCTGTAAGCTTCTAAAGGCAGAAGAAAAGATAACACGATCATAATCTACTTCAAAACCTAAACGAGTTTCGTCTTGTTCCATCCGTAGTCGCTTATTGGTATCGCCTTGGCGTTTAAGTGAGAGTAGTTTTTCCCATTGCATCATAACACAGAGTTTTACTTGCAAGATACTATTTTGACCACACCGTGCAAAGTGAAAAGGCAATGTTAAGCAATTAACATTAAGATAACTTTCTTATGACAAATTAGTAATGACTAGTTAACACCAGCTTTACAGTATGTGAGTTTCTTTGTGGCACTAAATAAAACTAAAAAATAGATTAAAAAATGAAAAAATTCTTTCTTTCTTGTATAACGATTACAGCAACAATATTATTTGTTGGCTGTAGCAGTGATGATAATGATCCAATCGCAGTGGATGATGATCCAACTCCTGTAAACTCTGTACTTACAGGCCAAATTACTGAAGATTTCACATTAACTAACGATGTAATATGGACTTTAGACGGTCGTGTTACTGTAACTAATGGAGCAACTTTAACAATTGATCCAGGAACAATAATTAAAGCCGAAACTGGTCAAGATTCAAATGCTTCTGTTTTAATTATTGCAAGAAATGCAAACATTGAAGCTAATGGGTCAGCTAGCAACCCGATAATATTTACTTCAATAACTGATAATATTGAATTAGGACAAACTGCTGGTACTAACCTAAGCGAAAGTGATCGTGGCCTTTGGGGTGGTGTAATTGTTTTAGGAAATGCTAGAGCATCTCTATCTGGTGATGCTACAGAAAACCAAATTGAAGGGATTCCTGCTAGTGACAGAAATGGATTATATGGTGGTAATGATGATTCTGATGATTCAGGAACGCTTAACTACATTTCTATCCGTCACGGTGGAGCTTTAATTGGTGAAGGAAATGAAATTAACGGTCTTACTTTAGGTGGTGTAGGTACAGGAACAACAGTTTCAAACATTGAAGTGGTAGGGAATGTAGATGACGGTATCGAATGGTTTGGAGGTTCAGTAAACTCTTCTAACCTATTGGTATGGGCACAAGGTGATGATGGTCTTGATATTGACGAAGCTTACTCAGGTACTATATCTAATGCTGCAGTAGTTCTGGGCGATATTTCTGACCACGGTCTTGAAATTGACGGTCCTGCAGGTTCACTAGAAGGTAGCTTTACTATTGACGGTCTTACTTTAGTTGGAAATACTACAACCGAAAATGGTGAGTACGCAGATTTTAGAGATAATGCAATGGGAACTGTACGTAACGTTTACGCAACAGGTTTTAAAACTTCTTCAGATGTAGAATTAGACAACAATGTAGTTTCTCAAAACTATTTAGATGGAAAAATAGTATTCCAAAATTGGATACTTAATGGAGCTGATAATACTGTATTCGTTGAAAAAGGAGGTTGTATTGAAAACTGTGATGATGAAAATGATGAAAATGACGTATTTGAAGACTTAATAATTTTAAACCCTTCTTTTAGCGAAAGAGCTGCTAACTGGACCTCACAAGGAACTAGTGGTGGTGCTAATATGTCTGTATTCTCTTGGACATTCGCAAGCTCTAAAGGAGCACTTTAATTCGATTGATTAAATTTTTGTTCTCATATAATTAGCCAACTTGCTCGCTTTAAACAAAGCGGGCAAGTTTTATAAATAATAGTTATGAAAAATACGTTACTAGTAGTATTACTTTTTTTAGCAGAATTAGCCTTTAGTCAAACAGGTTCTGTAAACGGTACCATAAATGATGGAGAGTACAACGATGTCCTTCCATTTGCAAATGTTGTAATTAAAGGAACCCAAACAGGAACAACATCAGATTTTGAAGGCAAATACACATTAGATTTAAAACCAGGTACCTATACATTGGTTTTTTCGTTTGTTGGATATCAAACTAAAGAAATAACAGATATTATTATTTCTGAAAACGAATCTACTGCTGTTAATGTAACGCTACAAGCAAGTGCTGGTCAACTAGACGAGGTAATAATTACTACAACTGCCCGAAAAAACACTGAAGCAGCTGTACTTAGCTTACAGAAAAATTCAGTTAATTTAATGGATGGTCTGTCTCTTGAAAGTATTAAAAAAACAGGAGCTAGTAGTGTAGCAAATGCTGTTAAAAATGTACCAGGTGTTTCTATTCAAGGTGGAAAATTTGTATATGTAAGAGGGCTTGGCGACCGGTACACAAAATCTATTTTAAACGGAGTAGATGTTCCAGGTCTTGACCCAGACAGAAATACATTGCAACTTGACATTTTCCCTACCCAAATACTAGAAAATATTTTAGTTGTTAAATCGGCTACAGCAGATCAACCTGCAGATTTTACTGGTGGTGTTGTTGATATTGTAACAAAAGACATCCCAAGCCGAGAAGAGTATAGTTTATCTATAGGAGCAAGTTATAATTCAGATTTCCACTTTCAGGATAATTATTTAGTATCTGATAAAAGTAACACCGACTTTTTAGGTTTTGATGATGGCTTGAGAGATAACCCACTGGCTCCTAATCAAGATGTGCCATTACCACAACAAAATGGTGAAGTTGCGCAAGTTATAACACAACGTTTTAACCCTACCTTGGCTGCACAACGTGAACAAAGTTTGATGGATTTTAAATTATCGGCCACAGCTGGTAATCAATATGAAATTGGTGATAACAAACTTGGGTTTTTAGCTTCATTATCTTATAAAAATGAAACTAAATACTATGATGAGTATGTTGATGGCCAGATATACAGAAAAGATGAAACCGATAAATCTAACTTTGAACTACTTGCTGATAGAACCCAAAATGGAGAAGTAGGTAACAACAATGTATTAATTAGCGGTTTAGCTGGATTGTCTTTTAAAACTGAAAAATCTAAATATAGATTTAACGTACTTCATATCCAAAATGGAGAATCTGAAGCATCAATCTTTAGACAAAGTAACTTTATTATAAGTAGCAATAACGTAAAGAAGGATAATTTAATTTACACTGAAAGAGCTATAACCAATGGTCTATTAAGTGGAAAACACTCGCTGGGAAGTGAAAATGATTGGACTATTGAATGGAAATTATCCCCTACTATAGCCCGAATTGACGATAAAGATTTTAGAGTAACGCCTTTTAGAGTTTCTACTAACTCTCAAACAGGTGAAGAAATTTTCACAATCGAACCTAGTGAGTCTGGCTTACCTTCAAGGTTTTATAGAAATTTAGAAGAAATAAATTTAGCTGGAAAATTAGATATTGAAAAAAAGCACACCCTATTTGGTTACGATGCTAAAGTAAAATTTGGTGGTGCTTACACATATAAGCAACGTGATTTTGAAGTAGTTAAATTTGCAATTCCATTCTTAAACTTTCCATCGGCTTCTTTAGGCGGAAACCCTAATTTAATTCTAGATGATGAGAATGTGTATGATCCAACTACCAATAGTGGTTTTTATATTAGAGATGACTCAAACGATTCAGATTCATATGATTCTGAAGTATCTGTTGCTGCAGGTTATCTTTCAGAAGAGTTTAAAGTTACTAGTTGGTTTAATGCTATTTTAGGAGTTCGTTTTGAAAAATTCGATTTAATCTACACTGGAGAAAACCAAAATGGAACAGAGTTAGTTGATGCTACTATTTTAGATAAGTCAGACTTTTTCCCTTCAGCAAATTTAATCTTTGACCTTGATGAAGATGGCAATGAAAAAATACGAGCTTCATACGCACGTACTACCGCAAGACCTTCATTTAAAGAAGCTTCATTAGCTGAAATTTTCGATCCTATTAGTAGTACCACTTTTATTGGTAACATTGACCTACAGCCTAGTTATATCAATAATTTTGACCTACGATTTGAAAAATATGGTGAAAACAGTGATTTCTTCGCATTAAGTGGTTTCTATAAATCATTTAATGATCCCATTGAACTTTCATTTATTAGAAGAGCATATGGACAGTACACTCCTTTAAACCTTGGAGACGCTAATGTTTTTGGAGGAGAAATTGAGGTTCGAAAAAACCTTGGCTTTATTGATGGGCTTCAAGACCTTTCATTCAACGCCAATTTTTCATTAATAGAATCACAACAAGATTACAGTGATGATGAAAGAGAAGGAAGACTTGATAACCTTAGAGAAGGTGAAACACTAGACGATACACGTCAACTTCAAGGTCAATCTCCTTACTTAATTAATATTGGACTTAATTACAACAATGACGACAGTGGCTGGCAAGGTGGTTTGTTTTACAATACACAAGGTAAAACACTACAAATTGTAGGTGCAGGTGATGTAGCCGATGTATTTACGCTACCATTCCATAATGTTAAGTTGAATCTTTCTAAAACATTCGGTGAAAACAAAAATTCTACAATTAGTTTACAATTTGAAAATTTATTGGATGACGACGTAGAAAGTGTTTACCAATCTTTTGGTGGAGAAGATCAAATTTATTCTAAGTGGAACCCAGGACAAGAAATTAGCCTTTCTTATAGTATTCGGTTTTAGAATAATAAATAAGCTGCTAAAAAAGCCCGACAGGTTTAAACTGTCGGGCTTTTTTATTTTATTGTTTTAAACTCTAGTTGGAAACAATCTGCGTGTTATCCTTTTTAAAAGTGTTCACTTTTGCAATTTTAGAATTCATATAAGTAACTTCTCTAATAGTCTCCCCTTGAAAGAAAACCCAAGATCCTACTTTTTTTCCTTTGTCATATTCTGCAATAGCTGTTTTGTTTCCGTTAGTGTCATAACTTACCCATTTACCTTGTAATTTATTATCTAAGGTATAAAAACCTGTTTGTGCCACTACACCATTATCGTGATACAAGGTTGCCTCAACAACATTACCGTCCAATCCAGTAAGCACATACTTATCCTTATTATTTTTTTCTTGAGCTGTACCTATTGCTACTATCGCTACTAAAGCTAAAAGTGTGATTATATTTTTCATAATATTCTTTTTTTTAAATCTATATACCAAATATACAATATATTTTACATTAATTAAATGTTTACTTAACATTAAATTTACATTGAAACAACAATATGCTTATAATCAGTATTTTATACATTAAAACTTAACATTGGAATCAATACTGAAATAATAATTTGATAATATTAGCATGATGCGTAAGCCACATTAGAGTTATTATTTTGTTGCGTCTATAGACTAATTTACACCTATAATAAATCGTTTAAGTTTTTGTCGACTAGATTTTTTTAAGTGTATGAGCTGCCCTGATCAGGCAGCTTTTTTTTGTGATTAAATTTAAAAATAGTATTATATTAAATTAATATTCACGAAACGTTATCTTAACATTGAATTATGTTCTTTGCAGCGACAAAAACTTAATAAACGATTTAAATGAAGCTACGCTATATAGCATTGCTTGTGGCACTATTTGTCTTTATTTTAAAGGCAAATGCTCAAGACACCACTAACACTTCTTATGGAGATGGGCTACTTAACCTTGTGGCCAAAGACAGTTCATGGAGTGTTAAGTTTGCCCCTCGCATTCAATTTAGGGCACTTTCTACTTGGGATCACAATGGAGAACAGTATACAAAGCCAGATCAAAAATTTTTGATTAGAAGAGCTCGATTAAAGTTTGATGGTTTCGCTTATTCCCCCAAACTGAAATACAAAATTGAGCTAGGGCTTTCTAGTCGTGATATATCTGGTGGAAATCAATTTACTAGCGATGCTCCACGATACATCTTGGATGCCGTCCTTATGTGGAATTTCTATGAAAATTTTGAATTATGGGCCGGACAAACCAAGCTTCCTGGTAACTTAGAACGAATAGTCTCATCAGGGAACCTTCAGTTAATAAATCGATCCTTGTTAAACCGTGATTTTAACGTAGACCGCGATTTAGGTATCCAGTTGCACCACAAAATTAAATTTTCAGAAAAAATTATTCTACGTGAGAAATTTGCACTTTCACAAGGAGAGGGCAGAAACATTACCTCAGGCAACTTGGGTGGCCATCAATATACTGGAAGATTAGAGCTTTTCCCTTTTGGAGACTTTACTAATGGCACTGAATATGTACAAAGTGATTTAAAGCGTGAACAAACCCCAAAATTAATGATAGGCGCAGCCTATGATTATAATGATAACGCTGTAAAGACAAGAAGCAACCAAGGAAGCTATATGCAAACTAGTACCGGTTTTTACGAGACAGATATTTCAACTGTATTTGTAGATGCTATGTTTAAATACAAAGGCTTCTCTTTTATGGGCGAATTTTCCAATAGGGATGCTGACAATCCTATTGCGACAGAAGTCGATGGTTCAGTTGCTTTAGATGAGGACGGAAACCCGACTAACGATGTTGTTCTAGTAGGAAATGCTTTAAACCTTCAAGCTGGTTATCTTTTTAAAAATAATTATGAGCTTGCCGGACGCTTTACCTCTCTAAGTTTTGATGAGATAACTAAAACACAAAACCAAGAACAATACACAATAGGAATATCTAAATATATTGTAGGTCATAAACTAAAGGTTCAAAGTGACTTTAGTTATAACACTGTTGAAAATGAGAAAGGTCCTTTGGCTTTTCGTATTGGGTTTGACCTTCACTTTTAGCACTTTAATAGATAACAATTTGGTAACAATAAAAGGCAATTAAATTAAGAGATTTGCACCACTTTAATTAAAGAAAATGGAAAACATATACTTATTAATGATCGTAGCATTGGCAGTACTTGCCGTGGCCGATCTTGTTGTAGGAGTTAGTAACGACGCCGTTAATTTTCTTAACTCGGCCATCGGTTCTAAAGCCATATCATTTAAATCAATTATGATTATTGCAAGTATTGGTATATTTATCGGTGCTGTGTTCTCTAGTGGAATGATGGAAGTAGCTAGAAAAGGTATTTTTGAGCCCGGCCAATTCTACTTTGAAGAAATCATGATCATTTTTATGGCAGTTATGATAACTGACATACTCTTGCTCGATTTTTTCAATACGCTTGGTTTACCAACATCCACAACCGTTTCTATTGTTTTTGAATTATTAGGAGCCGCCGTGGTGATGTCGTTAATAAAAATTGGTGCTAATGAAACTGAAACTTGGGCAGACTTAGGTAAATACATAAACACTGCAAAAGCCACCGAAATTATTCTGGGTATTTTACTCTCGGTAATTATTGCCTTTTCAGTCGGTGCCGTAGTGCAATGGTTATCACGTTTAGTTTTCTCTTTCCACTATGAAAAGAGAATCAAAAATTTTGGTGCTTTGTTTGGTGGTGTTGCCCTAACTGCTATTGGATATTTCATCTTTATGAAAGGATTGAAAGGAACCCCTTACTACGGAGATTTTAAAGAGGTAGTAGAAGGGAACGAGCTTTACTTTGTTGGAGGAAGCTTTATTTTCTGGACACTCTTTTCTTTTCTCTTTATGAAACTGTTCAAGAAAAGCATACTTATTATCGTAATTGCAATAGGTACCTTTGGTTTAGCACTCGCTTTCTCAGGAAATGACTTAGTAAACTTTATTGGTGTACCTATGGCAGCATTTCATTCATATGAAGCTTGGTCTGCCTCAGGCGAATCTGCCTCTACTTTCTCTATGACTGTGCTTTCAGAAAAAGTTCCTGCAGAGCCATTCCTTCTCTTTATTGCTGGAGGTGTAATGGTACTCACCCTTTGGTTTTCTAAAAAAGCACGAGGGGTTGCTGAAACCGAAATTGGTTTATCTAGACAAGGGGAAGGTCATGAAAAATTTCAACCTAATATGCTGTCTAGAATAGTAGTAAAAGGTACTTCAAGAATTTCGCAAGGATTAAATTATATATTACCAAGTGCTACCACAAAAACCATAAACGCACGGTTTGAAAAACCTGTGGTAGAATTACCAAAACACAGAACATACGAGTTGCCAGCTTTTGATATGATTCGTGCTTCTATTAACTTAGTCGTGGCAGGAGTACTTATCTCAATAGCTACTTCTATGAAACTACCTTTATCTACAACATACGTAACCTTTATGGTTGCTATGGGTACTTCTTTAGCCGATAGAGCTTGGGGACGAGAAAGTGCTGTTTATCGAGTTGCTGGAGTACTTAATGTAATTGGCGGATGGTTTTTTACAGCGTTTAGTGCCTTTGTGGCTGCCGGAACGTTAGCATACCTTATCTTTTTAGGAAAAGGAGTCGCTATAGCTATCCTACTAATGTTAGCTGTACTTCTTTTGGTTAGAAATTACCTTTCTTATAAAAAGAAAAGCAACGCCATAATGGATGAAACCGGACTTAAGAAAACCGAAAGCAATACCGTACAGGGTATCATTCAAGAAAGTGCAGATAATATTGCAAAAGTAGTACACCGAAGCAATAAGATTTATTCTGATATGTTACGAGGATTAGCAAAACAGGACACCTCTAAACTTAAAAAGAGTAAAAAAGGAGTTAAAAAACTGAATGATGAAATTGATGAACTACGCGATAATATTTTCTATTTCATTAAAGATCTAGATGAAAAAAGCGTTCGAGGAAGTAACTTTTACATTATTATTTTAGGGTATTTACAAGATGTAGCCCAATCGCTTGAGTTTATTTCTAAAGCGAGCTATAAGCACGTAAATAACAATCACAAAGCGTTACGATTTAATCAAATTAAGGACCTTCAAGAAATTGATCAATCCCTTCAAGACCTCTTTGTTGAAATTGAATCTATTTTTAAAGATCTTGAAATAGAGAAAATTGAAATGGTATTGGATAAAAAACAAGATCTGTTTACACATGTTTCAGATAAAATTGAAAAACAGATAGCTAGAACCAGAACCGAAGAGTCGAGTCCTAAAAACACGGCGTTATACTTCAGTTTACTGTTAGAGACAAAAGATTTGATTACCGCTTTAATGAACTTAATGGAAGAGTATTATATAAGCTACAAAAAAGCATAGTATTATATTCCTTCAGAAATAAAAAGAGCCTTCTACAAAATTTGTAAAAGGCTTTTTTTTGTTTATATAACATCTCGATTACCGGTCTATCCCAAGTTTGTTATGTGTTTTGGTAATCGCTTTTCTATTTTTTTGATCAATCCAATCTTGCCCTTTCAATTTTCGCATTAGCGTATCAAAATGACGCATAATAACGATGTTGTAAATGGCTTTTCCTAAGTTTTTGGGGTTTCTTGCAATAGCGCGTAAACTCATAGAGAACCCAGGTGTTATATATCGCATATAGTGCCAATAGCCCTCAGGCATATATAAAACATTACCGTGCTCTAAATGCGCTTTAAAACCTTTTGCTTTTTTTAGAGCAGGCCATTTATTATAATCTGGATCTGCAAAATTGATATCCTCACGAGTTATTAGTGAATGAGGAATTTTATATAAATAGTCGTTCTGTTTTTGATCAAATAAGATCACTTCTTTTTTTCCATGGAAATGAAAATGGAAAATATTAGCCAGATCAATATCGTAATGCATAAAGGTATAACTGTCTTCCCCACCAAAGAAAAGCATAGGAAGTCCTTTCATTAATTTAACACCAAAATCTGGATATGAATAGTCTTTCTGTAGTTCAGGTACTTCTTTTAAGACATTCCACAGAAAAATACGGTATTTGGTAGGTTCTTTTTTAAGCAAATCGATATACTCGCTCATTTTCATAGTAGCGTGCGGCTCGTTAAACCCATCTTCATGGCTAACTGGTCTATCGTCATAAAGCGGCACCTCTTTGTCTCCCGCAACGTTGGCCATGTAATCTAAGTCCCACTTTTTAAAGGCAGGCCAATCTTCAACAAAACGTTCGATAACTACTGGTTTTTGAGGCTTAAAATATTTTGAAATAAAGTCTTTTTTTGAAATTGTCTCGACTCTATCTATTTCTTGTAATTGCATAAATAATCTGAAAACGACAAAACTACAAAACTTAGCCGAAAGGTTTTCTTAAAGAAAAGTTTACTTTGTGAAGGCCTTCCCTTTTGTGAGATTAAATGTTTCTTTACACACACACCTATATGTATAGTTGGTATAAAAAGGCAGGGTGCCGAATAGAAAGTTAGTGAGTTTTTCTTCAGAAACCCTATGCAATGTATTAAATTGCCAATGAGGTGATATTTTAATATATATTAAAGATTGACATATTTTTAATACTTAAACAGAATCACATTTTATAACTTTATAGCTTTAAAAACACAAATAAACACCTTACTAATTTGAGAATAGCTAAAAACCCCGTCGAAACGTTTATAAACAGCTCAACATCGGGTAGTTATATCCTACTTTTATTTACGGTTATTGCTTTGGTTTGGGCAAACTCACCTTGGCACGAAAGCTACCATACTTTCTGGAGTGAAACTTTTGCCATTGGTTTTAGCAATACAGATTTTATTATTGAAAAACCGCTATACCTATGGGTTAATGATGGACTAATGACCATCTTCTTTTTCTACGTAGGCTTGGAAATAAAACGTGAAATTCTCGATGGCGAACTTACCACCATGCGAAAGGCTTCTATGCCTATTTTTGCGGCTTTGGGAGGTATTGTAGTACCCATTGCTATTTTCTTATTGCTACACGATCAAGACCGTGGTGCTTCGGGATGGGGTATCCCTATGGCAACAGACATTGCTTTTTCACTGGGAATACTCAATTTACTAGGTAAGCGTGTACCCTTAGGATTAAAAATATTCCTGACAACCTTCGCCATTATCGATGATATAGGAGCCATTTTAGTAATTGCAACTTTTTACAGCCATGAGATGCATCTTTCTTATTTATTTATTGCGCTTGGCATTTTGACTTTTTTAGCTTTTTTAGCTTACAAAAAGTTTCATTCAAAATACTTATTACTTATCTGTGGTATTGCAGTGTGGATACTTTTCTTAAAGTCTGGAATTCACCCAACAATTGCAGGGGTTTTATTGGCATTGGTAATTCCTTCGAGCAGGAATATGAATTTAGATAACTTTTTTGAAGAAATACGAGAATCCCTCACCCTTTTTAAGAAAACAAAAGTTAAAAGAATTGTCTTATCGGACGAACAACAAGATGCTGTTGATAAAATAAACCTGATAACCGACCGTGTACAAACCCCTATGCAACAATTGGAAAATGGTCTTAGCGGTTGGGTAGCCATTGTTATAATGCCCATATTTGCACTCGCTAATGCTGGAATCACCATCAACTTTGATTCATTAAGTGAAACACAGCTTATCTCGCAAATAGCCATTGCTATGGTTGCAGGGAAAGTAATTGGGATTTCTCTCTTTAGCTATTTAGCTTATAAGTTAAAAATTGCTGTATTACCTACAGGAATAAATTTTAAACAAATTATTGGAGTTAGCTTTTTAGGAGGGGTAGGCTTTACCATGTCACTCTTTATAGCCGAATTAGCATTCCGCTCAGACGATTTATTAACAACCTCTAAAATTGGTATATTATTAGGAACTGTAGTTGCAGGTATAACGGGTTATATAATTTTACATATTCAGCTTAAAAAGAAAGAGAAAGAAAAGGCTGCTGCCCCTCATTAATTGATGTTATAACTTAACCCAAATAGAATTTCTTGGGTCTGTGGCAGCATCTAAAAAGTCGATTTTAAGTTTTTCTGCAATACTTTTTCCTATATCAAAACAATCTTGAAAATTGTCGAGCGTAGTTATATTAAAGTGTTTATTTCTATTGTACCATAGATTGACTTCGTAAAACCCTTTTCCGTTTTTAAAAATTGAAATATATTCTAACTTTTTAAAATCTTTCCATTTACCAAACTTTAAAGGACCAATGCATTTTTCAGTTTTATACCTCTTTTTTTCAAAATCAAAATGGTAATCTCTAACTAAGGAAAACGTTACCCCTGTTGAAAATAGAAAGCTTGCCGCGTATAGCCAGCTTATATTCGGTTGTATCGTAGATTTGTAAGCGCAGACTAGCATAAGAGTATAGCAAAGCGCAGCTATAATTCTATGCCACAGTGGTCGGTTTCCTTCGGAAATATAAACGTCTTGTTTATTCACTAATCAATAATACACACTTTACTAAAAAACCCCAAATTTCATATATGAAATTTGGGGTTTAATTGTTTTGATATATGCTGTTTAATCGGCCAACACAATCGCTTTATTGTTATTCATTTCAATGGTTCCGCTGGTAATTTCAAGTACCCACTTCCCATCTTCTTTATTAAATCTATTTTCAAATCCTTCAGCTATAGTAGGACTTCCGGAAAACTTTACTTTCCCTTTCGCTAAAACAGAAACGATAGGAGCGTGATTGTTCAACATTTGAAATTCACCTTCTACTCCTGGTACTGTTACCGAATCTACTTCGCCACTTACCAATAATGCCTCTGGGGTTACTATTTCTAAATACATTGTTTTATGCTTTAGGCTTTAAGCTTATAGCTTTAAGCAATTTATGATTCAGCTAACATTTTTTCTCCAGCCTCGATTGCTTCTTCAATAGAACCTTTCAAGTTAAAGGCAGCTTCTGGAAGGTGATCTAATTCTCCATCCATAATCATGTTAAATCCTTTAATAGTTTCTTTGATATCTACCAATACTCCTGGAATACCTGTAAACTGTTCTGCTACGTGGAATGGCTGAGAAAGGAAACGTTGTACACGACGTGCACGGTTTACCGCTTGCTTATCTTCTTCAGATAATTCTTCCATACCAAGAATAGCAATAATATCTTGTAATTCTTTATAACGCTGTAATAGCTCTTTTACTCGCTGTGCACAATCGTAGTGTTCTGCTCCTAAAATATCTGCTGTAAGAATTCGAGAAGTAGAATCTAGAGGATCTACCGCTGGATAAATACCAAGCTCAGCAATTTTACGTGACAATACCGTTGTTGCATCTAAGTGAGCAAAGGTTGTTGCCGGTGCTGGATCTGTAAGGTCATCTGCAGGTACGTAAACCGCCTGCACAGATGTAATAGATCCTTTTTTAGTTGAAGTAATACGCTCTTGCATCGCACCCATTTCGGTTGCTAATGTTGGTTGGTAACCTACCGCAGAAGGCATACGACCTAGAAGTGCTGATACCTCAGAACCTGCTTGTGTAAAACGGAAAATGTTATCAACGAAGAAAAGTACATCTTTTCCTTGTCCATCTCCTGCTCCATCACGGAAGTATTCTGCAATCGTTAATCCTGAAAGCGCCACACGAGCACGTGCTCCTGGTGGTTCGTTCATTTGTCCAAATACGAAGGTTGCTTTACTTTCTTTCATCGCAGATTTATCAACTTTAGATAAATCCCATCCGCCATCTTCCATTGAATGTAAGAAGTCATCGCCGTACTTAATAATTCCAGATTCAAGCATTTCGCGAAGTAAATCGTTCCCTTCACGAGTACGTTCTCCTACCCCAGCAAATACAGAAAGACCACCGTGACCTTTTGCAATGTTGTTAATCAATTCTTGAATTAATACTGTTTTACCTACACCGGCACCACCAAATAATCCAATTTTACCACCTTTTGCATATGGCTCAATCAAGTCGATTACTTTAATACCTGTAAATAATACTTCGGTAGAAGTTGATAAGTCTTCAAATTTTGGCGCTTCACGGTGAATTGGAAGTCCGTCTTTTCCTGCTTTAGGAAGGTCTGGCATACCATCAATAGCATCTCCAATTACGTTAAATAGACGACCATATACATCATCACCAATTGGCATTTGTATAGGTGCCCCTGTTGCTACAGCTTCTACACCTCGGCTTAAACCATCAGTAGAATCCATAGAAATGGTACGTACTGTGTTCTCACCAATGTGAGATTGTACTTCAAGAACCAGTAGGCTTCCGTTGTTGTCAACTTCTACTGAGTCGTATATCTTTGGAAGTTTTGCTCCGTTAGCAAACTCTATATCTACTACTGGGCCAATGATCTGTGCAACTTTTCCTTTAACTTGTGACATTATTAACTGTTTATTTTTTAGTTATCTAAGGGTGCAATTATCACCCTGTTTTTGAACGGTGCAAAGATAGTTTTTTCTGTTTAAATTACGCAATGGAAATTAGTGAATTTTTAACTCTAAAATTTAAACAACCATTCTATCGTTAATCAAGCGGCTCGCAAAAGCTCCTCACATTACTCTTAAATAATTCCAAAACTTCTTTTGATAGCTTATTTTCTTTTGGAATTTCACGTCCATCAATCTCTACAATTGGCGTGAGCTCTCCCATCGTTCCAGTAGCAAAAACTCCCTCTGCATTGTACAGCTGTGAAAGTGTAAGATCTGCTTCTTCAATAGGAATATTATTTGTCTTACATAATTCTATAACTGTTCCGCGGGTAATACCCGGTAAACAAGCGTGAGCATACGGAGTGTAAATAATACCCTCTTTTATCATAAAAATATTGCTTCCGTTTAGTTCGGCTACAAAGCCACGTTCATCTAACATTAGTCCAGCATCTTTGCCGGCGACATTGGCTTGGATTTTTGCAAGGATGTTGTTAAGAAGGTTCGCATGATGAATTTTACTATCTAAAAACTGCGGCGCATTACGGCGTTGACTCGTACTTATTACTTTAATACCACTACTATTATCATACACCAAAGGTTTCCATTCGGCTAAGACGATTAAACAAGAGCCATTTTGATTAACACGCGGATCCATACCACTGGTAATTTTCTCTCCTCTTGTTAGCGTTAAACGGATATGCACCTCATCGTTCATGTCATTTGCATCGAGTGTTTTTTGAATCGCCTCTTTTAGTACTTTTTTTGACGGAATATCAACAAAAGCAAGTGTTTTTGCACTCTCATGCAAACGTGTAAGATGCTTATCTAAGCAAACAATCCCTTCTGGATATACTCTCAACCCTTCCCAAACGGCATCGCCACCTTGTACCGAACTATCAAAAACCGATACTTTAGCTTCGTCTCTGTGATACAGTCTGTCTTTTATAAATACTTTAATATCGCGGTTGCGTTCGTCAAATTGTTGTAGCATACTCAATCGTTTTTTAAAATGTGTTTTTTTAAGGTGTTGTAATAAGGCATGGCCTTTTCCAACACAGGCTCTAATTGTTTTGGAAGTTTTGAATGTAATCTTGATTGTTTCTGAAATCCTTCGGAATTATGAACGTTTGTATACCAATAAGGAGCCCAAACCCCATCTTCTGGAATACCTTCTTTTTTCCAACTAAGCATATATGAAGTAAATGGAACTTCTAATTTATTGCAAAGCTTTTTTAAATAGCGTTCAGGATCTATCATCAATTCGTCACTATCGATTACAATAGGAATGCGTCCGTTTTCCTTCAGAAATAAAAATAGTTCTGAAGCTTTTTTAAGTCCTATATCGTCCAATTTTGGGTTATCAATAACTTTTGAAAAAGAAACAAGCAATTTTTCAGGATGTCTTATTAAAATAACATTATCCCATTTTAGAATAAAATCAGGCCGCTTATTTATATAATGATGCGCCATTCCTTTTACAAAAACATGTTTCAACCCTGAAAGTGACTGAATACTATCTACGACAATTTCTTCTTTTAAATCCATCGTACGGAGGATTTCATGTGTTGCGGGATGGTCTATTTCTGTTTCAGTATTTTTTAAATAATACCCATAAAAAGGCTCATCTAACACATGGAAGTCATCCCGTTGTGCAAATGAATACATAAGTGCAGTAGAGAGATTTCTAGGACCTGAAATGAGGTTGACGATTTTCATATCTATAGCTCGTGAATTAGAGAAATAAATACTAAAAATACATCAAAAAAAATACTTTAACACACCTTGGGTGAAGGGAAACAAAAAAGCCTTCGCAGTTTGCAAAGGCTTTTTAAAAAATATATTTAATCTTATTACTCTACTGTAACAGATTTTGCCAAATTTCGAGGCTGATCCACATCCCTATTAAGCATAACGGCGATATGGTATGACAATAATTGCAATGGAATAGTGGTCACCAATGGCGATAGTGTTTCAGGGGTAACAGGAACTTCCATAACATAATCTGCCATTTCTTTTACAGTGGTATCACCTTCGCTCACCACGGCAATGATTTTTCCTGCTCTGGATTTAATTTCCTGAATATTACTAACCACTTTTTCGTAATGGTTGTTATTAATTGCAATCACCACAACTGGCATTTGCTCATCGATTAATGCGATGGGACCGTGCTTCATTTCGGCAGCGGGATACCCTTCAGCGTGGATGTATGAAATTTCTTTTAATTTCAATGCTCCTTCTAATGCAACTGGAAAGTTATAACCTCTCCCTAAATAAAGGAAGTTTTTAGCATCTTTAAATACTTTTGAAATTTCCTTAATTTTCTCATCACTTTTCAAAGCTTCTTCCACTTTGCCAGGAATCATATCCAGTTCGCGCAAATGCAACATATAGTCACTTTGCGATAGGGTTCCTTTAGATTTTGCCAATCTAAGAGCCATCATCGTCAATACTGTTATTTGTGTAGTGAACGCTTTGGTTGATGCTACTCCAATTTCAGGTCCAGCATGTGTATAGGTACCAGTATGGGTTTCCCTAGAAATAGTGGACCCAACTACATTACACACTCCATATACAAATGCACCCTTTTCTTTAGCAAGTTTAATGGCTGCTAATGTATCTGCTGTTTCGCCACTTTGCGAAATAGCAATTACCACATCTTTTTCAGTGATTATTGGGTTTCGGTATCTAAATTCTGAAGCGTATTCCACCTCAACAGGAATTCTCACTAAGTCTTCAAAAACATATTCGGCTACCAAACCAGCATGCCAAGAAGTACCACAGGCTACTATTATTATTCGATCTGCATTTGTAAATCGTTTAATATGATCTTCCAACCCTCCTAAGCGAACAATCCCCTTATCGGCTAACAAGCGGCCTCTATACGTATCTTTAATTACTGAGGGCTGCTCGTAGATTTCTTTCAGCATAAAATGTTCATAGCCTCCTTTTTCAATCTGCTCCAAGTTAAGTTGAAGCTCTTGAATATAAGGAGTAACCAGTTTATCGTCTTTAATTTCTCGTACTTTAACGTCACGACCTCTTCGGATAACAGCCATTTGCTGATCTTCAAGATAAATCGCACTTTTTGTAAATTCAATAAAAGGAGAAGCGTCGCTAGCTACAAAAAATTCATCATCACCAATACCTATAGCAAGTGGACTTCCTAACTTAGCAACAACTATTTCATCTGGCTTATTCTTATCAAACAACGCTATAGCATAAGCACCCACTACTTGATTTAAGGCAATTTGAACTGCCTTCCCTAACTTAACGTTTTCTTGTTTTTTTACTTCTTCAATTAAGTTTACTAACACCTCGGTATCAGTATCTGAAGTAAAAGTATAACCACGATTGATTAATTCTTTTTTTATAGAAGCATAGTTTTCTATAATTCCGTTATGAATAATCACCAAATCACCACTATTCGAATAATGAGGATGCGAATTTACATCGTTTGGTACTCCGTGTGTTGCCCATCTAGTATGCCCAATTCCTAAACTTCCTTTTAAAGAAATGTTTTTTTCGGCTTTTGCTTCAAGACCAGCTACTTTTCCTTTTGTTTTACACAACTGAATGTCTTCTCCATCAAACAATGCTATTCCTGCACTGTCATAACCCCTATATTCTAAACGTTTTAATCCGTTTAATACAATCGGGTAAGCTTCTTTTTTACCTATATATCCTACAATTCCACACATAGCTATCTATTCAGGTTTAGTATAATAAAGTTGTAATTTTAGTTTTCTGTCTTCATCAGAAGAATTACTTCCATGTAAAACAGTTCCTTTTGGTGTTAACACACTAGTCCCTGGAACTTCTTCTAGCCCTGGCTCTTGTGTGTTTTGAAGGCTTTTAAAATTAGGACTCACAACATTATCGGTGACCATAAGCCCCAATGGAACATTTATAGAGTCGTTATTTATAAGGTCACTTATATGAGTAGTCAATCTAATTTTATAATAATCACCTCTATCACTGGCATCCCTTACAAGGGGTCCCAAGTGGCTTGTCTTGTGAGTTAATGGCAGCTGTGTACTTAAACCATCTATAACGTAATCGATAAGTACCGTTCCATTTTTTGCATCGAAAATAATCACTCGTTCTGGTTCATTATCTAAACCTGCTGTTTTATCTTTATCTACATAAAATACCAAGTTGGCCTCGTTTATAATTGGTTTTTGTTCTCTAAGCATATCAAGTTCATCAGGAATTCCATTTGACCCTTCTTCTAGATTAGCGTTTAAGTTATCTTCTGTTCCAAATAATTGTATTACTGCTGCAATACCGTCGCCTCCTTTTATATAAAGATTTTCATCGCCGTTTTCAACATCTGGATTTTCGATAGCTGAAATTATATTTTGCGGAAGTTCATCTTGTAATAAGCTAACATTTATTCCTCCTAAATTTAATCTTAAATTATCATCTTCTCTTTCATCTTCTTCATCAAATGAGTAATACAAGATTATATTTGCCTCTGAAGGGTTAAAAAGGAAAAAGTTTCCGTTTTCATTAGCAGATTCAGCTTTGAAGTATATACCTCTAAAATACTCCTTGAAATTATTGTTACTTAAAAGCTCTGAGGAACCTTCTTTATCAATGATTTTTTCTTGAAAAAACTCAATAGGTAATTTGGCTCGCAATCCTGGAGCTACGGTTTCATTTATAGTATCTCCAGCAGAATTATATGAAACTAAGTTAAAGCCCTCATCATTTGGCGTAAAGTTTTCAATCTCATGAATTAAATCTCCAACAAGCGCTGGGTTATTGTCAAATGTTTTTTCTAGATCTGAATAATATTTTTGAGGATCCTGAAAACCTGATTCAGGATCTAAATCTCTTAAAAAATAATTAGATTCATACATTGAAATATTTATAGGGTCGCTACCAAATACTGAATCTAAGCTATAACTAAGGGTATCTTCGCCTACTACTTCGCTTTCACTAAAAAATGGAATGTAAAGCACAACACTATCGAGAGTTGTCCCTTCACCAAATTCAGGCTCTACTTCCCCCAACGTTACTTGAGATAGCAAACTAGCAGTAGATTTACCATAAATAGGGTCGTTTTTAACCCCCAATTGATAAGCACTAAGCCCATTTGTTTGTATAGGCAATAATTTACGGCTATATGCTACTACTGAATTGGTTTGATCTGGTTCGATGAAGGTATTGTCACCAACAATTTCCGATCCAATTATATCTATATCCTCTTCGCAAGATGCCACTATTACAACCAATAGTAAAACGGTTGCTAGTTTTGGCAACATATTCTTAATCTTCATAAGCAAATTTAAATGTGTACGGCTACTTTATTTTATTATGATAATTCTGACTGGTAAAAGTCTAAATACGCTTCGGAAAACTCTTCTTTTTTGTGATATTTTAACACCGGTTTGTCCCAGTTGTTAAGGAAGTTTTCCATTTCTTCAGGTAGTTCGTCAGAGCCAATAATAGCTGCATCAGAGTTTTTCACAGCTACCTTCATCATATTAACATAATTAGGCTCTTTCAATTCTTCTATACTTTCCTCTTCAATACCATCAAACAATATTTTTTCCATTACGTTATTGTTTAACGTTCCATCAAAGCCTTGATTGTATACAGAGGTAACTATTTTACTATTTTCGAACAAAGGTTCTGTTCCGTAGTAGTTTCTTAGGTATAATGGTAAAAAGGAAGCCAGCCAACCGTGAACGTGGATGATGTCTGGAGACCAATTTAATTTTTTAACCGTTTCAATTACTCCTTTTGCAAAAAAGATTGCACGCTCATCATTATCACCAAAATAGTTTCCTTCTTCGTCTGCAAAAGTTGCTTTACGTTTAAAGTAATCGTCATTATCAATAAAATAAACTTGCATACGCTCCTTGGGAATGGATGCTACTTTAATGATCAATGGCATATCTAGATCATTTATCACCAAATTCATCCCACTTAAACGTATTACTTCGTGTAGCTGATGGCGTCTTTCATTTATATTACCATAACGTGGCATAAAAATTCGAATTTGACCACCATTGTCATTAACCATTTTAGGGGCTTCAAACGACATGGAAGAAATCTCGGTCTCCGGCAGATAAGGAATTACTTCAGAAGACACATACAAGACTCTTTTATCTTTCATATATTTATTACTTTAATAGCTTAGTTGTTTTGAAAGTGCAAAATTACGAAAATTTATGTAGATTGCTCATAATCTATTAATTTTGCCGCCACTCAATTTAAAATCATGAGCGTATATACCAACCGAGAATCGCTTTTAGCTGCTCTCACACCTTGGCGGAAATCTAAAAAAATTGGTTTTGTTCCTACTATGGGAGCTTTACACCAAGGACACCTAACCCTTGTTAATAAAGCACTAGAAGAAAATGACTGTGTGGTTATAAGCATTTTTGTAAATCCCACTCAATTTAACAATCCAGAAGATTTACAAAAATACCCCAGAGACCTAGAAACAGATGTAACATTATTAAAATCGTTAGGGAAAAATTTAATTATCTATGCTCCAGAAGCTTCCGATTTATATGGGGATTCAATTACTGCTACAAAATATAGCTTTCAAGGCTTAGAGCACGAAATGGAAGGCAAACACCGTGAAGGACACTTTAACGGGGTAGGTACTATTTTAAATATTTTCTTCCGAATTATTGAACCGGATAATGCTTATTTTGGGGAAAAGGACTTTCAGCAATTACAAATTGTGAAAAAACTCGTTGAAGTTGAAAACCTCCCTCTAAACATAGTGGGAGTGCCTATTGTTCGTGAAAAAAGCGGTCTCGCATTAAGTTCTCGAAACAAACGTCTTACCGAAACTCATAAAAAGGAAGCCGTTTTAATTTCAAACACGTTAAAAGAAGTAAAAGAGCGGTTTGCTTCGCATACTATTTCAGAATTAAACCGTTTTGTGAAAGAAACATTCGATAAAAACGACCAATTAGCGTTAGAATATTTTGAAATAGCTAACGAAAAAACCTTAAAAACAGCAATAGAAAAGTCTAAAAACCAGAAATATAGAGCCTTTATAGCTGTTTTTGCAGGAGAAATAAGATTAATAGATAATATGGCTCTAAATTAATACCTTTGCAAAATGCAAGTACACGTAGTAAAATCTAAGATTCACAGAGTAAAAGTTACTGGTGCAGACCTCAACTATATTGGCAGTATTACCATTGACGAAGATTTAATGGAAGCCGCTAATATTATTGAAGGTGAAAAAGTACAAATTGTTAATAATAACAATGGCGAACGGCTCGAAACATATGCAATACCAGGACCTCGCAATAGTGGCGAAATAACCCTTAATGGCGCCGCTGCCAGAAAAGTTGCTCCAGGCGATATTTTAATACTCATTACATACGCTATGATGAGTATAGAAGAAGCCAAACAATTTAAACCTGCCTTGGTTTTCCCAAATGAAGAAAACAACCTTTTAAAGTAATTTGAAAAAATCACTTACAAAATTTCTCAAAATTGCCCTGCCATTGGCGTTGGGCATTTTTTTAGTCTATTATTCATACACTAAATTCACTCCAGAACAACTAGACGAAATTGCTTTTTACTTTAAAAAAGCAGATTACACCTTTATTGTATTATCGGTTTTCCTCAGTTTGGTAAGCCATATAATTAGGGCTATCCGGTGGAATTTACTTTTAGAACCCGTAGGATACAAGCCTAGCGTTATCAATAATTTTATGGCTATTTCAGTAGCCTACTTAATGAATATGTTTATTCCAAAAAGTGGTGAAATTTCACGAGGGATTGTGCTTGACAAGTATGAGAAAGTACCTTTTGACAAGGGTTTCGGAACCATTATTTCAGAACGGGTAGTCGATCTGGTTTTTTTAATGGCTTTTACCGCTTTAGCTCTATTTCTAGAATTTGATGATTTATATGCTTTTTTAACCGAAATAATCAACCCCTCAAAATTAATCCTTGTATTTGGAGCATTACTGGCTTTCGGGATCATTTTTCTACTTTTCTTGAACTATTCAAAATCAAAACTAACCCAAAAGATTAAGCAATTTTTACTAGGGTTGAAAGATGGGGTTTTCAGTATTTTCAAGATGAAGAAGAAATTTTCCTTCATTATTCAAACCTTTTTAATCTGGGGGTTATACTTACTTTCTTTTTATACAGCTATGTATGCGCTTGAGGACACCGCTTCTATTCCTATTGGAACGGTAATTATCGCTTTTGTAGTAGGTAGCTTTGCATTTGCTTTTACTAATAGTGGCTTTGGCAGCTACCCGTTTTTTGTAGCTGCAATCCTCGCTGTATTTGGTGTTGCTGAAACTGCCGGAACTGCATTTGGATGGATTGTTTGGACATCAAACATAAGCTCTATTATTATTTTTGGCGGGTTATCATTTTTGTTTCTTCCTATTTATAATAAAGCCAAAAGCTAGTTTTCTTTTTTTCTGAAAACAGTGTTTTTTAAATTTTAGTATCTTTCCCATCCTAAAACGTAACCTGCATGAAAAAAATAGTATTCCTCGTCCTTTGTTGCATAGTAACCATTTCAACTTCCGCACAAATTCTTTATGAAGAATTCAACTCCGAAAAACTACAGGAAACCCGAAAATTAAAAATACAACTTCCTCGAAATTACGATACAAACTCTGAAAAAGTATACCCCATAGTTATTGTTCTCGATGCCGATTATCTATTTGAGCCTGTTGCCGGAAACGTAGATTACCTGAGTTACTGGGAAGATATGCCCGAAAGTATTGTTGTAGGCGTTATGCAAGGCGAGTCGCGCTATGATGACTGTAACTATGATGACACTAATTTTTTCCCTGCTGAAAAAGGAGCCAATTTCTTTGAATTTATTGGTCTTGAGCTCTTACCCTATATAGATAATAATTACCGTACGGCAAAATTTACCATTGCTGTAGGTCACGATTTTACTGCAAATTTTATTAATTATTATCTTTTTAAAGACCCACCACTTTTTAACGGATACATTAGCTTAAGTCCAGACTTAGCTCCGTTGCTCGACGAGCGCATACCACAACGAATTCCTGAAATAGAGTCCAAGGTTTTTTATTATTTGGCTACGGGAACTGATGATATTAAATCATTGATGGACGTTACAAAATTACTTAACGAACCCCTACAAAAAATAGAAAAAGACAATTTTGAATATTATTTTGATAATTTTGATGGTGCTACCCATTATTCACTAGTTAGCCGGGGAATTCCTAACGCCTTAGAAAAAATATTTTCTGTTTATCGTCCTATTAGTAAAAAAGAATACAATGAGGTACTTTTAAAAATGGAAAGCCCTGTAGACGAATATCTCAAAGAGAAGTACAATACTATTGAAACTCTTTTTGGCCTCACAAATCCTATTAGGGTAAATGATTTTATTGCAACTGCTACAGCAGCCGAAAAATTGAAGCAATGGGAATCACTTCGAGAAATTGGGACAATGGCAAAAAAGCAATATCCAGATAAAAATATGAGTGATTACTACCTAGGTCGTTATTATGAAGAAATAGGAGAGTCTAAAAAAGCCATGCGAACCTTTCAAGGAGGTTTTGATAAAGAAGAAACCGATTTTATAACGGTAGATATGCTATTAGATCGTGCCGATAAAATAAAAGCAGACTTTGGTTATTAAATCTCACTAATAACCACACGATTAATCAACGCCCAGTTGGTAAGAGCGTTGGTGCCTTTTTCAATTAGAAGTTTATTAATAATATTGCTTCTATGTTTTTCTACGGTTCTTGTGGAAACACAAAGTTCATCTGCAATTTCCATTGTATTTTTTTGCAACGCTATTAATTTAAGTATGGTAATTTCAGAAGGGGTTAATGTTTTCAGTTTTTTCATTTCTTCTGAAGCGGTATTTAAAGAATCACTATCAAAAGATTCACTGAAATATTCCCGTCCGTTAAGCACAGACTCCATGCACTCACCAATTTCTTTAAAGGAGTCTTCTTTCAGCAAATATCCATCAATTTGAAGAGCCTTAGCTTGTACCACATATTCGGGCTCACGATGAAAGGAAAGGATTATAAACTTAGTCTCACAGTCGTTCTCTTTCGCAGCTTTAATAACCTCTAGACCAGTCATTAAGGGCATATCGATATCCAACAAGGCAAGGTTAGGTTTTAACTGTAAAATTAAACTCAACGCTTTATTACCATTGTTAGCCTGGCCAATCACATTATATCCATTACGTATTAATTCTTCATTAAGTCCGCTCAACAACATAGGGTGATCATCGGCAATTACTATCGTAAAGTTTTTATTGTTCATATTAAGTGGGAATTTGCAATAAAATAGACGTGCCTTTTAAATGTGCACTTTGTATGGTTAGTTTAGAGTGAATTATTTTGGCGCGTTCCAATAGGGTTTTCATGCCCAAACTCTCACCATTGTTAAGTTTTTCTGAATACTCAAAACCATTTCCATTATCTTTAATAAGTGCTTCAATGGTTTTTCCTTTTCGATGTATGTTTACTGAAGCTGCTTTGGCTTCGGCGTGTTTTACCATATTGTTGAGTACTTCTTGTATAATTCTATATAAATGCAATGATTGATCTTGGTTTAGAACTCCATCAATGTTTTCAATTTCATTGGTGAAGAAAATATTCGTATTCGCATCAACCTCGTTTATCATCGTTTCAATGGCTTTGGTGACACCTAACTTTTCAAGGGTTGCTGGATGCAAACCTCTGGAAATGCTTCTAAGTTCTTCCAGTGTATTTCCTGCTAACGACTCCATATCGGCATCGCCTGTCGTTTTTGTCCTTTTGGTAAGTAGCATTAATTTTTGTCCCACACTATCATGAAGTTCCCGTGCCACGCGGGTTCGTTCCTCTTCTTGTGTTTTTATTAAATCTTGTAAAAATCGTTCTTGCAGTTTCTGTCGTTTTTTAACTGCAGACCGGGAACGTGCCAACAAGACTACTCCAAAAAGTCCTAACAATCCTATACCTCCAAAAAGCAACCATTGGTTTTTAAGCCTATTTTCGGCATCGAGCAACGCAATGTCACTTTGTTGCACTTCTATTTGTGAATCCCTTTTTTCAGTTTCATACAAGGTTTGATAATAACTTAACCCTTTAACTTTTTGCACGTTTGAAATGGAATCTTTTATCCTCTCGTATGCTTTAAAATGTTGATATGCTTGAGAGCTATTATCCTGTGCTTCATATACATCAACCAAAAATTTTTCGGCATTCATAACATTTTCAAAATCGGAAGTTTTCCTGTTCATCTCTAGGTGCTCTTTCCCGTACTGCAACGCTTTTGAATAGTTTCCTTTGGCAAACCAAACGTTTTTTAAAGCCTCAATATAATCTACTTTGTTTTGTTGATTTTCATTAAATTTTAATATTTCTTCTAGTTCTTGTAAATACCTTTCTGCAAGAACAATGCTACCTTGCTGTGCATAAGCAACACTAAGATGTGAGCACAAAATTGAATTGTAAAAACTTGAATTAGAAGAGTTATCTGATATTTTTTTTGCCATCAACAGATTTTCAATTCTGCTTTTGGTTTGATTTTGTTTTTTGGCATCGGTTGCCGCATTAACATAAAATGAAATTAAATGTGTTTTGCTATTAATTACTTTCGCTAACTTAATTGCTTCGTCACGTTCTTTTTTGGCTTCATCAAAAAAACCATTTTGGCTATATAATATAGAGAGTGAGTTTTTAGCACTTATTATATTGAAAGTGTCTTTTGATTGTCTAAATATTCTAATTGATTCTTGTAAGCCTTGTGAACTTTCAGCAAAGTATCCCATTTGGCTTTGCGTGCCCGCTTTGTACATCATTGCAAGACCCAGTAATTTTTTTTCTTCTGCACGTTTTGCAAAAACTTCTGTAGTATCATAGTATTTAATAGCCCGCTCATATTGTTTTAAAAAATAGTGGCTGTCGCCTATATTTAAATACAGTTTCGCCTTTGTTTTATTGTTTTGTAGTAAAAAAGCTTGTTCGCTGAATTTTTTATATTTCTGCAACGCTTTTTCAGGGTTTGTTTTCCTGTTATTTAAATAATCCATCCAATTTGAAAGCTGATAGATGGCAATATTCAATGAATCTATTTGTACTGCAAATTCAATAGTTTCCTGTAAAATTGAATCGGGTTCTCGTTTGGTTTCAAAAAAAATAAAGTTGGACAAACTGTCCATCCACTTCAATTTTTTTGCTTTTTCTGAAGTGTTTATTTTTTGAGTAAGTTCATTTATCGTAATATCGGTTTCTTGAGCAGATACCGACAGACATACTATACATAGTAGAAGAAGTAAAAGTTGTTTCATGGGGAACGCCATTACTTGTGTAAATATACTTATTTTAGCAAAAAATTATGGCAAAAACAAAAACGACTTTTTTCTGTCAAAACTGCGGCGCACAATATTCCAAATGGCAAGGAAAGTGTACGTCTTGTGGCGAATGGAATACCATCGCCGAGGAAGTTATTCAAAAAGCTGAAAAGGTAACCTGGAAACCGGCTTCAGCTATCGCAAAAAGAGCAGCTCGACCCTTACGCATTTCTGAAATATCTAACGTTTCAGAAGCAAGAATGAACACAAAAAACAACGAGCTTAACCGTGTATTAGGGGGTGGTTTGGTTCCTGGTTCTCTAACGTTATTGGGTGGTGAGCCTGGAATTGGAAAAAGTACGTTAATGCTTCAAGTAGCGTTACAATTACCTTATAAAACGCTCTATGTTTCAGGCGAAGAAAGCGCGCAACAGATTAAAATGCGAGCCGAACGCATACAACCGGTTTCGGAAAATTGCTACATTCTTACCGAAACAAAAACACAGAATATCTTCCGAAATATTGAAGAAACCGAACCTGATATCGTAGTAATCGATTCTATTCAAACACTACACACAGACCATATTGAAAGTAGTGCCGGAAGTATTTCCCAAATACGAGAAACCACTACCGAGCTTATAAAGTTCGCTAAAGAAACTGCCACACCTGTTATTTTAATTGGTCATATTACCAAAGACGGAAACATTGCCGGACCTAAAATTTTAGAACATATGGTCGATACCGTTCTACAATTTGAAGGTGACCGAAATCATGTGTACAGAATTCTTCGTGCTCAAAAAAATCGTTTCGGAAGTACAAACGAATTAGGGATATACGAAATGCAAGGCAGTGGACTTAGAGAAGTCTCTAATCCTTCAGAAATATTAATTTCTAAAAATCAAGAAGACCTCAGTGGAACAGCTATTTCAGCGACATTAGAAGGAATGCGTCCGTTGATGATTGAAATACAAGCCTTAGTTAGTTCTGCCGTTTACGGAACACCACAACGTAGCGCAACTGGTTATAATTCGAAACGATTGAACATGCTATTAGCCGTTCTAGAAAAACGTGCTGGCTTTAAATTGGGAGCTAAAGATGTATTTTTAAATGTTACTGGCGGAATTTCGGTAGACGATCCGGCTATTGATTTGGCAGTAGTTGCCGCCGTGCTATCTTCTAATATTGATGTTGCGATTGACAAATCATTATGTTTTGCTGCCGAAGTTGGTCTAGCAGGTGAAGTACGTCCCGTTACCCGAGTAGAACAACGTATTCTGGAAGCCGAAAAGTTAGGTTTTGGCAGCATCATTGTTTCCAAACACTGCAAATTTCCGAAGCAAAAATTTACGATAAACATTATTAAGGTAGCAAAAGTACATGATGTGGTCCGGCATCTGTTTGGCTAATTTTTGGTACAGTTTCTGCACAGTATCAGGTAGCTATGAAAATAAAAATATTCGCTATTGCAACATTCCTTATAACAATGGGTTGCAAACAAATACAAAAAGCAACCGATGTCGTTACACAACCTACTGCTAGAGAAGTGTACGAACGTGATTTCGATGATGAAAACTTACAATTTTCTTTATGGAAAAACACCTACAATCGAGCGCTTAACGACAGTTTAAAAATTAAGCTTCCTTATACTGAGACGGGAGTTTTCAATGCTAGAAATAATCCTATTTATAGTTATTTAGTTTCTGTGCAAGAAGGAGAAAAACTCATTGTTTCTACTGAAATGGAAACGGATTCTCTTTCGGTTTTTATCGATCTATTTCAGAAGAAAAACGATTCTGTATTTCAAGAAAAACCAAAAATAAGTAATGAGCCAAATACGGCATCAATAACCTATGAAAACACAAAAAATGAAACCATAAAAGTTATTATTCAGCCAGAAATACTAGCAAACACTTCTTTTTCTTTTAAAATTTATTCTGTTCCCACCTATGGTTTTCCAGTGAGCGGTGCCACAAACAAAAACATACAAAGTTTTTGGGGAGCCACTCGAGATGGCGGAAAACGCTCCCACGAAGGGGTCGATATTTTTGCTGAACGAGGAACACCTATTTTAGCGGTAACCGATGGCCGAATTTCATCTACAGGCAACCGTGGATTAGGTGGAAAGCAAGTTTGGTTACGCGATGGAATTTTTGGTAGTTCCATTTATTATGCTCACTTAGACAGTATTGCAACCTCTAGCGGAAAGCGTGTAAAAAAAGGTGATACCTTGGGCTTTGTGGGTAATACCGGAAACGCAAGAACCACTGCACCACATTTACATTTCGGAATTTACAAAGGCTATTCTGGAGCTATTAATCCATTGCCTTTTATTAAAACACAAGACATCCCTAAAATTAAAAATAATAACACAAATATCTTCGGAAAAGTAACTCGAAACAATGCCGAATTGCGATTAGGCTCCTCCACCAAATTTCAGCAAATAGCTAGTTTGGAAAAAAACGATTCAGTTTCAATTCTTGGAAAGAACAATAGTTGGTATCACATTCAGAAAAACGATTCGTTAAAAGGATTTATGCATCAATCGTTACTGAAACCCGCTGTCTCAAATTAACACTTCTTTAGGCTGTAAAATAAAACAGACACGGTATCTTTAAGATTCAATCTTAAAAACGCACCGCATGTCATTCTTTTCAAAAATTAAACAAACCATCTCGCTTTTAAAAGATGTCGATCTCGATGCTTTGGGCAAATTATCGCAAAAAGTAGATTTACCTGAGGTCATGACTGCGGTTGGCCAATTAGATGACCGCCAACTAAGAGGGTTGATGAAAATGCTGAAAAGCCAAGGTAAAAAAGGGCAGCACAATTTGCCGCCTATTGATGGTGATTTTTACAATCTAAGCTTAAAATTGACCGAAAGGCAGCGTGAAATACAAATAAAAGTGCGTCAGTTTATGGAAAAAGAGGTAAAGCCCATTGCCAATGAATATTGGAATAAAGCTGAATTTCCTTTTGAAATAATCCCTAAAATGGCCGAATTGGACATCTGCGGTATCGCCTATGAAGGCATTGGCCCCGACGAACAAAGCTTTTTAATGGAAGGGATTATTGCCATGGAATTAGCGCGTGTTGATGTATCCATATCTACCTTTTTTGGTGTGCACAGTGGCCTCGCGATGGGTTCTATTTATGTATGCGGAAGTGAAGAGCAGAAACAAGAATGGCTCCCGAAAATGCAGCGGATGGAAAAAATCGGCGCCTTTGGTTTAACCGAACCTGACGTAGGATCGGCCGTGGCTGGAGGTTTAGGAACTACTTGCAGAAAAGAGGGCGATGAGTGGGTACTTAACGGACAGAAAAAATGGATTGGGAACGCCACCTTTGCCGATGTTATTATTATTTGGGCGAGAGATGAAGAAAGTGACCGAGTTAAAGGATTTGTAGTACGAAAAGGGAACCCAGGTTTTAAAGCCGAAAAAATGGAAAACAAAATGGCGCTCCGTACCGTACAAAATGCACTAATTACGATGAAAGATTGCCGTGTCCCAGAAAGCGATCGATTACAGAAATGCGACTCTTTTAAAGACACAGCACAAGTACTGAAGATGACACGTGCTGCTGTTGCTTGGCAAGCCGTGGGCTGTGCAAGAGGCGCCTATGAAAGTGCTTTAAAGTACACTAAAAAACGTGAGCAGTTCGGGCGACCTATTGCTTCATTTCAATTAATACAAAATCATTTGGTTGAAATGGTTTCCAACTTAACCGCGATGCAAACATTGTGTTTCCGTCTGTCCGAATTACAAGATGAAGAGTTACTAACCGATGAACATGCTTCCCTTGCCAAAGTGTTTTGCAGTATGCGAACCCGTGACGTAGTGAGCCGTGCCCGCGAAGTGATGGGCGGAAACGGTATTTTACTGGAACACGATGTAGCCCGCTTTGTTGCAGATGCTGAAGCTATTTACAGTTATGAAGGTACTAAAGAAATAAACTCCCTTATTGTAGGTAGAGCGATTACTGGCTATAGTGCTTTTGTGAGTTAAAAAATTAAAATTTGGCTCTCTCTTTTTCTCGAATCCATTCAATATAATCTGTCTGCGATATATCTGAAATTCCAAGTTGTCTCATCATCATTACAACTTGTCCACGATGAAAACTTCCGTGATTAAAAACGGTCTGAATTATTTCACGTGAAGGGATTGAAAAGAGTTTTCCTTTATGCTCAAATTTAATTTCTTTTTCCAAATCTGATTTTTCTACGAATTTTTTAAAATTCTCGGAAGTAGCACGCCAAGAATCAAACAGTTGCTTGTTATTACCTAAGAAATTTAAAACATCAGACACTTTCCAATCATTTCCCTGTAAGCGAGAAAGCCACCCCATTTCTGCAAGCCAAATATGTGAAACGGTGGCACGAATAGTCGGGAAACTACCAACCAATTCTTTACTTAATAACTCTTCATTTTGTTTTAATAAATCGTTAGCCAATCTATTGTTTGCCCACATGTTATAGCTAGCGTAGTCGATATAACTTTTATTCATTTTTATCCTTTTAGATTTATGATTCAGTTATTTTTCTTTCTCAAAATTTTCTTTGGTAGAGTATAACATATAAATAAAAGACAAATAAATTTAAATATCATTTAACAACTTAGAAATTTCATCCAGTTTAGGGGTTAAAATCACTTCAATCCTACGGTTTTTGGCTTTTCCTTCAGATGTTGCGTTTGTTGCGATAGGTGCAAATTCTCCACGTCCGGCAGCTGTTAGATTATCTTTTGGTATCGAGGCGTTTTCAGTCAAAATATTGACTATTGCTGTGGCTCGTTTTGTAGAAAGATCCCAATTGTTTTTTAAAGGTCCGTTGCCGCCGTACGGCACATTATCGGTGTGACCTTCAATTAACACGGCTATTTCAGGATTTTGAGCCAACACACTTCCTAACTGAACTACCGCTTGTCTCCCTCTAGAGTTTACTGCCCAGCTTCCGCTTTCAAAAAGTAGTTTGTTTTCCATAGACACATATACTTTTCCGTCACGTTGTTCTACGGTAAGGCCGTTGCCTTCAAAATTCGTCAAAGCAGCAGAGATAGCGTCTTTTAAGGCTTTCATTTTAGCATCTTTTGCAGCAATGATCCCTTCCAATTCATCTACACGTTTAGAGCGGGCAGCTAAATCTTTTTGTAACTTGTTTAATCGTTGGCTTTCCGCTGCTAACGCACGTTCTTTTTCTTCTAATTGCGTTAAGAGCTTTCGGTTCCGTTCTAAGTTTTCAGTCAGTGCTGATGAGCTATTTGCCTCCAACGCATCATACGATTCTTGCAAACGGGCCAAGCTTTTTTCTGAAGCAGCCAAATCCATTGCCAACCGAGTATTTTCGGCTTTTAATTTTTCAATTTCTTCTCGTAACTGAGCAACGGAATGTACTTCTCCATTAGAAGAACCATCGTCTAATTGCGACATTAATGATTCGTTTTCAGATTTTAAATCGGCATAGCGATTTTTTAAATCATCATAGATTTTTGATGAAACGCAAGAAGTTGTCATTGCAGTAATAAAAATTCCGAAGAACAATTTTTTAAGCATATTCTGTATCGATTTGGTATTATTATTTTAAAATTCGAGCTCAACCAACAAAGGACAATGATCACTGTGTTTGGCTTCGGGTAATATAACGGCTCTTTTCAGGTTTTCTTGTAATGGTTTTGCCACCATATTATAATCGATACGCCATCCCTTATTATTATTGCGGGCATTGGCACGATAACTCCACCAAGTATAATTATGTGGTTCTTTGTTGAAATGACGGAAGGAGTCTATAAATCCACTATCCATAAAATTTCCTATCCATTCCCGCTCTACTGGTAAAAACCCTGAAACATTTTTATTCCTAACTGGATCGTGAATATCAATCGCTTCATGACAAATATTATAATCGCCACAAATAACCAAGTTGGGTATTTCTTCCTTTAATTGATTAATATAATTTTGAAAATCATCCATATAACCTAATTTATGTTCTAGGCGGGCAATATTGGTTCCACTAGGCAAGTACAAACTCATCACCGAAAGATTATCAAAATCTACCCGAATGTTTCTACCTTCGTAATCCATATAATCAACGCCTGTACCATAAGCTACATTATTAGGTTCAGTTTTTGAAAATATAGCGACCCCGCTATATCCTTTTTTTTGGGCACTATACCAATATTGATACGGATAACCGGCTTCGGTAATTGCATCTGTATCAACCTGCTCTTTCATCGCTTTGGTTTCTTGAATACAGATAACATCGGGGTTAGCACTCTGTATCCAGTCTAAAAATCCTTTTCTAATGGCAGCTCGAATGCCGTTTACGTTGTAGGAAATAATTTTCATAATATTCGCTGCCAAGGCAGAGGTTTCTTTATAGGTTATCAATTATTTTATGGAAGGCAAGTTAAAAATCTAAAACGCGTTAGGCAACTCTAGTTCTAAATCTTTACCATCTTAATCCGTTTAATCATGAATAAAAGAAGTTTTTAAAATTACTATATATTTCTATGGTCTATTCTCAATCAGCTAAACAATTAATTTTTACATTTGCACACAACCAATTTCAAAACAAAAACCATGTCTGCTCCTATTCCTGAACCCAAAATTTTTGCCTGTAAACAAAGTGAAACCTTAGCTACTAATATAGCTGAAGCCTTTGGTATTCCATTAGGTAAAGTAATTACCTCTACATACAGCGATGGTGAATTTCAGCCTTCTTTTGAAGAATCTGTTCGTGGAAGCCGTGTATTTATAATTGGTTCCACACACCCAAACAGTGACCATTTAATGGAAATGCTGTTAATGCTCGATGCTGCAAAAAGAGCTTCTGCAAGGCACATTACAGCAGTGTTACCATATTTTGGATGGGCTAGGCAAGATAGAAAAGACAAGCCGCGTGTACCTATTGCTGCAAAATTAGTGGCCAAAATGCTAGAAACAGCAGGAGCTACTCGGATTATCACTATGGATTTACACGCTGACCAGATTCAGGGCTTTTTTGAAAAACCAGTAGATCATCTCTTTGCTTCTACCATCTTTTTACCGCATTTAAGAAAGTTAAATTTAGATAACTTAACAATCGCCTCGCCAGATATGGGTGGTAGTAAAAGAGCGTATGCGTATTCCAAGGCACTAGAAAGCGATGTTGTTATTTGTTATAAACAACGTGAGAAAGCTAATGTAATCTCTCATATGGCATTGATTGGCGATGTAAAAGGAAAAAATGTAGTTCTAGTAGACGATATGGTAGATACCGCAGGGACCTTAACCAAAGCTGCCGACCTTATGATGGAACGTGGAGCCTTAAGTGTACGAGCCATTTGTACACACCCTATTCTGTCAGGGAATGCTTATGAACGTATTGAAAATTCGAAATTAGAAGAGTTGATTGTTACAGACTCTATTCCGTTAAGTCAAGAAAGTAAAAAAGTAAAGGTACTTACCTGCGCCAGTCTTTTTGCTGATGTCATGCTAAGTGTAAACCACAATAAAAGCATTAGTTCTAAGTTTTTAATGTAACCCCCAACAAAACAGATAGAAAAGCGGTAAAATAACCGCTTTTTTATTTTCAGTACAGAGAAAAAAACCGCATCTTTGCACTCCAAAATTTTTAATATATACTAATTTACAATTCATTACAATGAAATCAATTACAATCAAAGGATCTAAAAGAGAAAGCGTGGGCAAGAAAGCAACGAAAGCCCTACGTAATGCTGGAAAGGTTCCTTGCGTCGTGTACGGAGGGGATAGTACCATTCATTTTTCAGCAGATGAATTATCATTTCAAAACCTAGTTTACACACCCGACGTTTTTAGAGTTGAGTTAGAGTTGGCAGATGGCGATACAATTGACTGTGCTTTACAGGATATTCAATTTCACCCCGTAACAGACCAAATTCTACATATTGATTTCTATCAGTTATTCGATGGTACTCCAATAAGCATGACCATTCCGGTACGTGTTTCAGGTAACGCTGCTGGAGTTAAAAATGGTGGGGTATTACGTGTTATTAACCGTAGATTGAGAGTAAAAGCATTACCTAAAAATCTTCCAGATTTTATCGATGTTGATATTACTAATATGAAAATTGGTGATGTAAAAACTGTTGGTGATATTGAAACTGAAGATTTTGAATTCTTGCACGAAGACAAAAAAGTAATCTGCCAAGTTAGAACTTCTCGTACAGCTATCGTTGATGAAGTTGACGAAGACGAAGACGAAGAAGGAGCTGAAGGAGCTGAAGGCGAAGAAGGAACTGAAGCAACTGCTGAAGGAGGAGAAAACAAAGAAGGATCTTCTGACGAATAAACCTCTCTATCTTAAGATATACAAAAAGCATCCTATAATTTGGGATGCTTTTTTTATTTTTACTGCTGAAACATTTAATCAATGCTATCATTTTTTAAAAAGCTTTTTAGCACAACCAAAAAACAACCCTTCACAGAAGGTGATCCCATGAAAAAATTTTTAATTGCCGGATTAGGAAACATAGGTCCAAAATATCATAATACACGCCATAATATCGGTTTTAAAATTCTAGATGCTTTAGCAAAAGAACATGATTTAACCTGGGAAACAGAAAAACTAGGCGATATTACAATCCATAAAAAGAAAGGACGCACTTTTTTATTATTAAAACCCAGTACTTTTATGAACCTCAGCGGAAAAGCAGTAAGATATTGGCTGGATAAAGAAAAAATACCGCTAGAAAATTTGTTGGTAGTGACCGATGATCTAAACCTACCGTTTGGAACACTTCGAATAAAAACAAAAGGGAGTGATGGGGGTCATAATGGATTGAAAGACATACAAAACACCTTACAGACAAATAAATACAATCGATTTCGGTTTGGTATTAGTGATGAATTTAGCAAAGGCAGGCAAGTAGACTATGTTTTAGGCGAATGGGATGAAGAAGAAAATAAAAAATTACCTGAACGCTTAGAAAAAGCAACTAAAGCCATTGAATCTTTTGGGTTGGCAGGCATAAACAATACTATGAACACTTTTAACGGAAACTAAGGTGAAAGAATACAGCTCAGCTTCAAAGTATGATAATGAAAGACCTTGTGTAATAACCATCGGCACGTTTGATGGTGTTCATATTGGCCATAAAGCTATTTTAAAACGCTTGGTTCATTCCGCAGAAAAAGACAATTTAGATTCTGTTTTGCTAACTTTTTTTCCACATCCACGGATGGTGCTTCAAAAAGATTCAAACATCAAGCTCATTAATACGCTTTCAGAAAAGAAAGAACTGCTAGAAAAAACAGGCTTAGACCATTTAATAGTTCATACTTTTACTAGACAATTTTCTCGTTTAACTGCAGTAGAATACGTACGTGATATTCTGGTAAATAGCTTAAAAGCCAAAAAAGTAATTATTGGGTATGATCATCGTTTTGGCAGAAACCGTACCGCAGATATAAATGATTTAAAAGAATATGGAAAGACCTACGGTTTTGAAGTAGAAGAAATAAGTGCTCAAGAATTAGACGAGGTTGCGGTAAGCTCTACCAAAGTCCGAAAGGCATTGGAGGCAGGCGATATTAGTACGGCCAACGAATATCTAGGCTATCAATTTATGATTTCGGGAACAGTAGTGCAAGGAAAAGCCATTGGAAGAACAATAGAGTACCCGACAGCCAACCTACACCCTACTGAAGATTATAAGTTAATTCCAAAAAATGGAGTGTACGTGGTAGAAGCCACAATTAACGATAAACAAGTTTTTGGAATAACAAGTATTGGCACCAACCCAACCGTTGGAGGTAGAAAAAAAACTATTGAAACTCACTTTTTAGATTATAATCAAGACTTGTACAATCAAACTTTACAAATAGAGTTTATAACCCATATTCGTGATGAAGAAACATTTGACGGAATGGAAACTTTAAAAAAGGCTATTAAACAAGACGAATTATTTGCAAGGAATTTCCTTAAAAACCGTGAATAGATTTTTATTTAAACATATAGATAATACTGGTCTCGTATTATGGCGAGTGGTTTTTGGGGCATTAATTGCCATAGAAGGATTTGGCGCAATTGCTTCTGGTTGGGTACGACGCACCTTAGTTGAACCCAAATTTACATTCAACTTTATCGGCTTTGAGTTTTTACAACCATTACCTGGCGATTTAATGTATTGGTATTTTGCTTTAATGGGCACTTTTGGCGTTTTGGTTATGTTAGGTTACAAGTATCGGTTTAGTATGTTTTGCTACGCGCTTATGTGGAGCTGTGTCTATTTAATGCAAAAATCATCTTACAACAATCATTACTACTTAATGATGTTACTATGTTGGCTAATGGTTTTTTTACCAGCCAACCGATGGTTTTCTATCGATGCCAGACAAAACTCTGAAATTAAGTCACCATCCATGCCTAGATGGGTACTGTTAATATTGATTCTTCAAGTATGGATTGTTTATACATACGGTTCTATAGCAAAATGGTATCCTGGCTGGTTTGATGCCAGTGTACCCGCCCTTTTTATGAAAAGCAAAAGCGATTACTGGTTGGTGGGAGGATTGCTTCAGGAAAATTGGGTGCATTGGTGCATTGCATACGTTGGTATTTTGTTCGATTTATTAATTGTCCCATTATTACTTTGGAAAAGGACCCGATTGGCAGCTTTTATTGTTTCCATATTCTTTCATTTATTCAACTCAATTATATTCCAGATTGGAATATTCCCTTATATGTCCATGGCATTTGCTTTCTTTTTCTTTTCTTCGGAAATATTACAAAAACGATTTCTTCCGAAGAAAAAATTATATACCAAAGGCGAAGTCATCGTACCAAATTATAAACCAGCACTACTAACTATATTTTCCATCTATTTTATAATCCAAATAGGTTTACCGTTACGCCATTGGTTTTTTAAAGACGACGTACTCTGGACCGAAGAAGGTCACCGTTTAAGTTGGCGCATGATGCTACGTAGCAAAGCAGGTAGTTTAACCGTTTCGATAAAAGAAAAAGGAGATACAGAGAAAAAACGCTATAATTACAACTTGCTACTTAGTAAAAAACAACAACGATCTGTAAAATCTAAGCCTGATATGCTTTGGCAACTCGCACAGCGTATTAAACAAATTGAAGAAAAAAATGGAAAGAAAGATGTAGAGGTTTACATGGATTCATATATACGAGTAAACACAGGGCGTTATAACCAATTAACCAACCCAGAAATTGATATAGCCGCCCAGCCATGGCATCATTTTAAACACACTGATTGGATTTTACCTTCCCCAGATGGCTTCGCTAGGAAAAAAAATAATCTATGAATCATCAATTAATCTCAAATTCTTTACAATGGTGGGAAAAAAAACGAATTTGGTTTAATTTAACTGTTCTTAGTTTTGGCATATGGCAGATTTTTAATGAAAACCCTGATGTCTTTCGTTTTAATGATATCATATGTATTTTAATTTATGGAATAATTGCTAATATTTTCTATTCTATTGGAATACTCCTTGAATTATTAGATAATTATTATTTAAATAATTTTTTCAAGCTAGATAAGTTCAGATGGTTCTTTTTAATCTTAGGAACCATGTTCTCTATAACATATACTTTTTTTTCAATTAAAGTTCACTACAATGGACCTATGTTTTTGTGGTAATTTTATTCTGATAAGACATAGAAAATTTTAAGTAACTAAATAAATAGCCCTATATTTCTTTACAAGACAAGTAAAAACCTATAAAAAAACAACAATAAAACTTCCATTTCCCTAACTTTGCTTTCTTAAAATTTTAGGACTATGTTACAAGTACAAGAAATCCGAGAAAACAAGGATCAATTTATCAAAGCACTTGCTAAAAGAGGCATTGATGCTACTAACGATCTGGATGCGATTATTGCTGCAGACGAAACTCGTAGAAACACCCAGACTAAACTAGATGATATATTATCAAAGTCCAATAAATTTTCAAAAGAAATTGGGATGCTTTTTCAAAAAGGAGAGGCTCAAAAAGCAAACTTGTTAAAAGAAAAAACAACCCAATTAAAACAAGATTCTAAAACGCTGCAAGAGGAATTAAACACCGCGGAAGAAAAACTGCAAGAATTGTTGTACAATATTCCCAACGTGCCACATGAGAGTGTACCAGCTGGAAATGACGAAGAAGATAATGAAGAAATTTTCCGTGAATTAGACATTCCAACGCTAGAGGAAGGATCGTTACCACACTGGGAATTAGCCAAAAAATACGACCTGATCGATTTTGAATTGGGAGTAAAAGTAACTGGAGCCGGATTTCCTATTTATAAAGGAAAAGGTGCTAGGTTACAGCGTGCGTTAATCACCTATTTTTTAGATAAAAATGTTGAAGCTGGATATACCGAATATCAGGTTCCGTTGATGGTAAATGAAGATTCTGCACGTGGTACAGGTCAATTACCCGATAAAGAAGGGCAAATGTATCATATCACCAACGATGATTTGTATATGATCCCAACAGCGGAAGTTCCGGTAACCAATATGTTTCGAGGTGATTTATTAAAGCAAGACCAATTGCCAATCACATGTACTGGATATACACCCTGCTTTAGAAGAGAGGCGGGAAGTTACGGTGCCCACGTTCGTGGTTTAAACCGTTTGCATCAATTTGACAAGGTAGAATTGGTTCGCATCGAGCATCCTGATAACAGCTACAAAGCATTAGATGGGATGGTAGAACACGTAAAAGATATATTACGCGAATTAAAATTACCCTACCGAATTTTGCGTCTATGCGGAGGTGATTTAGGATTTACCGCAGCTTTGACATATGATTTTGAAGTATTTTCTACCGCTCAAGACCGTTGGCTGGAAATTTCTTCTGTATCTAACTTTGAAACCTTTCAAGCCAACCGATTGAAGCTTCGTTTTAAAGATGAAAATGGTAAAAACAATCTTGCTCACACCTTAAACGGAAGTGCTTTGGCATTACCTCGTGTATTAGCAGGAATTTTAGAAAACTACCAAACCCCTGAAGGAATTAAAATCCCTGAGGTATTAGTACCGTACTGTGGGTTTGATATGATAAAATAGTATAGAGGTGGGTGGTTTATTTACCGCCCACTCTATCTTCATTTTGCTTTACAAATGCAGACCAACCTGTGTAGCTTTTACCCGTTTTAATACGACCTTCGTTATAGAAATGACAAACGGCTGCTGCCAGTCCATCAGTGCTATCTAGATTTTTAGGTAATTCTTTTAATCCAAGTGTGCTTTGCAACATTTTGGCGACCTGTTCTTTACTGGCGTTTCCGTTACCGGTGATTGCCATTTTTATTTTTTTAGGAGAATATTCGGTAATAGGCACCTCTCTTGAAAGTCCGGCCGCCATTGCCACACCTTGCGCTCTTCCTAATTTAAGCATGGATTGTACATTTTTTCCGAAAAAAGGCGCCTCGATGGCTATTTCATCTGGGTGAAACGTATCGATCAATTCAATGGTACGCTCAAAAATAAGCTTTAGTTTCACGTAGTGATCTTTGTATTTGGTAAGTTGTAGTTCGTTTAACTGTAGAAATTGCATCTTCTTTCCTACAACTTTTATAAGTCCAAAACCCATAATGGTGGTTCCGGGATCTATACCCAAGATTATTTTTTCTGAACTCATATTTAAAAACTTTCTGTAACTTCGTTGCTCATGCGCACCGTATTGCACAAATCTAAACAATATTGGCTGGTTGCCCTAAAAGTTTTGTTGCTGGGGAGCACATTTGCGTATATCTACTATAAAATCACTTCAGGAGAAACACTAAAATGGAACTTGTTTATTTCTGAAATTCAATCGAAAAACTTCGCTTACATTCTAGCTTTTATTCTACTAGCAGGAATTAATTGGTTTCTTGAAATAGCGAAATGGCAAACGGTAGTTTCAAAAATAAAAATCATTTCATTTTCCGAAGCCACTAAACAAAGCTTGATGGCTTTAACCGTATCCTTACCAACGCCAAACCGAATTGGTGATTATGGTGCCAAAGCCTTTTTTTATCCTTCAGAAAAAAGAAAAGAAATACTTCTACTCAACTTTTTAAGCAATAGTGCCCAAATGATCATCACCTGTTTTCTTGGGGGTATTGGACTTTGTTTTTTGGGGTTAAATTACTCCTTACCAATATCAAGCGTCAACCTCAGTATTTTAATTTCAGTTTTATTAATCGTAGTTGTTGCTACGTATTTTTTCAGAAAAAAACAGCTTATTATAAAAGGGCTCTCTATTGTTAACCTATTTAAGTATATCAAAAAACTATCGTATGCTTTAAAATCGAAACTGCTGTTATATTCCTTATTGCGATACATTGTTTTTAGCTTCTTATTTTATGTAATCTTATTGTTTTTTAATGCTGAAATTTCAATTTTACAAGCTATTCCCCTCATATTTGCAATGTACCTTTTAGTCTCTATACTACCTTCCTTTTTTGTTTTTGACGTGGTTGTGAGAGGAGGCGTTGCTGTTTGGCTTTTTTCATTGGCAAATGTGAACGAACTAACGATACTTTGTACAGTTTTTACTATGTGGCTGCTTAATTTTATTCTCCCCGCATTTGTGGGAAGTTTTTTTGTAGCACGTTATAAAACCGCAAACTTATGATGACATTGGGTTTTGTTTTGCTCACCGTTTATCTGGTACTTTTACTATTTATTTGGGTAGGAATGGTTCGGTTAAAACCACTGCTTTTGCATACCACAGAATCCAAAATTGCATTCACCATTGTTGTCCCTTTTAGAAACGAAGCTGAAAACTTACCTACGTTAATTACTTCATTAAAACAACTGAACTATTCTCCTGAATTGTTTGAAGTGATTTTTGTTGATGATGAATCGGAAGATAACTCGGTATTAACCGTTTCAAAAGCATTAGAAAATTGTGTGTTTCCTTTTAAAATAATTCGAAACAAGCGGTTTTCCAATTCGCCTAAAAAAGATGCAATTGCTACTGCTATTTCTGAAGCAAAACACGAATGGATCCTTACAACTGATGCCGACTGTTCTGTGCCAAAAAAATGGTTACAATGTTTTGACGTTGTAATTCAACAAGATAATCCAAATATGATTTGCGGGCCAGTTATTTATAAAAGCAATGGCAGCCTAATTGAAGCTTTTCAAAAGTTTGATGGATTGAGCTTACAAGCTGTAACCATGGGAGGGTTTGGACAGCATCGTGAAATTCTATCTAATGGTGCTAATTTAGGGTACAAAAAGACCATTTTTAACGAACTAAAGGGCTTTACTGGAAATAATCATATTGCGAGTGGTGATGACATATTTCTATTGGAAAAAATAAAAAAACACGCTCCAAACTCCATACATTTTTTAAAAACCGCTACCGCAATTGTAACAACTCAACCACAAAAAAGCTGGACACAAATAATAAATCAACGGGTGCGATGGGCTTCAAAAACAACAAAACAGGAAAGTTGGCTTCCAAAAATAATTGGAGTACTTGTTTTTATGGTTAATCTTTGGATTGCCTTTGGATGGATTTACATTATTTACAACACACAGTTTCTATACTTTTATCTTTTTGTTCTCCTTATCAAAATAGCAGTTGAAGGGTTTATTATTTTCTCAACAAAAGCTCTTTTCAAAAATAAAGTAGTGTCTTTAATATCAATTTTGCACGTTATAGCCAGTGGTCTACTATATCCATTTATAATGGTAATTGTATTTATTATGAGCTTATTAGGGAGTTATCACTGGAAAGGCCGCCGTTTTAAAGCGTAACTTCAAATTGATTACTTTTAGTTAACTTTAGCATTATAAAATTTGTCCCTATGAAACGTCTGCTCTTCTTATTCATCATATTAGCCAGTATTACTACTATAGCTCAGCAACAATATTCTGTAAATGGTGAAACTTATATGTTACAAAAGGAAGTTGACGGTCCACTCACCCTTTTATGGAATAGTATTGATAATGAGTATCGCTATTTCTTACAAAAAGACAATACCATAACCGAACTAAAAAATACCAAAGTTAACGGCGATTACCAAGCAGAATATAAAGAGGTGTTGCAGTTGCAAACTTCAGATGCTTCGCTTGCAGTGGACGATGTAAAATTAACCTTACCCAGCTTACGAGATTTTGTTGTGCGTTACAACAAACAAGTAGATTCTACGTATACTTCTGAAAAAAAATCTATCCAACTTAAAACACGCTTGGGAGCATTTGTAGGAGCTTCAAATAATGTGTACTACACAAACCCTGATAATACAGTGCTACCGGCTTTTGGGGTAGATTTTGAAATTATAGATGAAGTAAAGCTAAAAAGACATGCCATTGTATTTCGGTTTAAGCAATTATTGAAAAACAGTGATTATGACTTTTCAAATTCAGAATTTTCCTTGAACTACCGCTTTAAGTTTATAAAAAGAAGTGCGATAGACGTTTTTGTAAACACCAAGATTGTTGCCTATTCGTATGCGTCACGTGATGTTATTTTTATTAACGGTAGTGGAAACGAAGAGCGTATCACTGGTTCTGGAGGTGATTTACAAACGCCTGGAGCTTTTGGCTTAGGCGCCGACATTGCATTAGGTAATGGTTATCTTACCGTCTCATACAACGATATTGTAGCTATTGGACGAGAAAGCAGTGACGAATTTCCGGTGGATTTTACGGTAGGGTATAAGTTCAATTTATAATTCCTCGTCTGTTTGCAAAACAATGGGCAGTGTAAATTTGGTTTTTACAGGAATGCCACGTTTGTAAGCTGGAGCAATCAACGTTATAGAATCAATTTTAATATGCAGACTCTTTTTTAAGTTAGGTAATTCGGCTTGGGTTAGACTATCCATCTCAATACTTTTTACGGAAAGTTGCCCTTTTTCTGAAACTGAAAACTTCACATACACCGTATCGCTCAAGTCTTTTATAGACATATCCTTATTACTAGTAACAGCTTCAAAAAGAGACGTTGCCAACGTATTTTCAAAACAGTTTTTTTGCGCCTCTTTTTCTGAAAAAGCCTCGCACGACTTAAAAACAGGGTATTGATCTACATCTTTCCAGTCTATCGTTTTAATTTCTTCATCATAAAAAGTTTCCGAAGAAATTTTCTCGGTTTCAAAAAACTGACAAGAAACCGTTGTAACAGCAATAACAAGATAAAGGATTAGGTGCTTCATAAATACAACGCTCTCATACTCCTGCAAATTTATAAGAATAATTTATAAGTGAGGCACAAACTTTTAGCCTATATAGAATAGGTAGAAAAAAGTAATCCAAGAGGCCGCTGAAGACTACAACTCCTTCAACAGTTCTTGGGCTTTGCTATATTCTTCGGAATCAGCATCGATGGAGTTTAATATTTGTTCCACCTCTATATATTTTTTTTGTTTTAATTTACTCAATGCCATCCACCAACGCGATTTTGAAACGTAAACCGAGTTTCCTTCTGAAATATGCTTCAATATCTTTTCAGCTTGTTCAAATTTATCCTGTTCAATTAATGCTTGTGCTTTGTACAACTGGAATTGAACAGTATCGGGTGCATTTTGCAACAAATTATTAAAATGCGTCAAAGCTTCTTTATAGTCACCATTATTAAATGCTGTTTCAGCTTCTTTGGCAGTTGCGTTGCTATTACCCCGCATTGTCAATGAAATAGCGTCTTGCGTTGCAAATTCGGAATAGGTTGGTTTACCAAAGTCATTGAACAAAAACAACCCAACAACCAATATAACTGTAGCTGCCACGGCATAATGCCACGGTTTAAAAAGTATGACTTTCCCTTTTGAAATAGTTGAATCTTGTGAAAGTTTAAAGTTCGTGTCTGCTTGTTGTATGGATTGCAATACATCAGCTCGCTTAGTAGAAAATCGATTTTCTAGCACCTTATAAATATTCGAAAAAGCACTAAATTCATCATGGAGTGCTGTATCCTTTTCAAGTCTTTCTACAAACGCCCTACGTTCAGAATCCGACATTGTTTTCTCTATATATGCTATAAATAATGTGTTTTTTTCGGTTTCCATACTACTATCATCCATTATTTAGCTGCCGGTATTCAGGGCTTTTTTTAATTAATTGGGTCAACTTACTGATGCAGAGCGACTTTTTTTTCCGAGCATAAGCATAGGTAATGTTTAGCTGATCTGCTACTTCTTGCATGGACATAGACGAAAACCCTAAGGTAATTATCTTTTTACAGGTATCGCCCATTTTTGAAAGCATGGCTATATATAAGTTTTGTTGTTCTTCAAATTCTTGAGTTGATGCCGCTGTTTCATCAGCATCATCACTTATATATAAACGCTCCTCCTCAATTGTTACCTCTTTATTAGAAGATTTTTTTAGCATATTAAGCCATTTGCGTTTACAGATCAGAAAAAAATAGGCGTCGAAAGGACATGTTAGCTGCAATCCTTTAGTTTTGGCTTGGTCGTACAGGGTTATTAAAGATTCTTGGATAATATCGCGGGCAGCAGCTTCATCACCACTGTTTTTACGCACATAGCCAATAATCTTTGGAGCAAATTTGACATAAATTTCATCTATAAGTTCACGGTTATTTGTCAGAAGTGCTTCTACGTATTTTTGGTCGGGATGTATTTTTTTTGCTGTCAAAAACAGGGTTTAATGTTATTCCAGTTTGTTTTATCTCAAAGGTACAATGTTTTTCTTATTGTACTTTATGGTTTCAATACCAATAAAATTAAAAATTACCAGCTAATGGGTAACAAAAAAAAAAAACGGTTGATATAAGGATGTAATCATTAAAAAATAAAAATTATGAAACGCACAAACAGAACAACACGAAAGTATGTATACAGCTTTATTTCACTTGCCCTATTTGTAGGGTTTGGTATAAGCTGTAGCCCAGAAAGTACCGTACCGGTAGATGATGGCTCCTTGCCATATACAGTAGGCGACCCAGCATCATTCACAGCCTTAAGGGATGACGCTTTGAATACGCATATTGAAAATAAAATCTTCAACGCCGAAGATGGTGTTCAATTTACCTCCAACGATGGGGCCGAAATACAAATATTTCCCAATTGTCTTTACAATGAAGGGGATTTAGTCAACGGCGAAGTAGAGCTCACCTTTATAGACCTCTATGAAAAACGCGACATGGCCACAACCAACAAACCCACTATGGGTTTAATGCAGAATGGCGATAAAGCTCCTTTGGTAAGTGGTGGCGAGTTTTTTATTGAAGTAAGACAGAATGGTGATTTATTAGAAATGGGCTGCCAATACCAGCTAATGGTCCCTAGCGACAACACAGGGGGCATCGATCCTGAAATGGTACTATGGAATGGCATCATCGACGAAAACGGTGACCTAACTTGGGACGAAGTGGAAGAAGAAGACAATGCACAGATCTATACTGAAGGAGGAAACTATTATGTATTTGCAGAAGCATTTGGTTGGAACAACATCGATAAGTTTTTCGACGATCCCAGACCAAAAACAACGTTGCTTGTCGATGTACCGGAAGGGTTCGAATTTGAGAACAGTGCCGTCTATCTATCGTTTGATGGAGAAGCAAATGTCTTGGTTAATTTGGATAGCTATGACGAAGTAAACGATTTATTTACAGAACACTACGGCCAAATACCTATTGGCATTGAAGCACACCTTATTTTCATGTCGGCAGATGGAAATAACTGGCGATATGCAACACAAGGAGTAACCATTGCCGAAAATGACATCTATACCTTTACTATTGAGGACACTCAAACAGACACCTTAGAAAACGTTTTAGCGGCCATCAACAGTCTCCCATAATTTTGTTGGTTTTTGATTAGTCGATTGTTTGATAGCCAAAAAGCCACCGTAACAGGTGGCTTTTTATTGTTTATAACAGGGCTTGATAAAAAAGTTTTAAAAAAGGGGTAACAAAAACTGAGTTCGTCAATATACCAATAGAAAGGGCATCTAATCAGTGCCAAATAGTAACACTAAAGAACAAATTATGAAAACAAAATTATTTTTTATCGCATTAATCGGATTGTTTTGCTTGACAGCTCAAGCGCAAACTTTTCAAAAACAAGTACAACGCAATTCCGATATTTATCACGATCTCAACTTAGATATTATTGAAGACGGAACCACCGACTTTATCGTCGCAAGTAATATTTTTGACACTGGCATGAACAATTCCGAAATCAGTTTAAAAAGAATGGACGAAAATGGAAACATTGTTTGGGCAAAGCAATATTCAGACAGCTCACTACAAAACGCAAGGGTTTTTGATGTTGCAAATATGTTTGACACTGTAGTAATTACAGGATCGATAGACGTGGCTGGAACCAAACGTACCTTTATTGCAAAAATTGAAGCGGCAACAGGGAACGTACTCAATGTAAAATATTTCGATATTGTTTCACCAAATTTTAATTCCACTGGCCTCAATATTGCCTATACAAATACCGATGCTACTGGCAACGGAACCTCCGATCCGGGCTTTGTAGTAGGAGGATTCTTTAGTGGTTGTTATGATTTGGATTATTTGTGTAACCTTAATATTGGTTATGTTCTTCGAGTAGATGATTCCCTAAATGTACTATGGACTACAGAAGTAGATACTTCGGTAAACTCCAATAGTGATTACGATTTCATTAATAAAATTACCGAAACAAGTGATGGTTTTTTCTTGACAGGAAGTGCTACAGGTTTGACACAACTAGGCTTTGAAAGACAAGGGGCTCTAGCGTACCTTATTGACTATGAGGGAAATACAGTATGGAACAGCAGTTATATCTTCGGAAACTCAAGAGATGTAAGTGTTGATGCCTATTATGAACCTACTACTGGAAATATCTATATGCTTTCCAATTATTCTTCTATGCATAACTTCGGAATCACCGTATTTGATCCAAATGGAACGATAATAAACAGTCTTTCTTGGGTAATCAATTCAGGCGATCTAGACCGTTATGGATTTACTTTAAAAGAATCGATAAATTCCTCTAACAATCTGGTAGTATTTGGATATGACAGAAATGAGAATTGGGCAAATGCAGCTGGAGTAAATCAAATAGGACAGAGCAATGTTATTGTTTATGAGTTTGAAAAAGCAACTGGAAACCAAATTTCTATAAACTACCAATATTTAACGCCACATATAGAAATGCCTGGTGATGAATACAATTTTTGGAACGGGCAAATGCCACTAATCTATTATCCAGATATGGCAACTGTCTTGAATAACAACCAGGGATCTCCAGGAGATTATCTTACCACAGGATACCGCACTCCCACAGGTACACAAGTTACTTTTGCCGAAATTACAAAAACAAGTGATAAGCTCAATATGTGTCATAACAGAGAACTCACCTTACCCCACACCTCTATTGCTGTGACTAACATCTCCGTTAGTTCAGGTTCTGTATCCACTGTGGATGGTCCTATGAATGTTACTGGTAGCAATTATACATACAACCTTAACGATTGCGGTACTACAATGGGTACAGAGGATAATATTAATAATAAAACTGGCGGACTATATCCCAATCCAGCAACAGACCAACTTACTGTTTATTTAGGTCAAGACAGTATTAAGTCATTTATGGTTCACTCTGTTTTAGGGCAGCAAGTAGCATCTAAAAATTTGAAGGGAAGTAACAAAAAAACTACCCTAGATGTTTCCGCATTAAAAACAGGTATCTACTTTATAACGGTTGCCAATAGTATAAACCAAAGCCAGACCTTTAAATTTATTAAAGATTAAGCCTCACTATATGTGAGTGTTAGTGCCCTGCTTTTGAGGGGAAGCGGGGCACTCTTTTAAAATTTTGTAACTTAGGCGCAACTAACTAACCGGTTATGAAGTATTTTTTTACAATTTTGGGTTGTTATGTCTGTATTGCCCTTTTATCATGTAGTTCCGATAGTGAGGATTGTAATATTGGACCTATTGAAAACCCAAATCAGCAAGCTGTAATAGACAGTACAGCTTATAGGCAAAGTGCACACGATTGCAGATTGCCAAGAGTACAAAGGTTTCAAGTATCCAATTTTTCCTTTTCTGAAATTGTAGCAAATCAAGGAACCATTTTAAACATAAACCCCAAAACCTTTTCAAAACCCGACGGTACTTTGGTGGAAGGCGATGTAATCATTTCAATGCTTGAGATGTACCAACCTGGGGAGATTATTGCCTGCCAACTTTCCACAAATGCTCTAAACCAAAATCAAAGCATTGAACCTTTACTGAGTGAAAGCATCTTTTTTTTAGATGTTACCTACAACGATGAACCGGTTATTTTCAACCAGGATATACAAGTTTTTATTCCTTCGGAAAACCAAAATTTAGAACTCTCACTTTTTCATTCCCCCAGTTGTCCACACTTGGACTGTAACGTCCTTTGGGAAGAAAAGCCACAAGGAGACATATTTGAAGAGCCCTACACCAATCCTACGGGCGATGTAGTCTTAGGTTACAGATCATCTATACAAACCACAGGTTGGCTTAGTATTGCACGGTACAATAACAGCCAAGAACCAAGAGGTACTCTTTATAATAAAGCAATAGCTGGATACAATATCTCGAATAGCAATACCTTTTTGTATTATGATGGCACAAGTACAGCCATTGGGATGTTTTCAAAATTTGACAACGAAAATAAAGTGTTTAGTGAGCAATACAACGAAATACCCAATAACACCCCGAGCGAAGTGATTTTTGTAAGTAAACCGGAAACCGAATTTAAGTTCGGTTCCAGTGCTGTTATAACTAAAGATGGTAAAATAACAGTTACCCAAGACCTGCAATCAGGCTCTGAAACAACCTTAATAGCCTATATCAATAACCTGTAACTTATGCAAAAAGCAATACAATCTATTGTTTTTCTACTTTGTCTTGCTACAACGGTAACAACTGCCGTTGGCCAAACCGCCGTCCAAGATACTCTAACTAGATCCGCCCCAATTTTTTACGATGTTAAGGGAAATAAAGTAGAATTCAATCCTCAAATGCCACCTTTAAATCAAGTTTCTGGAGCTCCAAAAGCGTATTACACGTATTATTGGGAGTTTGGTGATGGTGATTTCAGTTTTAAGGAAAAACCCAAACACACCTATAAAAAGGAGGGCGATTATACCGCGAGATTATGGAGCACCAACAATTACGACAACGGAAAACCTCCAGAAAGCAGACCAGAAAGGGTAAAAATCGATTCATATAACAACGATCAAGCCAGTGTCGACAATACACTTACCGAAGAAACCAAACCAACCGTCTTCCTAGAAGGGGAACATCTAATAATCAAAACCAATCGGGACCCCTTACCAGATCAAGAAATGGTCTTGATAACAAGTTATAAAAACACCAAAAGCTACGTAACCAACGGTTCTTTATATTTATATTATAACGATACAAAATTCAAGGACGATAATTTTGAAGTAGAAGACACCCGTTTACACCATGGCGAAACTATTGCACCTTCTACACCAGCTTTTGCTGAAGTGGCCCATATTGATGCTTCGCGTTATTTTCTTGCCAGTAGGCAAAACCAGCCTTTTATAGACACTAGTATTCAACAGGATTCAACCAAACGCACAAATTTACCTGCCACATTTGAAGAATCGGAACAAATGTATCGAAACCACCAGCGTATTGAGTTTAACAATATGCAGCCAGGCGAAGAGCGACATATTTTCAGGACCTTGAAAACAACCCCCGAAATGTTGAAAGACACCAGTGCTATTGCTACATTACGAACCATTTACGTACCCGATAAAAATTACCAAAATCATACCGTAAAAGATACAGAACTGGAAATTGTAACCTCTCATGACCCCAATAAAATGTCCTCCAATGGTACCGTTCTTAATTATCGTTTGGTCCGTTTTAAACGGGTAAAGTTTAAGGTGAAATTTCAAAACAACGGGGAAGGCCCCGCGAATACCATACGATTAGAAGTGGACACGCCAGATATGTTTGACAAAAGCACGTTGCAAGTAAGCGATATGTACCCCAAATGCCGTATTTGTCCAAAAGGACGGGAAGTAAATTATTCCTGCTTGGATACTATCTATGAAAAAGACAAACTCATTTTTACGTTTAAAAAAATATACCTTCCGGGAACGGCTCAAAAAAATGTGGTAGACCGCGATTCTACCAAAGGATTTGTGAAATATTCGATGAAGTTTGGCAATGATTTCCATAAAACGAAAACCAGTAGCCAAACAGCCATTTTTTTTGACAAAAATGAACCTATTATCACCAATTACAGCACCACCCGTTTTATGCCTGGGGTTTCTATTGGTGCTAAAGCTGGGTATATTTTTACCCCATCAAGGAACAACAGCAAGGAGTATTTTGCTGGGGCCACCATTTCGCCCTTTAAATCATACCGAGGGTATTTTCAGGCCGAATTGTTTCTATCTGCAAGTTCTTTAGATAAGTTAAAAAACTTTGAAACCAGTACTACAAATGCTGTGGGGATTAAGGAACTGATGCGCTTTTCAGAAAAAAACGAAGAAAAAAATATTACGGCTTATGCAGTGCCCATTTCATACCGATATAATCTCAACAATTTTTTAGCGGTCGGGGCCGGTGTGCAAGTACAACTCGATTTACAAAATAAAGTAGAAACCTTTACCGAAGGAGAAGCATTTTTGAACATTCCGGGAGAAGGCATAATACGGGACGATGTGTACGATACTTATCAAAAAACCGAATGCACGCATAGCTTTACCAATTTTAATAGCGGGGTTTTTGTAGGCATCAATGCGGGTGGCGTTCGTATTGGACCTAGTGTTGGGCTACGGTATGTATTTAATTTTAAGGAACCCACTTCGCAACTGCAAGCCTACGCAATTTGGAAATTTTAAACCGTCATATTGTTTGCCTAGTACTCCTATTTTTTGTGGCGTTACCCAACTTTTCGCAACAAGCTGAAACCGATTCCATTTATACAAAACTAGACGTTTATTTAGAACAGCCTTCATCCCAACATACTAAAAAATTAAAAGCATATCTCGAAACCATTTCAACTACCGAAAAATCCGTACAATTGGCCAAAACAATTGCTTACTGTAATATGGGGTATGTTGCATTTAAAAACGGTATGTTGCAAAATGCCATCGATTATTATGAAACTGCCAAGCAACTTTATTTTTCTAAAAAGCTGAGTGGATATGATATTACTGAATATTGTTTAAAACCCTTAGGAAACCTCTACATTAAAACTCGCGCCTTGTCCGAAGCCGAAAATACTATTAAACACTATTTGGTCTTGGCACAAGAAAAGGGTCAAGCTAAACAGGAAGTCAGTGCAATTTTAAACCTTTCGGTCCTGTATCACAACCGGGGAGCCTATAAAAAAGCCATACAGTTGTTACGGCAAGGTATAGAAAAAGCACCGAACTACCCCGATTTAAAACTTAATTTGGCAACCAATTATTTTGGGTTAGGACAGGTTGAAGAAGCGAAAAAAATAGTCTTAAAATTAATAGCTACATCAAAAAATAGTTCCACCTATCACCTTTTAGCACAAATTTATCGTTCGGAACAAGCCTATGACAAAGCGATTTTAGCTTTACAACACGCTCTTACAATTGCAGAACAGAGCCGCAGTATCGGTAGTCGAGAACGAGCAAAGTTACACCTAGCATTGGCCGAAACATATTTTGAAAGTAACGATTCTCAAAATACTATTTTAGAACTTCAAAAAGTCTATTCGTTATTGCTTCCGAGTTATAAAACAGCACAAGAAAGACCGAACGCCGAGCAATTATATGCCGAAACCACCCTAATGGATGCACTGGACTTGCACGCATCTACTCTGACGCGAACAGACAACCCTAGAAAAGCTATCGAAACATTTGAAATGGCGTTTACAGTAAACAACTATCTGTTCGCACAATTGTATGTTCAGGATAGCAAAATTATGACGCAACAAAATAGTAAACGTCGAGCTGAGCAAATGCTAAACCTTCTTTATACGCAATATCAAGATACCAAAGATACAAGCTGGATAGAAAAGGCTATACAACTAGACAATCGAATTAAAGGCTGGGTAGTTTTTGAAGCTGTCACCTTAAAAAATAAATTGGGCGAACAAGCAAACGAGTTTCAAAAACTGCAAGAGAAATTGTCAGTGGTTAACAATCAAATCAATAAGCTTAGTGACCCTTCTAATCCTGATTATAAAAAACTGGTTTCCCTACAAAAAACATATAGCTCATTATTGACGCACCAACGAAAAGTATATGACAGTATGCAGGTTAAACACGCTAAAAATCAAGATTTCGATACTACAATGGTAAAGAAACTGAGACAAAAAGCTTCAACAACAGGAAAAATGCTAGTAAGTTACTTTCTGGGAGAAGAAACGGGGTTTCAGTTTATTGTTTCAGAAGAAAAAATAAGCTTTAAAAAGCTGATTTCTTCAAAAAAAGAATATCAAAACTTTTTAACTTTCATCCGTGAATACAACCGATTTTTTAATACTCCTGCAACCATAAATAATGATATTTCGGTCTTTACCACAGCTTCACACACCTTATTCAACAAACTGAAAATACCAAAATCGGAGGGGCTTCTTATCATCCCAGATGGTTTACTTTCTTTTGTGCCGTTTCAAACATTATTAACTAAAACAACGCAGAGTAAACAATATAGCGACATGGCTTTTTTAGTTTTCGAGAGCTCAATATCGTATGCCGTATCGTTTCAACAATATGTAAATAACAACAAAGGTTTTACAGAAAAGCAATCGGTTTTAGGCGTCTTTCCGGTTTTTACAGATACTCCGCAGGAACTACATTATTCGGTTATGGAAGCAGAAGAAATTGGCAATTTATTTCCTTCCAAAATACTAATGAGAGACCAAGCAACCGCCCAATCGTTTTTAGACGCTGCCAAGTCACATTCTATTTTACATATTTCCACCCACGCGCTAGGGGGAAGCTTTACCAACGAACCGGACATTCAGTTTATCGATAGTTCCTTTTCACTCGAAGAATTGTACGGACTTCAATTTTCACAACAATTGGTGGTTTTAAGTGCTTGTGACACGGGCGTGGGGAAAGTTGTAAAAGGTGAAGGTGCGCTTAGCTTGGCTCGCGGTTTTCAATATGCAGGTGCTCCCAATGTACTGTTTTCATTGTGGCAGGTAAACGATAAAAGCACCGCCCAATTAATAGAGAATTACTATAAGCATTTAAAAAATACAGGGTCCCGGGATATTTCTCTTCATAAAGCAAGTTTAGATTACTTAAACAACGAAAACATAGCCAACCCACAAAAATCACCCTACTATTGGGGTGCTTTTGTATATTATGGCACTACCGATCTAGCACAGGAACCTACTCAAACCTATTGGTATATCTTTGTAATTGCAGGTATATTGATAGTTGGGATTCTTTTTTGGTTTTTAAACCGAAGAACATATAAAAACACAAAATAGGATAAAAGAATTTGCATCTGCGGTAGTAAAAATAGAAGCATATATTACAATTATCCTTTGAAAAATGAAGTTCTTCAATAAAAAACCCGAAACAGATCTGTTTCGGGTTTGAATTTTTATCTGTAGGCCTATTTTAATTAATTTCAAAAATAATTGGCAATGAATATAGCACACCTACCTTTTTTCCTCTGTGCTCACCTGGTAGCATTTGTGGGATTTTATTTACCACACGAAGTGCTTCCTCCTCTAAATCGGGATGTGGCCCTCTCGCTTTGGCATCTGCAACATTTCCTTGTTTGTCTATTTTAAACTGAACAAAAATGCGCTGCTTTCCATTTAAATTGGCATTATCGCCTACTTTGCTATTAAAATTGTCTACAACTAATTGCATTATGTTATTAGACATGCATTTTTTAGCATCTTCATTACTCATCCCTTCGCAACCCGGGAAAGTAGGCACTTTATCGATTGCCGCAAACGGAACATCTGTGTCGTCCTCAGTTTCGTCAAGATATTCTTGAACAGAAGTATATACCTTATCTCCAGGTTCTGCTTTTGTGGCCAAAAACTGTAACGCTTTTTCTTCTTCAGGAGTCAAGTTTCCTTTTTTCATAATAGCTTCGGAAAGTTCATTGATTTTGGTCATCACCTCACTATCGCCAGTGTTTGAAACTAAATTTGCTTCCTCTTTTACTTCGTCCGCTTCATTGGTACACGATGTATAAAACAACATGGCGCAAACTACGGGAATAAGTAATAAATACTTTAGTTGAAAAATTTTCTTTGATTTTGATTTTTGTAACATAACGATTCGTTTTTTGATTAATGATTGATTGAAAAATGTATTTGTAAATGAAATATCCGATGTTTGAAACACCTGCGATAATAAGTTTTGATAATATGCTTTTCTGGTTTGCTGTTTAGCCACACTACTATCGGCTATAAATTCTTGCAGTTCGGTTATCTTTTTCTGTAACACATACACCAATGGGTTAAACCACCAAATGATGCGTAAGGCTTCAAAAAATAACAAATCGGCTGTATGTTTTTGTTTTGCGTGTACTTTCTCGTGCAGTAAAATGTTTTCGGTTTGCTTTTCTGAAAGATCACTTCCTAAAAAAATGGTATTGAAAAAAGAAAAAGCCGCTTTGCTGTTTGGTAGTTGGATGATTTTCAAGTTCTCAAATTCGTTTTTAATACCCGATTGTTTTAACTTATAAAACTTGATCACTTTTAAACTGAAAAGAGTTAATGCTACCAACATTCCTAGCAACCAGATAATTTGTACTGTTTCTGAAATAGTCAAAAAAGATGCACCTGTTTCTGAAATAGTAACGGCATCTAACTGTATGGATTTTTGAGCTGTTTCACCACCAATAATCACCGCCGGAAGTTGTATTAAATACTGCTCTGGAATTGCGTTTCTAAACGCTTCAATTTTAAATAAAGGAAGCAAAAAGCTTATAATTGGGGTTGCCAAAAGATAAATCCTATTCCATGTGAAAAAGGTTTCTTTTTTCAGAAATAGATCGTAGACTACCAAAAACAGTAGTTGAAAAGCGATAGTTTGTACTATATAATGTATCATGACTTTTCTTCTTTATTAATCTCGTTCATTATCGTTTCCAGTTCATTGATACTGATGTCGTTCTTCTCCATAAAAAAGGATACCATACTCTTAAACGAACCTTGAAAATAACCATCTACCAATTTATTGATTGACTGGTTACTGTACTCGTTTTTTTTCACTTTTGGGAAGTAAATATGCCCGCGACCTTCTTTTCTATAATCCACAAATTCTTTACTTTCCAGAATCCGTACAATAGTAGAAACAGTATTATATGCTGGTTTTGGCTCTGGCAACTCGTCAATTATTGCTGCCACATTGCCTTCTCCAAGTTCCCAGAGAATATGCATAATATCTTCTTCTGCTTTTGTAAGTTGTTTCATGGTATCACTATTATGGAATCAAATATAAACTAAATACTTAGTTTAAACTAATTTTTTAGTTATAAATTTTAATGGTTAGCCTTTTTTAAATTTTTTTCAAAAAAATTAAAGTAGAAACTTTTCTATTAAACCCAAGTAGTTTTTTCGCCTATGGAAGTTTTGCGTTGTCCTTCGGAGAGGTTTTCATCATATTTCCCCATATAGAAAAAGCCTAGACAGCTTTCCCCTTTATTGAGCGCTACTAAATTATGCAAATGATCTTTCAATGGCGGAGAACTCCAATAGCCACCAATTTTCATGTCGTGAGCGGTTAACCACATATTTTGAACAGCCATGGAAGTTGCTGCAATTTCTTCCCATTCAGGTACCGATTCTTTTGGGTCGCGTTGCATACAAATAGCAATAACACAAGCAGACTGCATGGGCTTTTCTTCAATTTTTTGTTGTTTAAATTCTGAAGGGTTTTCAACTATGTCTTTATAGGTTTTACCTAAAAAATCAGCTAGTTTTTTTCTAGCAGTTTCAGAATGAAAAATCTTAAAGCGCCATGGTTCGGTCTTTCTATGTGTAGGTGCCCAATTTGCTGCTCCTACTATTTTTTGTATTTCTTCTTCTGAAATAGGTTGGTTGTTATATTGAACTGGAAAAACAGATCGTCTGTTTTTAATTATTTCTGAAATCATAAGTGTTATTTATTGATATTTGAATCAAATAGTAGGTAATAATAATTGAAAAACAAAGAGTGAGTCGTGACGTTCAGGATGTGATTTTTCACTTTTATCAAAATGTTAGCGAACACACTTAGGTACGAAGGATTAAATATACTCCTTGACTAAACCGATAAGTGTATTGGCATCTTGTTCTCCGCTCTTGCGCCATTTCATTTCGCCGTTTTTGTAAATCATAAGCGTAGGCAATCCTTTAACGCGAAGTGCTTCGGCCAATTCTTGATTTTTATCTACATCGATTTTTACAACTTTTGCTTTATCGCCAAGCGCGGCAGCTGCATCCCGTAAGGTTGGGTGCATTTCTTTACAAGCTTCATCCCAATCTGCAAAAAATGCAAGTAGGACGGGTAGTTTCGTTTCGATTAATTCTCCAAATTTTGACATTTGCTTATAGTGTTTCTTGAATAAATCTTATTACAAATATAGTATTTCCAACGCATTATGCGTCTTTACCTCGTTTTTTAAGTTGGATAACGGTAATTTCAGGCCACATTCCAACCCTTCCTGGATACCCTAAAAAGCCAAAACCACGATTTACGTTTATGTATCTTCCAAATTCTTCATAAATACCAGCCCAGTTTTCATACCTATATTTCACCGGGCTCCATTTAATCCATCCAGGAATATCAATTCCAAACTGCATGCCGTGGGTATGACCACTTAGGGTAAGTTGGTAATTTCTATCATCTTCTTTTACTTGAGCTTTCCAGTGCGATGGGTCATGACTCATTAGTATTTTAAAGTCTTCTTTTGTAACACCTTCAGAAGCCTTATTAAGGTCACCTGCTTTTTTAAATCCTCCCTCGCCCCAGTTTTCAACTCCTATTAACTTAATTTTTTCTCCATCCCGTGTAAGCGTTCGGTTTTCGTTCAACAATAAATCCCATCCTATTTCTTTTTGAAGGGCTTTTAATTGTGATAGATTTTCATTTTTAGCAGTTTCGGTTTCCCAACTTACATAATCGCCATAATCGTGATTTCCAAGAACTGAAAACACCCCGTCTTTTGCTTTTAAAGTTGAAAAAGTTTTTTTCCAACGATTCATTTCATCTGCAACATTATTTACAAGATCTCCAGTAAAAAGAATTACATCACTTTTTTGTTCATTGGCTAAGTTAACTGCGTAAGCTACTTTTTCTTCATCATTAAAACTCCCACTGTGAATGTCGCTCAACTGTGTTATAGTATAGCCGTGAAAAGCATCGGGAAGATCGTCAAACTCCAACGCATATTTAAGCACTTTATAATTGTACTTTCCTTTATACATTCCGTACAACAAAGAAGCAAAAGGTATTGCTGCAATCCCTAATGCTAAGGTACTAACAAATTTTCTTCTCGAGGGAAGGTGAAATGCCTCGCTACCACCGCCAATTTTTGTAAAAAGTCCAACGAATAAACGAATAATGTCTTCGCCGAACATTAAAATAACCAATATTAATTTTGGAACAAAAACGACTAAGAAAAAGCCAAAAACATACATTTTTTCTACACCTATCAGTCTATCAGAACTAATTCCTAATTGATAAATTAAGGCTCCCAATACTAGAAGTGAAATAAGCACCCAAAGACCATACACCCAATAACTTCGAGTTACCGTTTTAATGGCTTGAAAAGCATAAATATCGACTAAAATGTATATTGAAATGAAAATTACCCAACGTAGTGTCATAAGTACAGTAAGAATTTTTTAAAGATACTATGTTTAAAAACGCTGAAAACTGAATTTACTTTTTTTTAACTGTTTTATATGTATTTACAGTTGAAAAGCTATACTAATATAGTAAACAATTATAGAATTTTCTTACAAAAAATAAAGTAACCATTTCTATTTTAGAGAGTTATATCCTACGTACTAACCCTTATTTTTTTCACAAAAATGAAAATTATGATATAAGATTTATAAATTTTAGTAGCTTTGTTATACATAAGTAGGTTGACCAACTTAAAAATGGGTCGATCAAATTTGGGGCGAAAAGTCATCACAGCTGTGATGGCTTTTCTATTTTATAACTACGCGAAATCTTAATTTTACAAAAACCATATTCATATATAATATGTTGATTTTTTGTATCTTACTATACCTAATTTTTTTACTTAAAATCTATCCCTATGAAAAATGTAACTTTTCTTATTCTCGGATTAACCCTTATTACCATATTAATTAGTGCTTCAACAACAGATCAACAAGAAAAAAACACTCTCAAAGGTGTTTGGGAGCTTCAAGATCAATATATGTACAAAAACAATATGGTGGTTGATACAATTGAAAATTATAAAAATAGTCGCCAAGTTAAAATGTACACAAATAATAAGGTAATGTGGACACGTTACAACCCAAAGGATTCTGTAGAATGGTTTGGTTATGGAAACTATATTGTAAAAGACGGCACTCTAGAAGAACGCTTAGAGTATGGATCTTTTCAGATGATGAAAATAATAGACACTACAAAAGTGTTCCGTTTTAATCTAGAAATGACTAAAAGTACTTTTAGTCAAATAGCGCTTGATGAACAGGGCAATAAATATTATTCTGAAAATTATACACGAGTAGACTAAGTGTAGTGGTTTGCTTTTATGTTTTTACATCTAAAGCGTCCCTTAACGCATTACCAATTAGCATAAAAGCAGTTACCAAACTCATAATAGCTAAACCTGGGATAATGGCTAGCCATGGTTTCCCTAACACAATATAGGCGTAATGATCTTTTATTATACCTCCCCAACTAGGCATAGGCGGCTGTGCGCCTATTCCTAAAAAACTTAACCCGCTTTCAATTAAAATTGCCGAAGCGAAGTTAGCCGCCGAAATAATAATGACAGGAGCCATCGCATTGGGTAATATATGTTTGGTAATAATTCTGAAATCTTTATACCCCAAAGCTCTTGCCGCTGTAACATATTGCATTTGTTTAACGCCCATTACCTGCCCTCTTACAACTCTTGCTACTTCAACCCACATAGTGAGCCCAACAGCAATAAAAACCTGCCAAAAACCTTTCCCTAAAGCTAAAGTGATGGCAATTACCAAAAGTAAGGTAGGGATAGACCACGTAACATTGATAATCCACATAATGGCTGCATCTACTTTTCCGCCAAAATAACCGGCTATTGCACCTAAACTAACTCCTATCACTAAAGAAATAAAAACCGCTACAAAACCGATGCCCAATGATATTCGGATACCAATTAGCATTCTGCTTAAAAGGTCGCGGCCATATTTATCGGTGCCTAGTAAAAACGTTTTTTCTGAAATATACTTTTGAGGAATTTCTTTAACGCTTTTAGCTTCCGGAAATAATTTTAAAGGATATTCCTTTTGAAGTCCTTTGCTGCCATCGCCTGTATATAATGTTGCTTGAAGTATTGAATCTTTTACTGAATAGGCTGAGATAGGAATTTCACTATCGGCATTCTTTTTTCCGAAGAAAAACACCGAAATGGCATTTTGTTCTTTAAGCTCTGCCGGCACTGTAAGCATTTTCACTGCAAAACCGGGTTGTTTTGAGTGAACAGAAAGATGCATCTGGTTAGCATCTTGCGAATTATCCGGCGCTATGGCATAGGCAAAAATTGCAATAAGCGCGCAAACTACTAAAAATGAAAAACTAAAAACGCCCCAAAAGTTCTTCTTGAACTTTTGGAGCGCTAATTTTGTTAATGAAGTAGATGTTTTCACGCTGTAAATGTAACAAAAAGGTTCAAGCTTTCCATTTTACTTACAACACTTATAACGCAACTTAATTTTTAATATCTGCCATTTTTCCGGCTTTAATATTATTTATTTTCAGGTCTCTAAGAACGTTAATTGCCTCTTCAACATAAATGTCTTTAGCAAGATTTGTGTGCCACCTTTTACGTTTTTCACGAAGGGTGGTATCTTGCCTCATCATTTCAATTTCGTAAGGAAGCGATTTATAATCTAATTTATTATCATATTTATCTATCTCTTCAAACTTTTTTGTCTCTTCCTTTCGCTTCTCTATGTCGGCTACATATTTGTCAAAGTTAAGTGGAACTTCAGACTCATCGCGACGTGCTTTTATCCATTTTGCATCTTCATCTATTAATTGAAGTTGTGCATTTTTTTCCATACGGGCTTTACTCTTGCTAATGGTTTCCTTATAGTCAATGTAACCATCCCATTTTTTATAATCAGCTGAGTCTATCTTATCATATGGCAGCGGATTATCGTAATCGCGTTCCCCTACATCAAAATAACTGTATTGATCTGGCATAACTACATCACTTTTTACACCTTCAAGCTGTGTTGATCCACCATTAACTCTATAGAACTTTTGAGTTGTTATTTTTAAAGCTCCCATATCGCCCATATCACTTTTTCTAATCCATTGGTTTAAATCCAATACATTTTGAACAGTACCCTTACCGTAGGTTTGTTTACTTCCTAATATAATAGCACGTTCGTAATCTTGCATCGCTGCAGCTAAAATTTCAGAAGCTGAAGCTGAAAGCTCATTAACTAGAATTACTAATGGCCCATCCCATACGATTGCGTCGTCTTCATCTTCCAACACTTCTTTTTTACCGTTAGAAGCTACCTGAACTACAGGTCCCTCTTCGATAAAAAGACCAGCAATATCTACTGCGGTGCGTAGAGAACCTCCGCCATTTCCACGAAGATCAAGAACCAATCCTTCTATACCTTCTTCTTTAAGGCGTTCAATTTCTTTTTTTACGTCGCTAGCGGCATTTCGCTCTTTATAGTCTTCCATATTAAAATAAAACTGCGGAAGGTTTATAAGCCCATAATTGTTGTTCTCTTTTTCAATAAGAGAAGATTTAGCATACGTTTCTTCTAATTCTACTACATCGCGAGTAATAGTTTCTTCTTCAATAGCGCCATCTACACGTTTTACCGTTAACGTCACTTTTGTACCTTTGGGTCCTTTTATCAGTTTTACGGCATCGTCAACACGCATTCCCACTATACTCACAGCCTTATCTTCGTCTTCTTGTCTAACTTTGGTGATTAAGTCTCCTACTTGAAGATGATCACCACGCCATACTGGACCACCACTTATTACTTCGATTACTTTTATATAATCGTTTTTCTTTTGAAGCCTTGCCCCAATACCTTCTAAACGTCCACTCATTCTAAGGTCGAAACGATCTTTATCTGGCGGAGCAAAATAATTGGTATGCGGATCAAACTCTTCAACAATCGTGGTTAAATAGATTGAGAAATAATCTTTTCGTTCTAAATCTTGTGTGAAATCGAAATACTCATCTAATGAAGTTTTTGAAGTTTCGCGAGCTTCAATTTCTAATTCTTCTTCACTCTCAGGTTTAAAGTCTTCGTTTTCTTCCCAATCATTATCAGCAGCTGCTGTTTTATTTTCCTCAACATTATCATAATAAGTAGAAATAGTGGAAAACTTAAGCTGTTGTCTCCAGCGTTCTTTTAGTTCTTTTTTTGAAGATACGTAATCAATATTATCATAATCCACATTTATGGATTCGTCTTTTGTATAATCAAAAGGAGTGTTTAGTACTTCAGGGTAGATTTTTTTCACATCTTCCATCCGTTCTTGCAAACGATTGTACACCAAGTTGAAAAACGTAAGGTCTTTACTTTTTATTTGGTCGTCAATCTCAGTTTTGTATTTACTGAACTCTTCAATATCTGAAGCAAGGAAGTATCTTTTTAATGGATCTAACCCAGTTATAAAATCTTTATAAACCTCTGCAGAAAACTCATCGTTTATATCTGACGGACTGTAATGCCCTTTTTGCAATACATACGTTATAAGGTCTATAAGTACTTTATCTTTATCAGTATCGTTAAACTCTTTAGTCGTAAAACTGCATGATGCGACCGCAACAAATACAGCAAGGAACAGTACCTTTAAATTCTTTTTCATAATTCGCATATCTTTCTTCTTCTATTTTAATGTTCTAAATTATATAAAAAACCGTGCCAACCATTTATAATCGTACTAATTTTTTGTTAAACCAATTTTATTTTGAAATTCACGGGGAAATAAGTCACAGACTGCTCTTGTTTATAATAGGATTTTCAGAAAAAAAGAGGATTTTGCTATTAAAACTTCAATAGATATAACTATAAATTTCCAATAATAGTATAATACCGTATTTTAGCGGTGTAAATTCCAAGTATGCGTATTTTATATAGTTTTTTAACCCGAATTAGTTACCTGTTTTTATGGATAGCACAGTATTTCAGTAAAAAAATGAAGCTTTTTGTGTCAGGTAGAACACAAGTTTTTGAAAATTTGTCACAACACATTACTCCTGAAGATAAAACTATTTGGTTTCATTGCGCATCATTAGGGGAGTTTGAACAAGGCCTACCCATCATGGAGGTTGTAAAAAAGGAATTTCCAAATCATAAAATAGTGGTTTCATTTTTTTCACCATCGGGCTACGAAGTAAAGAAAACCACCCCAGTGGCCGATGTGGTGATTTATCTTCCATTAGATACAATTTCTAACGCCAAAAAATTTATAAACGCTGTTCATCCATCACTTGTTCTATTTGTAAAGTATGAGTTTTGGCCAAATTATCTTTTCGAATTGAAAAATCGCAACATTCCTACCCTATTAATTTCAGGGTTATTTAGGGAAGGGCAAGTGTTTTTTAAAGGTCACGGTAGTTTTATGCGAAAGGCTCTAAAAAGTTTTGATCATATTTTTGTGCAGGATAAAACTTCAGAAAAACTATTGAAACATATTAACATCACCAATGTGACTGTGAGTGGAGATACTCGTTTTGATCGTGTTTCACACCAAATTGAACACGACAACTCCTTACCTTTTATTTCAGCATTTAAAGAAAATTCGCTTTGTATTGTCTGCGGAAGCACTTGGCCAGAAGATGAAGCCATTTTGCTGAATTATATTAATGAAGCTACGGAAGATGTAAAGTTTATTATTGCGCCTCATACTATTGATTCAAAAATTGAGCAGTTTAGGAAAAAACTGAAAGGCCCTTCGGTTTTATATTCAGAAAAAGAAGGAAAAAACTTAGCAGATTATTCTGTCTTTATAATTGACACTATTGGCTTATTGACCAAAATCTATAGCTATGCCGATATTGCGTATGTAGGTGGTGCAATGGGCAAAACTGGACTGCATAACATATTAGAACCCGCCACTTTTGGGATTCCTATTGTAATTGGAAAGAATTTTGAAAACTTTCCTGAAGCCAAGCGGTTACAGCAATTAGCTGGACTTTTTGTTGTAGATTCAGCAACAGAATGCACTGAAATTTTAACCAAGCTGGTTACAAACGGAAGTTTCAGGGAAAAAACCGGGATGATTGCGGGGCATTTTGTGAATAGCAATACCGGCGCGACAAATATTACTTTAGATTATATAACTAAATTACACCGTAACGGCCTGATTTAAATAACGCCTAAAAGGCAACATTTCTTTGTAAATAGCAATGACTTTTTCTTCAAAATTTGATGCCATTACTTCCTTTTGAGTAAGTGGACAGGAGACTGCAAACGATTTTCGCCGAAGCAAATCTATATGTTTGTGGTCTTGAGTGTACCCCTTAGGTGATGTTTTAAGAGGATCATCAACTATCATTTCACCAAACATGGTTTTAAAGCTCTTTTTATTCAGAATGTTTTTCAAATCTTCTCCATTATAATCTATCGCTGCTCGAATGCTTTTCAAAATTTTGGAAGAAGGGTGCCAATAGCCCCCGCCTATTAATGATTCATTTACTCCTAAATGTATGTAGAAATCGCCTTGTTTACTTTCTTGGTCCAAACCCGCCCCAAAATGGTCTTTATAAATAGGTTTGTTTGGGTGAAACATTAAATTATTATTTATTCGGTTGATGGCTTTTTTTCCATTGGTAGGCGTGTAATCTGGATCAATAGCGGCTAATTTTATATTCATTTCGTTTAACCAATCAATATACGAATCGCGCACGGCATGATATTCGCCGCGATGTTCGTCCATCCACTCCTTATTATTATTTTTTTGAAGTTTCCGTAGAAATTGATATAGGTCTTTAAAGTTCATTTTTTCCTCTAAAACTACTTATTTTAAAGACTTTCGTTTCAAATTTTAATAAAACTTTACAATATGCCAACTGTTAAAATACATAGATTTGTTGTGTAATTTAACACAAACCAATTATGAAAAAAGTAATTATTGTAGCCGCATTGGCATTAGTAGGCTTCTCTACAACTTCGTGTAGAGAGACCAAAACGGAAACTAAAGAAGTTGTTCGTGAAGTAGAAGTAGAAACTGAAGAAACAGCTGATGAAACTGAAGGAATTTTAGAAAGAACTGCCAAAGAAGTTGATAAGGAAGTTAACAAAGAAGTTAACGAAGAGATTGACAAAATTGGCGATGATAACTAAATATAGTAACCTAACAACAAAAACCCAAAAATCATGAAAAAAGTAATTTTAAGTTTAGCATTAGTAGTCGCATTTAGCACCACTTTCGTGTCTTGTAGAGACACCAACAAAAAAGCAGACGACGTAGAAGACGTAGCAGATGATGTAGAAGATTCTATGGACGATGCTGGTGATGCAGTTGAAGATGCTGTGAATGACACAGGAGATGCTATCGAAGAAGGTGTTAATGAAGTGGAAGAAAATACAGGCACCGGTGGTACTGATGACATGTAAACCAAATTTTAACCAGTAACTAAAACGAGTTATTATGAAAAAAATAGCAATGATTGCCTTAGCTGCATTATTCTTAGCCCCATTAACTTCTTGTCGCGATCAAGAAAAGACAGAAGCTGAAGAAATGGTAGAAGAAATGCAGAACGAAGGTGCTGAAGTAGAGAAAAAAGTTGACGGTGATGAAACCAAAATAAAAATGGAAACCGAAGACAAAAAAGTAAAAATTAAAGAAGAAGACGGCGAAACCAAAATGAAGGTTAAGACCGATAACGATAATTAATTTTTAATTTTCTTTAAAAAAGTAAAACCCGAAACAAACGTTTCGGGTTTTTTATGCTTTCTATTAAAAAAATTATTTTTTAATAACCTTTCTTGAATATACTGTTTTGTCCGTATAGAAATTGATTAGATACGTCCCCGCCTGGAATTGCTCGATGTTTATTTCTGAAGCACTCGTTTCCTTTAATAACTTTCCTTGAAGATTGAATACACGAATTTTATTTACATCTTGTATTCCCTGAACAGAAACAATATCTGTTGTAGGGTTAGGATATACTTTTATGTTTTCTTTTTGAACACCATCAACACCTAATTCAGATTGTGTTATTTGTACATCATCCATTCCAATGTAAAAAATGTCTGTACAATCGTAATGTCTAAAAACCAACTTTACTTCTTGACCAGCAAACGAAGAAATGTCAACATTTACAGTTTTAGCAGGATTATAATAAGGAGCATCAAGCGTTTCTTCAAAAACAGGCTCTTCAGTTCCAGAGAATTCTGATGCTGCTGGGATAACATACACAGCATAGTGCTCTTGAAACACCTCTTCATCTTCATACGCAGCAACCTTAAAAGTTAATTCTAAATTATTTTCTGTTAGCAATGAGATATTCGGGCTTGTTAACGTATTGTCTGGAGTAAATGCCTCCAAATACCAAGAAAAAGACCAAACAAACCCTCCATTAAACGACTCTACTTCTTGAAATTCAGCATCGGCAAATTCCCAAAGTTCGCCATCTTCATCTAAATCTGCTAAAATCCAAGAACCCCAAGTACTTTCGTCATTAAAATCTTCTTCAAAAACAACAGTTTGGGCAAATGAGTTTAACCCTAAAGTTATAATACACGCAAATAGTAATTTTTTAATCATAATGTTTAAAATTTTTAATAGATTATAAATAAACTGACAAAATTTATTGTCAATTATGCGCAAAAGTACCCATAAAATAAGAGTTGAAAGCCTATTATTGCTAATGAAACTGAAGCTGCTGTTAACCACAAAACCAACTATAGCCTTAATCTTCTCATTATCAAATTTTAAAACATCTAGAAGTTAGACGTAATCTACTTGTTAATTTTTTAGAAATAAAGAAAAGCTATGATATGGAAGCATTTTAAAACAAAAAAAGCCCATCCATTTGGATAAGCTTCTCATCGGTCTATTTCTAAACCACTTCCCGAACTTAATCGGGACAACACAACTTTGTTTATCTACTTCTTTGAAGTAAAAGTAGCGGTCTGGACGAGCGGGTTGAAAAGGGATGCTAATTACGCTCTACACATCTCTATACACTAAAATTGCATGTGATTATTTATATCCATATCTCAGAACATCTCGATACACTTAGAAACATTGTACTGATTTTTGTATTCTAACCACACTATATAAAGCCCTCACTTAACTTTTTTATTATAATCGGGATGCCATTTTAACTCTTCAAGTGAAAAATAATGATCGGAATAATTATCTATCCACCACTCTTTTAAATCTTTATCCAAGGTCTCAAAGTTAACTGGAGTTGCAGAAATTTCAATAAAAATTTGTTCAAATGGTTTTTCTATAAAATAGTAATCATTTAAGCGCACATCAGTAATTACAAATGCCATTTCAAGGGGTTCATTACCCTCTTGAAGACCTTCAATATCTATATTGACAGTTCTACCAACTAAGTCTTGTAAAGTGCTCATAAATCTTTAATTTTATTTAAATATACTAAAAGCCCCAAACAAAAAAAGCCTTTCCATTTGGAAAAGCCTTTCATCGGTCAGATTACTCTGAACCACTTCCTCAAATTAATGAGGACAACACAACATCTTTATAATGACTATCAAAAATTGCCTTCAATTACTTTAATTTTTGGCAAATTTAGCATTAAATTATTGTAATCCTAAACTTTATTGAGGTAAATTATTTTACACTTTAATCTTGTTATTCCAGCTTTGAGAATTGGCTGGTGATGTATATGCAAAAATAATAGTCCATTATAGGCACATATCCTTGGTTATTTTTTGGTAAGTGCAATGAAAAAACTTTTTGCTTTTTGTTTGAAAGATATAATACGATAGCTTTAATAAAACTGGTAATCTATTGTATTAAGGTTGTAAGCTAAAATTATTCAAAATCAATTTTAAAAAAATATATATTATCACTAGGGGAAGAATATCCCTCAGTATTATATAAACTAGCTTTCGCATATGCCAGCTGAATATTTTGATTTGAAATAGCAGCAAAACCTGCTCCAACAGTAGAAATTTTGTTATTCATTGGCGCTATAACAATATTTTTGTCAGATAATTTTTCTTTTTCGATATATTCCAGCAATTGATTTTTAGTTTCTGAAGGATCGGTAAGAGAAAATTTAAATTCACTAGCTTCAGGATGCCTTGATAAGAGTCGTTTGTGACGTTCAAAATTAATTTTCATATGATTATCTTCGATAGGTTGGTCTCCAAATCCCAAAGTAATAGAATCGTATTCATACTCATCAATAATTCTGAGTGTCCTATCATATTCAAAGCCAAATAAAATAATTAAGTGATTTTTCTTCGTTGGATCTGTAAAACCCGGAAATCCAATTATAGTTCTTATTTCATCAACTCCTTTTGACAACCATTTATCCTCATCTTTTTCGTCATTTACAGAATACTCTTTGGCACCAACATAACTCAAAAAAACATTACCTAATAATTGTTTCTTATTTTCAATCAGCCTAATTAATACTAATAAAGACTCATGAGTAAAAGTGGTTGTATCGATTAATATATTAGGCTTCTTATAATTATGAGTAATATCATTAATCACTCTCATTATTTCAATATAGTTTGATATTGCATCATTAGAGTTTAACGCTACACGATTAGATTTTATTTCTAATAAATTACTTAATTCTTCTGCATTAACACAAATACTTTTTGCTTCATTTTCATTAAAAAAAATATAGCTCTCTTTGACATCTGATTCCTCTATAAGTTTTGGTATAACAAAGCATCTATCTTCAAAACTAGCTGAACATATGAATACATTTATTGACAAATCATTTACATTTGAACTGAATTCATTGAAATTATAAAACATGGCTATCATCAATTTCATTAAACATAGATATTTGACCATCATCTATAGCTCCGTCAATATCCTTAATTATTGCTAATATAAATTTTCTTGGATTTTCAAGAGCTAATTTTAATATCGAAGCATCCATAAACTTGTAACCTGCAAAACTAGAAGGATCTAATCCAAAATGAGGAGATAAAATTCTATTTAGAATATATAGCCTTGATTTACCAGTTCCATACTTATTACCTATCATAGATTTTTGTAAATACCCATGTTGAATTCCCAAATCAATTATCCTTGATAATTCTTCATTTGGCTCATCGTTTAAGGCAATAGAAAAAACTCTTCTTTCTGATGCATTTGACACTATTATTTTTTGAAATAAACCACCCATACCCATAATTAAATTTCTCAATTTATCCATGTCACCTTTATTCGCTGCTTCCTTCTTATATTTATCAAATTCTGATTCCATTTTTTTTCTAGAATATTTTTTTATTTCATGATTTTGAACTGAAGGACTTATGAATTCAAATTCTCTTTCATCTGTCCTTGATAACTCTCCAACATACATTTCAGAAGCAAAGTCTATAAACTCTCTTACAATTCCAGATGAAATATTTACTAACTGCTTAAAACCAGCATAACTATATGTATATCTATTACCCCCAAGTCCCTTTATAAAATCTGGTTCAGCGTATCTATACGCAAAGTCATAAGCTTGCCCTTCTGTTTTACCTGATTCTAATTGCTCCTTGATATACTGGTCTTTTATCGCTTCAATTTTATTCTTCTGGGCTTCATCAACTGGAAAAAAAACTTCCGGGTCAGTTATTTTATAATCATACTTTATCAATCTTTTCTCAACTATTTCTTTTACCCTCTTATAATACAGATCTTTTTTGGTTGTATAAATATCATTTACATTAACTTCAGAATAATCATGTGGAGTGTCAATTCTGGAGCCATTTATCGTACTAAATACCTTATATTTAAGCTGTGTAGAAATCTTCAAGCTTACCTCATTAGTAGTTCTTAATGACACCCACGAATTCAATATTTTTCTTTGTGTTTCTGAAAGCTCGTCTGCATCATCGATTAATAAATAAATTGGTTTAGTTGGCATAAATGGCAGCTTCCTAATTCTTGTTAAAATCTCAAAAAGAAAATCAGAGTACAACAATAGAGCACCATTATATGGTATTGGTTCTGTAGAACCTATTAGTTTTTTAATATAACCATGTTGAAACTCACTGGATACAGATCTTAACGTATCTATAATATTCTCAAAGGTATTTTGTATTGGATTATCTTTATCTAAAACTTTGCTTTCATCATAACCAGAATATTTCAGAAATTTCACAAAAACATTATTAAAGAAATAAGCAAGAGCCTTTCTATTAACATCATTATCTTCAAAACCAGCTTCTGAAAGTTCCTTAAATATTGATAAAGCAAAATTAATGACCATGAAATGCTCATTTAGTAAAGCCTCTCCATGTTTATTATTTAGCTTAATATCTGTTTTATTTAAATGTCCTTTCTTAATTGGTATATAAATCCCAAAATAGCCAATATCACATATTTTTCTAGGTTCTTTTAATCTTATCCCTTCATCATCTACTAAGACCTGGCAATCTGGTTTCATAAAACGAAACATCATACTTTTACCCGACCCTCTTGCTCCGTTTATGAATGTATGACCGACAACAGGCACACTATAATATTCACCGAAAACTGGAACAAATAAATCAATAACATCATTAGGGTTGATATCATCAGGATATTTAAATTCAAATGGATTTTTATTCATCTTTTTCGATTCTTAGTTTTAAGCTTTCACCTGTTATTTTTGACGAATTTTCATAAATCAATTCTGGACAATGATCAAAGATATTTTTATCTCCTTCAATTGGATAATAATTATCATGCAAATTAAATGTAATATCTTTATGCACGTTTAATTCATTAAAATCTAGAGTTTCTGATAAGGCATCAAAGTCTTTGTAGAATTCAATTTGAACCCAAATGTTTTCAATTTCAATCATTCCTTTCCAAAATTTTGAACAATAAATTCTCTCATAATGCATTTTTAAAATTCTCTTATAAATCTCATCTAATAAAAATACATTAATTATTCTTTTTTTACCTTCTTCAAATACAAGCTTACCAAAAGTACGAGTAACATATTTTTTAGGTATCTTGAGATGTACCTCCACAGTGCTTTTTGGATGGTTTACATTTATAGAGTCTATACAAGCTGAAAAAGCATGAAATACTTCACTACCCTTAGGTAAGCTACCGTTTTCTAAACTGTTAATATCTGCTCTTTGTTTTTCTTCGGCTAGTTCATCAGCAAATCTTAAAATAGCAGCCAACATTTGAAGCCGAATCGGATAACTATTCGACATTATTTCCTTCCTTATAGTTCTTATGGTGTTTTTATCTTTCGAACCGTCTTTATATTTAACTTTTCCACCATGCACTCTTGCAATATCATTAATATATTTTACTTCAGTTATATCGAATAAAATTGGTGTTAAACCATTTTTAATAGCGTCCAAGACTCTATTTTCGTGATTATGTCTACCATAAAAATTTCCAATATCATGAACTTGGATTGCATTTAATAATAAGAAGACTTCTCTAGCATTTAAACTGTAAATAAAATTTTGAATATCATCTTTACCGGTATCTAATAATTGACTAGCTCTCTCAATAACCGCTTTAATATGTTTTGGACCATGGTCATTTAGCCAAATAACTTTATCAAAATCTTGCTCATTTTTAATTTCATTATAAATAGCTTGTTTTGTCACTTCATTATGTAAACCATTTCCTAAATAACTTCTAAAAACATCATATTTCGAATGATATTCAAAATCATCACCTCCCCTTTTTAAAAAGTCACTACTTGGTGATATTAACCAATCATCTAATGTAGAATTGTTTAAATTCATTATTTAATTAACTTATATTAATTATTTCTTCGAAAACTGCCTTCGCGAGTAATGGGGGAACCGCATCCCCTACTTGTTGCTGTATATGCACTAATGGCCCTTTAAATATATAATTGTCTGGAAAAGATTGTAATCTTGCAGCCTCTCTAATTGACAAGCCTCTATCTTCAGTTGGATGTATCAACATACTCTTTCTGTAATTTGCAATTACATAAGCTGGTTCGTCAGACTTCAATCTTCTATAAATACCATGGTGGCAACGAGAGGGATCTGTATAATTTGCCATTAAACCTAATGGAATATCACTCCAATTATGACCTTGTCGTATATGTTTATATCTTTCAATTACCAAATCAGAATTTTTTGACACGTAGTTTTGAGATACTTTTCTCTTTTTACCACGCATTAATTTTGCATAATCTGATTCTGCCTTACACTTATAAGTTAAAACATCTTCTTTAGAACCGTTATTTAAGAAAGGTAAGTCTGAAAATGCTTCATCTACTGTTACTATTTTATCCTTAAAATTCCCTATAGGAAATTCAAAAGCTATACCATGTAATGAAGCAACAATAAATATTCTTTCTCTTTTTTGAGGAACACCAAAATCAACAGCATTTAAAATCTTAAAATTAGGTGTGTAACCCCTAGAGTGTAGATTATTACATATTTCTTCTAGAAAAAACCCTTTGTCTAAGTTTTTTAACCCTGGAACATTTTCAATAACCACCCAATCTGGCTTAACTATATCAACTGACCTCATAAACTCCATAAATAGCCAGTTCTTCGGATTATTTGTAAATCTAGTTTTTCTATTGGCATTAGAATATCCTTGGCAAGGTGGTCCACCAAAAAGTACTACTCCTTGACTTTTCTTTTTAAAGCTAAATTCTTGAATATTCTTAATGTCCTCTGGAACAACTGTAGTACCTTTATGATTCTCCAGATATGTTTGTGCTGCATAGAAATTTTTTTCAACTGCCAAAGCAATATCAATACCAGCATACTTTGCACCTAAGCCCATCCCTCCTGGACCCGAAAATATTTCAACTCCTATCATACTGCTATTGGAGCTTTTATTGGAGGGTAGGGGTCATACCCCTCTAATGTAAAATCATTATATTCAAAATCAAAAATTGATTTCACCTCTTTATTTATAATCATATTTGCATATTGTTTAGGGTTCCTACTTAGTTGTAATTTCACTTGCTCGAAATGATTTTTGTAAATATGCACATCACCAAATGTGTGAATAAAATCTCCATATTCCAGATTACAAACTTCTGCAATCATCATGGTTAATAATGCAAAAGATGCTATGTTGAATGGGACTCCCAATAATAAATCAGCACTCCTTTGATACAACTGACAGGATAGTTTTCCTTCAGAGACATAAAACTGGAAAAGCGTATGACAAGGTGGTAATGCCATTTTATCAATATCTGCAACATTCCAAGCACTTACAATTATTCGTCTAGAATCTGGGTTGCTTTTTATCGTATCTATTATATTAGATATTTGATCAATATGTCTTCCATCTGGCGTTGGCCATGAGCGCCATTGATATCCGTAAATACTCCCAAGTTCTCCATTTTCATCTGCCCATTCGTTCCAAATAGTCACTCCGTTATCCGTTAAATATTTAATATTTGTATCACCTTTTAAAAACCACAATAATTCATGAATAATCGATTTAAGGTGTACTTTTTTTGTTGTTACCAAAGGAAATCCTTCATTTAAATCAAATCTCATTTGATAGCCAAAAACACTTCTCGTACCTACTCCTGTCCTATCGGATTTATCCTTACCATTTTCATAGACATGGCGAAGTAAAGTTTCATATTGATTCATAATTATATTTTAGAAGAACAGCTACCAGTATATACCGATAGCTGGGAATTTATCATTCAATTTGTCATTTTTCTAATGAAATGACCTTTGTAAATATAACAAACCTAATCGAATATAGTAATTAAACCATAGCGATTGCAAGGCAAAATCAAGGTTTAGGGATAATTATCTTAATCCAATAGGGCTACTTACGTTGTATGATCCGAATTGGATTCAAAGTCACTTGAATTTTCTTGATGAACTCCTGGAGAATTTTTAATAAACGCATTATAATTTTTTATCCTTTTTTTATGAAATCTTAACAGTACAATTGAGCCAACTAAAACAACTATATATGGTGTCGCTTTTATTGGTGAAAAATTAGAAGCATCTAAATTTATATAGGGTAACACTTGTTCTGAAAAATGATACACTAAGATAACACAGAGAAGAATTATAATAAACCATATTTGAATTTTCATCATATCTATGTATGAATTATTTTTCCTATGTTTTGTGAAATAGTAATGTATTTCTTTTGCATCGGATTCCTTTAGAAATTGACGTTCAATATTAGCTATAATAACAAGATTTCTATTATACCAATAGTTTGATTCTATAATAATTGCTATACTCAATCCACATACAAGAACTAATATATCAGATGCAATATCAATTGAAATAATATCTTTTTCAACAAGTGCAAATATTGCAAAAGCACTTAAAAGCACACCTACAATCTGCCATATAATTTTTATATGCCTGTCTATTTCAGAACAAAGCTGATTGTACATTTGGATTAGAAAATCCTTTCGGTCTTTTTCATCAAAACTTGGATTCATAACTATAATTTTCCCACAGTAAGTTAATCATTTTTATTGAATCTTTTATGCAATTATCGTATCCGCCAATTGGGTGTGGAACAAACTTTGTACCAACAAAGTAATCTCCAAACTTAGCATCTAATGTAAATCGATTACAGTCAAAACTATATACATTCATTAAATCACCTAATTTTCTTTGTGTGTCTGGTCTCCCGCCTAAAAGGTGTACAGGTCTTTTAAATTCTTTTGGTTTAAGTTCTGTTCCTCCATATTTAGTAGGCAGACTATATCCTAAAATATAATTTTTAGGTATAGCGGATTCCAATATCCCTTCAAAACCTATAGCCTTAGGAACTATAATAACTTTATCAGCATGTTTATTTAACTCTTCAGCTTGATCAAGAGTTCGATCTAATTCTCCTAAATGAATAACATCCTGTGCCACAGTTAAATGTGGTTTTGTTGCTTTTACTGCATCTAAGTGCTTATCGAAGTCATAATTCTTAAAGTCTATGTCAATAAAGTTTACATTATCAAAATCTTGCACGTCTCTTAGATTAGTATACCTCGCTGATGGCTCCCATCCATGCTCAACAGCTATTTTTTGAACTCTCTTACTATGTGTAGCAAATCTTAATGGCATAAATGTTTTTGTAAATTAATAATCTTGCTAAATTATCCTTTAAAATACTTGATGTAATAAACAAAATGTACTATTATCAAATTGTTACCAAGAGGAAAACTCAAAACCAAAGATATTTATTTTTTATAAGTCTATTTCAGACCGCTTACTTATTATTATAAAACGTTAAAATATAATGCTTTAAATGTTTGCCAACTTTATTCGGTAACGATTTTTGTAGCAATTACTGGTAAAAAAAAGAGGGAAAGTAAATTAATAGTTGTTGCGGTAACGATAATTTCTACTCTGCAATGATACCCTTTTAATTAATTGAGCTTTGTTATAAGTTTTTATGATTAAAGTTTGTTATTTGATAAGTATAAAGGATCTTTAAGTATAAATTAATTTAATTATGAAAAATATATATCAGCTTGCATTAAACGAAGAGGTAACAATTGATAATGCTGAATATAAAAACACTAATGTTCGAAGAGTACCAGGGGGATGGTTATATACAACTGAAATTATTACAGTAAATGATAATGATCATTACACTTCTTCTCTTACAAGTGCATTTGTTCCTTTTAGTAAGCAGATTGGTTAGTAAATCTAAGAAAGTCTACTTTGACACATTTTTATTTCTTCATTAGAAAATAAAGAGTTGTACTTTTTTTGCACTACTAAACTTTCTAAGGAGAGATCTGTTCTGCCTTTCAAAAGTAAATCTGTAAACCCAGTAGTGTTTTTAGGTTTTGAAATTAATTTCTTGGTGGCTTCATACCATCCTTCCTCATTAGCCATATTTAAGAATAAAGATGGATTATGAATTTTTTTATTTTTCATTTCATTAATCTTACTCCTTAAATCAGTTTCAAATTCTAAAATTAAATTACTCTTCTCCATTAGATTAAAATTTTTATCTAAAATATAAAAATAACTGTTGCTTATCTAAATTAATGAGAGGGACTTTACACTGCAAAACAATAGAATACTTATAAGTAGAGTTTAGCAAAGAGGTTATGTCGTATTTCTTTATATGTTATTCCATAGCTGAAGTTTCTTTGAGTGCCTTCCTCTATAATAAAAAGACACTGAAAGAAAACTTAGTATATACTATCGAGCCTTTCTTATATTAGGAGTTTCATTACTGACTTTAACATAAAGCTGTTCCTCGTGAGATATGTAAGCTCTATTACCAAACCCACAATCACTCCCGCCATTCCCTTTAACTGTTTTTATTGCAATTTGATTATTTTTCTTAAAAGTAATTTGAAATTTGCAAGGCCCAAAAACATTATTTTCAAAAACAGAAATTTTATTTTCAAAATGACTTAAACCTTCTATATAACCAATGGCACCAAAACTAAGGGAAAATAAAATTTGATTGTTTTCTAACTCTATAACTCTAAAAGCTATATAGTCATTTAAATCATAAGTTCCGGTTATTTTACTGTTGACCTTTTCTCTCTTTAGTACGTGTTTTAAATTGATTTTCTTACTGTCATTCGTTTTAATATAATCTCTATCACCTTGAGCTAGATTGTTAATTGGATATAAGTAAAAATTTGATTTAATTAGAGGCTCTTCGATATTACTAGCCCAGTAAAAAAAATGAATTTCGAACAATTGTAAATCTTGATTAGAGTACTCTTTATAGCCTAAGCCTTTTGCGAAACTTTCTAGTCCAACACTAGATTCAATCGAAATTCTATTAGGCTCTCCATTTATCATCGCATTTCCATCATATTGGTAATAGCTTGTGCCACCAAAAGATGTCTTTTCAATAAAGCTTACTTGAGCATTTAAAATATCCTGACCTATACTTAGTTCAAGTTTAAATTGATTTTCACTTTTCTGCTCAATATTAAACTTGTTATTAAATTTAACTATTCTATCAGCTGTTAAGTCTTTTTCTTTAATAAAATAGCTTTTAAATAAGTTAGATTCTACCTCTTGAGACAATGAGTTAAAAACAGTAAATAAAAGTAATATTAAAATTAAATTCTTCATTTTTTGTTTGATATGATCACCGAACCCCTTAGTGGTTATTATAAATAAAGAAGCGTGGGGTTTCAAACCTTGTCGCTTAAGAGGTATCGCCAGACACCCAACCACAAACAAGTACTAACCCACGCCATAGCGTGAGCATTAGAACTTGTTATTCATGTGGTTTTAAAAACTGGCGATTTTCTCAAACAGAACAACAGCTAACGCTAAATCTATATGTCTAATTCTTTATTTTCTTATAGCTTTTGATTTTAAGCACTGTAAAAATACAACTTAATGTACTTAACCGCTAACTATATGAAGCACTCTTTAACAGAGCGGCCCTTAGCTTATTCCTTTAATAATTAGATAATCTTTTCCATTCTTATATTTTTTGAATTTGTTAATGCATTTTTGATATGGATCATCAATACTTAATATATCACAACAACTCTTATTCTCTATAATAATTGACTCAAGAGTTTTATTAGGCAGGTTTACTTTCATTAACCTTAGAAAGCCTATTGAAGAAGTACTGCTATCTAAGTACTTTTCAAATAATTCTATTTTTTCACTCACCTTTTTTAAGCTATCCCATTTTGGTTTCAATCTTCTTGGGTAATAAACCCCTTTTGTAGCCATATTTTGAATACGATTGTCTATTATCTTTACTAATTGTGTTTTTGTCATAATAATACGATTAAGTTAAACTGCTTTTTTTAAATTATCACTCCAATGCTCTTCCAGCATTGTTGCTACTTCGTCCTCGGTAACTTTAATATACCGCATGAAAGTTTTTTCAGACTTGTGCCCAGTAATTTTCATAATACTTATAGCGGGGAAACCTTGTTTAAATAAATTAGTTGCAAACGATCTTCTAGCACAATGAGTAGAGATTAACTGCCATTTTTTATATTTTGTTTCTTTTCTTTCCGTTCCATGCATCCGAACTTGAATCACATTCTCATTAAATTTGGCTAACCTACCTAAGGCTTTTAATTCAGTATTTATAATATTATTACAATAGGATCTTGGCAATTTGCCATCATACTTATTGATAATGTCCTTTACTATCGGGTGAAAAGGAATAACAACATACTTTCCAGTCTTTTGGGTTTTTATCTTCAAGCGGTCGTTACTTATATTTTTCTGATTAATTTGTTTGAAATCTCCAAAACGTAATCCTGTATAACATCCTATAACGAACAAATCTCTAATAGTCTGTCTCTTTAAATTATTTGACAAATCAATGTCTAATAGCTTTTGAATCTCTTTTTCATTTAAATAGATATTGGTTACTTCTTCTTGGTAAACTTTAAAACGCTTATTTCTAAACTCTAAGTTTGAATTACAGCCTTGATCTGTTGCTGCATTCAAAAAGGTTTTTAACGTTTTTATCATTTTTCCAAATGTATTGTTATTCGCTCCTCTCTCGTAAACATAGAAATCCATGAAATCATAATACCAATCCATGTTGAAGCTTTCCCAAACAAGCTTTCTTCTTTTTCTACTCTTTTTATATAGGTCAAGTATATTAATGAAGTCGTTGTAACTTCTAATTGTAGAAGGCTTTTTAGTTCTTTTAGATTCTTTTATAAACTGAAGCGCAAATTGCTCAAAAGATAAATCTATCTCCTGTTTCTTCTCTTTCCCCTCTCTACTATTTTCTGAATCATATTTATTACGCACAAAATTAGTTGTAGGCTCTATTGAATCAAATAAAGCTTTGTTTACGATGTTTTCTATCTGTTGCCTAAATTTAGACAGATACATATTTAGTGTTGAATGACCGTTATATGATCTTTTTACTCTCTGTCCATCTTGATCCCAAGAGTTAACGGGAATTCTTTTTTTGGTAGTGAAATAAGAAGTTTTACCTTTATGTGTATATCTCAAAAACAAAAGTGTAGTACCATCCTTGTTAATTGATGATTTGTTCTTTCTAATTATAAACTTGAATGTTGCCATAGACGATTATATTTAACGATTAGGATAAAGTACCCCCATCCGTTGCCCATAGACAACGAATAGGGCTACCTATTATGCTACTTTTTTATAGTGCCCTTTTTCAGGGTTTATAAGAAAGCCTTTATTTCGAAAACTATAAATCCACTTTTCAGCAGTTTTCAAGTTAATACCAAGTTCTTCTGCAATATTTTGTGACTCTCTATATGTAAATGTAATTGGCAAGGCATAAAAGTAATCTCGCTTTTTCCCTCGATAAGAATTTTCAATTTTTTCGTCTTTCATCATTTTTAAAGTTGATAAAACGTGGCTTAACACTATTTCAGAAATTTTTAAAGAAGAGTTAAAGTCATCTGTATGACAAGGATTTTGATTGAAAACCTCATCATTTTCAAACCTTCGAAACATTGTAAGTATCATTGCTATCTTAACAGTAATTGCTCCTAGCCTCATTACAGTCGCTCTACCATCCAGACCAGCTTCGTAGTTGATTTTTTTAAGTCTTTTCGAGAATACTTTATCAAGCTTTATTTTTTGCTCATTTGAAAGACTGAATTTAATTGGTTCTGGAAATGAATCAAGATGCATATAGTATTTAAGAACTCTTTTAGATAAACTTTCAAAATGGGACTGAAGATCAAACTCATCTGGCTCAAATACATTTTGCCATTCATTTTTGCCTGAAAATTTGCACGGTACTATTCTACTAAATAAACCATTCTCAGCATCTGGAATGAGTTTAGTAAATTGACCAGGAGTTCCAGAAATTAGCATGGACATCTTACCTTCATTAACTAAAATCCTTTCTCTATCTGTTTTTCGCATGAGTGATAGTGGCTCTCCTTCATAGGCTTTCCGGAGGTAATCAGTAAATGACCTTAAGTTTCCACTATTTGATTCAACGAGACCATCAATTTCTGTGTCATACATAAGCCCCTCTCCATCATTGTCAGATATTTGTTTTATCCACATTGCGGAAGTAATATCTGTAGGTATTAAATGAAGAACATAGGGCGGTTCTTTCCCTAGTTCGGATTTATTCATTTCACCATTATTTACTAATTCAAGATCATGCTCATAACTTTTTGCAAAACCTTCGCTACGTTTGTTCAAAAAATCTTCAACAGGCATAATCAGTTTTCTAGCCCATTTTATCAAGCTCTTCCCTGATGCAGGAGGTGCAATAATTACAGTGTATAAATTTGGATAAAGCCTATCACGTCGGAAGTTTGTAAATACATTTTTAGTTACAGAACCTAATACTGTAATAAAAGCTAAAGTCATCATAGTCCGATATTCCTTTTCAAATGGACCAATAGCTTCTCGAAAAAATGAAGGTAAGCCTTCTACTATATTATCTGAAATTTCAGTTTCAAGATGTAAATTAGTATTTTCAGAACTTTCATTTTGACTCTTACTTTTTCCTTGATTTTCTTCTAGTGAAGTACTGTCGTCTTTAATCTGTTCGCTAGGGGAAATGTCTGAAATAGGAGATACGGGGTTATTGACAATATCTATCAACTCTTCCTTTGAAAACCCTAATGAAACCCAATCTGCTAAGTCTTTACCTTCTTTCTCTGCTAGTTTTTCTGGTAACTCAATAACTTTTAAGTTATAATCGTACTTTCCTTGTTTACTTTCAATTCTATTAGCAAATTTTACACCTGCCTTGTCAATATCATATAGCACAAGTAGTTGAAATTTATCAGCTAAAAAATCATTCAAATCCAACAACTGAATATATAATACTTCAGGGAAAAAAGAAGTGCTTTCAGAGTTTAAACATATTGAGTTAAGCCCCATTGACCTAGCGACTAAGGTATCTTTCTCTCCTGCACATAGTAACAAACTCAGTTTTTTGTTCTCGTCGGGATATTTTTCATTTTTATATTTTTTATGCTCATCATTTAAGTTATTCAGCATAGACAAACCAAACACGTAATCTTTTGGTTTATCACCTAACCAAGTAAATTTATATTCTTTGTCAAATGGTTTATAAATTTTAACAGACTCTGCGTATTCATATGCAATTAACACTTCGCCAACCTTTTTCTTAATACGGTACTGCTTCCCGCTCTTGGCTCTAAATGAATAAGAAGATAAAAACTTGGAATTATATTCTTTCATAGCTTCTATTTTTATATGAAATTTTTCTAAAAAATCATTCTCAGCTTTTTCTAAACTTTTAAAGTCTATGGGTTCAATCTCAAAATCTACTCCTTCTGGAAGCTTCACTTCTTCAATATTAGATGTTGACCTAGTATCTAAAGCAGGTGGTTCCTCTCCAGTAATTTCACGATAAATACCTTCTATTATTTTTGGAAACTCAGTAACATTATTTATCAATCCGTAGATTGTAAAAACGTCACCACTCCAATCTGGATCCCCATGATCATGTAAAATCCACCTATCATCTTTATGATAGCAGCTCAAAGAAGCATTTTGTTCTCCACGAAGGTGATTAATTATATTCTTACATCGATTGTCATTAATCTTAGCGTTTGGTAGTTCTGGAAAAAGAGAAATGAAATATATCCAACCTCCTTCTGTTAATTCTAGTATTGCTGATCTGCTCAGCTTATCCTTTGTTATCATCTGGCTTATTTTTAAAACTGTTATTAATAAAAAGCAAAACATCTTCTGGATCAAAACGCACACTATCACCAATTCGAATTGTAGGTAAACCTTGCTTGCGCAATTTGACAATTGTAGATTTTGAAACCATTAGCTGTTTTGCTAATTCATCGGAATCAACAAGTAGTTTTTGACCTTTTAGAGCGTTTGCAATTTTGTTCTCGAGATGCTGCTCAACGGCTGATACTAATCGCTTTGAAGCTTCGGCTGCAACCTCTTTAATTAAGAGCTTCATAAGAGAGTTTGTATCATCTTGACTACTTGCCATTTCTTTGAATTTTTGATAAAAGTAGAAATGATGAACAAGCCTTAAAATGACTTATATTTTGTTGTCGCCTATAATAAGTGAGATTACTATATTAAATAGACTTTAACGTTGCAAAGAATTTTGAAGAGTGAGGTAGATTTGTCGTTAAAACCCGAAATTATTCAGAAGCTTGGTAAGTAAGTTAACTTCAGTCAAAGATTTTTTGGTTGGTTTCGCTTTGCGGATAGTATCAGGCTCTATTTCCTCACCATTATAAATGAAACAGTTTTGTAGTGTACCCCATTTGCTTCTGGTATCGGTTTTTTCAAAGGAAGTTTCAATTTTTTGTATGAAACAGCGAAGTGATTGTTTGGTTCCAATCCAATTTATTCTTTCACTTCTGAAAATATATTTTTTCTGAAACACTCTTTCGAAATAAATACTGTTAGTCCTTTCATCAATGAAATTACCTTTCTTCAGTTTACTTCTTATTTTAGATAACCTGTATTCAGAAATATGTGTATCAAATGAATTGTATACTTCTCCATTGAATTTTCTTAAATGGTTGGAGTAGTCTAGATACGCTTTGGCATTAACCTCACCTATATAATCAATGTGCTTGTTTAGTATTTCAATAATCGGTGTTTGAACAGTTTTATAATTCCATTGATCACCTCTATTTTTATAATTTTCGTAGGCATCTTGGATTGACCTAATTTCACTTTCATCGAAATCATCCCAATTCCGTGGAGGTATTAATTTTCTATCAATTTCATCTGACAATTCATAGTAATTATCACCACGAGTTTCAAATAATAATGATGTATCATTGAATGAATTCACATCACCACCAAGTAAATTTTCAACAGTTTTATATGTATTTTTAATTGTTGTTTCCCTGTTTGTATCTGTTCGCTTTTCAACCACGTAGTCCTCTAAAAGTCTTTCAGTAATTAATTTGGCTTCTCTCTCAAAAATCTTCTCTTGCTCTGAATTAATTTGGGCTATACAGCCCTTGGCAATATAATCGCTCCTATGCCAATTACCATCGACTCCATTCCAAAGAATTTTACCTTCTTTCCAATCTTGATATGTATAGCTAAAGGACACTATACAAAGGTATAAAATTTAGGTGTTTAACAGGCTGAAGGTAATGTTGTAGCTATCAGTTATTTATGAGAGCATTGTACTGATATTGTTACCCCATAAAAAAATCGCCTAGCTATCTATATGATTTCTAAGCGATTACATAATTTAATGTGCGGTCTGGACGAGACCCTAATGCTTTTACATCAATTTACAGCATATTAAATATATAACTTGTAATCAAATATTTAATAAATTAATTATACATTAAATTAGGATAATTTAAGTGAATTTATTTAAATTTACCGCACGATTACCGCACGATAAATTTTTTTCTATGTATAAGTTTTCATTTAATATCAATGCCAATTCTAAAAAAACCGGAGCTAATATTCCTTTAAAAATCCGATATTATGAAAACGGAAAAAAACGTGTTCAAATTGATACAGGAATTAAAATAGCCAAGAGACACTGGAGCGAAAAAAAGAAAAGACTAAAAAACTCAGCGGAAATACCTTTTGAGTTTGCCGAATTCGAAAAACTTGAAAAGTTAGTCAACACTATAATTTATCATTACAAAGAAAAAGCAATACCGTTAACACGCAAGAAATTTAAATATCATTTTAATAATAGATCAATTGATGAATTAAATGAAAGTACTCAAGGTTTTTTCACAGAGTTAGATATATTCATCGAAGATAAAGAGGATAAAGTTGTTGCAGATGTTATTAAAGATTACAATACATTAAAAAAGCACTTGCTGTCTTTCCAAGATTATAGAGAGGTAGAAATTACTTTTCAGTCTTTTACTTATCAGTTTTATCACGATTGGTGTCATTTTCTGGCTTATGAATATGTTCGCAGAGATAAGCTCGTGGGACTTAAAAACAATAGCATTGGAAAGTCCGTTAAAAATTTAAAGTCTTTTCTTAACTATTGTATTCAAACTAAAAAAATAGAGCCTATTGATTTATCCGCCTATAAAACCATACAAGAAGAAGTTGACCATATATACCTAAAAAGTGATGAAATTTTAGCTATTTCTAAGCTTGATTGTAGTTCAGATAGTGAGTTAGAGAAAGTGAAAGATTTTTTTATTATCGGGTGCTATACAGGTCTCCGCTTTTCAGATATATCTAGAATAAAACCTCAATATATACATGATGGCTTATTACAAATACGACAAAAGAAAACTTCAGGAAAAGTTATCGTGCCACTCCGTCCTCTTGCTAAAGCTATTTTAAAAAAGTATGGTTATTCTTCTCCAAATGTAACCAGTTTTGTTTTTAACAAACGCATAAAAGATCTCGGTGAACTTGCAAATATTAATACACCAGTAGAACTTCAACACAAAAGAGGGAGCATAAAAGAATCGAAAACCTATAAAAAATATGAATTAATAAGTTCCCATACTTGTAGGAGATCTTTTTGCACCAATGCCTATTTAGATGGAATTGATGTTCAATTAATTATGAAAATTTCGGGACATAAAACTGAAAAAGCATTTAGAAGGTATTTAAAGTTATCAAGTTTAGAAGCAGCATTGAAGCTGAAAGAAGCTTGGGGTGTATAAACTAGATGCCAGTTTTATTAAATTTTAAGCACAGCTTAACCATAACAATATTCAAAATATCTACTATACAGAAATTTAAATTTATATTCAAAAGCATATAAAATCAATTTATTTTTTGTAATTATATTTAAAAGCATATAATTACGTATATTTGTTATATTTTATATTTAAAAGCATATAATGGAAAGTTTATCAGAGTTTGTTAAAGATAGACGTAAAGCAGTAGATCTGACCCAAAAAGAGTTTGCAGAACGAGCTGGTGTGGCATTGACTGTTATTCGTAAAATAGAACAAGGAAAAACCAATCTTAATCTAGATAAGGTCAATTTGGTATTGGCAATGTTTGGTCATACGTTAGTCCCTGTCAATTTAAAAAACTTAAACGAGGATGAGACAAGGTAAGGTATTTTATAAAGAAAATCTTGCAGGATTGATTACTGAAACTGATGAAGGAGAATATATTTTTCATTATGATGAGGACTATGTAGAACAGAATCCAAATCAATTTATTTGTTTTACAATGCCGGTAACAAAAGAACCTTATAAAGATAAGCGGTTATTTCCTTTTTTTGAAGGCTTAATCCCTGAAGGTTGGTTGTTGGAGATTGCCAGTAAGAATTGGAAAATCAATTCAAATGATCGAATGGGCCTTTTATTGGCCTGTTGTCAAAATTGCATTGGAGCTGTAAGTATTATACCCATAAATGGAGAAGATGAAGAATAAATGTCTGTATTGTTATAAGCCTCTTGAAGGCACATCGGATTTTCATGAAAAGTGTTCGCTAGAGTTTTTTGGAACCCCCACACCTCCAAAGATACCTTATACCATTGATCAAATGGCTGAATTAGCAAAAGATGTGGTAGAACGTAGTGTAACTGTTCCTGGAGTACAACCCAAGTTATCGATGACCTTACTTACGGATGCACAAGAACAACCTGATAATCGTTTAACAGTAGTAGGAGCTTTAGGCGGTCAGTTTATACTTAAGCCACCTTCACAACATTTCCCTGAAATGCCCGCCAATGAACATCTAACAATGCGAATCGCAGAAGCTTATGATATTAATGTGGTACCTTCAGGTTTGATACGACTTGCTTCAGGAGAACTTGCGTACGTAACCAAACGGATTGATCGAACCGAAACAGGCGATAAAATCCATATGCAAGATATGTTTCAGATTACTGAGGCTTTTGATAAATATCGAAGTTCGATGGAAAAAGTAGGCAGGGCTTTGGGAGCATATTCAAGTAACCCCTTATTGGATAAGATCTTTTATTTTGAATTAGTGCTATTTAGTTTTTTAACGGGCAATAATGATATGCATTTAAAAAACTTCTCTATGATCGAATCTTCTACGGGTTGGGTCTTAGCCCCTGCTTACGATTTGTTGAATGTGACAATAGTGCTACCTGAAGATAAAGAAGAGTTAGCATTGACTTTAGAGGGTAAAAAGAAAAAGCTAAAAAAAGTCCATTTTGAAACTCTAGGAAAAGGTTTAGGATTGACTCCAAAACAAATAAAAGGAGTTTTTAAAAGAATGTTTGAAAATAAACCCAAAGCTATGGAATGGGTTGATAACTCATTTTTATCGAATGATATGAAAGTCGCTTACAAAGACATTCTAGAAACGAGATATGAACGAATAAGTTAACATGACAAAGTGCTCTTGATGACAAAAGCTATTAATCTGGAAGCAATTGGAGAGATATTTAAAAGAATGACATTCAATTATATTACTAAGTAAGAAACGATGTACCTTGTTAGTGTTAGCAACAAAATAACAGAGAATTTGGAGAAACGAAAAGCTTGATTCTTATGTGTGAAAAACTATTTATCTATTTTTAACTAATGAAACTTTTTTAATAAAGATTTATGCCAAGTCCTATTCCAAAAATTGATAATGAATATTTCTGTATTGCACATAGAGATGAGACTATATTAACTACCGTTGTTTCATCTCATATAAATAGTCCAAAGCGCTATTCTTTAATATTTGGGTTCTCTGAAGTGACTCAAGCAAATGATGGTAAAAATTTAAATATAAATGACGAACATCAAATAACTAGAATAAGAGCAACAACGTTGGACATTAATCTAAAGAACACTTTAAATAGAATTGGTGGGTGTGAATATTTAATTCTTGTTGGATTAAACGAAAATCAAAAATCTTATTTATCATTTTTAGATGGATATAATATCATAGATGTTAATTCTTTAGAGGATGTTGATTTCTTCTTACAGCCTATAAGTAATAAAGAAAATATTCCCTGCACTACCGAACAATTACTTTTAGGTTTACAGATAGCTTCAAAAGAAGAAAAAGCTATAAAAATTGATGAGAATGCTAAAGATATAGAAATTGAGAAAAAAAATAAAGGTGGGTTAATATTAGTTGAAAATGATAACTCCTTTGAAACGGTTGTTGCAACAAATTATGCAATTTCAATTGATGCAGATATAGAGTTTATTGAACCATATGATTTTCATGAAAAGAAATTTTTGGAATTAATTGAATTATGGAGAGAAGAAACCAAAACTAAATTAGAGGAGAAATCATATCTTAAATTACAATCATTAATTTACAATAAAATAGAAAATGTTGAATTTAAAAATTATGATTTTGTAACATTCTTTACCATAGGTGCTCCGTATTCATTAATAATAGAAAATATAATCCCTTGTACTTATGTTGGGTTAAAATTAAATGCTGATTTTTTTATTTTCAATAACATTTATTTTCAAGATAATTACAATATCGATTCGGCTATTGTTTTTTCTCCAAGATTTTTTTCTAGAGAAGAAACAGATTTTGTAATAAATAAATTAGAGGAGAACAATTATCATGTTAATACCTTAATCAAAGAAAAAGCTTCTTCAATAAATTTGGATTATTATGTTAAAGAACTTCCTTTTAACATATTGCATTTATGTAGTCATGGTGAACAAACGGAAGGCTCACTAATTGAAGAAAAATATGTAGATCAATTTGGACAGGAGCATATATTTGAATATTTCTTTTCGTTGAGTTTAGCACCTCAATCAGGTAAAGTAAATGCCAAGGGAGAACCTCTTATAAAGGTTACTACAAAAATTTTTCCAAGAAAATTGAATGGAACTCCTTTTAAAACAAAAGAGTTCAAAAAGCAAAATTACCCCTCATCAATTTTTCCTAAAATGTTTAAAGAAGTTCCTATTAAAGAAAATAAAATTAGTTCAAAAAGAGTTACTCTTGAAAACTCACACGAAATTACCTGCTATAAATTTAGTCATATGGGAATGTTTGCCCATTTAGCAGCTGGACGCCATTCACCATTAATATTCAACAACACATGCTGGTCTGCCTATGATATTAAAAATCACTTTATAGCTATAAGAACTAGGGCTTATATAGGTACGCTATGGAATATAAATAATTCAACTGCATGTAAAACTGCTGAGTCTTTTTACGAGACCTTATTCGATAAAACACTTCTTGAATCACTACAAGATTCATTAATTCATTCAAAAGGAACTGAAGATGAAAATATTTATGTTTTTTATGGACTCCACTTTTCAAAATTTAATAATGGGAAATCTATTGAAAATGCTAAAGAAAATATAGCTAGAGGCTTACTCGAATCAATACATTCTTGGCAATATAACTTTAGTCGGACTGAGGACTCTTCTATTAAAGACAATATTCAAGACCTAATGAAATGGAATAGAACTAAACTTATTAAATATTATTTTAAAGAGCTTCTCACTATTATAAAGAGATAAAATTTAAGAGGTCTCCAAACATAAAGGTTTCTATAACTAGTTAAAGAATTTATAATAAAGTTGTTTTAGCAGTTTTAAATTATACCCAGTTGTTTTGCAATATCTTTTTTATATTTTTCAAATTGAGTATTTGAATCTTCTTCAAAAATAATTGAACCAAAAATCTGTTTCTTCAACTGAACCTCATTAATTTCAATATTTTTTTCGCCAAATAAAGTTACAATTTCTTGAATCTGTGAGTCAGAGTATGTTTTACGTTTATCAATTAATCCAAAAGAAATATCCTTATGAAAATTATATCTTCCTTGAAGATTTAATTTTTCTATATACTCTTTATGTATACTATCAATTTTGATGGAATATTCATTAGCTGTATCTGGTAGATTATTTTCATCAAAACCGTCTTTGAAATAAATTTTAAAATTCAAATCAAAGACACCCTCAACACCGGTTGGTGAAATAGATTTTATTTCAGAAATACTACTGTATATTTTAGCATCTCGTTTTAGTTTTGAATTACAAGAGTAACAGCTTGGTGTCAGATTAAACAAGCATAGTGAAAGATATGGATAAAGATTTTGAGGCAAAACATGGTCCAATGTAAAATGGTTTTTATTTTTTACTAAAAAATTATCAGTTTTTAAAACTCCAGATTGGTCTGTGAGATTTTTTAATATGTTCTTTATTCTAATATCATCAATTAAATTTTCGATATCCTTATACTTCTTAATCTTACCTTGATATTTACCTATTATAATATCTGCTCGATTGGGACCAATATTTTTTATTTTTAATAAATCAGCTTTTGTACAACTATTGATAAAATGGTAAAAATCCATGAAATCATTTGAAAAAGGGATATACGGATTTACAAAATCTATATTACAATAACAGCATGTTTTAATCTTTAATTCTTTACTGTGTTTCATAAAGAAATTTGATAAAATATTAGTTTGATATCTTGTATAGTTGAAGACGCCTTTAATTTTATTCTTTTTTAATTGTATCTCTTTTTGGTCTAGACCTTTAAATACATTTGAAGAACTTAACTCTGGTAATTTTATTAATTCTTCAATTGGTAACAACAATATTTTCTTCAAAGAATATTGAATACCTATGTTTTTTAAAAGCTTTTCAGCTTCAGCTTTATTAAGAAGGTTCCTATCTAATATACATTTACTGTATTCTTCCTTGAAGTCCTTAAAAGCTTTAGAATCTTTATGGTAATTAATTTTCCTCATCCTCTAATCTCTTTTTTTCTGATCGAAGTCTTTCAATTTCTTCTTGAAGTTTTTCAATACGATTTTTGCCTTTTAAATATTTGTTGTCTAAAACTTCTAAATGATTTTTGAGAATATTACTTATATATTTTTCACCTACAAGGTCAATAAGTTTTACAAAATCAGCTCTTTCTCCTTTATATTTCTGTTCTATTGAATCAGACTTATCCTCATTTTCAAAACTCAAAAATTCTTGAATTTTTGATCTTGCAAATTCACCCATCATATTGTTTAAAAAGAAGCCATTTGATAAAATTTCATGGACATTTTCAGCAAAGGTATTATCAGAACCATATTTTTTTGGAATTGCTTGTTTGGATTCATCAACTTCAAGAAAAAGTACATTTTGACTTGGAATATCCGACAAAACAAAAGGGGAATGGGAAATTATCAAAATATTTATTCCTTTGATTGTATTTAAATTTGCCCTATTGATATCATCTAATAATCTTTTCAAAAACTTTCTTTGATACTCCGGATGAAAATAAAGTTCTATTTCATCTAAAACAAGATTTACATACTGGTACTTGACTAAAACATCATCCTTTTCTACTGAATTCAAATTACTTAAATGATATATCACCGAACTCGTAGAATGTACTAATTGCATTTCTCCAGAACTAATACTATCTAATAAATCAATATTATTTTTGGAGAATAATCTTGTTTCAAAAATAGCAGGTGGAAGCAATTCTATAAGTGATAAATTGGAATTTGATTTAGAAATTAATTCATTTGATAATTTTTTTATAGAGATTTTCGTAGTTGAATTTTCATAAAGAAGCACTTTCCAGATGTTTTCATAGTTTTTTATAAAATTCACAACTTGTTTGAGCTTTAAAACAATATGACTATGACTGCCTTCTAACTTATCAATAAAACCATTAATATTGATATAATAGCGTTTATGTTTTTCACTACCATCATCTGTTACGAAGCCATTGTAACTAACATACTTTTCGCAAATGCTTATTATCTTATAAATGATATAAATATCTAATCTATAAAGAACATTTTCTGGGATAGATATAGTATTAATATTTAATCTTTCTTTAAATACTTCCAGTACTTTGTCTAAATCAAAGTATAGAGTTGGGGGTTGGTTACTATTATTTGACCTGAAACTTATGCCTAGATTTGATTTTAAAACTTTCTGAAAATTTTGCTTTATCTTTTCTTCATCTGTATAATCATTGCCTTCTTGGTAGATGTCCTTACTGTAGGCAAAAAAAGATTTTGTTTTTTTATAATCTAGTTTTAAAGAATGAACGGTAAGATTTTGTGTAACTTCGAAATCTTTATTCATTATAACAACTGATAAAAGGCGCTGTTGTAATAAATAATTTTCATTATTTATATCTATAATACCTGCTTTACCTTCGTCTTTTCTTTCTCTTTTTGGGTTGATTACTATTGGGATTTGATATGAATCATTTTTATGAAATAAATTGTCTATCCAATCACCAAGTTCCCAAGAATTGAAACCATATATCGAATAATTGATGACATTTGAATAAAAGAATTTTTCGAAATCAAAGTTAATTTCACCATCCAAAGTTTTAAAAAGAAACTCTCCATCTTCTATTATAACTATATAGTATTCGCCTTCTAGTTGATAATAAAACTCACAATAAATTTTGCTTTCACCATCTTCTCCAGTAGGAATAAGGTAAGCAGTAGTTTCCAATTTATTTTGAGCTTGAAGTTTAATAGACATTTGATTAATAGCAGATACAAACAAATTAACCAGACTACTTTTACCACTTCCATTTTTCCCTATAATTGCCGACACATTAACTTTTGATCCAAAAAAGTCTTTAGGCAATTTGTTTCTATATTCTATTTTATCAATTGATGAATATTCTGGATTATTAGTGTCAAAATCATCTAAAAGAATACCATCAGAATAGAATGTATAGTCATTATACATTTTATAGATTCTATTCTTTTGTAAGTTTTTTAAAAACTTTTTACCACATTTTTCTAGTGGTCTAATTGCTAATAATTTAAAATTCATTTGCTAATTATACTATTTATTTCTAGGGTTTCAATCAAATCCAATGATTCCTCTTCAATCCATTCTTCATTTTGAATTAAGTTATTTATCAATAATAATTCTTTCTTAGAAAAAATTTCTAACTCTAAACCAGATAACTTTTTTGTTAAATTCCAATGACTATAGTGATAATCAATATAGGTACTTATTCTTTTATGTGGCTCATTTGGGTATAATAACTGAATATCTTTGTTCCGCTCTTTAAGTTTAGCCTTTATTCTAGAATAAATTTGTAAGCCAGCCAAATCCCAATCGCAGGAATAGTAGATTGGCTTTGAAAGATCGTTTTCATCTATATCATCAATAATAGCGATGTTGTTTCCGCCAACGTACCATAATTTCGTTTGCGTCTCTTTTGCAATCCAAGGTTGTTTTAAGAAGGATTTATTTTCACACATTATTACAGCTTTTGGATGTGTACTATCAACTACCAACCGCCATTGGTTTTCCTTTTTGTCCAACGGGAATTGTGAGATGTCTAAAATTTTAAAAACTGCTTTTCTTACGCTCGTTCTATTCTTAAGGTATTTTGAGGTGTCAAAAAACTCATTTGAGAAGTCTTCTATATTAGTCGGATTGTTCTTTAATTCTACCTTGTTTTCTGCAATGAACATTAGCGTTTTTACATCCTCGATTGTGAAAGCTTTTTTGGCTGTTGACTTAATGTCATTTTCTAATAAAAACTTCTTTGCTTCTTCAAAAGGTTTTTTGAATTCCTTTTCGTAGAACGTATCAAACCTATCGGTGGAAACTATAACTTTTATGTTATCCGGCTTTAAGTCCAAAATACCTCTTTCGTGAATGAGATGGTTAATGTAAGGATGCCCTTGAATTATCGCCCTAGTTCTTTTATTTTGATATAAATCATCAAGCGCTTTAAGTTCTTTCCAAGTAATGTTCTTATTCATTATCTGATAGGGATTGTATGTATTCGTCAATGTCTTCAGTCACTTCTTCAGAGAAGATACCTAAAGGTGGTACAAAGCTATCTACATTGGCCAAGTTGTTCTCGTTCATAATATAAATGTATTGACCGTTTTCTGTTATTTCGCCTGCCGTCTCAATTGCCATTGTAATAATTTGGTATTTTTCTTTTTTTGCTAGTTCGTGCAGCATATCATAATTGCTTCCCAAACCTTCTGCTTCGTCTATTGGCATAATTTTTAATCCTTCTTTGTCCTTTTCTTCTATTAGTGATAGCCTAGCCAAGCATAATAAAGCATTAGCCGCATAGGTTTGTCCATTGCTACCAGAATTGACTTCTTCGTTTTCGAGTTTTAACTCAAATACCAAATCAAAATAGGATTTTGGGTTCATTAAATCTTCAGGTCCAACTTTAGTACTACCACCAAGTTTTTGAAATGCTTTAATCATCATCTCATTAATATCAATCTCTTCACGAAGTTCACTAAATAAACCCGTATAGTTAAGTTGATTATGTAGCTGTTTCCTAAAGGTGGTAAGCCAATTCTCTGGGTAGTGGATTGATTTTTTAGAAGTTAATGATGCTTTGTTCCCGCCAGTTATACCTCTGTTCCCTTTTTTGAGATAGTTATCAATTTCATTAATCTTCGTAAGATATCCTGTATAAACTTTATAAACGTCATTAAAGATGCTTCCTAAAATTTCTACTTTTCTAGAACCGATTTCCTGTATATCTTGAGTTAGTTTGTTTAACCTTTCTACAATATCGTTTTCAATTAAATCTTCATTGACTTTATGAGTAGGAAATACAGTTGGCAAGAGATAATTTGCCAATTGTCCTATTGAAGCAGTTTCATCATACGGCAGGTCTTTGGTTATTATCTTTAAATATTCATTGTAAGCAAGTTGTGCTTTATTGGCTTTAGCTTGAAAAGAATTGTTTCCGCCATTATCAGGATTTAAAGCTTCTTCAATATTTTCATCAAAATTAATTTTTGATTTAAAAAGCTGTTCGTTTGATTGCTTGGTTTCATCTATTTGTTCTTGTGCCAAAGTGAGTTGTTCTTCTTTTTGCTGTATATCTCTATTTAGGTCTTTGATAGCGTCTAAAAGTTGATGTTTTAGATTTAAGAATGCAAGTCTAGATTTATTAACAATATCCTTGGAGTACGTTTCGAAAAATAGCTTTTCATCAAAGTTCTTTTCTTTCAAGTTTTTTTCTTTTTCTGTCAGATGTTGTTCCTCTGAAGCCATTCTTTCTTCTATTAATTGAATATTAATAGGATTATCATCTTCGAAAAGTTCAGACTGTAATTGTTTAATTCTATTTTGATAATTTTCTAGAAGACTCTTTCTGCTTGTAAATTCCTCATATTCCTTTTGTAAAGACTTATATTTCTCAAGGATTTTAGCTTTGTTCTTTTGTACCTGTATATGAAGCTTAAAAGAATCTTCAGAAAGGTCTTCCAAACTATTGTCAATTTTGAAATTAAGTAGCTCGTCCTTTCTTTTAAAAAGGTCAATGTGCTTTTCAAGATTACTGTATTCAAACAGTGCATTTTTAAGGTGTTCTATATTTTGCTTTTTCGTGATAAGCTTGGATAATTTTTCTTCAACACCTTCCTTTAGTTTAGATAAAGATTCTATAATATCATTTGGGTCTTCAACATTTAGAGCACGATGTTCTGAACAAGCTATAAACTCATAGACACCATCTAGATTAAGCCAAAACCCGTGTTCACTTTTATCCTTAATATTTGAATCTATATTGCGAAAAAGCTGCTCTGGAAATGGGACGTACCTCTTGGAATTTTCTTCCGAAGGTTTGACCTTCTCATATTTTTGAAAGTAGATTAAAATACTTTCAAGTATATTCGATAGTGGAAAGTCTAAATTATCTACAGCCCAGTTAACCAACGATTCTGGATTGTTTAAGTCTGAAAATCTTGATAATGATTCCAGCTCTGCTATGTCCTTTTCTAATTCTTTGATTTTTTTTAAATGTTCCTTGCTTTCTTCTTTGTAATCAATTAGCCAATTGGATGCATTAAAAGCATCTAGAATATTATTAGTGGTAAGGTATTTTGTAAATTCTTGTAAAGCAGATTTATTATTATTCTCTTGCCGTTGAGAAGCAAACCATTTAGTTACTTTTTCAATATTATTATTGTGGGAAGAGAGCCATTTTTCTACTATTTCAATTTGAAGTTTGGACTGACCGATATCTACAAATTGTTCTGCTATATCATTTTTATCTTCGTTTTTATCAGTTAGTTTGATAACTTTTTTCATAACGCCCAACAGCTCTTCGAAATCCTCTATTTTTAATTTCAGAATTTCATTTTCGAGAAATTGTAGCTCGTTCTTTTTTAAATTTAGTTCTTTGGCTATTTTGAGCTTCTTGGTAGTTGTTTTCTTTTTGAAAGTATTCCAGTAACTGAACTTTTTTACTAAATATTGCGTGTAGATGGTCTTGTAGTTATTTTGTTTTTCTAGGATAGTTTTTAGTAAAACTTGCTTGTCATTTATAAGTTCGATTTCTTGAGAATATCTTTTGTGTTCGTAGAAGTCATTATTTATATTTTCAACTTCTTCATTGTACTTTTCTATAATGGCATTTTTTTCATCATCGCCAAAAAGGAATTTTTTTAAATCTTCAGATTCAGTTTTAAAACCTTTCCCTCTTGAGAAAGACCTTAAGATATTTGCATAAGTTTTGAGAGTTTCATCTTTCGTTAAATCCAAAGACAAAATGGCATTATCGTAAAGGATTTGGTGGTAATCCTTTCTTCTGAAATATTTCATCCTAGCAAATTCAACCCGTTCGCAAAGATTCTTAAGTGTATCAATCTTATTGTCTATTATTAAATCCTTATTGAAAACTGGCTTATTCAAAGTAGTCAGATCATCCCAATCGTAGCCGTTTTGAATAATGAACATTTCTGCCGCATTGCTTGTTCCTTCAATGTAAACCCCAATAACAAAAAAATTTTTTGGGCTAACCTCAATGTTCAGAAAAATATAACCTCTAGTTGATGAATGGCCTTTTTTTGTAATTAGCATCCCTTTGACATTTCTTTGCTTATTACCTTCAGTTGCAGATTTAAATTCACTTGAACCTACGAGAACCAACTGAATCATATCTGCAATCATACTCTTTCCGCTACCACTCTCGCCACTGAAGTCTGTTCTATATGGATGAAAAAGGTAATCGGCATTGAAATGCTGTTTGATACTAATCGTGGACAGACTGTATATACGTGGATAATTATTCTGCATCTTTTAATTCCTTTATCAAATCGTCAATCGTTTCGATTTGGGGTTGATAGTTAATACGCAAGCGTTCAAAAGATGGCATTATTTTGAATTTATTCTTCTCATCTTCTCTTTCCCATTTTAACCAGCCCAAATCCCCAAATTTTTCAAAAGCCTTGGAAATTACTGTTTCAAATCTTTGGTCACTCAAATCTGTACTCTTATCGGAAGAATTGTCGTTTATCAGTTTCCTTAATGCATTTTTCTGTTCTTCATATTCCTCATATAAGAGGGTAGTGAATTCAGATACACTATCCAGCTCGATGTTTCCATCGAGCTTAAACATTTTTAGGAATAACATTCCTATAATGATATATTCGCTTTTTAGATAATCCCGATTGTCAGATGGTACATTGCCCTTACCGTCTTCATTAAAGTTTAAATAGTAGTAGTTGTTAAAGTCAGTACCTTCTTTTATGAGATTTAAATTGAAAAAATCTTTATAATAGTTTTTAAGTGATTCATAGTTTTCAGACTCGTTTAAAAATCGATATAAGTTTACATTTAAGGGATATTCCCTTTGAATATGAATACCATTTCTAAGTGTGTAATCAAGTTTTGCAAAAATGCTTTTTGCCTTCTTAATGTTTAAAAAACTATAGGTATCTATTTTTTCTGTATTGTCATCTGCCATAAGGAAATTCCTTTTTTTCTTGTGTCGTACACAGGTTCTTTTTTAACACCTACATTGTATTTATTCCTGTTTGTAGTGTTCTTTCTTATAATATTATGGGCTGTTTTAACAGCGATTATAAGTTGGTCTTCTTTTAGAATTTTAAAGAAAAGAGGTGTAAAATCAAGAAAACCTTGTAGTTCTAATTCTTTTAATGCTAAATTGGTCCAATAACGAATTCTCTCTTTGTCCTGCTTCCATTTCAAGGTCTTTTCTAATAGTTCTTTTCTTTTAGAAACATCGACCTTTCTTTTTGTAACCTCAATAGGCAGTTTGGGACTGATTTCCCTCATTGGGATAACATTGAATTTAAGATTGTGAGTTGTGGACTTTACGACTAACCCTGAAAGGTTATTAGGAAACTGTATTCTTTTTGAACTTCCTTCCCTAGCTACTACTGATTGTTGTAGTAGATAGTCAATGAACTTGTTAGTTTTTCTATCAAAATTCTTTTTGTTGAAATCATAAATGAATTCTCTAATTCGTGGCTTTATTTTTTCAATTCTTTTACTTACCTGTTCTAACTGGCTTCTAGAATTATCGTGAAAATTTTGAACCCTATAAATATTTGAGATATAGTTTTGTCCTTTATTCTCTTCGAGAAGACCAATTAAAAGGTCATCTATATCATAGGAAATCTGAAATGCATTTCTAAGTTCGAATGCTTGTTCCTTAATTACTTCAAGACGTATTTCAATACCTTTAAGAACATCGAGTATGCCTTGGTTTTCAGAATTTATTTCTGTCTTAAAATCCTTTACAGAATCGTTAACCTGTTGGTCTAATATTTCTATTTGTGAAGTAAGTTCGGGAAGTCTAATCTCAAAATGGTCTTCAATCCATTCATCAAAGTCTCTATTTTGCTCAATGTTTTCAGTGAGACTTTTGTGCAATTCGGCAAAGAACCGTTTGATTTTAGCTGGATTGTATTTTTCGATTAAACGCTTTTCAATATTCTGACAAAGTTCTAATCCGTATTTTTTGAATTGATAGGTTTTCTTAGATGCGTTTCTCCATAGAAAAGACTCTTGAAACCTTAATATTATAGAATTATTTCTGTTGTATTCAGTCCTCGAACTTTCATTGCCCTGATCTTTAAAGACCTTGGTTATAGTTGATATAATATTCTCTTCTGTGAAGTCATTATCCTTGTATTTTGCATATAGAGATAAAAGGATTAACCCATCATTTCTTTCTGGAATTAATTTCTCATATTGGTCTTTTGCTTCTCTATATAGGTTAAAGCTGTCCACAATCTCTTTTAAATTAATTTAAATCAATAACATTTTCAACTCCAAACCATTCAATTGCTTTTGCTAATACAGCTTCATTGGGTGAATTAAAATATATGGCTAACTTTTCTTTAGACCTTGTACAACAAACGTAGAATAATTTTTGTGTTCTTTCTAATACAGATTCAGAACCTTCAACTAAAAACAGGTTTTTAAAATTATAATTATTCCATCCTCCATTGTCTAAAATCACTAATACATTATCAAATTCTGCTCCTTTAGTTTTATGTTGTGTTGAAAAAGGTGTAAAACCTTCTAAATAAATATATAATTTTTGGAACTCCTTATATTTTACATTCTTAACTCTGTTAAACAAATATTCCTTATCAGCAATAAACCTTTCTAATTTATCATCAATTAAGCAAACACCATTTTCATTAGCTTCATTTATTACTTCTTCAATAGTTTTTTCTCCAACATTAATCAATGATTCAATATTTGTTTTTAAAACTTTTTTGTCCTCTATTTTACGTATGTTAAATCTATAGTCTGTGGCTCTTAGAAACTCATTATATCGGTTATTTGAATACAGAAAAATATTGTTTTCTATTTTAAATAAATGTCTTATTAGAGCATCTCGCTTTGAACCTTTTTTATTTTCATCATCCTCACTTTGTTTCTTATCATCAAGTAATTGGTCTTTATCTACATATATTTTCGAGAAAACCTCCCAATTCTGATTTCTGGCTACATCATACAATTCAGGATTATCATCGATAAATTGTTGCATTCGATTTGTAGGACTTACACCTACTAAGAAATCTGAAACTTTTCCAAAAGTCATAGCAGAGAAATCTTCATCAACTCCATTATCTTTGATATATTTTCGAACTCGATTTTTGTATTGTATTATACCATCACTATTGTAAATATTCATCAAATTTCTAATTCCAGCTTTGTCTGCTATTAGATTATGGGTTAAATTAAGTTCTTTAGTGTTTTTAGAGTCATTAAAATCCCAACCAAGATGTTCTTTTACTACTTCAATATTGTTATCATCGGAATATAAAAACTGAACATCTCCGACTTTTAAAGTGCCGTCATTATTCATATTTGGAGCATTATTATCATCCGATTCAGTTTGTACCAAACCATCTGTTCTTAGCCTATTGGCTAAATCAATAACTAATTTTGGATTTCTTCTATTTTGTTGTTTTTTAACTTCTCGAACTTTATCATCTTCTTCACCTTTATATTCATCTAAATTGCCAACAGTATTATCGTATATACATTGCATTGCATCTCCAAAAAAACCAATAATATTTTTTTTATTACTTAGTTTAAAATGTTCTAAAAAAATCTCTATTACCAATTTACTAGTATCTTGATATTCATCTACAAAAATGAACTTAAATCTATCTTTAAGGATATCATTTAGCTTTGGGTATGTTTGAAACAAGTGATTAGCCAATATCAATAATTCATCGTGAGATATAATACCTTCTTGTAAACGTAAATACTCTTTATATTGAATTCCTTTTTCTAAACCATTAAAAAAATCGTCTGGAACAGGGCTAACACTTGAAATATTAATTCTGGTAATTAAATCATCATTAGCTAAAACAATAAGACTTTGTTTTAGTTCTTTTTGAAAATGCTTAATATTATCCCATAAGAAATCGTGAATTGTAGTAACATTTAAATTTTTATGATTTACTCTTTCTTCAATTTCTTTCACAGCAGCATTAGTATATGTCATACAAGCAACTTTTGAAGTAGGGAAATCTTCAATGCATTTTTTAATAACTTGAACTAGAGTATATGTTTTTCCACTACCAGCTCCACCACTTAACAAGAAATTATTACCATTTCCAATGTGGTTAATTATCTGTTTAAATTCATCTAATACTTCTATATCTCCTTCTACTACTTTAGCCATAATAATCCTTCTTTAATGTATAGAGGTATTTCCCAATTATTAAATTCTTCGTTTGTATGGAATAAAATATCCAGCGCGAAATGTGTTTTTTTTCTAATACATTCTTCAGCTAATTTATAAGAATCATTTGCTGCAACATCAAAATACGCTCTATTCTTTAATCCTCTAAAGGATTCTTTTTTTCCATTAATGAATTCTCTATTGATTTGAATAAATGCGTCCTCAAAACTTCTAGCATTTACCCCATTTTCCATTGTTTGATAAACAACACAAAGGTTTCCATTTACATCAACTTGCCATTCTTCTACATTTTTTGAAACTTTCTTTTCATCAATTGTAAATGCCTTCAACTCGTCTAAAGTGGCATTATTAAAAAATAATTTTAGAGCATCATTAGAATAATTAGTACCTAAAGCAACTCGACACTTTTTAGTATCATCACCCACAGAATCCAGATCGGTTATTATTAAGGATTTTATTCCTATAAACTCAATAAATTTTTCAAAAATCTGCGAATATGCTCCAACCTCGATTATAGAAATATTTTGAGAGGACAAAGGAAGTTTTGGGTCTTTATCTGCCAAAGCGATATATCTTCTTTCTTCATCTTTATCTAACTTTTTCATTAGAGTTGGAATCAAAATTCTTTCTGTATCGCCTTCAATTAAAATGGCTTTGTCTGCGAAGAATATTTCAGCTCTACTTATAGTTAAGTACTGTTTTAAAAATTGATACTGTGTTAAATCAGCTTCATACTGTTTTTTAAGGTCTATTAGATTTTTTGCAATTACATTGTTTTCATCTTCTTTTTTCAGATATTTTACATTATCAAAATTGCTTTCAGAAACTATGTGAGAAGAATGTGTTGTTATTACAGTTTGTAGTTTTCTATTATCACCATCTTCTCGAACTATTCCTTGGTCAAGTAAAGACTTTATATTTTTAATAAAAACATACTGCATTTGAGGATGTGTATGCGCTTCAGGTTCTTCAATAAATAACAAGTTTATATCGGCAGGCTTTTCATCTTTACTCTTTTTAAATTCTTGTATTAATATTTCAATCTGAAATATCATACTAATCAAGTTCATATATCCCAAACCATTATTATATTCAGGTAAAGTTGTGTCATTATGTTTGTACATAACTGTTGTGTTTCCTGATAATAATTCTCTGTGCTGTAAAGAAGATTCTATTTTAATGGTGGAATCATCACTTTTAATACCTCCAAATAATCGTACTTTTTCAACAACAACTTCGAATAGAGTTTCATAAATTTCTGATAGCGCATAATCTGTTGTTATTAGTTCTTCTTTAAATTGCTCTATTTTTTCATTTTGCTCATCTGTTTTCTCTGTTTCATTATAAATTTCTGATGTTTGACCTGATAGTGTTTGATCATTCTCCTTATTTGTTACACTTCTTTTAGCACTAATAAATTTAAAACTTATAATATCTTTAGTTGATATTTTTTCCACATCTAAATCAATGAAATTATCTTCATTTTCAATTTCATCAATTCTATTGTATTCTATAGATTTTCGACTAGATTTAAAGAACTCCCCTTGATATATTTTTAAAAAATAAAATATATCTCTCAGTCTATAGTTTTCGTCCTCACCAAGTTTTACAACTTCTTTAGCTTGAAATTCAGTATACTTTTGCTTGATTTTCTCTAATGAATCGTATGTTAAATGATATTCAAAACCTAAAACAATAAACTTGTTTTCAGGGTCTAAGTCCATCATAACTCTGCTAAGGTTAGCTAAGTTATCGTCTTCATTATACTCGATAAAAAGTTTAAGTTTTATACCTACTGATTTATAATTTTCTTGTAACGGAATTTCCTCTTCAATTAAGGTTCTTAATTCATTTTTAAAATCTATATTGAAATCATCAAATGAAAACCTACTTTTATCAGAACCATTTAAAAAACTATTTATGACTGTTAATAGTGAAGTCTTCCCTGTATTGTTTTTACCAATTACCAAAGACATTATTTCTTCTAAATCAATTGAAAACTTCTTTAAGAGTCTGTAGTTTTCAATTTTTATCTTTTTAATTTTCATAAACAATTCATTTTTTAATAACCTAAAATAAAAAAGCTAATGAATTATCATTAGCTCTTGAAATTATAATATAACCTGAGACTATTTACTGTCTCTAAATATACAAATTATGCAGTTGATTTATTACGGTTTACCACAATTTGTTAAAATTTGATTAGGTATTAAATTCTCTTACCCTTACTTTCCTTATCAAATAAAATCAAATTTAATTTGACGGTTTAATATTTAAAAGTAGCATTAAAAATTAAGGAAGCTTGGGAAGCTTAACTTTTCTACTTTATTTACTAATTAAAAATCAAATAACTCCTTGGTTTCTATCTTCAAAGCCAACGCAATACTATTAACAGCCGCAATGGATGTGTTTATTTGTCCTAATTCTATTCTACTAATCTGAGAATACTCCAAACCTGAATCAAAGGCAAGTTTCGTCATTGATATTTTTTTGGATTTTCTAACCTTACGAAGGTTCTTGCCAAACTTTTTCACAAATATTTTATCCTCTTGAGTTTTCACTCAAGCAATTTCGAAAGATGTAACATCATAAAATATAGCAAATTTGCTATATTTTTTATTATATTTGACAGACCTTGATTCTTTTAAAATTTATAAAGTAGCACAAAAATATTGACAGAAAAATGAATCCGGATCAATTAAAACATATAGATAAAATGGTTGCCGATATGCTTGCTGGTTATTCTTCCATACAGGCATTTTATTTTTATTTAGAAAAATTGAGATCAGAGACAAATGGTCAATTTTCTGAAAACGCCCCTATTCATTTAAAAATGTATAATAAAGCCACCCATATTGCCTCTGTAGAAATTACAAAGAGATTTAAAGAGGGCACCTTAAAGCGTGTCCCAAAAGAAGATTGTTCCCTAAATTTAAAAAACCTGAAAAATAATTCTATCTTTAAAAAAGAAAAAATAAATCTAAAAGGGATTAAAGAATATTATGCAAATATCTATGGCAAAACACAGTCTCATCCTAAAGTGATTTCCAAGATTATCCAAGAATCAAATATAACCTCTTCCTCTAAAAATACTCAATTTTATAATATGCTTGCTATAATTAAAGAGGAGTACATACAGGAGCACAAATAGTAGTACAAAAATAACACAAGATGATTGAAAACATTGATTTACCACCTGGCCTTGAAATTAAAGATTTTACCACAGACCCTATCTATATTGAGATGATTCATTTTCTTAATTTAACATTCCCACGGTGGCGTTATGCTGATGGACTGGGTGAAAACTCAATAGACTTTTTATACGACAATCATTTCTTTGCTGATGAAACAATACTAGGCTCCTGTGATAATTCTAAATCTGCAATGGTACAGTTCCACAATCTTTTAGAACAAAATTATAGAGAGCTCTTGAATCAGTTATCAGATAATAGGGAAATTGAACTTTGCGTAGACTTTATTTTTGATAAGGGTGAAAATACTGAAGACCCCTTGAACCTACCTCGAGACTATTCCGAATTTGTTTTACGTAAGAATAAAGATTACTATTTTAATTTGGATAAACAAGGGAAATAAAATTGGACTTTCATTCCCCTTGCTATTTAATTTTAACGCTTATATTCATTTCCGTTGACTTTTTCCCATTCAACTTTCATTATATGTTTTGATTGTTCTCCTGGAATATCATATAAGCTTTCAAAAGCTTTTTTATAAGGCCTCTCTTTATAGTATCTTGTCCCAAAGTAGCCAATGCTAATAGTAATATAAATCCCCAAAAATATCGCTAAAACCAATTTTAAAAATCGTTTTGAGGTTTTTTCACCAAAATTGATTTCGCTTATAAATTTACCATCATTCGGTAGATCATTAAATAAGCGATCTATACATTCTTGAAGAACCATTTGACTTATCTGTATTTTCTCATAATTACTCTCCTGTTTTTCATTAAACGCCTTAATCTTTTTTGGAAATAAACTTAACTCATTTTTTAAACTGCTTATTTCTCTTGTATCAATACTCTGAAGTGCATTTGTTAAATTCTGATCGGAAATTTCCAGTTTAGAGAAATGATGCACAATTATATCCATTTTTTCTACTAGTCTTTTATTACTTTCTGATTCCATAATAGTTAGTTTTTTGGTTATTATTACATTCTTCGTCCTCGCCGTCTCTTTCGTTTTTTGCGCTCTTTTTCTGGATCATATTCCTCTTGTTGGTAGGATCTCCTCGTTCTATCCTTTAATAAAAATGCGGTGAAGTTGGCAATATCTGCTATCAATGTTCCTTCTGGTTCTATACCTTCTGGAAGTTGTTGAGTTCTTTCACTATTCATCTCTGCTCTCAGAGCACTATACATTTCTATCCGTTTTTTGATATACATCAAGCTGTACTCTCTACCTAAATCGCTTCCTTTAATTTTTGCGCCACATTGTTTATCAATAAAGGCAATTCCTCTTGCCTGCAACACCTTGAATTGATGTTTACGCAGTTCGACCTTAAAGTCATTCATATTCGATACTTTTCTGATGGTCACATTGATAATCTCTTTTAGTTTCTCCTTCCTGATATTTTGATTTTCTCCTTTGAAACTTGACAGCTGCTGAAGATTATATTTCTTTTCCAATCTTCTACAAATATCAAGGCAGCGATAAGCAGTATTGGAACTGGAAAGTGCTTTACCATTACTCTGGATTCTGTTCATTGCAATGTGAAGGTGTTGATGAGTACCTGATTTTGGATGCTCAATAGCCACCCACATTTGGTCAGGCCCTACCAATTGCTTTATAAAATCCTGTAAAATATCGTTCTGTATTTTAGGTGTGATAATTTCATCTTTTGCGAAAGATAAGATGATATGAAAGTTCGGCGATTTACACCGTACATTTTGTTTCTGCAACCGTGTAAACTCTTCCACTACAGGATTATAAGAACCATTCATCAACACCTTATTCATATCAACTAAACTATATTCCTTATCCGTTAAATACTTCATAAGGCTCTTTATACTCCCACTAGTAATTACTTTTGCTATCATAATAGTGGTTTATTTTTTTCATCATTTTTTCTATTTCATCAATATTATTTTGAAGAGCCATCGTTTCTGGAAACTTATATACTCTTCTTAATTTTACTAATTGAAATAAATTTCGCCCTATGGTTGAGAGTTCTTTTTTTAATTCTTCTGCGTAAATGTCAGGTTGCCATTTAATATAAATCGGTTTATTTAAAACTGAGTGTACCATTAAGTGACTCACGTTTGTTTTTTTACTTCTGGCCATCTTTTCAATGGAATTCTTATCCTCAAGTGAAACGCGTAATTGTATTCTTTCGGTTTTATTTTTCATTGTATGAGCTTTAGCGAATAATCCGTTTTTGTACGTACGATAGGGAGTACAAAGACACCACTTGCTACCTCAACCAATGCTATTACTTACAGGCATTGTTGATTTAGTAAGCTTTTGTTACTTATTTAAAGTCTTTAAATAAGTAATTTTAGATTGGTTTATCTGTATTATTAAGATTCTTCAACAAGATGAGTTACAAGGTCTGGATTGTTCTATTTTGAAATTATTTTAAACATTTAAAAAGTCATCCCGGGCTGGACTTTTTAATTTGAAGTTGTAATTGATTTTAGAAAGGGGAAGAAATTATTCCTCTTTTCCACGATCATCAATTAATTGGTCAATATCTGATGGACGAAAATAAACACGACCTCCAATGGTCACTGGATGTAGTAATCCCTTTTTTATCCATGCATAAATTGTAGGTCTTGAGGTCATAAAGATTTTTATTACCTGCGCCATCGTGTAGAGCTTTTTTACCAATTGCTCTTCTTTTAAATTGGGATCATTTTTATCATCTATAAGACTTTCTTTTTGATGATCGGAGATTACTTTGTCCAAAAAAAATTTTGGAACAAATTCTTGTACTCCTTGATCTGTGATAAGCATTAATTTAGGGTTGTTCATAACTTGACAGTATTTAAGATTATTATACCGTCAAATGTAATGTGGAGTTTTAAAAAATTTTCATTTAGGTGTACAGAGAAGTTTTGTACACTTAACTGCGATATAATTGTACTTTTTTTATTATAAGAACTAGATCGAGTAGAATTTCGTTCTTAATTTTATAAAGATTACGTATTAAAATAACTTTTAATAAAGCGGGTTCATAATATCTTAAAAAAGCAGCATAACTGTATTTTCCTCTTATATTCAATCGAGGATGACAGTACTCCAAAGAATAGTTTAATTTTTTCTTGTCTCTATTCTTAAGAACACCTTTATAAATGACATTACAGACATTACATAGGTCTTCAAAATCCATAGTATCAAATTTTATCTCCCTATGTAAACGATCTTCAATCTGTATTATTAGAGCTTGCCTTAATGACATTGTCCTTGTATTTACATAGGCAATATGTTGCATCTCTTCTTCCGTAAAGCTATCATTGATGTCAATTGCCTTTAGGATGCTATAGTCTGATGGTTTGTAATTAAATATTACATCTGCATTTTTATCCTGAAAAGCTACTTCTTCAGCAGCCTTGATTATATTTTTATCTAAATTTGCCATTATAGTTTAGGTCCTCTTTTTTTAGTTTCTTCTGGTTCTATTGGATTATCCGGAACAACATTCTGCTGTTTATTTAAATCAAGACCATGATTTAAAATATCGTCTACCATAAACTTCTGTATTATTCTATTTTTTCTACCTAAATCATAAAAAGCACCTAGATATGTATAAAATTTTATTGCTCTTTTGTAAGAAATAGGGATTCTAAATGCGATCATAAAGCCAAGATGAATTATTTCTATATCATATTCAGAAATATCCATTAAAAATCGAAAGTTGACCTTGTCTATCCTACCGAAAAAAAACTTATCAAACTCTAAATTAGACTCTTTAAATTCAAGGTAAAAATTATCAAGCGTTGTTTGTAAAGACCTGTTGAATAGGCCTATGTAGTGGTTTCGTAATAGATATACAGCTAAATCCATTTCTCTTTCAAATGATATGCGATTCACCAAATGCTCAAATACAAGACTTTGTATCTCTTTTGTCTGTTCAAAATGCTTTAAATTCACATTCTCCATCTTAACTACACGGTCAATCAGTTCTGGGATTTGGTTAATTGATTGTAGAATTAGCCTTCTGAAGTAGCAACTTAAATGGATATCCATAAAATGTTCTGACTCATAAATATCATACAAACTTCGGGTCTTTTTTAAATCTGAATATTGATCTAACTGAGCAATGGCCATATAAGATATAAATGCTCCTAAACTAGATTTATCAATTTTAGGCATAATACCAAAGTTTAAGTCCACTTCACCCAACTTTCGATTGATATTGATTGCTTCTACAGGTTTTAATCCACTTATTAAATCGTTTATGTGCTCACGCATATATTTTGTATTCTTTATATTATAAAATCACCACTATTGATAATTATTTATGATGCGATTAATCTTACAAATTCTATTTTTATATTTCACCCTATACAATTAGAACTAAATTTAAATCCAAAATTCAGTGCTAAAAAAACATAGATTTTATGTTTTGCGTTGCAAATATTTGAATTTTCTGTTTTTCAGCACAAATTCAGTGTTTACAATACTTAACAAGGTTTTTTACATAGGCAATAATAGAACAAAAACTTAAAAAACAAAAAGAATTTGAGGTTATTTTTTTTCTTGCTGAAATCAATAAAAAAGAAAAAATTAAACTGTTGAATAATACAAAATGGAAAATTGCATTGGCAATATAGAATAATGTTAACTCTGAAATTGTCAGGCTTTACGTTGGGAAAAAATACTAGAATCTGTTATTGAAATGAAAGATGATAAGCACCTCATTCCTACTAAGAATTATATAAGAGAAGAAATTCTTAAATAGAAAATATACCAATTATAAAAAGAGCTAACTCTAATCACGAATTAATTATAATCTCAGGTATTATAGGTTAATCGAAATTATTATACCTCAATTTTAGAACAAGTTAAAAACCAATTTTAATATATCCCCAAGCACCAATTTAATCCACGTAGAGTTAATAAACCCTATTTAATAGGTTATAAAAGATTTTTAAAAGTTCTAAAAGATAGAATTAGATATGTTTTTACACCTTATATCGCTGTATTATAATGATAATCAACTGCTAAAAAAATTGCTTATAGAAAGAACCTGTTTGGTACATTATCGATATGAAATTAAAAAAAGGTTGGAGGTGCTGGAAGACATTAGAAATTCTTGACATTTTTAATCTAAGTTGATCTCCCTATCCAAAAATTTGATGTTGTTGGCCTCATATTGTCCCACATTGCCGTCAATGTCCTCAATTACGGCGTAATTGATACCATCGATTAAGTTCCAGCAGTGGAAAAATCCTTGAAACTTCTTGATTGCCCTTCCTCCGCCTTCATCAATATTTTTTATGTACATACTACTAACTTCTACTGGTCTTAGGTCACTCTTTTCCATCTCTGATAATTTTTTGGAAATATAAAATTACATTTTTCTTGGATGTAATCAAAAAATTATTTTATTTTATGTTCAACTCAAAAATCAACTCAATTCATTTGCTGTGGCTAAGAATTTAATCTATACCTCTCTTAATTTAAGGAGATTTAATGATGAAGGCTTTTATCAACGTGAATATAGCCAATTATATATTTAACTTGCGTATAGTTTAACTATCTGCGTTTTCTTAAGTCTATAACATAGTTTTCCAATATTTCGATATCTGCTTTTACCTCTTCAGCATCAGGATAACTTTCGATAAGAGCTCCAGCACTATCGTGACCGTCAAAAAAAGTTGAGCATTTTTTCATATTTACATCAATGATATCATAGTCTTCTTTAGTTATATCTATCACTTTTTTAAGCCTTTGTGTTTGGATTTCCCTGCCAAATCTTTGTACGGACATATTGAGTAATATTTCCTCCACAAGCCGCTCCCATGTCTCTCTTAATTTTCCATAAAATGGTTTTACGTTATTGCGGTACATTTCCTCAGTTTCAGTACGCTCAATCTTATCAAGTTTCTGGTGATAATTGTTCAAGGTTCCTATACGTCTTTTAACATTAAGCGCATCCCAAGGTGGATTCTCAGCAGGAATTCCTGTTTCTGTTTTCTTTCGAGTCAGACTTTTAACTTCAATGGGGCCAGCCCCTTTTTCAGATTCTTCCTGAAGCATCATCAAAAATGTAATATCGTGGGTAAAAACAATGACCTGTCGCTCAAGGGCTTCTTGTACTATTCTTTTGGCAATTTTACTTCGCCATTTGTGGTCGAGGGATGACACAGGATCGTCAAAGATTACGGCAGATTTATGTTCAGATAGTGAGAGTTCAGACAAGAAAGTCGCTAAGGAAATACATCTATGCTCCCCTTCACTCAATATGTCTTTAAGACTTAGACCCTTTCCATAGGAGGTATCTAACTGAAGATAATGGTATTGCTTACCTCTCTGGCCCCTCATGCCTGCAGCTACTTCGATATTTTTAAATCCCAGATGTTTCAGTTCATCTTTAAAATTATCTTTTAAGGTATTTGTTACATATTTTTCAGCTAAGCTGTTGCTAAAAAGAGTGACGTTCCTAGTATTGCATTGTGACAAGCAACTATCTAAACTGACCACCCTTTTCTTTCGGGCTATCTCACCAATAACTTTTTGTTGATGTTTGTATAGTTCTTTAATGGCCAATAAGTTTCTATGCTCTTTTTCAAGAGGCGAAAGCTCTTTCTCTATAGAAACCTTGGAAAGACGTTCATTGCTTTTCTCAAAATCAGCTATTAGTATATCTATTATATCTACTGGCGTGTGTTCAAATTCCACTTTTGGTATTGTTTCAATATTTTTTAAAGCTCCAATGAGGTTAACTACTTTATCTCTCTCTGTTTCCAACGTTGCGTGATACGAGTTTTGTAAATCTTCAAATCCTTCAGAAATATCCTCTATTTCCTCAATGGTCGGTGGGTATTGAGAAAAATCGAAGTCTAGGTTCTCATAGTATTCCTTTGCTTTTTGAAGTTTTTCAGTCGATTTTTCCAATTGCTCCTGTAAATCTGCTTTTACAAATTCTTCAAAATTTAAAAATCGTTTCTTGGCCTCATCGCCCAATTCCTGTAAACATAGAGGACAGGTAGCATCGTCATCAGTGTTGGGGAATTCGTCATCATCATTGACTTGGTTGTAAAACCTTCTTGCACTTTCCCAAAGCCTGTTCCAACTATCACCACCTACATCTTCGATAGGTAAATTAGAAAATGCTTTTTGTGATGCAGTTTTTGAAGCGTTTGAGGCGATAATAAACTCATTGATATAATCTCTCACCGAGTTCAGTGATTTTTCAGAAAATGCAGTATCTACGGCTTGGTATCTTGATTTTAATGTTTTAAATCTTTTTACCTTTTGGTTATTCTCCTTAATCTCTTTAGCCGGGTCGGTAGCCTTTAATTTAGATATTTTTTCGGAAAGTTTTTTTATTTTTTCTTCAGATTCTTCAGTGTGGTTTGAGTGCGACTCTAATTCTTCCTCCTTGGTATGTTCATTTATCCCCTCAAGAAACTTTGAGACTTCAGTTCCAAAGTCATCCATCAAAAAAGAATAGTCAAAAGCCGTAGCTCCTAGACGACTTTTTTCTTCATCTATTTTTTCGTCAACACTATTACATGCTTGTGCAAGTTTCTCTAAAACAACCAAGCCAGAGGGAATAAAAGCAATTTCATCTTCGCCCTCGATATAATGGTTTGCACTTGATGTGTCAAAAACATCAATAGCCATTAGAACAGAACTATCAATTTCACCATCCTCTAAGATAACCGTACCGGTAGATCCATCTTCCTTTTCATACCCTACCTTCGCAATTTGTACCTTGCTCTCACTATCAGGGTCAAATAAGTTGTGGTTGATGGTCGGTAAATCCCCTCGAGTATTACAGGTGTTTTTTAGTATGCTCACATAGCTTGATTTTCCCGAACCATTATCGCCATAAATTCCCGTCACACCGGTTTCAGCAAAAGTCAATTCGGAATCATCCTTGAGCGCATTAATATTCTTATTTTCATTAATTTTTACCAGTTTTACACTTTGCTCCAACTCAGAACTGTCTACTATTTCTTTTAAGGCTTCGATATCTACATCTTCAAATTCAGAATCCGAGATTTCATAATCAGCTTTGCATATTTCAACCAGCTCAATGATATCAGCTTCAGTAAGGTTCTTGTTCCGAATGATGCGGTTAACGGCATATTGCCAAAACTTTGGTTTATCTTCCACCCATTCAATAATGTCTTTTAAAATTGGCATAATAGTATTATTTAAGTATATATCAATAAGGCAAATTAGATAAACTAATTTATCGAGAGTTACGGTTTCCCGCATTCAGAAAGTAACTAGGGAGTCAGTAATAAATTGAACTATAAAGGTAGGAAAATTTATGATATTGGATGCAAATTCTCTATCATCTCATGCTGGCTACAATATTATTTTACACATATATCTCAAAAGAAGAAATGTAGCGATGCCCGGTTTGCCTCGTACTTTTCACGTTACTTTAGAATTTTACTATTTATTAAATTGAACAATCCTATAGATAGGGTATAAACAAGATATGCATCTTCTTTTCCTGCATTCGGATATGGCTTGACAATTCCAGACCTATCTTTTGGATGGACATATTTTGAGGTAAAATCGAATAAAGACTTTATCGCTTTCAGTAAGTTGTTAATTCCTTCTTCGTTATGCTGTTCCGCTATGAGCACCTCTTTTAATTTCTTTTCGAACGGTGCGTCCGTATTTCTATTGTTCTTAATATTTAGTCCGTCAAAAAATTGTCTTGAATATTCTATTGTTTTTTTCCATTCTCCAAGTCTTATATTTCTTTCCATCTCCAAAATACTGGATTTGAGCAATTGGGTAAGATCTTTCCAGAAATCTGAAACATTATTTTCGGCTACGTTCAGTTCTAATAACAAAAAACTCCCAATACCCAATTTTGGAGCGAAGTTGGTTACCCAATCACTTTGTTCAACTTTAATTCTTGAGTGCTTTCTTTCTATATTCAGACGAACTAAGTCATTACCTTGGAGATTATCTAAACTTGCAGGTTGATTTAATGTTTTAACAATAAATTCGATATAAAATTCAACAGATTTGTTTTTGGTTTTTTCTCGTTGTTCTTCGATTGATTGGATAACCAAGGAAGAAAGCAAAGCACTTAATTGGATATTATGTCGGTTTTGATCGTTTTCTTTTGACTTTTTTTCCTGTTCGGTTTTTAAGGTTAATCCGAAATCGTTATCACTATTTAGTTCATATTCTGTAAGTACAGACAGTATTTTTCCGTTTTGGTGGCATAATTTCCCTGATATTGAGACAGGAATTTCTGATGCATACGGAAACTCCAAATTCACTTGGATTTTAAGCATTGGATTGATGGATTGCGTATCAACTTCTATTCGGGTATTCTCTATTTTCAGTTTTTAATGTTATTTTAAATGAGGCAAAACGGTATTTATATCTTGTCGAAATATTGTTCATTGGTTTTCAAATCAAGTTTTTTTTCTAAATACTTAGCTTGATTGTAAATATAACCACTATACCCAATGCTCTTCAAAATTAGCTTACTTATAAGTGTAAACAGTTTTGCAGAAACATAAGCCATATACAAGTTAGTGGTTTCTTCATCTCTGCTCTGTTTTGTATTTAGAAGAACGTTCCCATGGAACAGATCATTTCGATGCTCAATTATGGAAATATCATGTAAAGTCAAATCTATTCCTAGTTGTTCAAAAGGTCGAGTAAGTTTCTCGTTATTGGTCAACGCTCTTTTATTCATAGGCCTATTGATGCCATTAAGCCTTCTTTTGAGTTTTAGGATATTTTCGGGGGTTAAATCTTTTTTGTTTTGGTCGATAACCTGATGTAACTGGTCAATTATAGTGGACTCTAACTCTGGATCATCAATTGGCTTATCAAGCCCAATTTCTTCAACATTCAGATGTTTGGAAAGCTGTTCAATAATTACGGCAAATGATGAGGGTATTAGCAACAAAGATGCGATTGAAGTTGATTCTAAGATTATTAAAATTACTACCGAGAACACAGGGTTTTGATGTATTCGAGTTGTTAGGCTCGATAAGTCCTCAAGTGAAATTCTTGACAACTTATTAACCATTTTTTCTGCAACCTTTCTTTCAATATCCATTTTTGAATAGGGATTTGAAAATATTGGAGAATACAACCCTCTAAGGGTCGGTCTGATAAAATTTGAATAATAAAACTCACCATTACCATCAAAAATGAATTTTTCTCCACCGACCATTAGTTTATTTATAAATCCTACGGCTTGTTGAATTGAGTAACATGCGTCTGAAAAATCTTCAAAATTTTGATCTTGCAAACACTCAAACACATAATACCCTCGATTTTCATCTTTGATTTGAGTCAAATCATATTTACGCTTTTCGATAGTAATCCTTAGGCAATCATAAAAATGTTCAATGCCGTTTCTTTGATAGGTTACCGTTTCAAATTCATTATGAAAGGTTTTAACATCTTTCAATTCTACAGGGTAAAATGATTTATAACGCCCTTTCTTTTTGAATGCGGTTGAGTGAAATGTGTCTAATTCAATAGATGTAAGAAGTTGGACACCACTTTCTGAAGATATTTTTGTTTTCTTGCCCACATCATTAAACTCTTTAACTATGAAGGTTTTATTTTCAAGTGAAAAAGAAAGTTCTTGAAGATTATCGTTCTCTGAAAAGATATTGCTTATTTCAAGTTTAAATTTAAGTTCTCCTCTATTCAATAAAGCAAATAGATCGCTAGTATTAGCTTCTTTTAACTCAATATTTTCAATTGCATCTATTCTCTTAATGAAATTTAATTCAGTATCGAAGTCTTTATTATTATCAATTTTTCTTGTTGAAGATTTCACTTTGCTAAATATTGTTGGGTAGAATTGAAAAGTACACCACTTTTCGCTTACCGAATTGTTTGTTTATATTTATTTTTTTCAATTTATGGTTATCATCTTCATTAATTATAGCTTTTTCAAGACGCTACTTTTTTTTATCTTTGTACCGAGAGCTACTAACCAGTGCGCTATCAAGTGAAAATGTCAGGTTTTTATAAATTAATGACAAACTTTATTTGCAAGTACTGGCAGCTCTCACTCTTTATAATAACTACTAAGAAGACTTACTTTCCTATCTATAAGTTGACTTAAGTAGGCATTTGAAATCCAATCCTCTGGCCATCTAATCTCTTCAATTAGCCTAATAACAACTTTAACACTATTGGTTGCTCCAGCTTTGAAAAGTTTTACGTCTTCATAGGAGAGAACGTACTCGCTTCTTCTGTATTTATAATTATCTTGAGCCTTGTTTATTAAATCCGAAACGTAAATAGAAGTAGGTTTATCCTGAATGATTTTTTCTAAATATGGAATTACAACGAGACTGGATTCTTTATTTTGGGCAGCCCTATTTTTCCTAAACATATGTCTCCATCCAATACGAGTAATTTCAACTATACCTAGATTGGGATTGACGAGGTTTTTGTTTTTTAAGGACTTGTATTCGTTGAGAACGGTTGACCTTCTCTGTTTTAAATCCGAAAAGTCTCCGAATGGCATAATGACGCCCTTACCACCTTGCTTATTTGGTATGAACTTAGATTGACTTCTTGCAATGTCAAATCTCATAGGCGGAGAAATCCTATGATTATCTTTGTAAGTCTGATTAGATGGTGTTGAATGAGGATGTATATAAGCCCAATAATTACATTGAATCTCTCTGTCGATCCAAATCAAACAAATGGGATGTGAGGTTCGCATTACTGCTTTCTTAGATGCAGAAAATAGTTTAAATCCATCAACTGTTTTTTCTCCATATGTTGGTCCAGATTTTACTTGCACTAGAATCAAGACTCTTTCCTTTTTAATCCAAGGGTGGTCATAGGAAGCAATTAAATCAATTTTTCGACCGTCTTCATTTCTACTACCCCAACTAACTTCTGCCCCCATAGCTCGCAGAAGATTAGCGGCTCCAAGAACCTCTGCTTCGTTTCCGTTCTGCTGATTTGAAGTAACGCTATCATCAGGTTCGTTGTATGGTACATTCTCAAGTAGAAACCTCATTAGTATTTCGGTTGTGATTAACTGTTTACATAATTATAAAAGTAATTAATAATCATTACTAATTTGTGGATACCAGAAACTTATGTTTATACCACCTTATAAGCTTATCTTTATTAACACAACTATTTAAAAAGGTATTGTCCTTCATTGGCCAATATCTTTTATATTACTTTGATGAGTGCAATATAAAAAGACATCGTGTCTTCGGATGTCATCTGAGTCGATAGCAAACTCCGTTGGCAATCTTTTAGGACATCAAAGGCAAGATTGCATTGTGACGTCATAAGCTCTTTTTAGGGTAAACCCCTAAGACCTCAATATCAATAAAAAAGGACGATTTAAAAATCGTCCTTTTTGAATTGGGTATAATTATCCATCGGGTGGGTGTGGATCATTTCCATAGGTTCTTTCCTCTTGAAATTTTCCATCAGTTTTGTGAATACGTACAGACGTATTATTCTGATTTCTTCCGATTTCGGACATACGTTGAACCGCTTCGGCTTTGGTATCAGCTATAAACGAGGCTCTCTCTCCTCCAACTTTTTTACCTTGCCAACTTCCATCTTCTCTTTGAGTTACGTGATATTTTTTCCTATTGCTCATCGATTATATTGTTTAATCAGCTTCATACCATCGAAGAGAAGCCAGTCTTCGTAGATTTCGAACTCAAAACCTTCAAGACTGATAAGCTATTTGAATTACCGAATAGTTTGCCAGTTATAAAAATTTCACAAAAATATTTAATAATTATGTTAATCAATTATCAAAATATTAGCCATTAATTCAAAAGCGTCAATATGTCATAAGAAAAGTTCTAAAAGTTATTTTTTATAGTTCGCTTTTTCCTTTTGAATGCTCCTGTTGTTGTGCCCAGATACTTTTGAGCACTTCCAAGGGAACATTCCTTGTTATTTTTCATCGAGTAGTTTTAATATAATTATTTCAAGTTCTTATTTCATAAAAACACCTTCCTTTGAACGAAACTCTTCTAAGAGGTTTGAACATTACACTTTTTTCGGCAATCCTCAAAAGTAGAAAACTGAAAATTTAATTTGTATTGTTACCTCCAAAAGTATATCTTAAGATGTGCTTCAAGGTATTTTTCATCTTTAGAAAAACAAATGGTTCGTCTAGCCAATCTTTTTACATGAGTCCGTAAGGTTAAATTGTTGCGTTCAATTTTGTTAGTACAATATTTAAATACCTTATGAATTTCTTTCGGGATAAGACTTGGATATATATTCAATTTATCTGTATAAATCAGTTATGGGCTGAGCAATAATATTTCTTCCACAAGGGGTCTGATATTTGCTTTAGATTTACTTCCAATTAAAAAACCAACTACATTTTTGGAGTCTCTTTCGATGGCATACGTGATCCAAGTAAAATCCTCTTTCATTTTTATAAATGTCCACATTTCATCAAGCTCATATTTGTATCCAAATTTTGATAAGTCTGAAGCTGTAATTTGTTTGCTTAATTTCAACATTCGGGAAAGCACTGTGTTTTTGGATATACCAATGATCCTTGGAATACTTAACACGCCACAGCCTTCTTTCAACAGTTTTATAATTAGGGTATTGGTTGTGGGTTGGTAGGCTTTATAGCGATATGAGTCTTGAAATGAAGAAAAACAATTTTTGCAAAAAAACCGTTATCTCCCATTTCGTTTTCCTTTTTTTATACAATTAGCTTGGTTGCAGTTTTTACAATTCATCTGCAAATATAGCTAAGCACCATTTTGAGCCACTTAGGAATATAGAAGTCTTACCATATAGCCTCTAAGACGTTTTCTATATTTCAATGAATAGAATAAGCCCTGAAAACAAGTCTTATTATTTTTGTAAATTAATGATATACAGTTGCTAAAACTATTTACTGTCAAAAAGCACCTGTTTGGGACATTACTGGGGTGTATGCATAAGAACTTGTTAATGGCTTGTAGAGCCAAAAGCCATATGCTCTATATTATAGATTGTTTCTTCTTTTTCTTTTTTTTCAATAGTTGATTTAATAACAATTAGGTCTAGGGGATATCCTGGGGTTAAATCATTAATGCATCTCTCATTGTTTATTAAAGTAATTTCGTCAGGATTTACATTCTCTATTTCTTCTACTTCGACACTATTCTTAGAAAAAAAAGAAAATGAATATGCTTTACCAGAACTTGGATAGACTTTAAATGAAGAACTAATAAAATTAAGTTCTGATGATTTATCATAGATTTCATCTATCGTTATATGACCGTTCTCTTGATATCGTAAATTTAAACCTAAAAGGGTATCAATAAAGATATTTCTAACTTCTAATATGCTTTCTAAATCCTCTTTAAGGGTTATTGTTTCATTTTCAGAATTATAAATAGGAGGTATTCCTATTTGGTTATAAGAATTTTTATTTAAATCACAGTGTTGAAAAGCAAAATCAATAGTTTCTTTATTCCAAGTTGAACTATCTATATCAATAAAAGGTTCACTTCTTTCCAAACAAGAAGTAAGGGTAAGCAATGTAATAAATATACAGAAAATTTTCATTTTAGTTGGTTTTTTCAATACTTGTTTCTTCATTTGGTACAGGTTTTTTGACAAATGGAAGTAATCTTCTATGTCTATAACTATACGTACCTACACCCTGAGTGGAAATTTTAAACCCTTTTCCCTTTATGATTTGGCTCCTATTTACATTATCCTTAGCTATTTGAGCATAACTACTCTTTCTTGTCAATTCATAATATCCCGCATACTGGGTTTGCTTAGTTGACATTCCATATACATTGACACCGCCATAATGTGTTCTTTCGTACATTCCGAGTTCTTTACGAATTTGGTTTTCAACTTCGACTGCTTGAACCTCACTTGCGTCAAATGGATTTCTCATCTGTCTACCGTTTTGAATTAAGATACCTTCGTAATCATTATTAAAATGGGCTAACTCATGCCCTATTTTGGTATTGGAGTTTGATGCTAATTCTTTGCCGTTTCTTCCATTCTCTGCATCAAGGCTTTTATTTTCTTTATCAATTGAAAAACCTACTGACCTATTTCCGTTTTTGTCCGCATCAGACATATTTAAATTGTCAAAATCACTCTCGGGGTCAAAAAAGGTTAAAGTATTATCGGATTTAATAGTTGCATTTAACTGTGCTGCTCCAGTTTCAGAAGCTAAAGCTAATGAAATTAATTTAGCCAAAACCTGTTGTCTATAATCTTTATCTCCAACAATTGCTATTCTTTTACCATCGGGATCATAAGCAATTAACGGCGTATTTGCCACATAATTATATGGACTATTATCAAAATAATCTTCAGCAAGAGGATCAATGTTCATCCATCTGCCCAGTGCCGCATCGTAGTTACGTGCACCATAATCAATCCAATTTAGATTAAGTTCCTCCTGCCGTTCCTTCCCATTGTAACCGTACTTGTACGAACCTAACATATTTCCTGGCCGCTTTTGCCCTTTGCCCTAGAGCACCTGTCAAAAAAATCATCAAAGAACGTCCATCCTTCCATACCATAAATATACTGATATTTATGTAATCATTATCTTGATTATGACAAAAGCTATCGTCACGAGCTTCTTGACCATCCACCAGTTGACGGACGGTTTTCTTCCTTTGTTCTTTTTCCTTGATTTACTGCTCATCTCTATATTGATTTTAAATTTAAATTTCCGTTCCATTTTTGTTTCTTTTATTTTTTGATCCATATTTGACCCTATTTTTTTGTGGTTATTATTCTATCTGTGTTTTTATGTAACAATGTCAACACAGTTTTTGGCTTCAGTTTTTTTAAAGCCCTTCATTTATATATATGACGGGGCTTGATAAAAGTTTAGTTTTTCTGTAAATAAAAAAAGGACATCGGTTTTCCGGACCTTCCAAACGAAGGTAGGATATGGTCTTGTAAAAGGTTGTGACAAAAACTTCAGGAAGGATTAATATACTGTTTAACAGTAAGTAACGTTGCAAAGTTAGATAGGATAATCTGCTTTAAAAAAGATGTGAACGCAGTTTTGATGAACGGATTCTTGATAAAAAATTTCTTTATTGTTTTTTCTGAATTTTGGGATAAGATGTTTGGATGGTGTTTTTTAAGGGCACACGGATTTTCAGTCCGTTGCCCCTTTTTTCCGTCCCGATAGGGGCGGGAAGGGTGGCGGAAGGGGCGTTGGGCTTTCCGCCGCTATCGGGATGGTTAGCCCAGCGGCGTAGAGCGCCACAAGGATTGGCACGTTGGATTTTAAGTCCAATGGATTTTTGTGGATAGGGACACTGGCCGTCCAGTACGCCGGGTTCATAATCCGAAGGTCTTTCCGTGGACGGTGCTGGGGCAGGTCGGCAATTTTACATAACGCAATTTATGGCTACACGCCCTCTGTTTTTGATTTTTACCGTACCGTTCTTTTCGTGTGTACCATAAAGCTCCTGCGTTATGTAACTTTGCTTGGGGGCATTTTTTGGCTTTCGGCGGTGGCAACAGCTCTTTGCATTTTTGTGGTACAGGTGTTCATTCAATAGGCGGCTTTGAACAAAACATGCAATGTGCTGTGCGGGCGGTTTGGCAAGCCAACAAAATGCAGAAGTGTGGCGGGCGGAACAGGATAAAGGACAGGGGCTTTTGAGGCACGAAAAAACTGGGTTTTATTTTGTGGGGATTTTTGTATATTTGAGGTATGGATATTTGGCAGTTCATCGGTATAATTTCTTCAATTTTTGGGATATATTCCTTCCTAAAGAACGATACGCCTATATTTACTTTTCTATATAAAAAAAACTAATTTTTAGAATTCAGCCTTAAAAAGTGCAACCTCTTAGGTTGCTGTTGTGCAAAAACCCCATAAGGGACGGGCACTCATAGACAATACCGTTGCAACCTCTTAGGTTGCTTTACAGCATTGGATGGTATTTGTCTATGTCACTTTGAAGGTCTTCCAACCGGTTCACCAAGTAGCTTTCGGTCGAGCTCACGTATTTGTGCCCTGCCATATATTGAACCTGTCTAAGGTTGTAAATTCCCAACCAATGGGTAATGACCGACGCCCGGACTTGCTTAAAATTCGTGAACTTTTTATTGTCCTCTCTAATTACTTGGCTGAGCCGTTTCCAGTTATTGTTGGACTGTAAGCTCTTTCCCTTGCTCACGAATAATTGTTCCGTGGTCTTGCCCGATAGCTGTAAGAGCTGTTGCCTCACCTGCAAGGTGTATTCCATCAGGTCCATAATCTGGTGGGGTTTGAGCTCCAATGTCCGTTCATTGGATTTCTTGGCACCTTTTATAAATATCTTTCCTTCCCGAAGGTGCAGGTCCCTTTCGGTCATTCGGTCTATTTCGGCAGTCGTCAGCCCTTGATACACCAACAGCCCTAAAGCCACTTTACTCCGCTTTCGTGTGAGCAGGTGTTCTTGCCACCAGTTCCTTTTATTTCGTTTATCATTTTCATCGGGCACTTTATAATCGTTGTAGAGTTTTTCCAGTTCTGCGAGGCTAAAAATGTCGTGAAGTTTCTTGGTTTTTGTTCCTCTTATTTTGATGTGTTTTGCGGGGTTGTCATTTCTTTTGTTGCATTGTATCTGCCAGTTGAAGAAGTGCTTGAGGCAGTTGAGCCGTATGGCCTTCGTCTTGTTCTGCAATCCCTGTCCCTGTAGCTTGTGAAGATAGCCCGTGAGTTCCTTTGCCGTTACGTTCTCGGCTTCGGTGTTGTCCATGTCCAACCAACTGATAAAATCGAGCACATAATTGTTATAGCCCGTTATCGTGCTTTTGCTGAGGCCAAGGCTTTCCAAGTAATGTTTAAATGTCGCCATCTTTTTTATCGATTAGGTGTGTATAGATCTGTGTGCTTTCCAATGAAGAATGACCCAGAAAACGGCTTATCCTGTCAAGGGGCATCCCTGCTTCCAGAAGGTGCGTTGCGATGCTGTGGCGCAGGGTGTGCAGCCCGATGGTTTTTGCCTGTAGTTCGATATCGTCTATCTTTAATTGCAACAGTTTTAACCGTACGTACAATCCGCCACCGCTGAGGGGTTTGCCAAAACGGTTCAAAAAGAGTTTGCCCTGGTTCTTGGACTTGGCCAACAGTGGCCGGTGGTCATAGATATATTCCTCGAAGGTTTTTGTGTTGGGTTTACTAAAGGGGACAAAACGCTCTTTGTAATTTTTCCCCCTGCGCACGTGCAGTACACGCCTGTCAAGGTTGATGTCGCCCAGTTCCAAAAAAGCACCTTCTTCCCTTCGCAGTCCGCAACCGTAATAAACGGACAGCATTGCCCTGTCCCTCGCTTGCAGGGCTTCGGCTTTTATCGTGTCCACTTCGCTACGGGTGGCCTTATAGAGCAGCTTTATTTCTTCCTGTGACAATACCGTGATTTCCCTTTTGTTGATCTTCAACAATGGGATGCCCAAGTGTGGCAGTTTGGTAACGCCTTTGTGGTGCAGGAACTGTAAGAACTTTTCGATGGCCTGCAAGTGCTGGTTGATGTACACGTTGCTCAAGCCACCGCCACGCCTTTGGTTCGCCCGGGTGTAAATATGATCGTAATAATCTTTGTAGTGCTGTTGGTTTAAATGTGTAATGTGGTTGATGTTCTTGCTTTCTAAAAAGTGCAAAAATTCACGTATCCGTATGGGCATTCCCTCAACGCTCTTGGGATTGAACCCGAGGATGCCGAGCCACTCGCCAAAACCACGTTGCAGGTATTCGTAACTGCTATTTTTTAGGATTAGTTTTTTCATAATACAACTGACTTTTTTAAAGTCCACTTATACCTTTTCGTGGAACGCTGGAACGGTTGGCCTAACTCGCTGTCTTTTTTGCCTTTGACCGTTCCGTTTTGCGTTTGGAACGGTTTGGAACGGTGGAACCGTGGCGGGTCGCCACAGACGATTTAATCTTGTCGAGGCACTCGTCCAGTACATTTTGTATCTGTGCTTCGAGTTCCCTGTATTCCTTTTCATCGGTCAGCTCAAAACGGTTGGCCTGCTTTCCTTTCTTGGCCACTTTCTTGATAAGGTAACTATCGTTCAATTGTTTATGGTAGCGCCATTGGGTGGTCTTGGGCAACCGTAATACCTTTCTGATTTCAAGGGCTGTAAATTGTTTCTTCTTCTTTGATTCTAAGTATGCTTTAAGTTCCTCCAAGTAATTTCTACAGCTTCCTGTTAGTTCATCACTTTTGCGCAACAGGATTTCCTTTAAGAGTAGGTTTGCGTTCTCGATGTCCTCTATGGCGACCTCTATAAATTCCTCGCCCGTTTCCTTGTCGTGTTTTTTTTCTCTTTGATATTGGTGGTAAAAAGTTATCGCTTCAATGAACTGTAAGTAGTGATTATTTGTCCTTCTCGGTTTAAATACTGATTGGGGCAGGTTGAGCATATTGGCAAAGGGGTTGATGATCTTTATGGGTTTCAGTATGCGCTGTGTGTCCTGTAAAAATTCCTGTATTTCCCGTTGGCCGTAGGTGTTTATCTGTCCCGCCGACACGGCGCGCTGGTAGTCCATTATTTTTTTGTCCTGTGCTTCCGTTTCATCGAGGTAGAGCAAAAAACTGCGGTTGGCATTGTCCTCGTAGATATGTTCCTTGGTGGTGCATCCCGCAACGCACACAGGGCCTTCCACGACAAGGTATTTTGTCTGGGTCTCGCCTTTGTTGTTCTTACTGGCGATGGTCTTTACGATGCGTTTTTTGGTCTGTAGTTCGCGAAGTGGGTAGAGCGCATTCTCCGCACCGTCCAAGTCCTCTATTAATATCACTTTGTTCTTTAGTTCTTGTTTGCCGAAGTAGTAAAAGGCATTTTCCGATAGTGTCGTGATGCTGACCCGCTCTTCCTCGGGGATGAGCTCGCCCACGGCCGACTGCAAGTGGGTCTTTCCCGTACCGGAACTCCCAAGGCTTATCACGTGCAACGGCTGTTCCCGTTTCCGGCTCGTGAAGATGATGTACATTAACAATCTGTTTATCTCTTCGCCGATGACACCAGATTTTCCGATAAGGTCATTCGTACGCTTTAGTAAATCCGGTTCTTTTAAAAATGCCTCTGCCTTTTCCTGTTCCGCGGGCGTTAGTTTTTTGTGGGCTGGCTTTAGTTCGCCCTCGACCTCTTTTATCCTCTGGATGCGGTATCTTTCAAGTTCCTCGGTCAGCTCGTAGAGGCTTGCCGATATGACGGACGTGCCTATTTCCAGTTTCTCGGCACACTTGCGGATGAACTTTTCCAGTTGGTTGTCGTTGTACAGGTCAAGGTTGTGGCGCACGGGCGGGCGACTGCTCTCTTGCAACTGTAGTTTTACCGTGACACGCATCCTGTCCAGCCCTTCCAGCTTGATACCGCCCAAGACCGTTAATTGTAACAGGTCGTTCTCATATATCAGTTGTTCTTGATTGGTGGTCTCGAGCATACAAAACTATTTTTAGACAATTTGACTATTACAAAGTTATTTATTTAATTCCATATTGACAATTATAAATATACAAATTGATTATAATGTTGATAAAATTGTACGTTTTGACTATTTTTGTGGTGTTTCAGATAGTAAAGCCTATGAACTTAGCAGAGAACATAAAAACCTTCAGGGAACAAAAGGGACTGTTGCAGAAGGAAGTCGCCAACGCCGTGGGCGTCCACCCGTCCAACTATTCCAAGATGGAAAAAGGGGAACGCGATGTCTCGATAGAAGTGGCCGACAGGCTCGCCAAGTATTTTGGCGTGTCCCTTGACGAGCTCGTGCATATGAAGGGCGATGTTCCCGAAGAAGTAACGGTAGTCGATAAAACGGTTTCAGAGCGTATCAACCTGATACAGCAACTGGAAGAAGAAGATAAAAAAGCCCTGTTCCGCATTATCGACAGTATGCTCACAAAATCCAAGTTCAAGGATTTCTTTAATAAAAATGTGGCGGCGCTTTAGGGCATAAAAAAACCGCCTCGGTGGGCGGTTAATTTTTTGGGACACTACCTACCGTGCTGTGAGATACAAAAGCCTACTTCGAAGAGTGGGCTTGTTTATTTCAACTTCTTGATTACTAAGGCTGCTATAACCCCTAAAATTGTAGATGCCCCAATTAAAATATACCACCAATAGGGTATGACCCATAAAAAGAAGTATTCAAAAGTTTTGCCTATATTTTTGAAGTAACCGCCTTCCAAGTCAAGTGTCTCAACACCTTCTTTTATTGTTGCTACATATAACACCAATGAAGAGATTACTAAAGCTATAAAGAAGTATTTTATAAAAGTATTCATTTCTTAATTGCCGTTTGGGTTTTGATCTTCAAACATTTTATTATAATCTGATATATTATACTCCTGTCCATTGTAATTCACATTTTGAAAGACACCGTCAGAGTTAAAGTTTATTTGAATGTCAGTATTAATCATTTCGGTTCCACCTTCGCCTGAAAGACTAGATGCAGGATTTCCTTGCAATGCACTAACACCTACAAACACAGAGTTTCCTGCACTATCGGTAATGAAGCTTTCAGTAGAGGGAAAGTTATCTCCACTTATGTTTGCAGATATACTCAAAACACCCGTTTCTTGATTAGATGATATTGAAAAAGCTCCATCAACATCTATATTTGGTGTGGCAAATGCAGGTGTGAGTGGGTTTGCCCCTTCCATTTCCGATTGGAAACTAACTTGTTTTGCTCCAGTACTTGTTTCTCCGATTTGCACATTTTTCAAAGCATTTCTGCTTGGGGCAGTATCTGTCCCTAAAAGTGGATGGTGTGTTGAGTCACTCGTTTGCGTTCCACCAGAAACGGCAGGCGTACTTTGATTAAAATCAATGTTAACCGCTTGCTTCATTCTTGATGTTACATTTTGTGAAGTTGTAAATCTTCTATTTGCTCCATCACCTGAAAATCCTCCGCCAAAACTTTTAAAAGGTGCAAAAGCCCTCGTATGGATGCTAACAGCCTCCAATCCTTCTAACTCAAAGTTTGCAATCACTTTATTTTCAGCAAAATTATAAGGTGATTGATATGAGTAATCTTCAGCCAGGGGATCGATGTTCATAAACCTTCCAATGGCAGGATTATAATTTCTGTACTTAAAAGATTCCCAGCCTAAATTGAGTTCATCCTGTCTTTCCTGTCCCTGGAACCCGTACTTGTAACTGCTACCCAAAAACGGGTTCACGGGGGTAAGCGCTATGGTACTGGTCTCAGGTAAGAAACTGATTTTCTTTTGGTCGCTATTGTAGCCTTTGTGTTCAAGGCCAAAAGGGTAATAATGGTTCTCTTCCAGTATGGCAAGTTCGTTCGTCTGTGGGTCTTTGGTATATCTTACCCTTATATTTCCCAAGTGATCGGTGTAGTTATAGACATACTTATAGGTCACTATGGTGGGGCCACCACCTCCGCCCCCACCAAGTTGGTTTCGGACAGTTTTAACATACCCTTCGGCCGTAGGGAAAAAGTCCAAGGTATCATTGGTGTACTGGAAGCCTTCTCTATATTTTATACTTTTTGTTAGGGTACCTCCTTCGGTCACGCTTCTTTTCAATTTTAAGCCATCAGCTGTATAAAGATAATCAATAACCCCTTCAGTGCCAAAGGCAACTTTAACGGGTAAGTTTAGATGGTTATAGCTTATATCAGTAATTCCTTTGTATAAGTCTTCGGTAAGGTTTCCAAAATCATCATAAGTATAAAAATCATCCCCATCCACCAGATTACCATCGTTAAATCCTTCAGGGTTATTTTCACTATCAAAAACGCTTGTTAGTCTGTTTCCATCATCATAATCGTAGTTAAGATCATCTATAGCAATGGGTGTACCGGTGACTTCCTGCGACCCGTTACGTTTTAATGTCAATATATTGCCGTTGCTATCATAGGTAAGGTGTTCATCAAAGCTTTGGTTGATCGGGTTGGCCGCATCTGGTTTTTGGTACCACGCATCCAAAAGGCGATTGGTATAATCGTAGCTATATCCGTACTTTCGTTTAATATTGTCACTGCTGGTACGCCAAAAGGTTTCGGCGATGTTGCCGTTGAAGAGTGGTTTAACTGCCCCGTTGATATCATTTTCCACCTCGGTATAATTTATTTTAAAGGCAAATAGATCCAATGGTTCTCCTTGTTCAGCAAGATCTTCAAGATCATTGATTCCCGTTAGCCAGCCACGTACATTATAGGTATAGTCCACTTTTTGAAAATAATTACCGCCCGTTACATCGGTTCCCCCTGTTTTTTTAACTTCAAGACGGCCAAGGTCGTCGTATTCGTTTTTAGCCAAAAGACGTTCAGAAAGGTTGTTCACTTTATGCCTATGTGTTGCCACCCGCATTTGACTGTCGTAAGTATAGGTGTCTCGAAGTATCAGTTCTGGTGTGCCACTTTCTTTTCGGTGCTTAGTAAGGGTATATATCGGGTTGCCTATAAAGTTATACTTGGTATCCGCTTGGGTGTAACCGCCTTGTGCATAGTTGGTTCGAACCCGTACGGCTCGTGATTTTCGATCATAAAGGGTATAACTGGTCTTGGCATCGGAGGTGTTTTCATCGGTTAGGATGCGTACCCAAGTCCCAGTGGGCATTCCATTGGGCTCGTTTGTTTTATCATAATAAACGGGGATGTCGCCATCGCCCACATTGCTAGGAATGCTGCTTGGGGCGCCCCAATAATCGTAATCATCATAATAATTCACTGTCAGTACGTGATAGCCCGTAGTAGGATAAACATTATTTGTATATCCAAATTTTACCCCGTTTATGGTGCTAGTGCCTGTTTGTGTTTCGGATAGGGGTGTTGATGTAGTGCTTCCTTCCATTTGATCTATTGCTCCCCCACCTAACCAACCTGCAACCCATACGGTATAGGCCACACGATCAAAAGAGTCATATTTTGTACGTATGGAACCCAAGGCGCCATCCCCAAAGGGGGAAAGTACTGGTCCTTGAAAAATTGGTCGATCTAAAGGGTCATAACCGATAAACTCCGTTTGTCTTCCCGGTAGTTTTTTCTTTCTTAGTCGGTTACGATGGTCATAGGCATATTGATATCCTAAGTCGTCTAATAGATCATCAGCATTCCCATTTAAAATGCCCCCTACTATAATTTGCTCCGATAACTTGGGCGGGATGACGATAGCCAAGTTTCCATAATCGTCATATACATAATACGTATCTAAAGTTCTGGTAGGGTCTGGATCAACATCCCGTCCCGTCAAGGTTGTATAGTGTCGTTTTAAGACAACCCTCCCAAGTTTATCCTTAAATTCAACGATACTTCCCACGGTGTGCTTGTTTTCGTTGTTTTCATCATAGATAATGGTTTTATAAAGTTGGTTGGCAGGGTACTTTTCTTCATATTCCAGTTCGGGCAAAAATGAATTGTTGGCGGCAATTGTAAAGTGGTGAACCTCTATTGAATTATTGGTCTGGTAGTTGAACTTGACCTCATGCTCGCTCAAGTCCATTCGCCAGTCATCACCTGGAGCTGCCTGTTTGAGCACCCTGTTGAGGGGCGATTCTTCAAATTTTTTTTGGGAATAAGGGTTCTGTGTTCCATAAAACGTAGAAGAACTGCCAAGGACTCCACTTTCAAAATCAAGCGATGAATTGCTCCTTGGATAAGGAAGGAATTCTTTTTCCTGCCTTCCCAGGGCGTCGTATTCAATATGCGTGATTAGGTCGCCCCCAGTACCTCCTTGGTGTGCCGCTATTTGCTGAATAGGGCGCCCTAACCCATCGTAATAGGTAATATCGTTCTTTACTGCTGATTGACTAGGCTGTGATTGGGTAACAATGGGTATCTTGTACGTTTTCGTCTTGACCCAATTATGGCCGGGGCTTTGTGCCATAGTGCTCAAGAAAAGGAACATAGTCAGCAATAATGTAAGTGTTCCCAATAAGGAAGAGACACGTTGATCGTTTCTATTTCTTATTAATGTTAATTGATTGTTAATATAATAGATATAAGTAATTGTTTTCAAAATGCTGTTTTTTAGGTCAGGACTCAATTCTCTTATTGTGATTTGTAGTGATATTCGTGTTTTTTGATCATCTGTTTCTCATCGTTTTTCAACCATTCCAAACGGCCGAACTCATCATATTCAAAATATTGAGTATTACCCTTGGGATCAGTCACGCTTGTTATACCATTGAGGGGTTTGTAAGTAAAAGTCGTCACTTTAGCATCTGGTAAACTATTTCGTAAGTTGTTCAAAGCATTGAGAAGCGACTGCTCATTGGGATTGGAACTGTTTGATTCGTATATGACATCATTGCGCAAGTTTGTATCAATTGAGCCATAGGAGCTATTCTCAATCTTGGCGATGGGAAATTGACCGTTGTATCCCCAAATGTATGCGGTAGGGGTGCCAATTACTTTTGTTATCTGTATGGGGTTGCCATCACTGTTTACTATATATTTTGCTATTTTTTCAGCACCCGTATCCACGTAGCTCGGTCCTCCGGTATGTGTACCTTGACCTCGATTGTAGCGGTATAGCGATTTGATGTTCCCGTTGTGGAATTCCCAAAACTCCCCGAGTATATACAGGGAATTGTTGTAAACCTTTTTACTTACCACTGATGAGGCGGGCACGCCCGTTAGGGTAGGCTCGCCTGGAAAATCTTCTGGGTATTCGTAATCAACACTTATCTTTTCGGCATCGGGGTCGTTCATAAAAAGATTGATATTGTCATTAGCATCCAAGGTTGCGCCATACCGATGGTCGATGGTCTCTTTTGTTACCAGATGGTTTTGGTTATGCTGATATGTGGTGACATTTGCAATAATTTTGTTGTTGAACTTCTTTATGGTTATCGTGGAGTCGAGTATTTTACTTGAAGTTTCATATTCATATTGATTGGTTTGTGTGGGCTGACTGTATGCTGGCACAGGCCTAAGCAAATAATTTCCGGCATTACATTGATAATATTCATAAACAGTTGCATTCTGAAGTGTTGGCGTCATAAAAAGCATCTCTTCATGGGCATAACCAATATATTTATTGCTTTGAGCTTCCATTAAATGATTATCACTGTCAAAAACTCGGCGTTTTTTAAGATAACCTCCTCGTATTCTTTTAAAGCCCTCTATGCCTTCGTATTCTTCTACAATCTTGCTTTCTTTATTTGTATTTTTAAAAATTGTTTCTACCTTAGAATAATAGTATCCATCTTTTTTCTGTGATCCTGGCAATAAGATAACCTCAGTAGAAAAAATGTCTTGACCAGCGATTTCTTTAAAAAAGTCTGATGATATGATTTCTGAAGTAAAATGATGGACACTGCCTAAATAGTTGAAAGATTTGTGATTATAGACGGTCTCCGTTTCGTCAAAATCCTTTATATCTTTAATCCGTAAACCACCATAATAATGTTCTTGAAAGATTATGTTATCATTTTTATCAATCTTTTTTTGATGCCAATTCAAGTCAACACTTATAAAAGGGTCAGATGAGGTATAGGGAGGAAAAAAATGTGTATGAACCCTTAGCTGCACAAGATAAACACCATTTTCTGTAGGTAATGGTAAACTAGGACTATCAAAAGATGTATACGTAACCTCCGGTAAAAACCTTTTATTCCAATCTATTTGTTCTCCAACATTTCCATTGTATTTATACAAATATATTTTGGCAACACGAAAATCCTCTTGTCCACATACTTGACAGCCTATTATATTTGAAAGGTCTAATTTGCCAACTGTTTCATCAAATCGGAACAATGCACTGAAGGTTTTATAAATAGCAGGGGCTTCTGGGTCTTGAGAATCATCGAATGATGTACTAATGGCACCTCCCATTTTTTCAATAATAGGTTCTGATATATTTTCTCCTTCTGCATTTACTTCGTATTCAAACTCTGATCTTCCGCCTGTCGGATAGTAAACTTTTTTAAGAACACCTATATCAATATAATTTTCATCAAAATATCGATCAGAGAGTATATCGTATCCGGGATAAGTAACAACGGGACCTGAATTTGGATCAATTATCGTGGTTCTTTTACGGTTTAAAGTACTTGCGGTCTTTGGCAACAAGGACAAATTATATTGCCCATTATAATATCCTTTGTAATCTTTGGAAAAACTATCTGGATTTGGAAGGCTTCCGTCTTCATATTCAAAATGATAGGGGGGCTTAAAGCTTCCATCTGCTCCTTTTTCTTTTACCTCAGTTAATTTAAGTCTCGAATATAGCCCATCAAACACATCGTACCCGAGATGGAATTCCCGAACATAATTTTTAACAAGGTCAGTGATGATAATTTTATCGATCCTTTTGTCCCAGCCATCTACCCCGTGACCGTTGGCACTGCCGTCTGTATATATAAACTCAACCTCAACCTTATCCGTCGAGATACGTTTTAATAATTGATTGGTTGTCTCCTGTTGTAATCCTGTACCATGGATTTTATCGTTCTTTAGCTGGGAGTTTCCTTCATCTTGACAGTTTAACGGAAACGTACAGGTTGTAGGGCTACAATTAGACGATGAAACCATCCGTTGCGAGACCGGGTTCCTATCATAGGTATAAGTATAGGAATCATATTCAAACGTTATGGTCTTACCGTTTTTGGTAGTGATTTCGTTCAGCATCCAGCCAACATCTTCTAATTCATTCGTAATGTTTATATTGGTCTCACCCTGGACGTAAAATCGAGTGTCAACTTTATTTGTTTCAATGTCATTCCCAAATTCAAAAGAATTTCCATTCATATCGTTAATTGTAAATCCATTACGATTCCCAGAAACCTCTAATTTATCCCTAAACTCTTTTAATACAGTTCCATCAGGGTTGTACATAAAACCACCTGAATAAGTAAGAAAATTATATGAAAAATCGTCTGGCCAGTTATCATGAAGTGTCAAGAATGGCTGTAATACATTAACTTGTTGATCATAACTGTTATAATCAAAATTACTATAATCGTCCAACCATTCGTCAAAGTAACTCAAATTTGTTCCATTAATCCATCCGTGAGATGTATATGTACTAAAATCATCTTTGTCATTTATAGTTCGGGAAATCATACCCCCTGCATTGAGCGACCATTTTAACCCCACTGTAGATGATATATCATCTACCTTTATCCCTGTGGCTGAATAGTTAAGACTGATAGGAACCTTGACCCCATCCTCCACTATGGTGTAAATAGGGATGGATATGTTGGGTTGTCCTGTGGAAGTGTTTACCTGAAGTTTGCCGTATTGATTAAAGGTGGAAGCATTTGGCGTAGGAGGTATTATATTGGCATAAGGATCGGTAGAATAGGAGTTGAAGCTGTTCCCATCTCCATTTTGTGCTAACAAACCAGAGCATGTGAATAATAGAATGATTATGAAAGAATTGAATTTCATGATGTTTTTTTATTTTGTGTGATTGTGATTAGTCTTTTTTGAGAATTTTAACCGAATCGCTCCCTACATTGGTTTCGATATTAACAAGGTACACACCGATAGGTAACCCCCGTAAATCCACTGGTAAAGTACGGCTTGACAAAATATAATGTTGAAGTTGCCTGCCCCTGATATCGTAAAGAAAGGCTTCGCCCGTTTCAAACTCAGAGGTGATGATGACATTTGTAAAACCACTTGTTGGATTTGGATAAGCTTCCGCCATTGAGCTAGTCTCGTCGTCATCTTTGTCCTTGTCTCCCAGTTTTACCACCCAAAAATCATGACGGCCCTGCGAGCTGTTGCGCTCTCCCGAGACCACTCCATTGCTGGTTCCTGCCAAGACATAACCACCGTCACGTGTTTCCACAAGACGTTGAAGCACATCATCTCCATTGCTGCCCACTTCTTGTCGCCATTTCTCTTCGCCTTCAGTATCTATTTTAATGGCAACATAGTCATTGATGCCCTTGCTATCATTGCGTTTGAGACCCACTTTTTCACTTTTGGCATATCCACCCAAGAGGATGGTGCCATCTTTGTTTTCTTCTATACTGGAGAGCATATCGTATTCGCCTATGTCGTAGGTTTCTTCCCAAATAATGGTGCCGGAATCATCGAGTTTAAATATCCAAAAGTCTGTACCGTTTTTATTATTGGCTTGTTTTATTGTACTACTTTGGGAGGAAGAAACACCGCCTACGATTATGTTGCCGTCTTTAAGTTGGAGTGCCGCATAGGGATGGTCGTCACCCTCGCCCCCAAATGATTTTTGCCATAATAAATTGCCCTTTCCATCTAGGCGCAAAAGCCAATAATCACCACTGCCAAGGGGTTCTGTGGTCTTATTGCCATCTTCCCCGGAATTGCTGTACCCTAAAACATAGACACCATTTTGTGGCGCAGGGCATATTGCCTCAACTTCATCAACATATTTTCCTCCAAAACTTATGTCCCATTCCACTTCTCCCGAGGTGTTGAGCCGTATAACCCAATAATCTTTATTTCCAAAACTTTTCCCTTTTTTTTGTACTGTCATCGGTGAAGAGGATGAACCTGCAATAAGATACCCGCCCATTGGCATTTCTATAGCTGTTTTCAATATATCACTACCAGAGCCACCCAATGTCTTTTGCCATTGCTCAGAACCATCGGCATTGAGCTTTATAACCCAAAAATCCTCAAGCCCTAATGCCTTCTCCTTCTTGTAGTCGCTTATGGAGGAAGTGCTGCTTCCTGCAAGCAAAAAGCCCCCGTCCCTTGTGGTAAGAACTTTATTAAGTAGGTCAAGCCCATCACCACCAAAACTTTTTTGCCAATCCAGGCCGCCGTGTTCATCCATTTTCCAAATCCAGTAGTCGAGGTTGCCTATATTTTTATCTTGTTTATTACCGCTTTTATCTGATACAGAGCTTCCAGCCAAAATAAAACCAAAATCATCTGTGGGCTGTGCATCGAACAAGTATTCCGCTTGCAATCCACCGAGGGACTTTTCCCATAGAACATCTTGGGCGTTCAGGGATGATGAAATATTAAGAAAAAAGAGAAAGGTAAGAGTAGATAAGTGTTTCATATAGAAATATTTCTTCCTACAAAACTAAAGTTATAATCTCCGTAAAACATGTTAATAAACTGTTAATCAGGAAAAAGCCCCCTTATAAAAAGGGGTTTTTCCTGATTTTTTAAAATAGATGTAAACAATTGAATTTAAATACGCCTTTAAAGAGGTTCAAAAAAAGAGATGTTAGGAACTTACTGAAGATTAGGTTTTCCTAAATGTATTTAAAAGTTAAGCGATATAGAAAATAGCATGATTAGGTAATATACTCAGACACAATTCTATTTAATTAACATACCTTATTTGTTTTAGTAATTTGATTCTTTTTATATAAACTGACAAAAAATGGTTTTTGTCATTAAAATTACCGCACGATTACCGCACAAAACAAAAAAAGCCCATCCGTTTGGATAAGCTTCTCATCGGTCTAATTTCTTAAACCACAGTTAGTTAAATCAAATTAACTAACTCAACACAACATTTTAATTGCGGTCTGGACGAGACTCGAACTCGCGACCCCCTGCGTGACAGGCAGGTATTCTAACCAACTGAACTACCAGACCGTTGCTATCTTAGCGGTGGCAAATATACCACGCATTTTCATTCTGACAAACATTTTTTGAAAAAAATTTACTTCTATTACCCAAACTTTTGACGCTCTACTAAATAGGTAGTCAAAATTTTATTGAAACTCTCATTAATATCGGCCGCTACATACTTAATTCTGTATTGACCGCACTTCAATTTTAATTCTGAAAAATAGCTTACCACAGCAGTTTCATACGATTGTTTAATATTTTCGGCATATAAATTAATATGCTCACCTGTTTCAACATCGACAAAGCGCTTTGGGCGATTACTGAAATTAAAATCCTGCTCTTTCTCTTTATCGAAGGTGTGAAACAAAATTACTTCGTGCTTATTGTACTTTAAATGCTGTAGCGCTTCAAACAAAGCATCTTCATCAGCATCGCTTTGAAACATATCAGTAAACAGAAACACTAGTGAGCGTCGTTTTAACTTTTCAGCTATTAAATGAAGATGTGAATAGGTTTTGGTGGTTTTCTTTTCTGCAGGCTTCTGGATTGCTTCATTTAACTTTCCTAATAGCATTTGGTGATGCCGTTCGCTACCTTTTTCATTGGCATAAAACTCGTATTCATTGCTATAAATACTCATTCCTACCGCATCGCGTTGCCTTTTTAGTAGATTCATAATCGCTGCGGAAGCCAAGGCTGAAAACCCTATTTTATTTAAAGAATTGATTCCAAACTGCTTCACCTTTGGGTAATGCATAGAACTACTGTTGTCAATAATTATATGACATCGCAAATTGGTTTCTTCTTCGTACCGTTTTGTATACAGTTTATCTGTTTTGGCAAATAACTTCCAATCTATATGTTTGGTGCTTTCCCCCTGATTATAAATTTTATGCTCAGCAAATTCTGCTGAAAATCCGTGGAATGGACTTTTATGTAAACCGGAAATAAAACCCTCTACCACTTGGTTTGCAAGCAGCTCTAAGTTTTTAAATCCGGTTATTTCATTTATTTCTTTTTGAAGATCCACGCGAGGTGACTTTTATTTTAATACTCCATCCACAATACCATAGGAAACACTTTCTTCAGCATCCATCCAATGATCACGGTTGAAATCTTTCATTACTTTTTCAACCTTTTGACCACAATTATCGGCTAAAATTTGAGCACTTAATTCTTTCGTCTTTAAAATTTCTTGAGCCGTAATTTCAATATCACTTGCTGGCCCTCTTGTTCCTCCGCTAGGCTGATGTATCATCACTCGTGCATTAGGCTGAATATATCGTTTCCCTTTTTCTCCAGCTGATAATAGGATACTTCCCATAGAAGCAGCCAAACCAGTACAGATTGTTGAAACAGGGCTTTTAATCTGCTTAATCGTATCGTACATTGAAAAACCCGAAGTTACATACCCCCCTGGGCTGTTGATGTAAAATTTAATTTCTTCGTTACTTATTGAATCTAAATACAACAATCTATCTACTACATGGCGGGCACTTTTATCATCTACCTGCCCCCAAAGAAATACTTTTCGTTCGCTTAAAAGCTGGTTATCTATCTTATCTTGTACTTTATATACTTTTTCTTTTTCCATATTGTTTGTTTTAAAAACTTGTGTTTATGTACTTCTTGTAAACTTACTAAAAATAAAAAAAGGCCCGGCAAATCGCCAAGCCTTTTCAACTTAATTTTTCTTTTTCAATTTTCTTCTTATAAAAGCTGATCAATCGCTTCTTCATATACGTTTTTAGGCGCAACACCTACTTGTCTTCCAACTAGTTCTCCTTTATTGAAAACCAATACTGTTGGAATGTTACGAACGCCGTATTTAGCTGCAAATTCTTGATTTGCATCAACGTCCACTTTACCTACAACAGCTTTGCCTTCGTAGTCTTTGCTTATCTCATCGATGATTGGTCCTACCATTCTACATGGTCCACACCAAGCTGCCCAAAAATCTACTACTACCGGTTTATCACTTTTTAAAACGGTTTCGTCAAATGTTGCATCAGTTATTTCTAAAGCCATAATTTTATTTTTAATTGTTATGCAAAAGTAGTCATTTTTTAGGCTAAACCTTACAGCCCTAACATTACTTTAAGTAATAGGTTTATTGTTTTTGTTGATAGTATTTCTCTATTAATTGAGCCTGAAATTTACCTGTTCTTGCTGTAATTCGTCTAAAAGCTCTTTATTAATTTCGATTTTTTGGGTTCGGCTTGGCATGTTCAATTTTACCTTGTCTGCCATTTCATACACCAAAAAATGTAGCTGTTTTTCTCCTTTATGAATAGTAAACAAATCTTTTAAGCGATCTATCCTATCATTTTCAATGTCTTCCAAAGGCATGCGTATCGTTAGTTTTTTGGAATGTTTCTCCATTACATCATGCAATTGTAACATACTAGAATATTGAACTCTAGGGTCACTTTTTTTACCTGTATCACGGTTTGTCCATCCTTCTTTTATAAAAACTCGTGCGTAGATAAAAGAATTGGGCACTAAAAAATGACGTAATTTTAAATAGTCTTCCCCAAAAATTTTAAATTCATAACTATCCTCATAATCCTCCACCGTAAAAATGGCCCAACCTCTTCCAGCTTTCGATTCCCGATGTTGCACATCGCTTACCACCCCGCCAAAACTAAGCTCTCGGTTTACAAACTTTTCAAGTTCATTAAAATCTGAAACTTTACAGTTGGTAAAATATTTCATTTCTAATTTAAAATCGTCTAGCGGATGCCCAGAAATATAAACACCCACAACGTCTTTCTCTAATTTTAATTTTTTCATCGTTCCCCACTCTTCACAAGGCGGAACTTCCGGCTCTGGAATTTGTACATCACTGGCTTCTCCAAATAAACTTACTTGGGATGAGTTTTGTGTTTCTTGATATTTTGAAGCATATTTCAATACCTTTTCAACAAACATCACGCCGTCACCTTCGTCATGAAGGTATTGCGCTCGATGGGTATCGAAACTATCAAAACCGCCTGCCAATGCTAAACTTTCAAAAGCTTTTTTATTAGCCGCTCGTAAATCAATTCGCTTAGCTAAATCAAAAATAGATTTGTAATTTCCGTCTTTTCTGTTTTCAACAATAGTGGCTACAGCATTACCGCCAACGCCTTTAACGGCACCCATCCCAAAACGGATATTTCCTTGATCATTTACTGTAAATTTATAGAAGGATTCGTTTACGTCGGGCCCTAAAACTGTCATGCCCATCCGTTTACATTCTTCCATAAAAAAGGTCACCTGCTTTATATCGTTCATGTTATTGGAAAGCACCGCTGCCATATATTCAGCAGGGTAATGAGCTTTTAAATAGGCTGTTTGGTAAGCTATCCACGCATAGCATGTAGAATGTGATTTGTTAAACGCATAACTCGCAAAAGCCTCCCAGTCTTTCCAAATTTTTTCTAATTTTTCAGCGTCGTGCCCTTTTTTAGAAGCATTTTCAATAAAACGAGGTTTCATTTTATCGAGTACGGCTTTTTGCTTTTTACCCATCGCTTTCCGCAGGACATCAGCATCACCTTTACTGAAATCGGCCAGTTTTTGCGACAACAACATCACTTGCTCTTGATAGACCGTAATTCCGTAGGTTTCTTGTAAATATTCTTCCATCGCTGGAAGGTCGTATTCAATCTCTTCTTCTCCGTTTTTTCTACGAATGAAACTTGGAATATATTCTAACGGACCTGGACGGTACAAAGCATTCATCGCAATAAGATCGGCAAAAACAGTAGGTTTCAGCTCTTTCATATACTTCTGCATTCCTGCAGATTCATACTGAAATATCCCTACAGTTTCTCCACGCTGGAAAAGCGCGTAGGTTTCTTCATCATCCAACGGAAAACTATCTGGATCGAGATCTATATTGTGCTTATGTTTTACAATTTTAACCGTGTCCTTAATTAAAGTCAAGGTTTTCAATCCCAAGAAATCCATTTTCAGCAAACCGGCACTTTCTACCACCGAGTTGTCAAACTGGGTTACATATAAGTCGGAATCTTTTGCCAAGGCAACAGGCACGAAGTTGGTAATATCGTCTGGGGTAATGATTACTCCACACGCGTGAATTCCAGTATTTCGAACTGACCCTTCTAATATTTTAGCTTGGTTGATGGTTTCGGCCTCTAAATCACTTCCTTCGGAAAGGTTCAATAATTCATTAACCTTGGGCAGTTCATCACTTCTGAATTTACTTCGCAATTCCTGCTCACTCATACCAAAAATCTTATTCAGCTTGGTCATATTCGGAATCAACTTCGAAATCCTATCCGCATCGTTCAATGGTAAGTCCAACACTCGAGCCGTATCACGAATCGATGATTTTGCTGCCATCGTTCCATAAGTAATAATTTGCGCTACCTGATTAGAACCATATTTTTCAATTACATAATCCATCACCCGGCTTCGGCCTTCATCATCAAAATCAATATCGATATCGGGCATACTCACACGATCCGGATTTAAGAAACGCTCAAAAAGCAAGTCGTACTTAATTGGATCGATATTCGTAATTGCTAAGCAATACGCGACGGCACTACCGGCAGCAGAGCCACGTCCTGGCCCTACCGAAACATCCATATTTCTAGCTTCGCGGATAAAATCTTCGGTAATTAAAAAATAACCCGGATACCCTGTATTTTCAATTACGCTCAGTTCAAAATTGAGACGTTCTTCAATTTCGGGCGTAATGTCCTCATAGCGTTTTTTAGCACCTTTAAAAGTTAGGTGTTTCAAATATGCGTTTTCACCTCGGTTCCCCCCATCTTCAGCATCTTTCGGATCTTGAAATTCATCAGGAATACTAAATTTTGGAAGCAAAACATCTCTTGCCAGTGTGTAAGACTCAATTTTATTGACAACTTCCGAAATATTACTAATCGCTTCTGGAAGGTCTTTAAAGAGGTTTTTCATTTCCTCCTGAGACTTAAAGTAATATTGATCGTTTGGTAATCCATACCGATACCCACGACCTCTACCAATGGGCGTAGCCTGCTTTTCGCCGTCCTTTACACAGAGTAAAATATCGTGAGCGTTGGCATTTTCCTTGTCAATATAATAGGTGTTGTTGCACGCTACTAATTTCACCTCATGCTTTTTAGCCAGCTCAATTAAAACGGTGTTTACGCGTTTTTCATCTTCTTGATTGTGACGCATAATTTCTACGTACAAATCGTCACCAAATTGCTCTTTCCACCAGATTAATGCTTCTTCCGCTTGATGCTCACCTACATTTAATATTTTTCCGGGTACTTCCCCATACAAACTACCGGTAAGCACTATAATATCTTCTTTATACTTCTCAACTACATTTTTATCTATCCGCGGTACATAGTAAAACCCTTCGGTATAAGCAATCGAAGCCATTTTGGCCAAATTATGATAGCCCTTTTTGTTTTTAGCCAGCAAAATAACTTGGTAGCCATTGTCTTTGTGGTTTTTGTTGAGATGATCCTCACAAACAAAAAATTCACACCCAACAATTGCTTTTAATTCTTTGTGTTTCTCTTCTTCTGGAAGACCTGCGTTATATGAATTTACCGCTTTCGTAAAATGGAATGCGCCCATCATATTCCCACTATCGGTAAGGGCTACGGCCGGCATTTCGTTTTTTATCGCTGCATTTACTAAATCTTGAGTAGATGAAGTGGATTGTAAAATAGAAAACTGCGAATGGTTATGAAGGTGCGAAAAAGCCGTTTCTTCAAGTGTAGCAATGTTCTCTTTTATTTCTTCGGAAGAAATGGTTTCAGTCTGGGTGGAAGCTTCGATTTCTTTCCTAATTTTTTCAGAAGCCTTTTTAAGATTGATGTGTTTTAAACCAATTAATTCAATCTCTTTTGGGTTCTCTTCTGAAAATTTTTCGAAATAATCTGGCTGAACATCCAGTTCCTTTTCGGTGTAGATATTTCTTCTAACCAGCTCTAAAAAACAACGAGTAGTCGCTTCCACATCGGCAGTTGCGTTGTGTGCTTCGCCAAAAGCTTCATTAAATAAAAACTCGTGTAACTCGGTTAGTGTTGGTAATTTAAATTTACCGCCTCGTCCACCAGGAATTTGACACAATTGTGCAGTAGTTTCGGTACAGGTGTCTAAAACTGGGAGCTGCGGCAATGGATTGTGCATTTCCAAACGATGAAACTCGGCTCCCATTATATTAAGATCGAAGCCTACATTTTGACCCACCACAAATTTTGTTTTGGATAAAGCTTCGGCGAATTTTTCAGCAACCTCAGCTAAAGGAATACCTTTTTGTTGTGCCAATTCAGTAGAAATCCCATGAATTTTCTCGGCATCAAACGGAATGGTAAATCCATCTGGCTGTATTAAATAGTCCTGATGCTCAATAACGTTCCCCATAGCATCGTGCAGTTGCCAAGCTATCTGTATACATCTTGGCCAGTTGTCGGTATCGGTTACTGGAGCATTCCAACGTTTAGGTAATCCGGTTGTTTCGGTGTCAAAAATCAGGTACATGGGTCTCGGTCTAGTTTCAGAAATAAGAAGTTTTCAGAATACGTTCTGAAAAAGTAAAAATAAAAAAAGACCGACAGTTAAGGAAAGAAAAATGCTACTAGTTGTTAACTTTTTATATAAAAAAAGACCGGAAAAATAACCGGTCTCTCTTCTTTCTCATAGCATTTTATCTTAGGATAATACTGCTTCGAAATTTTTTGCGTTCTGCAACGTAGTCTGCACATTATTGCGCTGTTCCGTTAATATTTTCTGAGTCGTTGGAGGCAAAGTCGTATCGTTAATTACCTCATTGTATTCTTCAACAGCAGCTTCTTCCCCAGTTTTCACTTCATTTAAAATGGCTTGCTCATCGTTTGATGTAAATGTACTTTTAATATCCATCCACGTTCTGTGCATTGAACCTTTAGTGCTTCCGCCTTTATCAGGGGTTTCGCCAAAACTCTCTATTTCACTTTTAAGCTGGTGTCCAAAATCGTATCGATTTTGAGCTTGTTCATTAAAAAACTGTTTCAACTTATTGTTATCAACTATTTCAGCGGCTTTTTTATATCCCTTTTCGGCGTCATAATTCTTTTCTAATAAGTCGTTTACTCTTTTTGATATATCTTCTGTGTACTTCATAATCAGTTTATTTTACATTCAGTCCGTGATTGACTGCTTTCTTCATCAATCTTCAACTGGCACTAATATAATGTACAAGAACCATCTCGACGAACAATTAACCTAAGCTTATAATAATTTAACAGAGTTTAACCCTTACAAACAGGGAGGTTACGTTGTTTTAAATGAAATAAAGAGTAGTTTTATAATTCTGAAGAAAAAAGTTGATTCTCTATAAAATTTCAGAAAAGAAAGAAAAAGCCATATTCAGTTGACTTTCAAACAAAAAATGCTGTATCTTTGCAAACTCAAAATTATAACCGGGGTCGGGAACCCCAAAAATTAATTAGTATGCCTTTAAAAATCAGATTACAAAGACACGGTAAAAAAGGAAAACCTTTTTACTGGATCGTGGCTGCAGACAGCCGAGTGAAAAGAGATGGTAAATACCTAGAAAAATTAGGTATTTATAATCCTAACGTTAACCCTGCTCACATTGAACTAGATGTGGACGGTGCAGTAAACTGGCTTCAAAACGGGGCGCAACCAACCGATACGGCAAAAGCTATTCTTTCTTACAAAGGAGCTTTGCTTAAAAACCACCTTGCTGGTGGTGTTCGTAAGGGTGCATTAACCGAAGAACAAGCCGAAGAAAAATTCAACGCTTGGTTAGAAGAGAAAGCTAAGAAAGTTGAAGGAAAACGTTCAAAACTAACAGAAGCTGAAGAAAAAGCGAGAGCAGAAGCTTTAGCAGCTGAAAAAGCAGTTAGTGATGCACGTCTTGCAGAAGCCAAAGCAGCTGAAGATGAAGCGAAAGCTGAAGAAGAGGCTAAGGCAAAAGCGGAAGCAGAAGCAAAGGCAGCCGAAGAGGCTCCTGCTACTGATGATGCTGCAAAAGAAGAAGAATAAAGCGTAGCCTAACGATGCAAAAGTCAGCTTGTTTCTACTTAGGCAAAATCGTTAAAAAATACAGCTTTAAAGGGGAGCTGCTAGCAAAGCTAGATACAGACGACCCTGAACAATTTCTGGAAATGGAATCGGTTTTTGTTGAACACAACAAAAATTTGATTCCATTTTTTATTGAATCACTTTCCTTACACAAATCTACGTTACTCCGCATTCAATTTGAAGGGGTGAAAAATGAAACCGACGCTACTAACTTATTGGGAGATGAATTGTATCTACCTCTAAATATGCTACCTAAACTTAGCGGCAACAAGTTTTACTTTCACGAAGTAGTAGGTTTTACCGTTACCGATTCTAATTTTGGAGTAGTTGGAACTATTACCGGCGTAAATGATACCACTGCGCAAGCTTTATTCGAAATTGACCACGATGGAAAAGAAGTTTTAATTCCTGTGAGTGACGATTTAATTGAAAAAGTAGACCGCGAAAAGAAAGACATCCGCATTACCGCTCCAGAAGGGTTGATTGAGTTATACCTTGAATAGGAGGTTATGACCTTATTCGTTGCTTCGATACACTTCGGCAAGCTCAGTGCAGCGCGCTTCTCATACCTCGTAACACTCAGCCACTAACATATTCTATGCTCCATGACCCTCTATCTTTGTCATAAAATAATTCAAATTACCTAATCGTGAACAAACCTTTCCACTTTAAGAAATTTACTGTAGCACAAGATCGTTGTGAAATGAAAATTGGTACCGATGGCGTATTATTAGGCGCTTGGACCTCCCTACAACACAAGCCCTCATCTATTTTAGATATTGGCACCGGAACCGGAATTATTGCTCTTCAACTTGCACAACGAAGCACTGCAGAACTTATAGACGCTATTGAAATAGATGAAAACGCATATGAACAATGCGTAGAAAATTTTGAAGCATCTCCTTGGGGCGATCGGTTGTTTTGCTATCATGCAGATTTAAATGAATTTACTGAAGAAATGGTGGACGAGACGTACGATTCGATTATTTCTAATCCGCCTTTTTATTCTGAAGATTACACCTCTGGCAATGCTGCTCGAGATACGGCCCGTTTTACCGAAGCCTTACCTTTTGAACATTTAATAGCAAGTGTTTCTCTTTTACTTTCTGAAAAGGGAGTTTTTTCTACCATTATTCCGAAAAAAGAAGAAGAACGTTTTATTCAATTAGCTTTTGCCAAAGGGCTTTTTCTCAATCATATTTGCAGGGTTCGCGGAACAGAAACTTCCGAAGAAAAAAGAAGCCTTTTAGAGTTTTCATTTTCTAAAATTTCTCCTAAAATTGATCAACTTACTATTGAAATCAGTCGTCATACCTATACCGAAGCCTATAAAAACTTGGTACGCGATTTTTACTTGAAAATGTAGGAGGTTAAAGCCGTGATTTCTACATTTGTATTCCTTAAAACCAAAAATCATGAAACCAGACCTTTTCGAAGCTCCAGATTATTATAATATAGACGATTTACTAACCGAAGAGCATAAGCTTATACGTGATGCTGCTCGCGACTGGGTAAAACGCGATGTATCCCCTATTATAGAAGAAGCAGCTCAAAATGCTAAATTTCCTAAATCTATTATTCCAGGACTTGCCGAAATTGGTGCTTTTGGACCTTATATTCCTGAAGAATACGGCGGAGCAGGTTTAGACCAGATTAGCTACGGACTTATCATGCAAGAAATTGAACGTGGGGATAGTGGCGTTCGTTCTACAGCTTCTGTACAATCTTCATTGGTTATGTATCCTATTTGGAAATATGGTAACGAAGACCAACATAAAAAGTACTTGCCAAAATTAGCTTCTGGCGAATGGATGGGTTCTTTTGGATTGACCGAGCCAGACCACGGCTCCAACCCAGCTGGAATGGTTACCAGTTTTAAAGATAAAGGCGATCACTATTTATTAAATGGAGCTAAATTATGGATTTCAAATTCTCCTTTTTGCGATGTTGCCGTAGTTTGGGCTAAAAATGAAGAAGGACGTATTCATGGATTAGTTGTAGAACGCGGTATGGAAGGTTTTACGACTCCAGAAACACACAACAAATGGTCATTGCGTGCTAGCGCTACAGGGGAATTGATATTTCAAGATGTAAAAGTGCCAAAAGAAAACTTATTGCCTAATAAAAGTGGATTAGGTGCACCCTTAGGATGTCTAGATTCTGCTCGCTACGGAATTTCCTGGGGAGTTATTGGAGCGGCAATGGATTGCTACGATACAGCCTTACGCTACGCAAAAGAACGTGTGCAGTTTGGAAAACCTATTGCAGCATTTCAATTGCAGCAGAAAAAATTAGCTGAAATGATTACTGAAATCACAAAAGCTCAATTATTAGCTTTACGTCTGGGACAACTAAAAAATGAAGGAAAAGCTACCTCAGCGCAAATTTCCATGGCAAAACGAAACAATGTAGATATGGCATTGAAAATTGCGCGTGAAGCTAGACAAATACTAGGCGGAATGGGTATCACTGGAGAATACAGTATTATGCGCCATATGATGAACTTAGAAAGTGTAATCACTTATGAAGGAACTCACGATATTCATCTATTAATTACTGGACTGGATATTACTGGTGAAAACGCATTTAAGTAAAAATTAGGTATTAAAATTATGATAAAGGCTTCCCCATAAAGGTGAAGCCTTTTATTTTTGCTAAAAAACTGCTATGATTGCCCAAATAAATAAAAGAATAAAGCCCTATCGCGATACACTTCTTCACCATCCTTTATACAGTGAAATAAAAACCCCCGAACACCTTCAAACTTTTATGGAATATCATGTGTTTGCCGTGTGGGATTTTATGTCGCTTCTTAAGTCTTTACAAAACAACTTAACATGTACAAATGTTCCGTGGATTCCTAAAGGTGAACCAGAAACTCGGTATTTAATCAACGAAATAGTATTAGCTGAAGAAACCGATATAAACTTAAAAGGAGAACGCCAAAGTCATTTTGAAATGTACCTCGATGCTATGAAAAAAGCAAAGGCGAATACGGCTCCAATGAATGGTTTTTTAAAACTTTTAAAAAGTACTTCTATTTCCGAAGCGATTGAAAAATCTGATGTACCCAAAGCTGTACAAAAATTCTTAACTTATACATTTTCAGTCATTGAAGAAAACAAACCTCATAAAACAGCTGCTGCTTTTACTTTTGGTAGGGAGGATTTAATTCCGGAAATGTTTTCAGAAATTATTAAAAGAATTCAGCAAAACTTCCCGAAAGAAGATTTAACTGAGTTTAAATATTATTTTGATCGCCATATCGAATTAGATGAAGATGAGCACGGCCCAATGGCATTACAAATGGTAAAAAACCTTTGTGGCGATGATGGCAAAAAATGGCGCGAAGCAGAACGCACAATCGTGCAATCGCTGCAAGCAAGAGAACAATTATGGGAAGGCGTACTATCTGAAATTTTAAAGGACAAACTTGCGTAACAATAGACGCAAATTGTATCTTTAAAGAAAGAAAACGTCAATGTCCTCACAAAAAAGAATTACCAACGCCTACAACACGGCACGACGTATTTCTTTTAATGACAACTCAAAATTTATCATTTTTAGTGATTGCCACAGAGGTGACAACAGCTTCGCAGATGAGTTTGCCAACAATCGGAACATCTACTTTCACGCTTTAGAACATTATTATAAAGAAGGATTTACCTATTGTGAATTGGGTGATGGCGACGAATTATGGGAAAACACAACCTTTGAATCTATTTTTGAAGCACATCAAAACGTATTTGAATTGCTTCGGAAATTTTATGCAGAAAACAGACTCTATCGTCTGTTGGGGAATCACGATATGGTTTATAAAAGTGAGAAGTTTGTTGAAAAAAACCTCTACAGTTATTTCAATAAAGTTACTGGAAAAGATGATCCCTTATTTCCTGAAATAACCTTTAGTGAAGGATTGGTTTTAGAACACGAAGAAACAAATCAAGAAATTTTTATGCTGCACGGGCACCAAGCCGATTGGATGAATTACCATGGTTGGAAATTCAATCGTTTCTTAGTACGTGCACTTTGGCGTCCCTTGCAGGTTTTTGGTATTGGCGACCCTACGAGTCCGGCGCGAAACTACAAAGAACTCATAAAAGTAGAACGCCGCACCAAAAAGTGGATTATTAATAATAATAATTTGTTCACTATAACCGGCCATACCCACCGTCCTCGTTTTCCTGAACCGGGGGACATCGCCTATTTTAATGATGGTAGTTGTGTTCACCCGCGTAGCATTACCGGACTGGAGATAGAGAACGGTGAAATTTCTTTAATAAAGTGGAATATTTCAACCACCGAGGATGGTACGTTGAGAGTAGTTCGCCTGCTTCTAGAAGGGCCACAAAAATTAATCGATTATCAAACTGAATAACCACGAGAAAATTTCAAATCACAATAAATTAAAAGTTTCTAAAGAAAGCATAGTATGAAAAAGACAATCTTATTATTCACATTACTCACAAGTTCTTTCCTATTTCTAAATTGTTCTGTGCAAAAAGGAACCGTTAAGGATAAAGATTCAACTTCAGATTATAGATACTTAGCCCTTGGTGATAGTTATACCATTGGCGAAAGTGTTTGTGATACTTGTAGATTTCCGGAACAGTTAAAAAAAGAGCTTGACGAACGTTTAAAGAAGCAAGGCGATATAAAAATCATTGCCAAAACCGGCTGGACTACCACCGATTTATTAAACGCAATTGCACAACAAAAACCTTCAAACGATTATGATCTTGTCACCTTGTTAATTGGGGTTAACAATCAATATCAAGGACAACCCTTTTCTACGTATGAAAAAGAATTTCCCGAATTATTAAATAAAGCCATTCAGTTTGCTGGGGGTAATAAAGACAATGTAATTGTAGTATCGATCCCTGATTATGCCTTTACGCCATTTGGGCAGACGAAAAGTGATCCTTCAAACATTTCAGAAGAATTAGATAGGTACAATGCTTTTGCAAAAAAAATAGCTGATGAAAGAGGCGTTTCTTTTGAAAACATCACCCCAATTACTCGTAACGGTTTGAAAAACAAAAGTCTAGTAGCATCCGATGGATTGCATCCTTCTAAAGGAGCGTATAATCAGTTTGTAGAGTTACTTTCTACAAAAGTGGAGAAAATTTTAAAATAAATTGAAACTGTCATTCCGAAGGAGGGACGACGAGGAATCTCATTTGAGTGAACTCGACCAAGTTTATTAATAAAAAAATATTGGTTGTAAACAAAGCCTAACTAGCTGGGTAAGATCTCTCCTTACAGTTGAAATGAGAAGTAGGGTGTGATCTCTCCCTCCGGTCGAGATGACTAACAATCGAGATTATTGAAGCTAACTTTCTGGAGCCAATTCCACTTGTAGACCATCCATTTCAGAGTTTATATGTATTTGACAGCCTAAGCGGCTGTTGTCTTGTACGTGAAACGCTTCAGCAAGCATTAAATCTTCGTCGTAGCTCATCTCAGGCAGTTCGTGGTCGCTTTGAACGTAACACTGGCAGGATGCGCACATAGCCATACCTCCACAAACACCAATGGTTCCTTCAGGGGCAAGTTCATACGAACGTACTACTTCCATTAGGTTCATATTCATATCGGTGGGAGCATCCACTTGGTGACTTGTACCTTCGCGGTCGATTATGGTTATTTTAATATCTTGCATTGTTAGAATTACATTCTAGATAAAAATACCTGCAAGATTTTTGTAACCTTGCAGGATATATACTTATTAATTTATCGCCTTAACAACTGCTTTGGGCGCTTGTCTTTTACTTCCGTCAAATCCTTCTACGCCGCCTACGGTTGTATATTTCATTACATATCGCTTGTCTGGGAAGATACGTTGGTAAGCACTTTGACACATTAAAGTCGCTTCATGAAAGCCACAAAGAATCAATTTTAGTTTTCCAGGATAGGTGTTCACATCGCCAATTGCGTAAATCCCTGGAATATTGGTTTGATAATCTAATGAGTTATCAACCTTAATAGCGTTCTTTTCAATTTCCAGTCCCCAATCTGCGATAGGCCCTAGTTTTGGTGCTAATCCGAATAGCGGAATAAAATGATCACAATCCCTATTAAATACATCGGCTCCTCTTTTGATAGAAACACCCTCTATACTTTCCTTTCCATACACATCAATTACTTCAGCAGGTGTAATCAATTCTATTTTACCAAGATTTTTAAGTTCTTGTACTTTTTCAACACTATCTAAAGCTCCTCGGAATTCATTCCGGCGGTGAATCAAGGTGACACTTGAAGCCACATCGGTTAAGAAAATACTCCAATCTAATGCTGAATCACCTCCACCGGCAATGATTACATTTTTATCGCGATATACTTCCGGATCGCGAATAATATATTCTACGCCTTTATCTTCATATTCTGAAATACCCGTAATAGGTGGCTTACGAGGTTCAAAACTACCCAATCCACCAGCAATAGCTACTATTGGCGCGTGATGTTTTGTTCCTTTATTGGTTGTTACAATAAAGCTTCCATCATCTTGCTTGTCTATAGTTTGTGCTCTTTCGCCTAATGTAAAACCCGGTTGAAACGGCTCTATTTGTTTCATCAAATTATCCACCAAATCTCCAGCTAATACTTCTGGAAATGCGGGTATATCGTAAATAGGCTTTTTAGGATAAATTTCGGAACACTGACCGCCAGGTTGGGGTAATGCGTCTATTAAATGACATTTCAGTTTTAATAATCCGGCTTCAAAAACGGTGAAAAGTCCCGTAGGACCTGCACCAATTATCAAAATATCTGTTTTTATCATGAATCTAATTCGTCTTTAAAATCTGTAAAAGTAAGATGGATTTTAATTTCAGGAACTGATCAAAATCAGCTTATTCTACATTTACTACTTCTTCGATTTGAGGAGCGTGTTTTTTGATAGTCATCTCTACTCCACTTTTCAATGTCATTTGGTTTACGGTACAGCCTACGCAAGCACCTTCCAAACGCACAATCACTTTTTTACCATCATCTATGGAAATAAGGGAAATGTCTCCACCATCGCTTTGAAGAAACGGACGTATTTCTTCTAACGCATCTTCTACTTTTAATTTTAATTCTTGCTCTTCCATATTATTTTTTAACGGCACTACAACCTGCCATTGTTGTTATTTTAATGGCTTCGGTTGGGGGGAGATTTTCGTTACGCCGTACCGTTTGCTCCACCACATTTTTTGTTACTTGCTCAAAAGCCGCTTCGGTAGGCGTAGCTGTTTGCATAGCTGCCGGACGACCTACATCGCCAGATTCCCGAATGCTTTGCACCAATGGCACACCTCCTAAAAAGGGTATATCTAGGTCTTCAGAAAGGTTTTTGGCTCCTTCTTTTCCGAAAATATAATACTTATTCTCCGGTAATTCTTCAGGAGTAAAATAAGCCATATTTTCTATTATTCCTAATACTGGCACTTGTATGTTCTCTTGTTGAAACATGGCAACTCCTTTACGGGCATCGGCCAAGGCAACATTTTGAGGCGTACTGACCACAACAGAACCTGTTAACGGTAACGATTGCATAATGCTTAAATGAATATCGCCCGTTCCGGGAGGTAGATCTACTAATAAGAAATCTAACTCACCCCAATCGGCATCAAAAATCAGTTGATTTAGTGCTTTTGCCGCCATTGGACCCCGCCAAATTACAGCTTGGTCTGGTTTTGTGAAAAATCCAATCGACAATATTTTAACCCCATAGTTTTCTACAGGTTTCATTTTGCTTTTTCCATCTACTTTTACAGATAGTGGTTTTTCCATCGCCACATCGAACATAATAGGAATGGATGGCCCATAAATATCAGCATCTAAAACTCCTACTTTAAAGCCCATTTTTGAAAGCGTAACCGCCAAGTTTGACGTTACGGTAGATTTACCAACGCCACCTTTACCTGAAGCAACTGCTACAATATTCTGAATTCCTGGAATGGCCTTCCCTTTAATCAAGTTGGGGTTTTCCTTTTTAGTTGGAGCTTCTACTTTTATGTTTACCTGAACTTTAGCATTCGCATCTATCTTTTCCTGAATGGTTTTTATAATGTCGGCTTCTGCTCTTTTTTTAATGTGTAATGCAGGAGTAGAAAGCGTAACATCTACTATTACTTCATCGGCAAATGTTACCACATTCTTTACAGCACCACTCTCAACCATATTTTTGCCTTCTCCAGCTACAGTGATGGTTTCTAATGCTTTAAGTATATCTGTTTTATTCAATTTCATAAATTCTTTTTCACAATATTTAGACTGATTCTAAAGTACAAATATAACGGTATTAGTTTGGATTTTAAAGGAGTTAGATTGAAATGATTTATGGGTAGATAGACGTTGACTGAAGTTGGGAGTTGGGAGTTGGGAGTTGGGAGTTGGGAGTTGGGAGT